>Ga0193726_1001246_pt1 | contig 20868 bp, 20 predicted proteins | sample H2c1metaG_FD_144928 | JGI IMG/M metagenome (GOLD analysis project Ga0193726, IMG submission 144928) | Soil microbial communities from a riparian zone of the East river system, Colorado, United States - H2c1 | ecosystem: Environmental > Terrestrial > Soil > Riparian zone | place: USA: East River... | reverse complement strand
GTTCATCAGGTCGACTGGAAGTTCGTGGCCGACAACCGCGCCGACTGGGTCAAGCGCTGGGACCGCGACATGGCGATGTAGCCCGTGCGTCGTGGCTGCTTCTAATTCGTTCCTGGACGTCGCCGGCGCCGAGAAGGCCTTTGGCGCCGCCACCGTGCTGGGCGGCGTCGACCTCAAGGTCGGTGCCGGCGAGTTCGTATCGCTGCTGGGGCCGTCCGGCTGCGGCAAGACCACCCTGCTACGCATCATCGCCGGCCTCCTTGCTGCCGACCGCGGCTCCGTCCGCCTCGACGGCGAGGACATCAGCGCGCGGCCGCCGCATCGCCGCGACGTCGGCGTGGTGTTCCAGAACTACGCGCTGTTCCCCCATCTCACGGTCGCCGAGAACATCGCCTTCGGCCTGAAGGCGCGCCGCCGGCCGGCCGGCGAGATCGCGCCGACGGTGAAGCGCTTCCTCGAGCTGGTGCATCTCACCGAGTTCGCCGGCCGCTCGGTGCGCGCTTTGTCGGGCGGCCAGCAGCAGCGGGTCGCGGTGGCGCGGGCGCTCGCGGTGCGGCCCAAGCTGCTGCTGCTCGACGAGCCCTTCTCCGCGCTCGATCGCAAGCTGCGCGAGACCATGCAGATCGAGCTGCGCCGGCTGCTGCGCGAGCTCGGCACGACGGCGGTGTTCGTCACCCACGACCAGGACGAGGCGCTCACCATGTCCGACCGCATCGCGGTGATGAATCGGGGCGCGATCGAGCAGCTCGCAACGCCCGAGATCGTCTACCGCTCGCCCGAGACGGCGTTCGTCCTTGAATTCGTCGGCCTCTCGTCCCGCCTCGCCGGCAAGGTCGTCGGCAGCTTGGGCGAGGGGATGATCGCCGTCGACACATCGATCGGCCGGATCGCCGGGCGCGGCAGCTTCGTCCCGGGCAGCGACGTGCTGGTGGCGGTGCGGCCCGAGCGCATCCTGGTCGGCCAGCCCGGCGACAACTCGGTGCGCGCCGACCTGCGCGACGCCGTGTTCCAGGGCTCGAAGGTGCAGCTCCACTTTGCCGGCGCCCAGGGCGATCATCTGCTGGTCGAGACCGCCGACCTGGCCGGCGGCCTGCCCGCGCCGGGAACGGCGATGCAGCTCGGCTGGTCGCGGGCCGACACGCTGATCTATCCGGCGCCGCGTCCATGAGCGCGCGCCCCGCCCGGCCGTCCCTGCCCTCGCCGTGGCGCGACCCGGTGGCGCTGCTGGTGGTGCCGGCCGTCATCTACCTCCTGGTCGTCTACGCCTATCCGCTGCTCTGGCTGCTGATGAAGAGCTTTACTGGCCCCGCGGGCCTCACCCTGCAGCCCTACGTCGCCTTCATGAGCGACCCCTTCAATTGGCGTGTGATCGGCAACACGCTCAGGGTCGCCGCCTGGGTCACGGTGGTCTGCTTCGCCATCGGCTATCCCGCGGCCTTTGCCCTCGCGCGCGCCGGCGCGCTGGTGCAGATCGTCATGCTGGTCTCGATCATCCTGCCGCTGTCGATCGGTGCGGTGGTCAAGGCCTTCGCCTGGCAGATCGTGCTGCGGCGCGACGGCGTCGTCTCGCAGCTCATGGTCGGGCTCGGCCTGTGGGACGAGCCGCAGCGCCTGCTGTTCACCGAGACGGGCCTGGTGCTGGGCGCGGCCAACATCTTCCTGCCCTTCATGATCTTGCCGGTTTATTCCGTTGTGAAGCTGATCGACCCGAGGCTGAGTGAGGCCGGGGCGACCTTGGGCGCCGCCCCGCTCTACCGCTTCACCCGCGTGACCCTGCCGCTCACTTTGCCCGGCGTGGTGTCGGGCGTGGCCTTCGTCTTCTCCATGAGCGTATCGATGTTCGTCATCCCCTCGCTGCTGATCGGCGACCGCTTCCAGACGCTCTCCACCCTGACCGGCCGCTCCTTCCTGCTGATGCGCAACGAACAGCTCGGCTCGACCACGGCCGTCATCCTGTTGGTGCTGGCGGTCGGCATCGTCGTCGGCTCGACCTGGCTTGCCCGCCGGCTGGGGGGCAGCACATGACGGCGATCGAACGGCTGACGCATTATTTCGTCTGGTTCATCGCGGCCTTCACCGTGGTGTTCCTGATGACGCCGCTCCTCGTCACCATCGCGGTATCGTTCGGCTCCTCCACGGTCTTCACCCTGCCACCGCCCGATTGGTCGCTGCGTTGGTATGAGCGGCTTGCCAACACGCGTGGCCTGCTGCCCGCGCTCGTCGTCTCCCTGGAGGTTGCCACCGTCTCCACAGCCGTCGCCATGGCGCTGGGCACGCTCTGCGCCATCGCGCTGGTGCGCGGCCGCTTTCCCGGGCGCGAGACCGTTTCCACCTTCCTGGTGTCGCCGCTGATGCTGCCCGGGCTGGTGATCGGCATCGCCATGCTGCAGGGCTTCAAGTCGATGGGCCTGCGCGATGTCTATGTCAGCCTGATGGTGGCGCACGTCGTCATCACCCTGCCCTACGTCGTGCGCACGGTGGTGGGCGCGCTCAGCCTGTTCGACTTCTCCCTGATCGACGCGGCGCGCACGCTGGGCTGCAACTATCCGATAGCGCTGACGCGTGTGCTGGTGCCGGCGCTGGCACCAGCCTTCCTGACCTCGGGCATGTTCGCGTTCCTGGCGTCCATGGACAACTACCCGATCTCGATGTTCTTCACCGATGCCTGGACCAAGACCCTGCCGATCCAGATGCTGCAATATGTCGAGGAGCGGCCGGACCCCACCATCGCCGCCATCTCCGCGGGCCTGGTGCTGCTGGCCGTCGTCGCGCTGGTGATCGGCGACCGCCTGGTGGGCTTGCGCAAGCTCGCGGACTTTTAGACATAGGCGGCGATCTGGGCCAATAGAAGCCGATGAAGATCCTCGTCGCCAATCCCAACACCTCGACCGGCGTCACCGACCGGCTGGTCGCCGCAGGCAGGCTTGTCGCCAGCCCAGGCACCGAGTTGCTGCCCATGACCGCCGCGTATGGCGTGCCCTACATCGCCACACGCGCCGAGGCCGCCGTCGGCGCCGTTGCAGCGCTGGAAATGCTGGCCGAGCGCCGCTCCGGGATCGACGCCGCCATCGTCGCCGCCTTCGGCGATCCCGGCCTGGGCGGCGCGCGCGAGCTGTTCGACTTTCCTGTCGTCGGCATGGCCGAGGCCGCCATGCTGAGCGCCTGCATGCTGGGCCGCTCCTTCGCCATCGTGAGCTTCGCCAAGGCGCTCGAGCCGTGGTTCGCCGAGATCGTCGCCTGGCACGGCCTCTCCGACCGCTGCGCCGCCATCCGCATGCTCGACGAGAGCTTCCGCTCGATCGACGACGTGCAGGACGAAAAGGAAGCCGTGCTGATCGAGCTGGCGCTGCGCACGGTGACCGACGATGCGGCCGACGTCGTCATCCTGGCCGGCGCGCCGCTCGCCGGTCTTGCCACCAAGATCAGGGATCGCGTCCCCGTGCCGCTGGTCGACGGCATCCAGGCCGCCGTCGTGATGGCCGAAGGGCTGGTGCGCATGAACCCGCGCAAGGCCACCGCCGGCACCTATCGCCGTCCGGCGGCCAAGGACTCCAAGGGTCTTTCCGCCGCGCTTGCCAATGTGATCGGCCACCGGGATTCGTGACGTGACTCGTGATCTTTCAGGCTACGGCCGCACGCTGCCAAATCCGAAGTGGCCCGGCGGCGCGCGGGTCGCGGTGTCGTTCGTCATCAATTTCGAGGAAGGCGCGGAGATGTCGCTGTCGTCGGGCGATGCGCTGAACGAGAAGGTCTACGAGGTCACCGACGAAGTCGTGGGCGTTCCCGATCGCTGCATGGAATCCCACTTCGAGTACGGCACCAAGGCTGCCTGGTGGCGGATCGCCGACACGCTCGAGCGGCTGGGTGTCGCCACGACCGTCAGCACCTGCGGCCAAGCGGCCAAACTCTCGCCCTGGCTTATCCAGGATGCAGTGAAACGCGGCCACGAGATTTCCTGTCACGGCTGGCGCTGGGAGAAACACGCCCACATGGAGGAGGCGGCGGAGCGCACGGCGATCGCCCGCACGGTGAAAGTGCTGACCGAGATTGCCGGGATACGGCCCGTCGGCTGGCACACCCGCTCCACGCCCTCGCCCAACACGCGCCGTCTGCTCGTCGAGGAAAGCGGTTTCCTCTATGACAGCGACGACTATTCCGACGACCTGCCGTTCTTCGTCGAGGTATCAGGTAAACGGCACCTGGTGCTGCCCTACAGCTTCGACACCAACGACATGCACTATCACCAGGGTTTCCACCGCTTCGTGACGGCGCGCGACTTCGCCGAGTACACGACTGACGCCTTCGACACGCTGTGGGCCGAGGGCGAACTTCAGCCGAAGATGATGTCGATCGGCCTGCACCTGCGCATGATCGGCCGGCCGGGCCGCATCGCCGCCCTCGACCGCATCGTGGCGCACATGAACAGCAAGGGAGGCGCCTGGTTCGCCACACGCCGGCAGCTAGCCGAGCACTGGCTCAGCCGGTTTTAGCCTGATCAACAACGCCTCACCCTTCGAGACGCGCGCTACGCGCGCTCCTCAGGGTGAGGTTGGTTCTGTCTCTTTGCCCTACGCCTTCTTCGGCCGCACGATCTTGATCGTCGACGTCGCGTGCACGATCAGGCGGCCCTTCTCGTCCTTGAGGTCGCCGTCCAAAAAGCCGACCGAGCCGCCCCAGCGCATCACCCGGCCCTCGGCATAGACGATCCCCGGACCCATCGCCTCGAAGAAGCTGATCTTGAGCTCGAGCGTGGGCACGGCGACGGCGAGCTTGCCCTTGACGATGGCGGCGTTGGCCATCGCCGTGTCGACCATGCCGGTGAGGAAGCCGCCCTGGCAGATCTTGCCCTGCGAATGACAGAAGGCGGGCACGACCTCGAAGCGAAAGCGCGCATAGCCGCGCGCGGAATCGATATCCAGCAGCTCGCCGTTCAGGGTTTGCACCGCCTCGACTGGCTGCGCGCGGAGCGCGGCCAGGATTTCGGAGTCGTGCGAGAGGTCCTTGGGAAAATGCTGAAAGTCGGGATGGACTGAATTCATGCGGCGCGGACTATAGCGACTGCGCGCTGCTATGCACCTTCTCGAGCAATTCGATCAGGGTCCGCGTTTCGGCCGACGAAAGACCCGACGCGATGCGCTTCTCGTGCGCTCGCACCAGTCGGGCGAAACGCGCCAGCGCCTTCTCGCCCGTTGGTGTCAACGCAAGCGCATGGGTGCGGCCGTCGGTCGGCGAGCGATGGCGCATCAGCAGGCCACGCGCTTGCAGGCGATCGAGGATCGGCACCAGGGTCGAGCGGTCGATGCCGAGCGCGCGTGCCAGCGCCATCTGGCTCAGCCCCGCATTGCGGTCGACCAGCACCAGCAGACCGAATTCGCCCGGCGTCAGCGCCTCGCCGGCTTTCGAAAAGGTCGCGGCGAAGTCACCGAACACCGCCGACTGGGTGTGACGGAGCATATAGCCCAGCAGCGACGGCAACAGGCCCCGATCCAAGGCAGGGATTGGTTTGGCGGGTGGACGGCCCATGATAGGAGTGTTAAACGGAGATTGTTTGGGGATCAAACAAATTCTCTCGCATCGCACATGAGCTTCAAAGTCCGCATCGCCCAGGCCGACCGCACCATCGACGTTCCGACCGGCGCCACCATCCTGGCGACGGCGCTCGATGCCGGCATCAGTTACCCGTTCGGCTGCCAGTCGGGCAATTGCGGCGCCTGCAAGTCGCATCTCGTGAAGGGCGAGGTGATGATGGAAGGCTATTCCGAATTCGCCCTGTCCGACGAGGAAAAAGCGCGCGGCCTCATCCTCGCCTGCCGCGCCGTCCCCTGGGAAGACAGCGAAGTCGCCTGGCTGGAGGAGGACGACCTGATCGTCCATCCCCGCCGCCTGCTCGACTGCAAGGTCGCCGGACTCGACGACGCCACGCACGACATCAAACGCATTCGTCTGGTGATCGCCTCGGGCGGCCCGTTCGACTTCTCGGCCGGCCAGTTCGCCTCCGTCACCTTCGAAGGCTGTCCGCCGCGCGACTACTCCATGGCCAACGTGCCGGGCGATCCGGTGCTGGAGTTCCACGTGCGGCAAACCTCGGGCGGCGCCACCAGCATGCATGTGGCGACGAAACTCAAGGTTGGCGATCCCGTTCGGGTCGAGGGGCCGTTCGGTCCCTCCTATCTGCGCGAGGGACATCGCGGCCCCATCATCGCCATCGCCGGCGGTTCGGGCATGGCGCCCATAAAGTCGGTCGTCGAGCGAGCGCTGCAGAAGGCGCTGCCGAACCACATCTACTTCTATTTCGGCGTCCGCACCGAACGCGACCTCTACCTGCACGACCACTTCACGGCACTGGCAAAGAAACACGACAATCTGCATTTCATACCGGTGCTGAGCGAAGGCGACGGCACGAATGTCCGTCACGGGCTGGTGCACGAAGCCGTGGCCGCCGACTTCGACGAGTTCGACGGCTGCAAGGCCTACCTCGCCGGCCCGCCGGTCATGGTCGAAGCGGCGACCAAACTGTTCGAGCAGCGCGGCATGCGGCGCGTCGATATCCATGCCGACGCGTTCTACACCGCAGCCGAAATGGCCAATGCCGGAAAAAAGACGGGAGCGGAACTATGACGGGACTCTTGGAAGGTCGCTCAGCGATCGTCACCGGCGCCGGCCGCGGCATCGGCCGCGCCATCGCCGAGGCGCTGGTGGCCGAGGGCGCCAGCGTGGTCGTGGCCGACAACGGCGCCTCGATCGGCGGTGACGGCGGCGATCCGGAAGTCGCGCGCGAGACCGCCAAGGCGCTGGGCAAGAAGGCGATTGCCTTCAGCGAGAGCGTGGCCTCGCCCGGCGTCGCCAAGCATCTGGTCGAACTGGCCGTCAAGCAATTCGGCGGCATCGACATCGTGGTGAATAATGCGGCGATCCTGCGCGACGCCTTCGTGTTCCGCGCCGATCCGGGCGACTGGGATGCGGTGATCCGCAACAACCTCTCGGCGCCCTTCTATTTGATCAACGCCGCGTCCGCCGTGATGCGCGATCAAGGCAAGTCGGGCCGTGGCGGCGCGGGCGGCTACGACTGGGGCCGCATCGTCAACATCGTCTCCTCGGCCGGCCTCTACGGAAACCTGGGCCAGGCGGCTTACGCCAGCGCCAAGGCGGGCCTGTTCGGGCTGACGCGCGTGACGGCGATGGATCTGGCGCGCGCCCAGATCACGGCAAATGCCGTGGCGCCGTTCGCGCGCACCCGCGTCACCGACGTCATCCAGCCCGCCAACGAGGCGCAGAAGACGTACAAGGAGCGTGCGCTCAAGATCGGCGCGCACCATGTCGCCAACCTGGTGACGGCGCTTTGCTCCCCAGCCGGCAAGGGCATCACCGGGCAGTTGCTGGGCGTACGCGGCCGCGAGGTGTTCCTGTTCGGCCAGCCGCGACCCGTCGCTCGCCTCGAAGCAGGAGCGCCGGCCACGCTGGCGCAAGATCTCAGCACCAAGCTTTCGGACAAATTCACCGACCTCACCACCGATCTCGAAGCCTTCAATACCGAACCTCTCGTCTGAGGAGACCTCCCATGGGCGACCCCATCGTCGTCAAGACCGTCGAGGAACTGCAGGCCGCCCCCGAGGAATATCGCGAGGCCATCGCCAAGCTGGTGATCAGCCACGCCGTCAACGAGCTCTATGGCGCGCAGGTGTTCGACGAGCCGGCCATCGCCTATGCACCGACGCCCTACGCCAAGTGGCTGACCTGCCGCGTGGCCATGGAGGAGTACGGCCATCACGTGCGCTTCAAGCAGCTCGGGCTGCAGATGGGCATTTCCGAGGAGCGCATGATGCCGGGCGCCGGCAAGCGGCCATTGTCGATCTTCGAATTCCCTCTGAAGGCCTGGCAGGAGTTCGTCGCCATCAAGCTTCTAGCCGACCTGGCCGAGATCCTGCAGGTCGAGGACCTGCTGCACTGCGCCTTCCATCCGCTGCGAAACCTGGCGCGCGCCACCGAGGTCACCACCCAGTACGGCCTTACTCTGCCGGAGGTCCGGCAGGCGGCGTGAGCCAGGTCGTCATCGCTCGTTCTCAGGTCGAAGCGCGCTATCCTGAGCGTGCGCTATGGACGTCGCTCATCGAACTCACCACGGAGTTGGGCGACACCGTGCACGGCAAGGCAGGCATCGCCGCGGCGCGCAAGGTGGCGGCGCGAAAGCCTCGATCCATGTCGCCGCCGGCGCCGCTGCGCAGGCGGCCTATCAACTGGCGCTGGCACGACTGGCCAAAGATTCCGCTTCGCTCGTCGAAAGCAAGTTTCGTCTCTTTGCCGCGGGACGCTGGCCGCTGGGCGTCGTCGGCTCTACGCTGATCCTCTTCTGAGAGGACTTCCATTCCCATGACGTCTTATGCGGCGCCGGCGCGCACGATCGGCCGGCTGAAGCGGCCGTTCGGCAACCTCTATTATGAAGTGTCGGGCAGCGGGCCTGCCCTGCTGTTCGCCCATGGGTTGGGCGGCAATCACCTCAGCTGGTGGCAGCAGGTCGCGCACTTCGCGCCACGCTTCACCTGCGTGACCTTCGCCCATCGCGGCTTCGCGCCGTCGGATGCGGTGCCGGGCGGTCCCGATGCCGCCGACTATGCGGGCGACCTCGCCGCGCTGATCGATCATCTGAAGTTCGCCGACGTGCGCCTGGTCGGCCAATCGATGGGCGGCTGGACGGTGCTGGAATATGCGATCGCCCATCCGGCAAAGGTCAAGGCGCTGGTGCTGAGCTCGACATCCGGCACGCTCGACCGTCGCGGCTGCGATCCGTCGGGTGGCAGCCAGTACGACGCCTGGCTGAAGGATGCCGAAGCCAGGATCAAGGACGGCGCGGCCAAGGGCATCCACCCCGCAATGGGGGCGCCGGCGGCGGAGCGCTCGCCTGCCCTGCACCTTCTCTATCGCAGCATCGACGACATGGCGGGCATTCCGGACAAGGAGAAGGTACGCGCCGGCCTGCGCCGCGCCGCCAAGCGCACGCTTCCCGAACTCAAGGGTTTCACCGTGCCGACCTTGTTGATTGCCGGCGGCGAGGACGTGGTCTTTCCGCCCTTCCTGGCAAGCGCCATCGCGACAGCCCTGCCCTGCGCCGAGGCGCAAATGATTCCCGCGGCTGGCCACTCGCCATATTTCGAGCAGGCCGCTACCTTCAACGCGCTGGTCGACGCCTTTCTGGCGCGCCAGCGCTGAGGAGCCACGGCGTTGCTTCAGTTGGATCGCTTTCCGCGCGTGCGTCTGGGACACCTGCCGACGCCGCTCGAACCGATGGCGCGTCTGTCGGCTCATCTCGGCGGGCCGACGCTCTGGATCAAGCGCGACGACTGCACGGGCCTTGCCACCGGCGGCAACAAGACGCGCAAGCTCGAATTCCTCGTCGCCGATGCCCTCGCCCAAGGCGCCGACACGCTGATCACCCTGGGCGCATTGCAATCCAACCACGCGCGCCAGACGGCGGCCGCAGCGGCTAAGCTCGGGCTGAAATGCGTGCTCGTCCTGGAAGAGCGCGTCTCGCAGGCGACCGACGCCTATCGCCACAACGGCAACGTCCTGCTCGACCGCCTGCTGGGCGCCACAGTGAAATATGTGCCGCGCGACAATTCGATGACGGCAGCCAGCGAGATGGCGGCCGACGAGGTGCGCCGCGCCGGCGGCCGGCCCTATGTCATTCCCGGCGGCGGCTCGAACGCCATCGGCGCGCTGGGCTATGTCGGCTGCGCGCTGGAAATCCTGCAGCAGGCGGCAGGGCTCGGCGTCAGGATCGACCGCGCCGTGCATGCGACCGGCAGCAGCGGCACGCAGGCCGGACTGATCGCCGGCTTCGACGGCATGCGAAGCGGCGTGCGCGTGCTGGGCATCACCGTCGGCCGGCCGCGCGACAACCAGGAAAAGAACGTCGCTCGCCTGCTCGACGCGACGTGGGCGCATCTCGGCATGACGGGCGCTGCGGCGCACGACAACATCGAGGCCAATGACCAATATTTCGGCGAAGCCTACGGCATCCCGACCCTGGCCATGAAAGAGGCCGTCGGCCTGCTGGCCGAGACCGAGGGCGTGCTGCTCGATCCGGTCTATTCCGGCAAGGCGATGTCGGGCCTGATCGACCTTGTGCGCAAGGGCGCGTTCGGCAAGGACGAGAACATCGTGTTCGTTCACACCGGCGGCCAGGCCGGGCTCTTCGCCTACGAGCCCGCGTTCGCCGCCTGAAGGAGGAGACCCGTGTCCAAGGACAATCCGCGGATCGCCGTTCTCGGCTTCGCCATCGAGTGCAACCGGTTCTCGCCGGTCACCACCGCGGCGGACTTCGAGCAGGACGTCGACATCCGCGGCAATCAGATCGTGAGCGAGGCCCGCTCGGGCGCCTCGATCACCATGCCCGACCTGCCGGGCTTCTTCACCGAGATGGATCGCACCGGGCAATGGACGCCGGTGCCGTTGCGCGTGGCGCTGGCCCAGCCCGGCGGTCCGGTCGAGGAGAGCTTCTTCCGCAATTTCCTGAGCGACATCGAAGCGGGACTCAAGGCGGCCGGGCCGCTCGATGCGGTGTTCATCTCCGCCCACGGCGCCGCCCTGGCCGAGGGCACGGACGATCCCGACGGCGATCTTTTCGAGATCGTGCGCAAGCATGTCGGTCCCGACATTCCTGTCGTCGCCGTGTTCGACCTGCACGCCAACGTCTCGCACAAGATGATCGACAATCTCTCGGTGTTCGTCGGGTACCTCGAGAATCCGCACACCGACATCTACGAACGCGGCGTCGAGGCCGCCAAGCACATGCGCGAGTGCCTGGCCGGCGCGCGCACGGTCATCACCATGGTCAAGGTGCCTCTGGTGCCGCCGCAGATCTCGCTGCTGACCGCCAAAGGGCCCTATGCCGACCTGATCAAGTACGGCCAGACCAAAGTGGGCGGCGACATTCTCAACGTTTCAGTGATGGCGGGCTTCGCCTACAGCGACAGCCCCAAGAACGGCCTGACGGCGGTGGTGACGGCGCGCAACGCCAACCGGCAGGCGGCAGCCCACCTCTCGCTCGACATCGCCAAGCGCGCCTGGGGCATGAAGGAGCGTTTCAAGCGCGCGATGATGTCGTTGGGCGACGCGGTCCAGTTCGCCGTGTCGGTCGGCCGCGACCGGCGCCGCAAGCCGATCATCCTGGCCGACGTCGCCGACAATCCCGGCGGCGGCGGACGCGGCAACACCACCTATCTGCTGCGGGCGCTGAAAGGCGCCCGGGCGCAGCACGTGCTGTTCGGCGTGTTCAACGATGCGGCGGTGGCCGCCAAGGCGCATGAGCTGGGCGAAGGCGCCATCTTCACCGCCTCGTTCAACTCGCAGGAGCACCAGGAATTCTCCCTGCCGTTCGACTCAGAAGCCAAGGTGGTCAAGCTGTCGGATGGCCGCTATGTCGGCCGCCGCGGCGTCCTGAAGAACGTGTCGTCCGACATGGGCCCGTCGGCCCTGCTCGACCTGGGCGGCATCCAGCTCGTGGTGATCAGCCACCGCTGCCAGTGCATGGACCCGCGCCAGTTTGAGATGTTCGGCCTCGACATTGCCCAGGCGCGCGTCGTCGTGGTCAAGAGCCGCGGCCATTTCCGCGGCGGCTTCGACGAATTCTTCAAGCCCGACCAGATCTACGAAGTCGACTGCCCGGGCCTGACGTCGCCGGTGCTGGCGAACTTCACCTGGACCAAGCTGCCGCGGCCGGTCTATCCGCTCGACGAAGAGACGACCTGGACGCCGCCTGCGGGCGCCTGAACTCGTGCAGCGCGATCCCTACGAGCCGGAGGGGTGACCGTCGAGGACCTCATTCACCAGAAGCGGATGAGGGCAGGCCTGCAAACCGGCATCGATGGCAAAGCCGCGCTCCATCTCATCCTCGCCGACGAACAGGCAAGCTTGCGGCATGCCTGCCAAATCGGCCTTTTGGACGGCAACACGAAATATTTCGGGAGAATCCTTTCTCAGCCCAACGTCCTTGCTGTAGAGCCGCAAAGAGGGATCGAAGAAGTCGCGGATGCCCGCCTTGTTGAGGATCGCGTCCACGCTCGCGCCGTCCATATCGCCGGTGTTCGAGATGAGGCCGAGCCGAAGGCCTCGATCGGCCAGGGAACGGAGCAACGCCATCACGTAAGGGAACAGGTCCAACCGAACGAGCCGGACAGGCGGCGGCGAGAGCACCGCCGTTCCGAGCGTGTCCCCAATATCAAAGAAGATCGACTTGATGGTCGTCATTAGACCACGAATGGGTTTTCCGCGTGGATTGTATGACCTGACTGACCTGCGCACGACTATTTTGATACCGATCTGCGATCTACGAAATCGGCTGCCCGGGCTTGACGTCGCCGGTGCTGGCGAACTTCACTTGGAGCAAGCTGCCGCGGCCGGTCTATCCGCTCGACGAAGAGACGACCTGGACACCACCGCCCACGGTCTGAAGGCCGCCATCTGAAGGAGACCGCCATGCTGCGTCGTTTGCTCCTCGTCCTCATGGCATTCCTTTTCGTCGGACCGGCCGCGGCGCAGTCGAATAAGACGCTGCGGGTGGTCATGCACTCGGATCTGAAAATCCTCGATCCGATCTGGACCACCGCCTACATCGTGCGCAATCACGGCTACCTGATCTACGACACGCTGTTCGCGTTCGACGACAAGCTCGAGCCCAAGCCGCAGATGGTCGAGAGCTGGACGGTAAGCGATGACCAGCTCACCTGGACCTTCAAGCTGCGCGACGGCCTCAAATGGCATGACGGCCAGCCGGTCACCACCGCCGACGTGCTGCCCTCGATCAAGCGCTTCACCGACAAGGACGCGCTGGGCGGCCTGTTGGGCAAGTCGACCAAGGAGATGACAGCCGTCGATGAGCGCACCTTCCGCATCGTGCTCAGCGAGCCGTTCGCCATGATGCTGAAGACGCTCGCCAAGTCGGCCTCGGTGCCGCTGTTCGTCATGCCCAAGCGCGTCGCCGAAACGCCGGTGACGCAGCAGATCTCGGACACGACCGGCTCGGGCCCGTACATCTTCAAGAAGGATGAATGGAAGCCGGGCGAAAAGGTCGTCTACGTCCGCAATCCCGACTACAAGCCGCGCGCCGAGCCGCCGTCGGGCCTGGCCGGCGGCAAGGTCGCCAAGGTCGATCGCGTCGAGTGGGTGTCGATTCCCGACAATCAGACCGCGATCAACGCCCTGATCTCCGGCGAAGTCGACATGATCGAGGCGCCGGCGCACGACCTGCTGCCTGTCCTGGAGAAGGACAGGAACATCGAGATCGTCGTGCTCGATACGCTCGGCCTCACCTATGTATTGCGCTTCAACTGGAAGCAGCCGCCGTTCAACGACGTGCGCTATCGCCGTGCCGCCGCGCTGTCGCTCAATCAAAAGGACTTCCTGCAGGCCGCCATCGGTGATCAGCGCTACTACAAGGTCTGCAAGGCCATGTTCGGCTGCGGTGCGCCGCTCGAGAGCTCGGCCGGCATGGACGGCATGCTGGAGTCGCGTTTCGACGAGTCGAAGAAGCTCCTAAAGGAGCTGGGCTACGACGGCACACCCGTGGTCGTGCTGCAAGCGACCGATGTCGCGACCCTCGCGAACATGGCACCGGTCGCCAAGACCCTGCTCGAGCGCGGCGGCTTCAAGGTCGACATGCAGTCGATGGACTGGCAGACGCTGGTCGCCCGGCGCACCAAGAAGGACCCGATCGCCCAGGGCGGCTGGAACATCGCCATGACCGCGGCGTCGGTGGTGCTGCTGCTCGATCCGGTCAACAACCACTACGCCGAGGCGAGCGGCGATCGCGCCCAGTTCGGCTGGCCGCTCGACGAGGAGGTCGAGAAACTGCGCGCCGCCTTCGTCCGCGAACCCGATCCCAAGAAGCAGCTCGCGATCGCCGAAAAGGTCCAGACCCGCATCATCAGTGAGGGCGTCACCATACCGCTCGGCCAATACGTCCAGCCCATGGCGCGGCGCAAGACCGTAAGCGGCAACGTGCCCTCGCCGGTCACGGTGTTCTGGAACGTCGAGAAGAAATAGCCGCCTGCCCCCGAAAAGGTTGTCGTTCGTCTCTCGAAGTGCGAACCTCGCGATAACGAGACGCAGCCATTCAAGGCTGCTCCGGCTTCCTCGAGGGGGAAACACCATGACCAAAGCGTCTCTGCACGGCGTCGCGTCCGCCCTGTTCCTGACGGCCGGCCTGTCGCTCGCCGCGACCGGCGCCCACGCCCAGGCCAAGCATTACAAATTCGCCTACGACCAGCCCAACACGACCGGCTACGGCATCGTCGGCAACGTGTTCTCCGACAAGCTCAAGGAATTGAGCAAGGGCACGATGCTGATCGACCAGTATCCCGGAGCCCAGCTCGGCCAGGAGCCGCAGGTGCTGCAGCTCGTGAAGTCGGGCGACATCGAGTTCTGCATCAGCGCCTCGGCCAATGCCGCCACGCTGTCGCCGCAGGCCGGCGTGATGTCGCTGCACTACCTGTTCCGTTCGGAAGACCATCTGGTGAAGGCGGTGGCCGATCCGGCGGTCGTCAAGGCGGTGCGCGAGATGATCGACGACACGGTCCAGGGCGCCCATGTGCTGGCGGTGACCACGCTCGGCCTGCGCAACATCTACAGCAAGCGCGAGGTCAAGAAGATCGAGGACATCAAGGGCATGAAGGTCCGCGTCCAGGCGACGCCGACGGAAGACACGATGTTCCCCGCCTATGGCGCGCAAACCGTGCATATGCCGTTCGGCAACGTCTACACCTCGCTGCAGACCGGAGTGGTCGACGCCGCCGAGAACGGCGTCAACGTCTACCTGGTGAACAAGCACTACGAAGTGGCGCCGGTCCTGTCGATGACCGAGCACGAGGCCAACAACAGCCTGATCTGGATCAGCGACAAAACGTGGTCGAGCCTGACGGCCGAGCAGAAGGGCTGGGTCCAGGCGGCGGCCGACGAGGTCGCCAAGGTCCAGCCGGCACGCGCCCTCGACCTCGAGCATCAGTCGGCGACCAAGCTCAAGGGCATGGGCGTCAAGGTCGTGACCGACGTCGACAAGTCGGGCTTCATCGCCGTGGCCACGCCCTATCTCGAGAAGATGTCCAAAGACCTCGGGCCGCATGCCGCGAAGGTCCAGCAGCTGATCACCGCGGTGAAGTAGCGCCATCCGCGCCGCGCGGCGGAGAAGCGCATGGCTGACGATCGTTCGCTGGTTCTGCAACGGCAGCGCAAATTGAAGTGGCCGGCGCTCGATTGGCTCGAATCACTGCTGATGGTGCTGTGCGGGGCGACGCTGATCGGCTTCTGCACGTCGGTCGTCTGCGACATCGTCACCCGCACCATCGGCGCGCCCTGGCTGTGGCTGCAGGAGGTCACCTCGACCTTCTTCATCTACGGCATCTTCATCGGTGCTGCGGTCGCCACGCGGCGCAACGACCATCTCTTTCTGGCGGCGGTCGGCGATTCGTTCACCGGCCGGCCGCGGCTGCTGATCGAGAGCCTGATCCGGCTGGTGGTGATCTCGGTCGGGGTTTTTCTGACCTACTACGGCTACATCAATTTCCTGCGCGGCTTTTCCAGCTTCCGCATGCCGTCGATGACGCCGATCGCCTCGCTCTACGCCGCGATCCCGATCAGCGGCGCGCTGATCACGCTGTTTGCGGTCGAGCAGCTCGTCAACGGCTGGCGGAACGGCTTCGAGGGCACCGCCGAGGATGATCTGCCTCCTCCCGAGGGAGTGCCGCCGCCATGAACTCGGCCACCGTGCTCCTCATAATGACGTCGCTGTTCCTGTGCTTCGGCTATCTCGGCGTGCCGGTGGCCTTCTCGCTGACCGCCGGGGTGATGGTGGGCGCCGCCTTCACCGACGTCACCTTCGCCGCCATCGTGCAGAAGATGTTCGATGGCGTGGACTCCGAGGCACTGCTGGCCATTCCGTTCTTCCTGCTGGTCGGCGAGCTGATGAGCTCGGCTAACGTGGTGCAGCGGGTGATCAACCTGTCGCTCACCATGGTCGGCCATCTCAAGGGCGGGCTGAGCCAGGTCGTCGCGGTGTTCAGCATGTTCTTTTCCGAGATGTCGGGGTCGACCACCGCCGACGCCGCCGTGATGAGCCGCACACTGGGCGTCTCGATGCGCCGGGAGGGCTACGACCCGCCCTTCATCGCCGCCATCATCGCCGCCGCCTCGACCATCGCCGCGCTGGTGCCGCCGTCGATCACCGCCGTGGTCTATGGCGCGGTCGGCAACGTGTCGATCGCCGGCCTCTTCATGGCGGGCTTCCTGCCGGGCTTCATGATCGGCTTCGGCCTGATGATCTATTGCTACTTCTTCGGGCCGGAAGGCATTCGCCGGCCGCGCGCGACGTTCGGGCAGTTCACCGACGCCGCCAAGTCGTCGGCCCTGCCGCTGATGATCCCGGTGATCCTGCTGGGCGGCATCCTCACCGGCTGGTTCACGCCCACCGAGGCCGGCGTGGTCGCGGTGTGCTGGATCATCTTCGTGGTGATCCCGATGCTCAATCCCCGGCACATCGGCAAGTTGCCGCGCGACTTCTGCTATGCCGGGCTCATCTACTCGCTGCCGCTGATCACCATCGCGGCGGCGACCGCGTTCGGCTGGATGCTGGCCTATCTGCGCGGCGCCATCGTGATCTCCGACTGGATCACCTCGCTCGCCGGCAGCGATCCGCACCTGATCATGCTGCTGCTGGTGCTGCTGTTCACCATCGTCGGCGATTTCATCGAGCCGGTTCCGACCATCATCATCTTCATGCCACTGGTGAATTCCCTGACCGATGCCGGCAGCATCAATCCCGTGCACATGGGCGTCGTCCTGATCGTCACGCTGGCCTTCGGCCTGATCACGCCGCCCTACGGGCTGGTGCTGCTGATGGCGTCGAAATTCGTCGGTGTGCCCTTCTCGAAAGCGCTGAAAGCCGCGCTGCCCATCTATGTCGTGTTCCTCGCCACCATCGTGTTCACGATCTTCGTGCCGAGCGCCATCCTGTGGCTGCCCAAGCACGTCATGCCGCAGTCGGTCGGCTGTTTCCCCAATCCGAGCGGCAGCGGTTATATCTGTCCGCCGTAGCCTATTTATCCGGCAGCGGGATGAATTCCGGATCGCCCGGCACCTTGGCGAAACGATTCTCCTTCCAATCGGCCTTCGCCTTCTCGATGCGCTCCTTGCTCGACGACACGAAGTTCCACCAGATATGACGCGGCCCGTCCATCGGCGCGCCGCCCAGCAGCATCACCGTGGCGCCGCCGCCACCGGCCACGATCTCCGCCGGCTGCGCCGGACTGAGGACCGCGAGGTCGCCGACGCCCAGCAGGCGATCGCCCAGGGCGACCTCCCCGTCGGCGACATAGACGGCACGCTCGGCGTGTTCGGGCAAGACCGCGGTCTTGGCGCCCGGCTGCAGCTCGGCACTGACATAGAAGATCGGCGAAAAATGGGTCGTGGGCGCCAGGCGGCCGCCATAGCTGCCGACGATCAGCCTGAGCGACGCGCCGCCTTCTTGCCACGCCGGCAGCTTCGCCGCCTCGACATGCTCGAAGGAAGGCGCCGTCTCCTCGTGGCTCTTGGGCAGCGCCACCCAGGTCTGGATGCCGTGCATGCGAAAGCCGGTGCGGCGCATCTCCGGCTCGGTGCGCTCGCTGTGGGCGATGCCGGCGCCGGCAGTCATCCAGTTGACGTCGCCCGGGCGGATCGCCTGCGCATAACCCAGGCTGTCGCGATGGAAGATCCCGCCGTCGAACAGGTAGGTCACCGTGGCGAGGCCGATATGGGGGTGCGGCCGCACCGCCATGCCGTCGCCGCCGGGCGGCACCACCATCGGTCCGAAATGGTCGAAGAAGATGAACGGCCCGACCATCCGACGCTTCACGCTGGGCAGCACGCGGCGCACCGCGAAGCCCGGTCCCAGCTCGTGGGCGCGGCCCTGGATGAGAAGCTCTATCGGATCGGCCATCTTGTTCTCCCTCTCCGCCTTCTCGCCGTTCTTCGCGCCCCGCAGCATCGCCGTGGTGGGCGCCGGCGAGCGGGCCACATCGTCGGGCGGGGCCATCATGCAGCTGCTGCGCCAGGCCGGTTATGGCGGACGGGTCATGCCGGTCAATCCCAAGGGCGGCACAATATTCGGTTACGAATCGGTGACCTCGATCGCCGCTATCGATCCGCCAGTCGACCTTTCCCTTCATGGTCGACGCTGAGCCCGTCATTGCCCGGCAAGGCGGAGTGGTTCGCCACCATGGAGCGAGCCGGCGTTCCGATGTTCAACGATGTCGAGGAATTGGCGGAAGCGGCCGGGCTGCTGGCGCGCTATCGGCGCTTCGCGATTCCGCGCGCGGCGACTCTTTCAGTTCTGTGACCATTCGGACTCGTCATCATCCGTGAATCAAAAAATCGTTCGCACACAACCGATTAGAGTCGATTCACGGGTGTTGCATTTTTGCAACTTTTTATGGACTTGTGGATATTCCATGGCCACTATCGGTCACAAGCGAGGCGGAAAGCGTGGGGCATTGACCGGGGAGGGTTGATGAAGTCGCCGACCAGCCTTTTGGACAACGTGTTGAGTTAATGGATCGGGAGAGGCTGATGGCGTTCAAGACGCGAGACCAACGCGCGCAGCGCTGGCGAATCGTCCGCACTCTAACCACCGCCACCATCGCAATTACCACCTTCCAACTTTTATGCGCCGCCGGGTCGATGGCCCAGGTCAAGGCGCCCAGCAAGAACCACCTCAGGGCCGCTCCGTCCAAATCGGCTCCCTCGAGTCCCTCCGAAGAACCCAACGTCCAGCCCTTCGCCATCGGCACCGACGGATCGGTCGCCCAGCAGCTTACCAACCTCCAGATCGACCCCGCCGATGCCCAGGCCGCTGCCGACGCGGTCGGCAAGGCGCTCGGCCAGCTCGACGCCAAGGCCGCCAGCTCCGGCCGCGCGACTGTGCAGTCGCAGGGCGCCGGCCAGCCCAAGCGCTTGGTGTCGCTGCAGCTCTTTTCCGCTAAGTCGCTCGCCGTCGAGCTGCACCGCGGCGCCGACGGCAGCTTCGGCTACAAGCTTGCCCCCGGGGCGACCGAAGGCGAGGACGAGCGCGTCTCCAGCCTGCCCAGCGCCACGTCCGCCGCCGGACCGGGCGCCCGCACGGTGGTCGCAGGCTCGGTCAGTGTCATAAAGGCCAGCAGCTCGACCCTGGCGGCCAGCCTCGCGCCGATCGGCGCCAGTGCAGCGACCCTCAAGGAACTCACCCAGGCCCTGTCGGGCTTTTCGACCATGCCGGCCAAGGTCGAGGTCCTGAAAGGGCGCACCGTCGACGGCGCGCCGCGCATTCTCCTCGCCAGCCTGGGCGAGGGCCAAAGCAAGCAGTCCTTCTGGTGGTTTGCGCCGCCGACCCAGCCTGAAGGCTGGTTCGACGACCAGGGACGCCGCCTTGGCGGCACGGCCCTGGCGGAGCCGCGGCCCGACGCCCGCATCTCCTCGCCGTTCGGCAATCGCCGCTACTACGGCCGTTCGACCGGCGGCGGCTTCCACAACGGCATCGACTTCGAAAGCAAGATCGGCGAAGCGATCTATGCCGCAGGCGATGGCGTGATCAACCATCAGGGCTGGTACTTCAACTACGGCCGGACCGTGAAGATCAGCCACGCCGACAATTTCGAAACCCTCTACGCCCACATGTCGCGCTTCGCCGATGGCTTCGGCCCGGGTTCCCGGGTCCACAAGGGCGACTTGATCGGTTATGTCGGCTCGAGCGGCCGTTCGACCGGTCCGCACCTGCACTTCTCCGTGATCATCAACGGACAGTTCGTCGACCCGGCGCCCTACATCTCGGAAAAGGGCGGCAACAGCGTCCTGGCGGGCGAATCGCTGGTCGCCTTCCGCCAGTGGCAACAGGACGTGCGCAAGGCCGCCGCCAGCAACGAGGGCGGCGGCTTCTTCAAGTGGCTCCGTGGCCCGCAGCAGCAGGGCGTGGATCCGTGGAGCAGCAACCCCTTCACGTCGCGCAGTCTCGACAAACTCTGACCGGCCAAATGATCGGCCAAAGTCGGGCGACCGGCGCCGTTGCGCGCGCCGATTCGATCGCCTAGGAAGGCGCCATCTCGCCTGCGAACGACCACTCAAGGTGGTCGACCGGGCGCCAGAGGCAACCACGAAGGGAAAAACTGAATGGTCAACAAGTACATGGCCGCCGGCATCGCCGCGGCTACCCTGCTCGGCGCCGCCGGAACGGCGCAGGCCGGCAAGGACCTCGACGCGATCAAGGCGCGCGGGCAGCTGATCTGTGGCGTCAACACCGGTGTCGCGGGCTTCGCCCAGGCCGACAGCCAGGGCAAGTGGGTCGGTCTCGACGTCGACGTCTGCCGGGCCGTGGCGGCCGCCGTCTTCGGTGATTCCGAGAAGGTCAAATACGTGCCGACGACCGCCCAGCAGCGCTTCACCGCCCTGCAATCGGGCGAGGTCGATATTCTGGCGCGCAACACGACCGTCACCCTGACGCGCGACACCGCCCTCGGCCTCGATTTCACCGCCGTCAACTACTATGACGGGCAGGGCTTCATGGTGAACAAGAAGCTCGGCGTGAAGAGCGCCAAGGAGCTGAACGGCGCCACGGTCTGCGTGCAGCCGGGCACCACCACCGAGCTCAACCTCGCCGACTACTTCCGCACCAACAAGATGACCTTCAAGCCGGTCGTCATCGAGAAGGTCGAGGAGGTGCGCGCCGCCTTCTTCTCCGGCCGCTGCGACGTCTATACGACCGACGCCTCGGGCCTCTACTCGACCCGGGCCGCCAACGCCCCCAACCCGGACGACTACATGGTCCTGCCGGAGATCATCTCCAAGGAGCCGCTGGCGCCGGCAGTGCGCCACGGC
>Ga0193726_1001245_pt1 | contig 20869 bp, 22 predicted proteins | sample H2c1metaG_FD_144928 | JGI IMG/M metagenome (GOLD analysis project Ga0193726, IMG submission 144928) | Soil microbial communities from a riparian zone of the East river system, Colorado, United States - H2c1 | ecosystem: Environmental > Terrestrial > Soil > Riparian zone | place: USA: East River... | reverse complement strand
GATCACGATCGCGCCACCCACCGCCGCGGCGAGGCCGTTGTATTTCGTCTCCGCCGCGAGCCCGGCGAGCACACCGAGCCGGACGACGTCGATCGCCGGTGCGCTTCGCGGATTCACATGCCAACGTGTCAGATAGAACATGAACGCGGCGAGCAGACCGGCGAGCAGAATGTCCGGCTCGATGCTGTAAGTACTGAAGAACAGGACAGGACACACGGCGACGACGCCGACGCCGAAGACGAGGAATGCGCCGCGCTGACGCATCAGCCGCATGAGCCGCCACGTGTAGTAGAGGCACGCAAGGCCGGCCGCCAGCGGAATCACTCCGGCGAATCGCAGGGCGTAGTCGTCCGGCCACGGCGACGTGGGATAGACCATGCGGCCGATCGCGTAGAGCGGCCACGACGCGAGGAACAGCAGCGGCGGCTGCCAGCACTCCCAGCAGTCCCTGGACGCCGGGAGCTGACCGCCCGCGTACAGCCGCTGAATCGCCTCGTGATAGAGATCCCAGACGTAGCCGAACGCCCACGGGCTGCGGATCGCCAGGAGCAGCCTCAGCGCAACGGCCACGATCGCGAACGTCCACAGGCACGCGCGCGCGTGGCGATCGATCCAGCCGCAGAGCGCCGCCGTCATTTTGTCGCTGATGTGCAAAGCCCGTCGGAGTGCGGGCAGGTGATGCAGTGCAGATCCCAGATCGCGAGGATGTTCCGGCGCGCGAGCTGCTCGGGGAACAGTGGCCGCTCGTAGTACGTCATCGGCTTGTAGACCCAGAAGACCGCGATCGCCGCCGCGAGCCAGATCGACAGCGCGATCTGCTTGTGGCGGTCCGTGATCGCGCGGCCGCCCATCTGAGCGATCTCGTCGATGACGAGGGCCAGCAGCGCGAAGCTGAGAATCAACGGGATGAAGTAATGATAGAGATACATCACCCCGTGGATCCAGAGGAACGGGATGAAGTAGATGACGTAGAGCGCGGTGAAAAGCGTCAGCAGGAACCGGTGCTTCAACGGCTTCGCCGGCGGCGTGATCACCGATCCGACGAGCAACGCGACGGCGGCGAGCAGCCCGGCCAGCGCCGTCCACCACACGACCGGGTTCACCTGCAGATACAAATACGTGAACGACTTTCCGCCGTCATCCGAATCCCACCAGTACGGGACCGAGCGCGCGCCGACGGGCCACATCCAGAACGGACTCGCCTTCTCGTCGGTGCGGCAGAAGTCGATCGCCGGACGCGCCGAGTCGTACCACGCCGCGTAGCGGAGCGCTTCGCCGAGCATCGCCGGAAACGCGAGGATCGGCACACGCTGACTGCTCTGGAGGAACGCGCGCGCGGCCGGGGACGGCGTCTGGTAGAAGCCCTGCTCCTGCAGCGCGGGATTCAAGCGGCGCGCGAGCGTGAAATGGATCTCCCACACGGACACCAGAACGATCGCGCTGGAGACAACCACGATCGCGAGCGCCTGGATCGCGCGGCGCCGATCGCTGCGCATGCGCCACGCGACGGCGATCGGCAGCCAGATCATCACGATGCCGAGCGACTTGGTCGTCAATACACAGCCGAGCGCGATGCCCATGACGAGCGCGAGCAGGCGCGTCCGCCGCTCCGCGTCCGGCGGCGTGCCGAGCAGCCAGACACCGGTCAGCAGCATCAGCACGACGAAGAACAGCAGCGGACCCTCGAGCATGGCGCCGCGCATGTGGACGACGAGCGCATTGTCGAACACGTAGAGACCGCACAGCAGAAGCCCGATCACCCGGCTGCGCGTGATCGTGAAGAACAGCAGGAACAGCAGCGGAGCCGTCAGCCACGCGAAGAGGACCGGAAAGATGCGAAAGCCGGTGAACGAGAATCCCTGCGGCACCGTCGTCGCCCAGTAGGTGACGTTCAGGAAGGAACTGGTGTCTGCGTTTCGTCCGAACAGCCACTCACCGAGCGTGACCAGCAGCTTGCCGAGCGGTGGATGGAGATCGATGAAGTAGACGCCGTGGATGTACTTCTGCGCGTCGACGATGTAGTAGCGCTCGTCCCAGAACGGAACGGCGGGGTATTCGAAATAGTAGAGGTACGTGACGGAGGCGGCGGCCGCGACGATGAGCAGCGAGAGCCACGTCGCGCGATCGAAACGCGGCAGCGGCGGGACGTCAGGCATCCTGACGTATTCTGCCGCCCTCGAGTTCCTGGCGCAAACCGGCGACGAGCCGCCCCACGCCCTCCGCGACCGTCTCCTTCTGCAGCGCGCCGTACGCGACCCGCAGGTAGCACCCGTCGTCCATCCCGAACGACGGGCCGGGAAGCACAGCCACGCGATGACGGCGGATCAAGCGCTCGCACAGGGTCATCGGATCGATGGCCGTGTGCACGCGCAACAGGCAGTAGAACCCGCCGTCGGCCGCCGGCAGCTCGACCATCGGCGCGAGCGCGGACAACCGATCGACGACGAGCCGGCGGACCTCGGAGAGCTCTCGGACGTACGGCTCGCAGTACGAGCGGCCCACATCGAGCGCGGCGCACGCCGCCATCTGCGCCACGATCGCGGCGCAGACGATGATCGTGTCCTGGCTCTTCAGCATCGCGTCCTCGAGATGCTCCGGATACGCCATGTAGCCGACGCGCCACCCCGCCATTCCGTACGCTTTCGAGAGCGAATACATCGAGATGGTGTGCGGCGCCGACCCCGGAAACGATCCGGCCGACACGTGACGCGCGTCGCCGTACGTGAAGTATTCGTACGCCTCGTCTGAGATGTGATACAGGCCGCGCTCCGCACACAGCGCGTTCACCGCGCGCAGCGACGCTTCGGTGAGCACCGCCCCGCTCGGATTGTTCGGCGACACGGTGACGATGGCGCGCGTGCGATCAGTGATCGCGGCGCGGATGGCGTCGAGGCGCAGCTGATACGCCGCGTCCGTCTGCACGCGCACCGCGCGGCAGCCGGCCATCTCGGTCGCCATCTCGTGATTGAAATAGAACGGTACGTTCAGGATGATCTCGTCGCCGGGCTGCGTAATCGTCAGTACCGCGTGCATGAACGCCATGTTCGAGCCGGCGGTGACGACGATGCGGCGTCCGCGCGCGACGTCGATGCCGTTGTCCCGGCCGAGTTTTGCCGCGATGCGATCGATCAGGATCTGCAGGCCCGCGTCCGCCTGATATTCGTGCGTCGCCTGGACGCCAATCGCGGCGCGCGCAGCCTCGAGCGCCGCCGGCGGCGGGCCGTAGTGCACGATGCCCTGGCCGAGAGAGATCGTGCCGGGGGTCTCGCGGATGATGGCGGCGACGACGGGGATGATGGGCGCCTGCACGGCGTCCATGCGCGTTGCTGATCTCAACGGTCTTATACTACCAGCCATGAATCGTCATCTCCGGCGCGCCGGCCTTCTTTTCGCCAGCCTCCTCGTTGCCGGCGTCATCGTCTCCGGCGCCCCGGGCACGCTGCAATCGCCCGAGCAGTTCCTTGGCTTCAAGGTCGGCGCCGACAACAAGCTTATACGGTGGGACAAGGTCGTCGAGTACATGAAGCTGGCGGCCGCGGGATCCGACCGCGTGCGATACCGCGAACTCGGAAAAACCTCGTCCGGCAATCCGTTCATCGCGCTTGAAATCAGCGCGCCGGACACGCTGAAGAATCTCGACCGCTACAAACAGATGGAGCGCAAGCTGTACTTTCAGGGCGGCGCGCCGTCAGACAGCGACCGCGACGAGATCTTCCGGCAGGGCAAAGTCGTCGTGCTGATCACGTGCAGCATCCACGCGACAGAAATCGGCGCGACGCAGATGTCCGTGGAGCTCGTGCACCGGCTCGCGACGGAGGACTCGTCGCAGGTGAAGAAGATCCTCGACAACGTGATCTTCGTGCTCGTGCCGAGTCTCAACCCCGACGGCGAAATCCTGGTGACCGACTGGTTCAACAAGAACGTCGGGACGCCCTACGAGGCCAGCCCGATTCCCTACCTCTATCATCCGTACGTCGGCCACGACAACAACCGCGACATGTACATGTTCACGCAGAAAGAGAGCGAGTACACGGCGCAGCTGCTGTGGCACGACTGGTTTCCGTCCGTCTGGCTCGACGAGCATCAGCAGGGCAGCAACGGCGCGCGCATCTTCGTGATGCCGGCGACCGATCCGATCAACGTGAACGTGCACCCGCTGATCTACCGCTGGAACGGCATCCTCGGCCAGTCGCAGGCGGCAGCGCTCGAGGCCGCGGGCAAGGAAGGCATCATCTATAACTCCACGTACACGAACTTCTGGGAAGGCGCGATGGCGTGGAGCGGCTGGTGGCACAACCAGATCGGACTGCTCACGGAAGTCGCGAGCGCTCGGATCGCGGCGCCAATTGATCAACAGCGCACCGGCGGGGGCGCCGGGGGCGGGCGAGGCGCCGGGGGTGGTGGACGCGGTGGTGGTGAAGGCGGTGGACGCTTCAACCTCGCTCCTCTGCCGCCGCCGACCGACATCAACCCGCGAACGGAGTATCCACGACCCTGGATGGGCGGCCACTGGACGCTCCGCGACATCGTGGACTACGAGCTCATCGCAACGATGGCGCTGCTCGAGACGGCGGCGGATCGGCGGGAGACGATCGAGCGGCAGATCTACGAAGTGAACCGCGCCACGATCGAAGACGGCAAGAAGAGCAACCCCTTGTCCATCCTCGTGCCGATCGAGGGTCAGCATGACGTGCGCGAGGCCTCGCATCTCGTGGATCGGCTGCACATGGGCGGCGTGGACGTCTATCGCGCCGCCGCGGCGTTCGACGCCGACGGAAAGAAGTACGCAGCGGGCACGTTCGTCATCCCGATGACGCAGGTGTTCGCGCGGTACGCGAAGGACATGCTGGAGAAGCAGACGTATCCGGAAGTGCGGCGCTCGCCCACGGCGCCGCCCGAGCCGCCGTACGACGTGACGGCGTGGTCGCTCGGCATGCTGCTCGGTGTGGATACGGTGTTCGTGAAGAACGCGCTGCCCGAGTCGCTGAAGCTCGAGCCGGTCACGAGTTTTGCCGCCGCCGCCGGACGAGTGGACGGGACCGGCACGCGCTTCACGTTCGACAACAACGGACCGGACACGGCCACCGCGATTAACCGGCTGCTGAAGGACGGCGCGCACGTCGCGCTCGAATCGCCGTCGCGCGTCGTGGTGACGGGCGCGTCGCGGTCGAAGATCGAGCAAGTCGCTAAAGACTTCGCGCTGGTCGTGAAGTCCGGTCCTGAATTTAGAACCCAGAACGTAGAACCCAGAACGTCGAACCTGCGTGCCCCCCGTGTCGCGATGTATCAGCCATGGACCGGCGGCAACATGGACGAGGGCTGGACGCGCTGGGTGCTCGAGCAGTACGAGTTCAACCTGACGTCCATTCACAACGACGACATCCGCGGCGGCAAGCTGCGTCAGAAGTTCGACGCGATCATCCTGGCCGATCAGAATCCGCGCGACATCGTGGACGGCTTCGACGCGCCCGCCATCCGCCCCGAGTACCGCGGCGGCATCGGAGAGGCCGGCGTGGACAACCTCAAGCAGTTCGTCGCCGACGGCGGCACGCTGATCACCATGGGCAACGCGTGCGACCTCGCGATTGACCGGATGCCGATTCCCGTGCGCGATCTGAAGCGCGGCCTGACGCGCGATCAGCACTTCGCGCCGGGCGCGATCCTGCGTCTCGAGGTGGACACCTCGAGCCCGCTCGGATCGGGCGTGGCGGCGAGCACGTACGGCTTCTACATCAACAGCCCGTTCTTCACGCTGGTCGATGGATTCTCGTCGCAGAAGTCGACGATCGTGGCCCGCTACCCGAACACCAACGTGCTCGCGTCGGGCTGGCTCAAAGGCGAAGAGCTCATGGCCGGCCACGCCGCCGTCGTCTCGATCGATATGAATCCGGGCCGCGTCGTTCTCTTCGGCCTGCGCCCGCAGCACCGCGCGCAGACCCACGCGACGTTTCCGCTGCTGTTCAACGCACTCTACCAGTCCACTGCTCAGCCGTGATCAGAATCTTCGTGACCGGCGGCACGTTCGACAAGGAATACAACGAGCTCACCGGTGCGCTCGCGTTCAACGCGACGCACCTGCCGGAAATGCTGCGGCTCGGACGCTCGCGCGTGGACGTGGCGGTGACCACCCTCATGATGATCGACAGCCTGGAGATGACGGACGCCGGCCGCGCGCTGATCGTCGACAGCTGCCGGAAGGCAGACGAGGAGCGCGTGATCGTCACGCACGGCACCGACACGATGGTGGACACCGCGCGCGCGCTCGCCGCGGCGTTTCCCGAATCGGCCGGACGGACGATCGTCCTCACCGGCGCGATGATTCCGTACGCGTTCGGCAGCTCGGACGGGTTGTTCAATCTCGGCAGCGCCCTGTCGTTCGCCCAGGTGCTCCCGCCAGGCGTGTACGTCGCGATGAACGGCCGCTACTTCCGGTGGGATCAGGTGAGGAAGAATCGCGACACCGGAGTGTTCGAATCACTATGAGAGCGGAGTCACCACAAAGGACACGAAGGACGCAAAGCATATATAGGACGTTCTGGACCTTTGTGTCCTTGGTGTCCTTAGTGGTGACTCGGCCTGCGGTAAAGGCTCAGGCTCCCGATTGGAGCCAGGCTGGCGTTGAAGCCACCCGCCTCCTGCAGGAATACGTCCGGATCGACACGTCGAACCCGCCGGGCGACACGCGCAAGACGGCCGACTTCCTCGCGGCGCTGTTCGAGCACGAGGGGATCCCGGTCACGCGGTACGAATCCGCGCCGGGCAAGGCGATCATCTACGCGCGCCTCAAGGCCACGGTTGCGCAGCCGGCTGGCAAGCCGATCCTGCTGCTCCATCACATGGACGTCGTGCCGGCGGATCGATCGCAGTGGAAGATCGACCCGTTCGCCGCGACGATCGTCGACGGCGAGATGCGGGCGCGCGGCGCGTTCGACATGAAGGGCGTCGGCGTCGCGCACATCCTCGCGTTCCTCATGCTGAAGCGGCAGCACGTGCCGCTCTCACGCGACGTGATCCTGCTGGCCAACCCGGACGAGGAAGTCGGCGGCGGGCAGGGCGCGCGCTGGATGATCGCCCACCACTACGCGGAGCTCGATCCCGAGTTCGTGATCGACGAGGGCGCGTTCGGCAGTTCGGATCTCTTCGCAAGCGGGCGCCTCGTCTATGCGATCTCGGTCGCCGAGAAGAAGATCCTCTGGCTGAAGATCCGCGCAACCGGCGTCGCGGGCCACGGCAGCCAGCCGAACGATCAGAATCCGAACGATCGCCTCGTGCGGGCGCTCGCGCGGCTGCTGGCGGAACCGCTGCCCGGCCCGACCGCGGCGTCCGTCGCATCAGGCCTCATGGCCACGATGCAGCAGCGGGTCGGCACGTTCGCCGCGAACAAGTTCACGAACGCGATCCAGCACTCGACCATCGCGGTGACGACGATGCGATCGGGAGTGGGAGAGCCGCCGAAGGTGAACGTGATCCCGTCGGTTGCGGAGGCGACGCTCGACTGCCGCGTCCTGCCCGGCACGACGCGCGACCAGTGGCTCGCTGAAATCCGGCGGCGCCTCGCGGATCCGTCGCTGCAGATCGAAGTCATCAACGAGTCGGACGATCCGGTCGTCTCGCGCCAGGACACGCCGCTCTATCGCAATCTCGAGGCCGCGATCACGCGGCGCCATCCCGACGCGGTCGTCACGCCGATCCTCATTCCGTACGGCACCGACTCGAACGCCTTTCGCCCGAAGGGCGTCGTCAGCTACGGGATCTTTCCCGCGCCGGTGACCGCAGACGAAGTCGCGTCGATGCACAGCGATGCCGAACATCTGCGCCTGGCGGCGATCCCCGAGGCGGCGCAGGTGCTGTTCGAAGCGATCAGCGAAACGGTCAAACGGTAGACGCGATCGTCTCGAGCTGCGCGAGGTGGTTGAGGTCGTGCCCCGCGAGCATGTGGATGATCCAGTCGACGCTGAGCGCGCCGTACTCGGGATGGCTGAACGGGATCTGGCGATCGGCCGGCGACAACGACGTGAACAGCGCGAGGTTCATCTGGCGCATCGCGAAGCGCGCAGACGCGGCTTCGACGCCCGAGACCGTCGACTCCTTCGCAATCCACGCATCCTGATCGAACGACTGCGCCATGTAGCCAGGCGACGACAACGCCATCCGCGCCCGGTATCCGAGCGCCAGCTCCGTTTCCGCCAGGTGCGTCAGGATCAGCCGCGCCGTCCACTTACCCGGCGCATACGTGCGTTCGAACTGCGGCACGGACCATCCGGCGGTGAGCGTCGAGAGCCTGGAAGACGTCTCGCGCATCGACGCAAGCGGCTCGCGGTTTCCTAAATGCTTCGAATAAGGCGTGTTGGGGATCATGTAATTAGGAATTTAGCATTAGGAATTAGGAATTGAATGAAGAATTTGCGATGGAGAATGCGTGAAATGCGGAATTCGTGAGTGATCTCAGTTGGCAGGCCTCGTGCTCATCGCCCTGCCATGGACACACCTGATCCCGCCTACGAAGACGGTCAGGACATCCGCGACTTGTGTGGACGATCGTTCGAAACACGCGGGGGAATGCGGGCCTGACGATCAAGAGCCGTCCGAAGCGCCCCAGCTTTTCGAAGGTGGTCGGGAATTCCTAATTCCTAATTCTAACTTCCTAATTACTCAGTCCTTAATCTCAACCACCATCTTGGCACTGCGATGCTTCCGGATCATGTCCGGCAGCAGCTTCTTGCTTAAATACACCTTTGACTCGCCGTTGTCCGCCGCGTTGCGCTCGTACTTCACGACTTCGAATCGCAGGTGATCCAGCGTGCCGCGCATGTCGTAGAACTTGTTCTTGGTCTTGACGACGATCTCGTCGAAGCCCTGCTCGATCGCCCAGACTTCCTGCTGCTCGGTGAGCGCGCGGAAGTGGCCCTGGCCGCGCCAGTCGCGGCGCGTGCCGCCTATCCAGGTGTAGAGAATGCGCCGGCCGTCGAACTGGACGTAGTCCCACAGCCGATGCACGAGATCGTGCAGCTTGGGCTCGGCTTCGCTGCCGCTGACCTCGTGCGCCACTTTGAACGACACGGGCACCACCGAACCGGGATCGTCTGGCAGCGGCGCGTTCGCCAGCAGAATCAGGTGCGCGCGGCCGTTGAGCCGGCGGACGATTTCCGACGCGGTCTTCTTGCGAGGAAACTCACCGAAGAACTCCTCGATGTACTGGATCTCCAGCGCGCCCTGCTCGAGATCGTACTGGGTGATGTGATATTCCACGGCTTGAAACGTTGCATTGTACACGAATCGCAGGCGGCGTGAGCCGTTTGCGGCGGGCGCCGCCCGTGCCATCGCCGCCCTGATCATCCCGGCCGCCCCGGCTTTGTTTATCGGCGGAAGAGAAACGTGAGCGCGTCGGGAAAGCGAGAGGCCCAGGACGCTTCGTTGTGTCGTCCGTCCTCCTGGACGACGACTTTCAGCCGATCGGCGCCCAGCCCGGCATTGGTGAGAAGATCGCTGAGCGACTGGACGCCGTTATTCCCACGTCCACCTCTGCCCTCGCCCGACCCGATGCCGATGTCGATTCGCTCAGGCCAGGTCTTCGTCGTCCTCGCCTGCTCCATCATCACGCCGTTGCCGGCGCCGATCGACGGGCTCTCGAGCAGCAGCCGTCCAAACACGCCCGGTCGCGAGAGCGCCGCGTAGAACGCGCACGCCGCGCCATACGAGGATCCGCCGAAGCCGGTATGCGCGGGGCCGGTCAGCGTCGGATACTTCTTGTCGATGAACGGCATCAGCTCTTCGATCACAAAGCGGAGATAGCGATCGGCAGTGGGCGGGAGGTAGTCGACGCCTCTCGCTTCCTCGCCGGCGTTGTCGATGCCGACGACGATCAGCGGATCGATTGCGTGTTCGTCGATGAGGCGTGCGGCAGCGTCGTCCGCGTGCCAGCCGCCGCCGCCGGAATCCGGATCGCCGTCGCGGAACAGATTCTGTCCGTCGTTGAGATACAGAACCGAAAAGCGGACACTCGCGGGCTGGTGATCCGGCCGCCAGACACGGACGGTGCGGTCGGCGTCGAGAACGACGCTGTGGATCGTCAGGACGTCCACCACTCCGGGATGATCGGGGGCGGAGGCACGGAGGGCAGCAACCACCGAGGCGCAGAGGGAAACAACCACAGAGGCACAGAGACACAGAGAAAGTACATAGCCCCAAATGTTCTTTGTGCCTTTGTGCCTCTGTGGTTTATTCACCTCCGTGTCTCCGTGCCTACTGTGGCCTTCTGTTCGATCTTTGCCCATGCGTCGCGCAGCGAAACGGTCCGGTTGAATACCAGCGCGCCCGGCTTCGAATCGGGATCGACGCAGAAGTAGCCGAGGCGTTCGAACTGGAACCGCGCGCCGGATGCCGCGGACGCGAGGCCTGGCTCGACGCGGCACCGCGTGAGCACCTCGAGCGAGGCCGGGTTGATGTAGTCGAGGAACGTCCGTCCCTCCGGCGCCTTTTCCGGATCTTCAGCGGAGAACAGGCGATCGTACAGCCGCACTTCCGCATCGACCGCATGCGCCGCCGACACCCAGTGCATCGTCGCCTTGACGCGGCGGCCGTCGGGCGAGTCGCCGCCGCGCGTCGCCGGATCGTAGGTGCAGTGCAGCTCGGTGATCTCGCCGCGATCGTCCTTCACGACGCCGGTGCACGTGATGAAGTACGCGCAGCGCAGACGCACCTCGCGCCCGGGCGCGAGGCGGAAGAACTTCTTCGGCGGATCCTCGCGGAAGTCGTCGCGCTCGATGTAGAGCTCGCGCGAGAACGGCACCTTGCGCGTGCCGGCGGACGCATCCTCCGGATTGTTGATGACGTCCACGTCCTCGCTCTGACCTTCCGGATAGTTCGTGATGACGACCTTGAGCGGGCGCAGCACCGCCATGACGCGCGGTGCGCGCATGTTCAGGTCCTCGCGAATGGCGTGCTCGAGCTGCGCCATGTCGATGACGTTCTCTTTTTTCGCGACGCCGATCCGGGAGCAGAAGTCGCGGATCGACTCCGGCGTGTAGCCCCGGCGCCGCAGGCCGGTGATCGTCGGCATCCGCGGATCGTCCCAGCCGGAGACGATCTTCTGCTGAACGAGCTGCAGCAGTTTGCGCTTGCTCATCACCGTGTAGTTCAGGTTGAGCCGCGCGAACTCAATCTGCTGAGGCCGCTCGCCCTCGGCGGCGAAGTTCGCGACCAGCCAGTCGTACAGCGGCCGGTGATCCTCGAACTCGAGCGTGCAGAGCGAGTGCGTGATGCGCTCGATCGCGTCGGAGATCGGGTGCGCGAAGTCGTACATCGGGTAGATGCACCAGGCGTCGCCGGTCCGGTGGTGCGTCGCGTGGCGGATCCGGTAGAGCGTCGGATCGCGCATGTTGAAGTTGGGCGACCCCATGTCGATCTTCGCGCGGAGGACGTGGGTGCCGTCGGGGAACTCGCCCGCGCGCATCGTCGCCAAGAGATCGAGATTCTCCGCGACTGGCCGATCGCGGTACGGACTGTTCTTCCCCGGCTCGGTCAGCGTGCCGCGATACTGGCGAATCTCATCGCCGGTGAGGCTGTCGACGTAGGCCTTGCCGCCCTTGATGAGCGCCACCGCGAACTCGTAGAGCCGCTCGAAATAATCCGAGGCGTAGAACAGCGCGTCCCACTTGAAGCCGAGCCACTCGACGTCTTCCTTGATCGCGTCGACGTACTCGACGTCCTCCTTCGCGGGATTCGTGTCGTCGAAGCGCAGATTGCAGCGGCCGTGGAACTCCTGAGCGACGCCGAAATTGAGGCAAATCGACTTGGCGTGGCCGATGTGGAGGTAGCCGTTCGGTTCGGGCGGAAATCGGGTGGCGACGCGGCCGGCGTGTTTGCCGGACACCACGTCCTTTTCGACGATGGAACGGATGAAGTCGACCGACGGCGTCGCCGCCGGCGTCTGCGGATCATTCATGGGCTGTCGAGTATTTTAGTGTGGCTTGACCAGTTCCTGCAGGACGGCTGGCGTCAGCTCTCCCGCGTGCTCGACGCGGAGCGTGGCGGGCGTCAGATCGTGCGTCTCGGTCAGCCAATGGGGGATCGCCACCGTCTTCAGTCCCGCCGCGGTCGCCGCGGCGATGCCGGGGCCCGAATCTTCGATGGCCACCGAGCGCGCGGGGTCCACCTGCAGGCGGCGCGCGGCCTCGATGTAGGCGTCAGGCGCCGGTTTGCGGCGCTTCACGTCGTGCGCCGTCACGATCGTTTCGAAGCGGCTGGCGAGACCCAGGCGCTCGACCGACGGAATCACCCACCGCGCCGGCGCGGTCGAGGCGATCGCCATCGGCACGCCGTCCGCTGCCAGCGCCTCGATCAGCGCCCTGATCCCGCGCATGGGCTCGCGCGCGACGATTTCCTGAAACAGCCGGTGCTGCTCTTCCTTGAAGCTCGCGGACGATGGGGGCGCCTGGTCCGACAGCCCGCGCAGCCGGGTTGCCCAGCGATCCTCGTGGCCCTCGACCCAGATCCCGATCTGGTCGCACCACTCCGCCGGCGTCAACGGCACGCCGCAGCGCTCGTAGATCAGACGATGGGATTCGAACTCCGCGGTTTCGCTGTCGAGGATCACGCCGTCGAAGTCGAAGACTACGGCGGCCAGACAATTGGTCATCTGGTCATCTGGTTAGTTGGTCAATTATTGCTGATTACTCTGCTCGCAAAGCGATCATAGGATCGACGGCGGTCGCGCGTCGAGAGGGGACGTAGCTGGCTGCAGCGGCGACGAGGGCGATCAAGCGGTCCATCGTGCCTCCGGGCTTATGGATCCTCTCCGATCGAATCGAAGTACGCAACGATGCGTGCGTGCGCGCCGGTGCGCGTGTAGACGTCGGGACGCCGCGATTCGATGACGCCGGCGATCACGGCGGCAACTTCTTCCGGGCTCTGCGATTCCGGGAGTGTTCTCGAATCCGGACCGCCGTGCATCGCATTCAGGCCGAACTCGGTGCGGACGACGCCTGGCGAAACGAGCGAGATCTGGATGCCGGGATGCGTTTCCTGAACTTCGCTGCGGAGGTTCGCGGTCAGCGCGTTCAGGAAGTGCTTCGCGCCGTTGTACGCCGACCGAATGACCGCGAACGGCACGCGCCCGAGCATCGACGACACATTGATCACCTGGCCGGTGCCGCGCTCCTTGAAGTGCGGCAGCACTTCCTGCATCCCGTACAGCGCGGACTTCACGTTGATCTGGATCATGTCGTCCACGTCCGCGTCGGTGAGCTGCGACGGCAGCCGCGAGATCCCCTGGCCGACGTTGTTCACCCACACGTCGATCCGCCCGAAGCGCGCGATCGCTTCCTGGACCAGGCGGCGGACTTCGTCGCGGCGCGTCACGTCGGCGACGACGGCATGCGCGCGATTGCCGCAGTGCGCGGCGACGGCCTTCAGCGCCGGCTCGCGCCTGGCCGCGAGAACCACCGAGGCGCCGCGCGAGGCGAGCAGTTCCGCGAGGGCGGCGCCGATCCCTCCGCTCGCTCCAGTGATGACGACAACCGAGTCCTTCAGAACCATTTCAGTCTCTTTCCATGCGCGGCGCGCGGGACCGTGTCCCCTTCCGCCCACGCGGTGATGAGCCTGTCCAGGCGCGCCAGCCGCGTCACTTCCTGCTTCGCGCTGACGACCCTCCAGTAGCACCTCTTGCGGTACGACGCGGGCTGTTTCCGGAAGAACGCCGACGCCGCTTTATTCTTCCTGAGCGTGCGCGCGTACGGATCCGGCAGCGCGTCGCTCCGCTGTTCGTACGCGTAGATCCCCGAGCGGTTCGCCGTCCGCGCTTCGAACGCCGCAACGCCGGCGGGCCGCATGAGCCCTGCCTCAATCAACTCCTGAGCGCGCTTGATGTTGATCGCGCTCCAGATGCTGCGCGCCCGCCGCGGCGTGAAGCGGATTGTGTAGCGCGCCTCGTCCACGCGCCGTCGCACGCCGTCGATCCAGCCGACGCACAGCGCCTGATCGACCGACTCGGACCAGGTCACGCTCGGCGTACCGGAACTTTTCTTGTAAAACCCGACCAGCAGCTCCTTCGCGGTCGCGTGATGCGCCGCGAACCACTTCGCCAGATCCGAGGGCGTCCTGAAGTACCTCGGCTTCACGCTACGAGCCGCTCCGCGGCACCCAAAGCAGCGTGTCCTTCGGAAGACGAAATCCCTTCGGTGCGATGCCGACGACCGTCGCGGAGTTGCCGTTCAGGCTGATCGCCTGGCCGATGATGCGCGGCGATGCGCCGTACACCTGCGTCCACAAATCGAAGCTGAGGACGGCGACGCGTGTGCGGGACGCGTAGTCGGCGGGAATGAAGTACCGGCCGAGCAGCGGCGGCGCTTTCGTGGCGGCGAAGAACGACGGCGACACAGATGCCGTCCGCACGGGCATCATCGCCGCGTCCGTCTGCAGCATCTCGGAGGACGTCTCGTACGAGCCGGCCGGCGGATCCGCGTACACGGGTTGACGCTCGTAGCCGCACGCGGCCGTGCAGAGAGCCAGAACGAGGACGACGTGTTTCATCGCCATCACCGCCATTCCGGATCGTATCCGCGCCGGCGCATCTTGTGCTCGACCTTGAGGCTGAAGGAGAACAGGCCCATCACCTGGATCAGCGCGATGAACGCATAGATCGCGTAGCGCGTGAAGGCGGCCGGATCCGGCCAGCAGGTATAGCCCTGATCGAGGCAGCGCTGCGTGATGCGCGACAACTCGACGTGCTCGCGCAGGATCAGCGCGATCGCCGCGCTGAAGATCACGGTGGTGCCGGTCAGGTTGCCCAGCACCGGCTGGCTGCTTTTCCACAACGGATAGGCGACGAGGGTCCCGATAACAGGAGGGACGGCCACCGCCAGTGCGATCCACGACCAGCTCAGCGTGTTCACTTGGAGTCCTTCGCCTGTAAACCGTTCACATCGGCGAACGTCACGGCCCGGCCGAGATGTTCGAACGTGCCGCGCTCGGCGATTTCGCGCGCCGCCTGCAGGAAGCCGGTCCACGCTGCCCGAGCCAGCGCGCCGCCGACACTGATGCGGCGGACGCCCAGGGCGGCAAGCTCCTGGACGTTCGTGAAGTCACTGCCGACCAGCACATTCACCGGCTTCGGGGCGACGGCGCGCACGACCGCCGCGATATCTTGCTTCGATCGGATCCCCGGCGCGTACAAACAATCGGCGCCTGCCGAGGCATACGCCGTCAGCCGCCGGATCGTTTCACCCAGATCCGGGCGTCCGACGATGAAGCCTTCGGAGCGGGCGGTGAGCAGCAGGCCGGGCGCGCTCGCGTCGATCGCGCGGCGCGCCGCCTCGATGCGCTGGACCGCGAGCGAGAACTCCACGAGCGGCGCCGACGCCACGCCGGTGGAATCCTCGATCGAGAGCCCGGCGATGCCCGTCTCCGCCGCGCGGGCGATGTTCGCCGCCACCCCAGCCGGGTCGGACGCGAAGCCGCCCTCGAAATCGGCGCTGACTGGCACGTCCACGCTGCCGGCGACCGATCGGAAATGCGCGAGCACTTCGTCCAGCGTCACGCCGTTATCCTGATGCCCCATCGACCACGCGAATCCGGAGCTGGTCGTGGCCAGCGCCGGGAATCCGAGGCCGGCGAGCGCGCGGGCGCTGCCTGCGTCCCAGGGATTGGGGATCACGAAGCAGCCGGACTGATGCAGCTGATGGAAGGCACGGCGGCGGTCGTCGACCGTCGTCATCGTCACGCGCACGACACTCCTTCCGCGGCATACGCCGCCAGCGCGTCGTCGTTGAAACACGCGAAGATGACGTGCTCGACCGAGCCTGGCGCCGCGCTGAATTCACGGACCGTCGCGACCGCCACCGCGGTCGCCGCTTTCAGAGGATACCCATAAATTCCGGTACTGATCGCCGGAAAGGCCATGCTCGCGACGGCGTGCACACGGGCCAGCTCGAGCGATGCGCGATACGCCGACGCGAGAAGCGCCGGCTCGTTCCTGTCGCCGCCGTGCCAGACCGGTCCGGCCGCGTGGATGATGAAACGCGCCGGAAGGTTGAAGCCCGGCGTCAGCCGCGCTTCGCCAACCGGACACGGACGCACCTTCAGGCAGGCGGCCAGCAGCCGCAGACCTGCCGCGCCATAGATCGCGCCGCAGACGCCCCCGCCCGGCGCGAGCTGCGTGTTCGCGGCGTTGACGATTGCGTCCACGTCGAGCGTCGTGATATCCGCGAGCCGCGCCTCGATCTTCACGTCCGCCTGCCAGATTCCCAGGGTCGCACGCGCGGGACGAGCCGCGGCACGTGGCGGCAGTACTCGCGGTAGCTGTCTCCGAATTTCGCCGCGAGCATCGGCTCCTCGATCGACGGAATGTGGACGGCGTTGAGACCGAGAAAGATCAACGCCCACCCCGCATGGGGCCACGACAGCAGCAGGAGCGCTTCGCTGAACAGGACGAAAATTACGCCAGAGATCATCGGATTCCGCACGTACCGGTACGGTCCGCTGACGACGAGCTGGCGGGGTGGATCCCAGGGGGCGAGCGTGCCGCGGCCGTCGCTGATGAAGCGCTGAAGGCTGGCGGCGAACAGCAGGCCCCCGATGGCGAGCAGGACGAGCCCGCCCGCCTGGATCAGCAACGCTTCCGGGCTGGTGCCGGCACCGGCCACGATGCCGTTGCGCCGCGCCAGCCAGATCGGAACGAGCACCGTCACGGTGAATGGCAGGACGGCGACGGCGACGATCTGCCGCAGAATCCAAAGCGCCATGTCGTGTGGCCATGCTAGCATCGGCGCTTCCTCTGCACACGGAGTACAGCCCATGGCCAAGAAAACGAACGCTCGCAAGCACGCCAAGCCCGCACGGAAGATCGCGAAACGCGGCAAGGCCGCGCGTCCGCACCCGAAGGCGGCGGATCCGCTGCTCGGCGTGGTGAAGGGCGCGACGAGCCGGACCGTCGGCCACGTGCGGCTCGACGTCGGCCGCGCCGGCGACGCCCGCGTCAAGCGCCTGATCTATCCGGCCGGATTCCGGTGGTCGAAGGACATGAAGCGGATCGTCGGCACCGATCTGTGCATGCACTCGCACGTCGGCTTTCTCGCGCGCGGAGAAATCCACATCGAGTACGCCGACGGCTGCGTCGTCGAACACAAAGCGCCGCAGATCGTCGCGATCGATCCCGGGCACGACGGCTGGGTGGTTGGAAAGGAACCCGTCGTGCTCATCGAGTTCGATTTCGAAGGCGACACGATCCGCCGCACGGGCATGCCGGACACCCACCGTCATTCGTAGCGCGAGGGGCGCGGAGCCTACGCCTTGTCGATGTGGACGAGATACGCCTCGACCATCAGCAGGTTCCGCTCGCCCGACTGCTTGATGACGCTCGAGAGGCGGTCCATCTTCACCATCTCTTCGAGCTGCTCGTCGATGAACCATTGCAGGAAGCTCTGGGCCATGTAGTCGTTCTGCTCGACGGCGATCTCCATCAGCGCGGAGATTTGGGTGGTGACGGTCTGCTCCCATTTCAACGCGGCCTGCGCGGCCGCCTCGGCCGTGTCGAAATCCGCCACCGGGGCGGGAATCGCGGGGATCTTCAGATCGCCTTTCGTGTCGAGCAGGTACTTCACGAACTTCATCGCGTGCACTTTTTCTTCGTCGGCCTGGGTCAGGAACAGCTTGGCCAGCAGCGTCAGCTGACGCCGCGTGAAGTACGCCGAGATGGCGACGTACTGCATGCTCGCGCCGAACTCGCGACCGATCTGCTCGTTGATGGCTTTCGTCAGTTCCTTGCTGATCAACATGAACTCTCCCGTTGAAATTCGATGACGCTATCGTTGACGCGGCGCGGCGATCGCCGTCAGGACGTCGCTCGCGCCCGCGACGCGTTCCAGATGCGGATACCGCGCGCCGCCGTGGTAATCCACCTGCGCGACTGTGAAGTAGCTTCCATTCTCCACGATGAATGAAAGCGCTGTCTTCGAGTCCTTCGACGCTTCGATGGCGCGCTTGAGTTCATCGACGGAGAACCGGCGGCCGTTCACGGCGACGATCTTCATCCCATTCGACACTCCGGCCGCGTACGCCGGCAGCCCGGGCCACGCATCGTCCACCGTGCCGTCGCTGGTGACGTGAATGCCGAGCGAACCCAAGGCGTTCAAACCGCCATCGAGCGCCCACGGATCCGTGAAAATGTTCGCGGCGTCCGTGTAGACCAGCTTGAATCCGCCGTTCTCGACGCCGCCGAGCGGAACGTTCGCGCTCTTGCCCTGGAGCCGCGTCTCGAAGAATCCCTTCCAGTCGTGCGGTGCGACCGTGTTGAGCGCCTGGTACACGTCGGCCGCCTCGTACGGCTTCACCCAGATCTTGCCGTTGTCGTTCTGGCCGTGGAACAGCGCGCAGAAATCGTCGAGCGTCTTCCTGCCGCCCGTCAGTTTGCGGATCGTGACGTCCGCTTCCAGCCAGACGAGCGACCCCTCCGCGTAGAAGTCCGTCGTCCTGCGCCAGCCCGTCCATCCACCGCCGGCGTTGTACAGGAACGGCGCGGAATCGGCCGTGTCCTGCAGCGGACGCCAGGTGCGGCCCGGATGGCTGACCAGCAGCGCGTCCGCGGCGATCTCGTCGAGCCACTCCTGCGCCGAGATGATTCCTGCGCGCGCGCTGAGCAGCTCGCCGTAGTAGTTCGTGAGGCCTTCGTACACCCACAGCAGATCGTCCTTCATCGGCTGCTCGTAGCCGCCTTGCACGAGGCCAGCCGGACGCCGCGCCTTGCCGTTCCACGAGTGAAAGAACTCGTGCGGCAGCAGCAGGCTGCTCCGCTTGGCGGCGCCGTCGTCCACGAACGTGTTCTCGGCGACGCGATCGTCCGCGCACTCGTGATGCTCGACGCCGAACGCGCCGAGATTGTCGCTCAGCGTGAGCAGCCAGTGATACTTGCGATAGTGGCCGACGCCGCCGAACACGCCGCGCTCCTCGGCGACAACGCGCTTGTAGGCCTCGATGCGCTCCTGCGGAAACTGCAGCGCCCACTCGCTGTCGGCGATGACGTCGATGACGTGCTCGCCCATCGCCGATCCAGCTGGCCAGAGGACGATGCTGCGGAAATGCTCGCCCAGCACGACCGGATGGTCGTTCAGCAGCGAGAGCGACGTCGGCGCGTAGTGGATCATGTCGCCGTCGGCGCTCGCCACGTCCAGGGAGCCGCCGTGCTTCCAGCCGGCCGGCGTCTTGAGCGTCGTCGTGACGGTGATGGCGTCGGGGTTCTCGCCCATCGGATACAGCACCACGGTGTACCAGTTGATGACGGCGCATTTCGCATTCGCCGAGGCGCTGCTGCCGTATGCGCCTCCGCTCGCGGGCACGACGTAGTCGTACTTCGCGGTCAGCGTTTTCGCTCCGGCGGGAACCGTCACGTGAAAGGCGTTCATCTCCACGAGATCGCGGCGCCACTGAATCTCCGCGCCATCGGCGAGCACGTGCAGCCCGGTGAGGTTCCACACAGGCCCGGACGGCATGTGCTCACCCGGGATCCACTTCGCATAGAACAACGACGACGCGCCGGCACGAGCCGGCATCGTCATCGTCGCGTGCAGGATTTTCTGCGGCGCCTGCGTGGCGTCCACGTCGAGCGTCATTGCGGTGGGCGCCTGCGCGCCTCGCGGCTGGACGCCCTGCGCGAGCGGAGCGGGTTGGTAGCCGATCGCGGCGAGCGCGACGGCTGCCGTGGCGACGGTCAGGGCACGTGTGGTCATGGTCAGCGAAGGTCCATTTCGATGCCGCCGACGACGCCGGCGACGACGTTGTACAGCCAGGCGAAGAACAAGGTTGACACGAATCCGATGCAGCCGTACAGCAGCGGGAAAAACACGATGGCGCCGACGCCGATCAGCGCGCCGAATCCCGCGCCTTGCGAGGAGTTGGCCGCGAAGCCACCGGCCATGGCCGCGAGCGAGACCAAGCCGCCGATGATCAGCCCGAGGACCAGATACAACGCGCCGGTGACCTTCGCCAGCGAGAGCGGTCCGACTCGATGAAGCACCATGCTGCGTCTCCTTTATTGTTGACGAGTGTTGACCGGCGGCGCGTACAACGCTCTGATCCGCGCGATGTCATCGCCTGAAAGCCAGTTGACTCGCGGGATGGAGTCTCTTGTGCGCAGTTGTCCATGATAACGCTCCATCCGCTGGAGGCCGACGGCGGCGGCGCTGCCCCCCCACATGATGTCCGCGCTACTATCGCTATGGCTCAGACCAAGAGCGTGCCCAATTTCGTGAAGGCACGTCGAATAGACGATCGTGTCGCGCAGCAGAGGATCCTTCTGAATGCGTTGTGCCATGCTCTCGCTCCTGCTCGGTGAAGCGGGCATGACGAAGACAAGAGCGGCAGGGCGCCGGTGCGCGATGGTGGGAAACATCTCGCCATCCATGAGCCGGCCCTCCGGGGTGCGGGCCGCCGGCAACCAGTAGATCTTGATCAAAGCGGCGCCTTCATCCTGGTCGGGCTCGAAGTGTATTGCCCCGGCTGCGCCTCGCGACCATTCGTCGAGAGCCCAGATCGCAAGCTGGGTGTCGCCCGGCTGATATCCAGACCGCGCGATTCCGTCCGCTATGAAATAGGTGATGCGACCGGTTGCGTCGAGCGGCACGAGCTTCGGCGGCGAAGGAGCTTGCGCACCTGCACCGATCACTGTCCACGACACAGCGAGAACAGCGACGACTCCGGTCCTGGTCAGTGCCAAAGGACCGCCTGGATCCTGGGCGACATCCGCACCTCTGAGTTGACGCGTGGGATTCTACTTCAGCCGCTACGCCACGCTTCTCTTTCGCCGCAGGGCGATCAACGCGGCGAGGGCCGCGTCTTTCTGATCCGCGCCCCAGGGCGCGCCGACCGTCTTGCCGAGGGA
>Ga0193726_1001244_pt1 | contig 20875 bp, 40 predicted proteins | sample H2c1metaG_FD_144928 | JGI IMG/M metagenome (GOLD analysis project Ga0193726, IMG submission 144928) | Soil microbial communities from a riparian zone of the East river system, Colorado, United States - H2c1 | ecosystem: Environmental > Terrestrial > Soil > Riparian zone | place: USA: East River... | reverse complement strand
AATCTGATGGTGCTACTGATGACATATGACCTCTTTATTAGTACTTACACGGTATTAGGCGGTGCTCCCAATTTTTAATTCTATCTTTATCTAATGGTGCGCCTGATGCTGTAGCATTAACACCATCAACTTCAAGTAAGCCACTTCTTTCAATTACTTCAAGGCCGTTAACTTCTTTAACAAGACCCATAGGAACCGTATATTTTCTTCCAGGTATTAAATGCCATTTTTCAATACGATCACCTGCGTATCTAACATAATGCTTATCAAGACGCTCATGTGCGCCTTTACGGTTGACATATTCCATTTCAACAAGTCTTGCGTCTTCTTTCTTCTCTTTTTCAAGTTTAGCTTTTGTTTCTGGCTTCATATGTTTAAAATCATTGTTTTCACATGAATTTGTAAATATATCGACTAAGCCATGTGCTTCGCCAGATTGTGTGTATTGAACTACTACGCTCATATTTTAATTTCCTATGTTATTTAAACTTCTAAAAGGCGCATGTAACGCCGTGTTGTTATTATATTCAAGGTTACGTGAACCTGATGGTGATAAAGTTGCTATTTCACCATTATTAGGGTCAAGGAAGGTATCAAACTGCGTTGAATCGACTGCCAAACTGATTATGTTTACGTTTATATCTAAAATTATGCCTTTTAATCCATTGGCTTGCCACATACCAAAAGTAACGGGAACTGACAATGAAACAACTTGATTCTGTTGAAATACATTTTCTTGATCTGTTGTCATTATAGTTGTCACTAACATTGGAAAAGATCTAGTAATATCTGTAATTTCCAATGCTGATGGTACTGTGACAACAGGTCGTAAGTAAGTATTTGCATTATTAGGTACTATCATGTAAATCCGCTTTACATTGTTAAAAAATCCATATCGCTTTTTTAAGGCGATATGGATAAACCAGGAAGTTTTTAATTCTCAAGTTTATATGCTTGCCAGTTGATTTGATCGCCACTTGCACCGGCAGGAGATTGCGCACCTCCAGATAAGAAGATATACGGTACAAACTGACCTGTATGAAATGCTTGAAATTGAAAATTATAACCTTTTTCAACAAAAGTATTAGGATCACGAGTAGTTCTTGTACCACTAGGTGAAGCCGTAGCAAATAATGTAGCTGTAGGCGATGTAGTAGATGCAGGAAATGCAAATGTTGTGAATGCTGTAGTATTCAAATCAATTGTGACTTGATATGTAGCAGGATTAACAGATAAGATTTCAGCATTAACTTGATTCAATTCTGTCATACCAAAAGAGAAAGGAATGCTAAAATGAAATCTCATGCCTGGTACATAATATAGCGATGGATCAACACTTAATGTAACTACAGCTTGAACAGCTTTAGTTACAGCAGTTACATACATGAATTGAGGATCGACAGCTAAAAATCTTGAAATACGTCTTGTAAATCCAGCTGTTGCAGGAGCTGCAAAACCAGAGGAATCAAGACCTATCAATGTATAGGCATTAGAAGACACACTTGAAATCTCAAAATTCATACCAGAAATCTGTAGCATTCCAGTTGTATTATAAAATTGGATAATATCGCCATTTGAATAACCGTGGGCTGTCTGTGAGACAACTGCACCATTGGCTTGTGTAATACTTGTAATAACGGCAGCATTTTGCTGTTCTACAACAGGATTTGTTGCAACATAAGTGAAGCCGTTTGAAACTGTGGCTGTTTGGAATGTATCAATTAATGGCGCATTTGTTGAGTTAGTTTTTTTAATTCTAATCCCATCATTTGCAGCAGTAGCACCAAGACCAAATTTTGCACCGAACCATTCTGCACCGATAACAACGCCAGTGGCAGGTGCTAATGGCATTTGTGTGATATTCCAAACTTTAAAATAATCAGCATAGTTGGGTAGCAAGATTTTAACTCCTGCACCTGTAGAGGTGAATGATCCACCCATAGTAATAGTAAATGGCATATTGTACTCCTTATGATGGGCTAAATGTTGTTGCGTTTAAGCCAGAGATCCAGTTTTGGTTAGTAATTGCTCTCGCAATTGCAAACTTAGCATAAAGTTGGCTATTCTGTGCGACAGAAGAAACAACCCATGGCGGTCTATAGCCAACTACAGCTGTATAACTATTTTGTTCAATTTTAGCAGCAGCTTCAAGTCCATACATTGGAATAGTATAAACTGTTCTTCCAAGTGTAGAAATTCCAGGTGTCTTGGCACCTTTTGAAGAAACAAAGAATCTGAATCTTGAAATAGAACAATATTCTTCTGGTCTTAAACCTTCTTGTGAAGGGTAAGCATTCTTTAAAAGAACTCCTTGAACCTTCTGCAAGTCGTTTGTTAGATTAGTAGAAGCTAAAGCAATAAAGGCATCACGTGTTGGGCCTGTATTAAACTTATCCATGGCATCAATACTTACAAGCATTGTACGAGCATCATTACCTAACAAAATAGTTTCGATATTATTAATATCATTCAAACTAATGTTTGAAGGCTGATCTCCGTTAGTACCACCTGTACAATTGATGTAAGATACGCTAGAAGAAAATAAATCTCTCATTAACAAATCTTCTTTCTCTCTTAACCATTGTCCAAGCAATGCTGTGAACTTAGTTAAAGTTTTGGAATTCTCATACAAAATAACTTGTTCGTTAGTAACGATAGATTTAGCGTATATTTCCATAGTTGCATCAATATCTGTACGTACAGGTACTTCAGATGCAGGATCAATACCGCTTCCGTCAAGTTGACCGCCATCGGTAGAAAGACGTTCAAAACGTGACATACGTGTTGTTTTACCGATATAAGATTCGGCGTGATGTAGATCTACTCCAAAACTATGTATGAGGTTGAACATGGGAGTACTTAACAAATCTTCCGCCGCTTGAACCGGGAGCTCAGGAGCAAAGTTGTTAATATTTGTGATTCCAGTTGGGAATGACATAAAAATACCTCGTGGGTAACAGTTGATAATATGTTCATTGCGAGTGAACTAAAACAGCTGTACGGACGAGGTACTTTTCAGTCGAAGAATGACGAATTCTAGAGATCAGTCATTTTAACAATATGATATTTTAATGATTAATGTAAATTATTTTTTAAAGTCCTTGTATTGTTCTATAAATTTCATAGCCCATTTTAATTTGTCTTCTATTCTTTGTCCAGCTGGTTGACCTACTGACCAAAGTTCAAGGTTTTCTATTCTATTATCATCACGAATACCATTCTTATGGTGAACTGATTCACCTTTTATTAATGAACGCCCTAAGTATTCGGACATTACAAATGTATGTTCATATATTCTTCCATGTTTTTGAGCATTAGGATGCCTCATTTTAGTAATATAAATATAACCATGAGGTTCTTTATGTCCACTTCCATTAGGAGCTTTAAATTTCTTTGGTATAGATAAATCAATATTGTTTTCAATTCGATATTGAATAAATTTATTATGAATTAGGATTTTTTTAGCACATTCTTTTGAACAAGTCTTTTGCTTCCACCATTTACTTGTAAAATTTTCTTTACATTGTTTGCATTGTCTAGTCCAGTGAGGTGGGTTAATTGTTCCGTATTCATCAAGTAAATGATAACAAGAATAACAACAATTCTTTGAACAACATTTATTTGAATATATTTTATTACAATGCTGACAAGTCTTGATTTTTTTAGACATAAAACTCCTGTGTTTTTAACCTGATGAAAAGAAAGTACGCCGAACTTCAGGATGAGTTTTTCGGATGCCTCCTAGGCGTACTTGCGAATATTATACCATGTAAAGCGGTTTTATCTCAACCCTTTTCTATCTCTTTGCATTCTTTCCCAATTAGCCGCCTTTTGCGCTTCTGTCAATCTAGAAGGTGCTGCTATTCCTTGACCTTGTGTAGTTCCTGTGCTTGATATACTACCTGGCTTTGCTAGATTCTGTTCCATACGTTTTTGATCTTGCTTATGATCAAGATTAGGTACTAATTTTTTTGTAAGTTTATAAATTGATTCCCAATAGTCATAACCTTTAGGCATATGTGAAAATGGTTTTACAAGTTCAGGATAATGATATTCTAAATAATCTACATTTTCAGCATGACACACCTTATCAAAATCTGGCATCGCTTGTCGTAATCGTGTTGGAAATTCTATCTGCTCTCTTTCTTCATTCTTTCTGTGATATTCAGCTTCCCTTTGCTTTATAATAGCATCTACACGTTTATTTAAACGTTCATCTTCAGTTTCTTCTTGATCGCCATATTGTTGCTGGATTTGTGGCTTATTAGTTATAGCCTCTAAAGCAGCCCTCAATGCTGAAGCTTCTGCTGCCTTATCTGCTGCTCTTTTATCCGCCTCTTCACGTGCTTTTCTATCTGCTTTCCGCTGTTCTCTAATTGCTGCCCAATTTTTATCTTCCACGATGTCATTTGTAATAGATGGGCTAACCGTTCCTTGTTGTGGATCATTTTGAACTTGCTCTTTTTTAGGTTCTTGTATATTTTCTGGTATATTATTATTCAAATGGACTCCTATGACTGAAGTTAAATTGACTATTAGCGATGCAACAGAAATTAACAAGAAATTACTTGAAAGTCTAGAAAATTATAATAAAATGCTAAAACAATCTATTGCTGATGTGCCTTTAGGGTGTCTTTGTTTAGATGAAAAGATTGAAAAAATATTATTCAAAAATGGTTTTCGTAGGGTCTTCGACCTTATTGACACTGATTTTACTAAAATCAAAGGCCTTGGAATCATCAGAATCGGGAAGATTACAGCCAGCCTTAATCAATTCCTCTCTATTAGCTAAAAAGAATTCATGTTCGCTTGGCATATCTATTTTACTTTCATGTCTTATATATTCCCAAAATGTGCCTTTATAAAATGCTACAGACCAAGCTTGCATTCTAGCATATTCTTTTGGTACTATACATTGTGTAGAAGCTAATTGTGCCATTCTGGCAGCAGATGGAAGCACCCATAGCATCTTAACAAATTGATCGAGTCTTTTATTATATAACCAAACCATTTGGTCAGGTCGCGGTTTAGGTAGATAAAGCCACCCATAATATTTATATCGTTTAGCATTATTTATAAGACAATCTGTTGCAGGCTGTCTGACAAGGCAATATTCATCTTCATCATATACTTTATTGTATATTTCTCTGCATTTTCTAAATTCTTCTGTTATTTCATCTGTGATAGCATGACCAAGTTCCAACATATTATAATCTGTTGAATTCTTTTTGGCTTTATTAGATTTTGAACCTGCTGTTTCTTTAGTCATTCACATATCTTATTAATATTGATTGAACCATTGCGATTTTTGTTTATTCGATACATACCATCTTCACATTTACACTGGATAAAATCATCGAATATTCCTACTTCTAATATTTGGGAGGGTAATTCAAACATTCCAAGATGACAATTAATTTTTGTTCCCATATTCAAAGGAATTCTTTCGTATCTAGTTTTCAATTAATGATCCTGATCGTTTACTTTTTTATGGGGTTGCGCTCTATCTTTTCCACGTGTTGGCAAAAACGCTCCTGCTGGATCATCGCCATTGCCTTGTGCAAAGACTGATTTACCAACATCCATTTCATAGTACTCATTAGGAATAGCACTTTTAGTTACTTTAGGAATAACATCATCATCTTTATTCTTAGCATAATCAGGGGCATGATGTGATCTTGCGCCTTTTAAGTTACCGAAAATAGGGTTAACACCTAAGTCAATTGCTGCTTTTGATTTTTTCATGTTGTATCCTTTTAAAGATTATGCTATCATGTTAGATCAAATTTAAAAAGATAACAATGAAAAAACAGATTAAGCAAGACTTTAAAAGGCGTGGTATAATTTCGGTATCATATATTCAGCGTAAATATCAATTAACGTTTGAATGTGCCTCTCAAATGCTTTATGAAATAGCTATAAAAACTGATAATAAAGAATATTCTGGTGATATTCTAATACGTTTAAGAAAGTAACGTCTGATAACGTAGGTTATGTTTTCAATTACATCGCCTTACATTTCTCTAGATATATTGTGAGCCATATAAATTAATTTTTTTAATAAAAAAAGAATACGAGGGATTTTCACCCTCATTTTTCTTACTAAAGAATGTCCTAAAAGTTAGACTAGTATTCTTACTCAAGGATACTGCATCTTATTCTTTTTTGTATAGCTTGCAAGCATATCTACAGATTTTTTAAGATGCTCTGGGTTACTCATCTCGCCTGATGTATATTTGCCATCTGCAACAGTTGTTTCGCCTTGATCTTTTGACCAGTGACCTTCATTGAACTGTGCCATCGCTTTCTTTTGACCATGTGCTTCTTTACTATGTGCCATATTTACTCCTTAGCCTTACGGCTGATTTATTTTTTCTTTGATTTTTTAGGCATTTTCATTCCAGATGCCATTTTTACTTCTTTCATTTCATGTTTTTTATGTTCTTTTTTTTCTTCTTTCTTTTTCATACATACCTTATATTTTATTGTTCAATCTGTTGAGGTTGCATCGCCATTTGATTTTGTTGTGCCATCGCTTGGTGTTCAAGCTGTGCCATTTTCATGCCTTGAGCAAGTTCAATAGCATTCTTAATCTGATTGAATTGCACATCTTCAAGTCTCATGGCAGTTTCTACAAGTGCATAATCTGCTTCCATTGTTTCATGATCTGCCATAGATAATAGCTTCTGGGCATTGGCTTCACTTTCTGCAACTTTAGCCATATCTAATTTAGATTTGCTAAACATATTCATTACTTTAGCATTTTCAACTTTCATCTTGCTTTCACTTTCGGCTTGTTGCGCTTGTTGTTGTTGTTGATTGACCTCTTCCATATCCTGTTCAATCTGACGCTTATTGGTAATGAAAGCAGCACGCAATATTGATTTGTCAGGTATGCCCATACCGAGTTCTTTGAAATGTAAGAGCTGTTGCAATTCCATTTGTCTTTGAGATGTACTATAATTGCCTTCTTCGACTGCCAATCCATACTTTTGACTGTGACTTGTAAAGAATCGCTCATCTGGATCATGACCCAATATATTACGAATCTTACCTTTACTAAATTTCTTACGAATGGCCTGAAGTCTGATTTTCCCATATAATCGTTGGGTATAATCCAATTTGTCGAAGATTGTTTGTAATGTAGTAAGTCCAGCCCCTTGACGTAGCATTGATAAAATTCCAGATTTGTCGTCTGTGGCACTTCCCAATAATTCTTCATTAACACCTGATATTTTTGTTATGTCTTCACTTAAACTGGCTGATAATTCCATCAAACTTTGCGGTATCGCAGCAGCTTCAATACGCTGTATTTCAGCAGGTAAATGACCAGCTTTAAGAGGTATAAGGAAGCCCTGTCCTGTTTGTCTAAATGCTTTTACGTCTGTTACTGCATCTGTAGGAAATATCCAACCACTATTGATTTGAGATTGCAATATTTCAAGCTCAATAACCTTTCTCATATTATAAAGAAACTGTGCATCACGCATATTTCTTATCATGCCCATTTTACGCCATGCAGGATTCTGAACATCAGGTTCATAGTAACATGTTGAAGGAACACAGGGGTATAAATCAATATTTAAAAGGTTCGGGCCATCGTATACAGTTTTATCACCAAGAGAAACACAAAGTTTAACGGTAGGAATCTGCATCTTTTTAACTTGCAACCATGGTTGTTGTGCAAGGGTTCTTTCCATCATATCTTCTTGATCGTCTACGTCTTGTTCCCATTCTACTGATTCACTGGTGTATGGATCAATAATCATTGTCGCTTCACGTGTTGTGCGATAATGAAACTCGTCATAAGTAAATAACTTATTCAATGCTACGTTGTTAAGTTCAGCCTGTAAAGGAAATCTACCATCTTTCATGCCCGATGGATTCATTTTATCTATTTCTTTGTCATATCCTTTTAAAAGAGACTTAGCCATCTCTTTTGATACCCATCTGCGTCTATATATCCCGTTGCAGTCACTTAGATCTTGCTTTCTATAATATTGATCAATCAAATAATTATTATAGCCGACACTATCAGTAAATAAATCACCTGACACCGCGTCTAAAGTATAATCAGGATACATATAAAGTAAGTTTTCACCAACATCAACAGCACCTTCAAATGATTCAGAAAGATATTCTTGAAATCCGTCTCTATCTTCACACCATCTCATAACTGCATTGAAATCATCAGCTAATGGATCATCATCATCATGAATTGGTATAACAATAGTAGATTTACGATTTTTACGTTGATAGCCACAGGTCATATTTATATGACGTCTGATAAGATTAAAAAAATAACGATATGAATTTTGATTGATGCTTTGATTACCATAAGAATACATCGACTGATCGCCGACTTTGAAACGCTTATCTATCGCCCCTTCCATCATAAAACGAGAGCCACAAGTATAATTTGCAAGATAGAAATCGTCTTTTCTTTGCTTTAAATTTCTAGCACCTACATCACTTGGATCAATATATCCGTTCATTTGAGTATTGAAACCACCACGATCATAACTTGGCATGAAATTCCTTATATATATAATTTTAAATATATATCAGGTATAAAATATTAACTTAATCTTTTTCTTTCATATCTCATCATGATGATTTGCTTTCTTCCAACATAAAACTTTATCATTTTCTTCAAACTTAGCGCCATCCCATCCATAGCCTGTATACCATCCACGGATTATACTTTTTTTATTTTCTATTTTTAGATAAAGCAGGTCATATTCTAGAGGTAAAAATTTACTGGCATCAGCCCATAAATCTTCATCATATTCGACCATAGGATATGTAAAATATCTATCCGAATTTGGTGATAGTTTATTGCCTACTTTTTGCATTCATACCCATAATTTGTTAAGAATTCAACAGCCCATGCAATCTTATCATCGACTCTTTGCCCTGCTGGCTGACCTTTATGCCACAATTCAAGGTTTTCTATTCTATTATCATCACGAATACCATTCTTATGGTGTACTGATTCCCCCTTTTTTAACGGTCTACCTAAATGCTCAGACATAATTAAGGTGTGTTCTGCTATTCTCCCTGTATTACTTGTACAATTTGGATGACCTAATCTTGTTATTTGTAAATATCCGTTTTTATCCAAAGAACCCTCTCCACTTTTTCTTTTCATTAATGGAGCATCAGGATCTTGTCCTCTACATCTTCTTCTAGACTTAAAACATCTAATACGTTTTTGTTCTTTGTAGAAAGGATTACTGTCTACACGTTTTTTAATATAACATGTAGAACACAAATGAAAAGTTTTATTATTAATCGGTTTAACCTGATTACAAGATTTGCAAGGCATACCTTTTCTTTTTTCTTCTCTCGCTTTTTGACCACACCATCGACAATAAAAACCAGCGTAATTAAATTCTTTATTACACGTCCTGCATAACTTCATATAGACTCCAATATATAAGTGTCTACATTATACATACATCTAACTATAAAATCAATGTAATAAGCTATTGAACTGTGAATAAATATCGTTGTCGCCGTAAACTTTTCTTCTAAGATTTTCAATATTAAGTTGTTCATCAGCGCAACCAAAATCACCTGACGCTAAAAATGGTGTCAGGCTATACCTAATAGCATCAACTTGATGATCGTTTTTCTTAACTGGTTTATCTTCTCCTCTATCTGCATACTTACTGTCCCATGCATAAGATTGAAGTTGTTCTATGGCATTTACACAATTCTTATGAACAACAATATTTCTTCCTGAAATAAATTTATTCATTGTCTTTACACCAAGCAAAACATCATTATTGGCATCAATAACAGGCAAATCTTCATTTCTTAGAGCTATTTTAAAGCTTGCAGCAGCTGGATCAACATATATTGACCTTACATCTCGATAGCCTATAAATTTTTTTATATCGCTAACAAGTTGTGCATCAGTTTTAGGCATACCAGTTTTTGCAGAATCATAATAATACTCTTCTTCAATTCGTGCCTGTGGCCATTTATTTGGTGTAATAGCCACTAATACAGCAGCTGTAGGGTTTGTGGTTCCGTAATCTATACCTACAAGATAATAGTTAGGAGAGGAAAATGATTTTTCAAATATGTTTTCATGATCGAAATCTGGAAATATAGCACCAGAAGCCAATGCCCATTTACCTAAAATATACCTATCAAACCATAAACCTGTATAAGAAGCTTTTATGATCTTTTTATATTCTTTATCGAGAATAGGATTATCATCTAGATTAAAATCCCAGTGAATTAAATCAAGTTCTTCTTTTCTATCTATATATTGTTTCTTAAACCAGTGTGCGGGGCCGTCAGGATTTGTAGCTCCAAATAATTGTGCACCAGGCACGCTTAAACGACCGTCTAACATTTTAAAAAAAGGTTCTGGTATTTCCGTTATTTCGTCAATATAAGCATAAGCTAGAGTTGCCCCCTTTATTGTAGCTACAGCGCTGATATCAGGAGCGCCTACAAAATATACATCCCTACCGTATAATCTAGTCTTCATGCACTTTTCTGTTGGTGCAGGAAATCCTATCATATCATACATAAGCGATAAAATATTTCTACCAATAGAACTCCTGTTAACGCCACAAATCATCGCATCGCCAGGTACTCCAAATTGCAATCTATCAATAAATTTTCTTACACTTGAATATGTTTTTCCTGCTCTGATTGATCCTACCCAAATATTGTAACGGTGAATTGCTTCTACAAAAGATTTATTCTGCTTCGGACTTGTCTTGAATTCCATTAAACTCGATGTTGTGAAGCTTTAAAAGTGCTTGTTGTTCTTCTATGATGTGATCTTTTTTCATTAATTCATTTTCTGCATTGAAATCATTGGTCTTTTTAGGTTCTGGCTCAATATCAACTTGACCTAACCATAATTTGCCTAAAAGAACTAACATTTGGGTATTACCCTCTAATGCTTCTTCGTACTGCATTTCTCTAACATTTCCTTTTCCGTCACTGTGAAAATCACTAGAGAAATTAGTAAAACAATCACCATATTTTTCTTTAAATTTATAAACAAAAGTAGTGGGATGTATTCTAAAATGACTAGAAATTTCAACAGCTGTACACCCCGCTTCCATTTTTCTTTCTACTCTATCCCAGTCTATTGGTTTCGGGGGTCTTGCCATATATTTAAAGCCTTTTTTCCTGTAAACTAACAATTTTAATTCATAATTGCAATCTTTTTTCTTGCAATCTGTCCATCTATACAAGAATATATTGCCGAACTTGTAAAAAAAGAGATGGAAAAAAGAGATAGTAGAAAATGAAAATAACGATTAACATTTGCGCTTTGTTAGTGACAATATCTCTCTTTGTTTTAACTTTTCTATTTCTTGTGAAATTTGGAATTTGGTTATTTTCATGAAAAAAGCCGTGAACTTTTACACTCACGGCTCAAACAACCCGAAAACCTAAAATACTTACATGAAAAAAAGGACACTTTAAATACAGGGAGTTTAAAGTTGTCTTGACATATAGCAATTTTGTAAATATTATGTATATAAAAATTTTGAGGTAATGATGCGATCAGATAATTTCATACATAATATGATGTATAATCACAAAAAACCTGAATATAATCCTAATCAGGTTAAATTTGGTGTGGGTACACAAATTACAAATAAAAAATGGATAGATCAAATTTTATCAAAAAAGGAAGAAAAAATGTTAGATGAAGATCAAAAAAAAATTATAATATACCATCTTGAATTTAGAATTCAGGAGCTACAAGAGAATAAAAATATTAACTCAAGAAGAATGGCCGTTTATGGAGCAGAACTTAAAGAAGTATTAGATGAACTGTGCGACCTTGAAAATATTTTAAAAACAATGAAACAAAATGATGATGAATAAGAAATATATACTTTGTTTCATAATATTTATTATTTGTATGTTTGTTTTATATTGTGCAAGTAAAAAAACAAAAACAGTTCATCAAAAAACGATTGTATTATGTGAGCCTGAATATCCTCAAAGTCCTAAAGGTGTGAATGGAATCCAAAAGTGAAGTCATTTACCCACCATGTAAAAAATGCGGCGTAACCCATAGAATGAGTATAAAAAATATGGAAACAGGTGATATCGAGCCTTTGGATATATGTTACAACTGCGTATTTTTTGGTGAATATAAACCACTAAAAAAACAAGTAGTATTGGATGCAAATGAAAAATAGCTGGCTTCAATCTTTCCATCTGGTAAAATATTTTCATTATTATTTTTATTGGAAATAAATTGATCGTTATGTTAAATTTATCAGATAAAACAATTTACTGAATATTTAACAATAAAATTGTTATAGAAATTCGACGGCGTAGCAATGGTGCTACGTCGCCGTGTTATGGTAATGGCGATGGATTAAATGGCTTTAACATCGTCCGTTGCTATTACATGTGGCCTTCAATCCCTATTTCTTCTTTCATCCCGTCTTTTTCAAAATCAATAGTTCCATGTAAAGATAAATCTTTAAATGTTGAGGCGCAAGCAGAAATTAATAGAATTAGCGCTGAAAAAGCAATAATCTCAATAAAAATATTACGCATAAATACCTCACTTGTGTATACTATTTTTTACAAATAGCCCTTTCAAAGTTAAAAATAAATATTAAAGTTTACATATGAGTGCTTACGCAATACAAGAAAAGTTTTTTAATAGTGTTGACCCAAGTCTTGTTAAAATAATACGTCATGAAGTACAGTATGATTTTTTTCAAACGAAAGAAGAATCCGAGACTGAAATGTTGGTACGAGAGATGGATGGCGTAAAAGTATCAGTTACGAAAATACGAAAGGCGTTATTTGCTCGTAATGGAGATCTTCAAAGAAAAATGTTAGAGCTTGAAGAAAGGTTAAATATTGTTGAACGCGGAATTTGCAGGGGAGTGTTTCCTAATGACTGACGAAATACTTCAAATAAAGCCATCTAAACTTCCAAAAGATTATTTTGATACGAAGGGTAAACTTATAAGTTATCGAAATGAAGAACTTAGAGTGTTACGAAAGCTAAAAAAAATATCGGGTGTTAATCCTGAATTGTTGGGAAAATCTTGATTATCTCAATCTCAATTGCATATTCATGCGGAACGCCCCTAATTTGATCATATCTGACTTGTATTCGCTTATCTGAATCAGATTGTCCAATTGCCTTACCCGGAATTAAAATGGAACATAGCGAGTCTAAAATCCATTTAAATGCCATTGGTAAATTATCCCATTGATCAAGCTTTCTTGGTGCTATTCTTGTAAGTTTGATTGTGCATGGTAAACATGAGTCGTCCAAATGATTAGCCAAGCTATATTTGATAGCATCTTTTTGTTTCGTATGTCTCTTTGCCTTTTTAGTCCAATGTTCCCGGGAGTTTGCTTCATTGACTGTCTTTATCGGAAGTTTGAATTTCATAGACATATTTTTTCTCCAACTCTGAAATATCCAAACCTAATTGTTTTAGATTTTCGAGTGCAAGCTTAATATAGTCATTTTCTGTCATACCGTATTCATCATACATCATCACTTTCTACCTGATTTTTGCCTTTCATGATTTCCATTACTCTTTCAAAACCCTTAGTAATGCTGTTTATTTTGAATGTAACGATACTTTTTTCTTTATCTAACATAAATGTGTATGTACCGTCTATTTCTTGAATGTCGAGCCTTAAAATGTGTTTCATGATTTTATCCTAGCAAGTCTTCGGTATTTCCATATAGTTCAAGTTTGGTGTAATATTCTTTGCAATCATGCAAATGTTTCTGACAAGATTTTATATATTCGTGGTTTTTTTGTCTTTGATCAAACCATTTTTTTGGAAGAATTTCGATATATTTTGAATAATTATTGCTATAACCTATTATTTTAAACTTCTCTATATCATTAATTCTTGCTTTCTTTTTTAACATATGTTCTGAAATATACATATTATAAATTCAACTTTTATCCGTACGATGTTTTCTTATAGCTAAAATCAGCGGAATGGGTCTTTTTTTAAGACTTAGCGCTGAATTTCTGAACCATCATTTCTGCGAACCAATAAACCATCTCATTTTTTCTCCCAGTATCTATTTTTAAGTGTGTTTCTAAGATAGCCTATAATGTTAGGAATTGTTTGGTTCTTAGCTTTTTTCTTTTTTAGTTGCTGTTCAGTGTACATGGATGCTTGATAAATATCATCAGAAGAATAAGTTTCGACAAAATAAGTAGCTGTTTTAAGATCGCATCCTATTTGCAAAAACCAATTGCAAGCACGCGCTTTTTTATCAACCAAAACAGAATCTTCTTTATTTAAAAAACAACCAACAACAGAATCGGCGCAAGCCGTGGGTTGTTGTTCTTTAGACAAAGGGTTTTTATTGTTAGGGTTGTTATTAGGTTCATGTGGTGAACCTGCCTCCCCTTGGGCAGATTCATGTGGTGAACCTGCCTCCCCTTGGGCAGATTCATGTGGTGAACCTGCCTCTACTTTTTGATATTTTAAAGTTGACATGTAGGCGTTATTGAACCCCCAAATATTTTTAACGGTAATGATGTGACTTGGGGATTTATTGACGCATTTGTCGTTTTTGAAGTTTGCTTTTTTAGATTCGACGACTGTTATTAAAGGAGTGTTGTTGAGTTGATGGAAATTTTGTTGGAGTTCTTTTTTAGCATTAACCACAGAACCTACTGACATGCCACAAAGCTCGGCTAATCCATCTGTATCTCGCCAACATTTACCCCTGTCCCCTGCCGTTTGTTTGATTACTCGATATAATTCTCTAGCCACTAAGCTCAGTTTTCTAACCTCTTTTTTGCCGTCTTTGTCTATAAAATCGTATGTAAGATAAGAAATTAAGTGAGGAATCATACAATAAAATGAAGGTTCTTCATTTTCTAAATGTATTGCGTAAAGTTCTGATGGTGAGATATTTTGTGATTGATTTGACATAGCATTTCCCTATTAAGTTAAATTTTAATAGAAAAGAACCGCTGATTTTCTTAGGGAAACAATTGAACTTATATCGGAAGTGTTGTATAAATATAGGTCTTTACGTTATATTTATCTTAGCTTATCCGATATAAGTTTAAGAGATCCTAAGAGAGTATCATTGCCTGGTTCCTCTCTTTATTAGAGCCTCACTTCGGTGAGGCTTTTTTTATTTACGTTACTGTCTTTCGAGTTTCTTTTAAACATGTTTGTTCTTGTCTCGGCAAAAAGAATGCATTTCAATGCCCTCTAGTTCCTTAACTTCGTGACCTAGCACTTTTATAAGTAAAGAGTCATTTGATCGCTCTGTGGTCAAAATAAAGCCTCTTTTTTCCAACATAGCAAGATACCGCTCTGTTATTGGCGCATTTCCATTAAAAATCACAGCCCCTTCTACCGAACAAAGGCATATTTTATAGTAGAGGGATGAGACAATCGGTAGTATTACATCTAGTCTAAGCAAGCATTTTTCACAATGTGATATATAGATTTCCATATTCCCCCTTGCTTTTTTCTTCATAATCCTTCAAAACTTTATTTTAATCGAGGTAAAATATGAAACAGGTTTTGACAGAGATATTTCAAGATAAGTATGTGAAATGGTGGACAGTGATAGCCACAACCCTGATATTTTTAATTGTGTTGTCATCTTATTTTATTCAGTGAACCAATCTTTGGGTTTAACTTTTCCTTTTGTCAATTCCTGAATCTTTAAAATAGTTTCTTTTCTTGGCATTGTTTTTCCCTTTGTCCAGTTGCTAAACTGTTGTTTTGATACATCACAAAGCTTAGCAAAATATGTTGATGTATATCTTTCTAGCTTCAAGTACTCTATGAGTTTCATAAAAATTAATCTTTTTTTATTATTTTTGTTGCATAAATAACATGACATGTGTCATTATCATATCTTAACAAGATAGCAATAACAGCACTATAAGTAAAGGAAAATATCATGACAGCATTCACAACACCAAAACAAATGTTTCGAGAATATCAGTTGGATGCTCATTTTGATTATATGGCAGATAGACAAGATAAAGAAAGTCAAACACTTAAAGAAATGGATGTATACGCAAAAGAAGCTGTAAGAAAAATTGAACATTATTGCGAATTGATAGCAGAAGCTTATGTTGATGGTTGCAAAATGGCAACAAAACTATGGGAATCTAAAGGTCTAAAAATGGTACATGCTTACGCAGTTTTAGATGATTTGGTGGATTTTCTTCTAGCATTTGATGATACAGAAAGAAATGATCCCGATTGGGATATTGATGGTTACGATGGCGAATAAACAAAACAATAAAAAAGACATAAAATGACAACATTAGCAAAAATAGAAAAATTTCAACCTGCAACATCACATTTTAGTAATGAGCAGGTTGATCTTATCAAAAATAGCATTTGCAAAGGTGCAACCAATGAAGAACTGCAGTTCTTTTTAATGGCTTGCCAAAGATCAGGGCTTGATCCTTTTGCCAAACAAATTTACTCTGTTCCACGCGGTGGACAAAGAACTATTCAAACTAGTGTTGATGGATTTCGTTTGATAGCTGATAGAACTGGTAAATATGCGCCAGGAAAAGAGCCAACTTTCGAATATGATAAGAATGGTAATTTGATTTCAGCTACATCATATGTAATGAAACAGACAAAAGATGGGACTTGGCATGAAGTTTCAGCCAACGCTTGCTTTAATGAATATAATGCAGGATCTCCCCTATGGAAGAAAATGCCAAGAGCTATGTTAAGTAAATGTGCTGAATGTTTAGCTTTACGTAAAAGTTTCCCTGCTGAAATGAGCGGATTATATGGACAAGAAGAAATGGATCAGGCGGATAAAGCTGATCATGTAAAACCGCTTTACATTTCAGATAATCAACCTAAACTTTTAATGTCTTTAGACGAAAAACAGAGAGATGAACTTATGCAGTTATTTGAAGGCTGTTCCGAAGATGCAAAGAAAGGCATCATATCTGTTATAATGAATAAATTTAAAGTTAAAGATATTTTAGATTTATATTATTCACAATATGATTGGATTAGAGGACTTTTGGTTGAAAGATATAAACACAATCAATCAATTTTGTTAGAAAAAGAAATGGCCATCAAGGGTGATGAAGTTGAGGTGTTAGAATGATTAATCAAAACGATATAACAGTGCAAGGAAGCACTGCTTGGAAAAATCACCGCCGAAATTGTATCACGGCAACCGATATTAGTAAAATAATCGGCATCAATCCTTGGTGTACTGCTTTAAAATTATGGAACCAGAAATTAGGATTAGAACTGCAGCAACAAGAAAACGAGTCTATGCGCAGGGGTTCTGAATTGGAACCGATTGCATTAACCAGATTTATACAAGAAGTTGGGATTGTTTTATATCCAGAAGTTGTTTTTCATTCTGTTGATAAATGGAAAATGGCAAGTTTAGACGGTTTATCAAGACGTAAATGGCGAGCCGTAGAAATTAAATGCTCTCAAAAGATTTATGAAAAAGCAAAACAAGGCATCATAGATGATATTTATCGCTGTCAGATGAACTGGCAAATGTATTGCCTAGATATGAGAGAAATGTATTTTGCTGCTTATTGGGATGGTGATATGATCATAATAGAAATAAAAAGAGATGATGATTTTTTAAATGAAATAATGCCGAAGATTCATGAATTCTATCGCTGCATGATGGATTTTACTCCACCACCCGCAACAGACCATGATTTCGTCAAAAGAGACTCTAAAGAATGGCGTATACATGCTGAAATATGGAAACAGACTAAGGCTGAGATAAAGTTGCTAGAAGCTAAAGAAGAGTGTTTACGCAATGAATTGATAGATATGTGTGATGGTCAATCATCACAAGGTAATGGTATTAGAGTTTCGAAATGCCTTAAGAAAGGAATTGTAGATTACAGTAGCATTGAATGCTTAAAAAGTGTTAATCTAGACGATTACAGAAAAAAACCTACGCAATATTATAGGATAAGTGAGAATGAAACTTAGGAACTATCAATCCGAATGTATCGAAATCTTAAAAAAGAATAAAAAAAAACAACTTATTCAACTGCCTACTGGTAGCGGAAAAACTTTAATATTTTTAAAATATCTTAGAGAAAATAGCAAAGAAGCTTTAATAATTGTTCCAACATTAGATTTACAATATCAAATATATGAAAGCGCCTTAAGTTTTTATCATAAAGATGAAGTTTTTTTAAAAACAGGATTTTGTAAATTTAAACCTTCAGCGATTTACATTATTGTAGCACCTTCATTATCTTCTAAAGCCACGAAAGATTTTCTATATTCGAGAACTTTAGACCATATTATTATTGATGAAGCGCATAAGTCTTTATGTAAAACATATACAGATTTTTTAGATTATTATGAAGAATTTGGATTAATTGATGGTATAAATCTTAAATTAATTGGTTTTACGGCAACTCCCGAAAGACTAGATGGTAAAAGTCTTTTAAAGGTTTTTGATGAAATCACATATAAGAAAAATATATATGATTTAATAATACAAGGTCATTTATGTAATATAAAATGCTTTAAAATAAAGACAAAATTAAAAATAGAATCTAAAGTTAGTTCAGGTGATTTTAGACCTATAGAAATGCAAAAGCTAGACACTTACTCTAGGAATAAATTAATTTATGACACTTATATTGAAAATTGTTTAGGGAAAAAAACTCTTATTTTTTGTATTTCTGTAGATCACGCTGAAAAGATAGCAGATTATTTAAGACAAGAAAAAGGCATAAAAGCCTTTCATATTTCTGGACGGCAATCAATAACACATAGAAAAAAAACTTTATTGAAATTTAAAACTGACGAAATTGATGTTTTAACAAATTGCCAACTTTTAACAGAGGGGTTTGATGAACCTAGTATTCAATGTTTAATAATAGCCCGGCCTACGAAATCCAAATCTTTATATTGTCAAATGATTGGAAGGGGTGCTAGAAAGTTTCCAAATAAAAATTATTGCGAAGTTTATGAATTAACAGATAATTCTCATAAAATATGTACTTTTAATGTAGCAGCACATGAAGAAAAAGAAGTAAATTTTCAAAGAGATTATAAAAATGGGATACTTCTTACAGATTTATACAAAGAAATAAATGAAATTAGTTTAAGTGATTATATTTTGCAAAAAGAAGAAGTTAGTATTATTTCAAGTTTTGAGCAATTTTTAATGTCAAAAGGGTTATTAGATTCCCAAAAAAAAAGCTTAATGAAAATGCAATACAATATATGCAACCTATAAATTCTTTAGAAGCATCATTTTTATTATTTTTACAAAATTTAAAGGGAAAATATGGCTACGTTTAGAAATGTGAAAGGGAAATTTCACGCTATAATAAGAAGAAAAAATAAATCTTTATCAGCTACTTTTTCGGATAAACAAACTGCTGAAATTTGGAGTAAATATCATGAAGATTTAATAGATAATATGGATAATTTTCAAGTATCACCAGAAAATTATATTACTTATGAACAATGTTTAGAATTAAAAATTCAAGATGCTATTGAAAATAATATAGATAAACGAAGTATTGAGGATTTAAAAAATAGTGTAAATCATTTTAATGAAATTAAAGATATACCTATCGGTGAAATTACTTGCGATATTTTAAGAGAATTGGTTTCAAAAATGCAAAATAGCGTTGTTAAAAAAGGTGGGTCAAAGGAGAATATAAATTCTGGTAACATTAGAAAAATTTCCCAAACGACAATTTTAAATAGATTAAGATTATTAGCCTGCGTTTTTTCGTATATGATACAAAATGGCGCTAATATGACAAATCCTGCACAAATAATAGTGAACCAAGTAAAAATGTCTATTTCCAAAAAAGATGATTCTTTAGATGATTCTTTAGATGACGATGAATAAAAATCAAAAAATATATGAAAAAATCAATCAAGCAGTGAGATTGCTATGCGATGTGTATGACATTTTAAATGAGAAGGAAGAAATTGAAGTTTCTGATGACAAAGATAAATTATTAAAAATTAGTCAATTTTTGAAATTATATCCTGAATTCACACAAGGTCAAATAAGATGGTATATACATCAAAATATAAAAGATTTTAATGAAAAAGTAACCATAAGACTAGGCACAAAAATATTTATAAAAGAAAAAGAATTCTTCCAATGGATAAAAGGCGAAGTTTAATCAACGGTCTTTTATTTTTTATATTTCTGCCAAGAAAGAAATCATCCTTGGCAAAAATATAGACCTTGAAAAGTATCGGGGTAAAAATGTAACCTCATTTAGATTTACAGAAATAAAACAAGAATAGGAAAAATATGAAAAAAATATGTGTTCTCGAAAGAGGTTGGGTTTTAGTGGGAAATTTGGAAAAAGAAAATGATGAGTATTTTTTAACAAATGCATTTGTTATTAGGCGTTGGGGTACTACAGAAGGTCTTGGCGAGCTAGCAGAAAAAGGGCCATTGCCTGAAACAAAATTAGAAAAAACTCCATTAATTAGGTTTAATAAACAACAATTAATTTTAACAATTTCTTGTAATGAGGAAAAATGGAAATAATGGATTTACGAACTAATGGCGATGGCTATGGCTATGGCGATGGCTATGGCTATGGCGATGGCTATGGCTATGGCTATGGCTATGGCGATGGCGATGGCGATGGCGATGGCTATGGCTATGGCTATGGCGATGGCAGTGGCTATGGCAGTGGCTATGGCGATGGCTATGGCGATGGCAGTGGCTAGATTTACAGAAATGAAAGGTGAAGATGGGTGAATGGATGAAAATTAACTCTGCACCAAAAGATGGTACAGATATATTGTGTTATGAGGATGGTGTCCAATTTGTCTGTTGCTGGTCAGATTATGAAGATGAAAAGGATTAGCGAAAATGGATGAATCAACCCCT
>Ga0193726_1001243_pt1 | contig 20883 bp, 13 predicted proteins | sample H2c1metaG_FD_144928 | JGI IMG/M metagenome (GOLD analysis project Ga0193726, IMG submission 144928) | Soil microbial communities from a riparian zone of the East river system, Colorado, United States - H2c1 | ecosystem: Environmental > Terrestrial > Soil > Riparian zone | place: USA: East River... | reverse complement strand
CCCAAGGTCGCCGGTGCGCATCCATATCAATTGCGCGAGATTATTTTGTGCCTCGACCAGCCGTGGTTCGAGCCGCACGCAGTCGCTCAAGGCGGCTTCGGCGCGATCGAGGCGACCCTGCGCAATCAGGCTGCGCGCATAAGTGTTGTAGAGCGCCGCCGAGCTATTTCCGTGCGATAACACGTGATGGGCAACGCGTGCTGCTTCGTCATGCTGATTTGCCGCGTTGAGCGCAATCGCAAGCGCATGCGCCGCTTCGCGGTTGTCGGGCGCGGCGTCGGCGAGCGCTCGGTAACCGGAAACGGCATCAGCTTGGCGGCCGAGCGCGGCGAGCGCCGCGATGTGCTGGACGGATAACTCCGCATCGGCCTTGCCGCTCGCGCAAAGCGGTGCAGCTATGGCAAGTGCTTGAGCCGGCTTTCCCAAATCATTGTAATAGCGTGCCAGCAGCAGCACCGCGCGAGGGTAGGGTGGCGGGCCTGCTGCCGCCCGCTGTAAAAACGACTCAGCCTCGGCGCCGCGACCGTCGGTGAGCAACAACTCCCCGAGAGTTGCCAGTGTCGGCGTCCAGGCGGGATCGAGGTTCAGCGCGCGGCGCAAAAGCAATTCCGCCGCCGCCGTGTCGCCCAGCGCCTGCTTGGTGCCGGCGAGCAGGCGCAGCGCTTCGACGAACTTCGGGTGGGCCTCGACAATCGTTTCTAGCTGATCGTGCGCGGGGCGATAACTGCCGGTTTTCAGCAATGCGTTGATTCGGCGCATCGCATCGATGAGTGCGGGATTGTTTGGAGACATTGCGGTCGAGCGTAGCAGGCCGGCGCGGTCTGGCAAGCGGCAGGTCTGCGGATGTACCGTCCGACCCCTCGCGCCGAGTGACGCGAGGGGTGGTTTCATCAGGGGGTCATATCAGAACTTGTACTTGACTCCGATGTTGCCTTCGCGGCCCTCGATCGGCCGCGCCAGGAGCACGTTCTGGATGCCGGCCGCCTGGCCGGTTTTGCGTGCATTGCCTTCCGTGAGACCAATCTGATTGGTCAGGTTGGTTCCTTGCAGACGCAACTCCCAGTTTCTGCCGTAGTTAAAGAGAAGGCCGGCGCTGAGCATGTAGTACGAGCCCAACGGTTGTAGCCCGGTGATATCTTCGAAGCGCTGGCCGATATGCTCGTACGTGACCCATCCCAAGGCCGTGCCCCAGACCGGCTCCAGCATATAGCTCGGGGTGACCCGGATCTGGAATTTCGGTTGCCGCTCTATCGGCGCACCATCGATGACTGCGCACTGGTTGTTTCCGTTGATGTCGATGTACGGCGCACAGCCATTGTAGTGGGTGAAATGCCCGTCCATGTAAGCGCCGTTCACGGTAATGTTCAGGTCGTGAATGGGCGTCAAGGTGCCGATGAAGTCGATGCCCTTCGAATCGGACCCGTAGCTGGTAATCGGTCCGAAGCCGATGCCTGCAGCATTGGTCTCTTGGTACGGCAGACCTAGGAACTGCCTGTGATAGGCGTTGACATCCAAGTAGGCAAAGCTGTTTTGGAATTTAAAACCGAACTCAATGTTCTTCATCGTTTGTATCGGTGCGCTGATGCCGGTGCTGGTATTCGTGGTTGCCGTGAGGCTGCCGGAACTGCGTATGCCATTGTCAAAGTCGTCGAAATGCGAGCCCGTATTGAAGCGCGCGTACACGCTCATGTTATTGAATATCTCGTAGTTCACACCGGTGGTGAACGAGGCCTTGGTCTTGTCGTAGTGCTCGTTGTCCCAGGTGCCGTTGCAGATAGGCACTGCGTTGTCCCATAGGTCCAGCGCCGTTCCCATCTGCACATTGGACCGGTTGCAGGTGCGTTGATGGGCGTCGATGTTCTCGAGGCGCGCGCCGGCATCGAATATGAAGTGATTCCATTTCCACGAATCCGAAAGGAAGGTCGCAATGTTCGTGGCGGTGCCGTGCTCCAGAATGTTGAAGTTGCCGTTCATGTTGATAAAGCCTTGCGGGCTACTCAGGTTGACCGTCTGTCCGGCGCCATTGAGGTAGTTCAAAGTGATCGGCGTGGCATTGGGCGTGTTGGACATCAGCATGGTGTTGCCCAGCGACCAATTGTCATCATCGGTGTAGTTCGCAAAATACACCCCGGCCGTCAAGGTATTGCCGTCGAAGATCTCCTTGCTGACGCGAAACTCATCGGTGAGGTTGGTCAGATGCTTCTGGATGAACCACCACCCCTGCGCGATCACGCTTTGACTCTGCGGCACGACGCCGCCGTTGGCGTAACGCGCATTGACATTGGTGCTGAGCGGCAGACCTTGGCCATTGCCACTCAGACTCGGAACGCCATTTTTGAGACCGTAATTGTTGGTGTCGACTGCCGTTGCGCCATTGCAGAAGCCCGCCGGCTGCGGCACTTGACAACCATATAACAAATAGCTCAGCGGTCGCGGGTTGTTACCCGAAAACAGCGCGTTGGTGTTGAGGTTGCCGGTGTCGAACAGCAGGTTGTTCGTAAAGGTCCAGGTATCGACCTTTTTGTCGAACTTGCTGCCCAAGTAATACAGCTGACCGCCGCGGCCGTTGGCCAGATCAGCGCCTTCGAATCCGCCCGCGGCACTCGGCACTTGCACGTTACGCATGGCATTGCTGCCGTAGGCCGAGGTAAGCGCATTGAATCCCGGATAGTTGGAGAACGAGCCATTGGCGTTTTCGATCACCGGGACCGGCACGATGAACTGATTGTTATCCTGCAGGGTGCGGAACCAAAACATCAGCGAGCCACCGTCGAGATCGTGAGACACCGTTGCCGTGAACTGGCCACCCTCGTCGGCCTTGAACTGCGGCGAGCGCACGCCATCGGACGAGCGGAAGAAACCGCCGGCGCTGCCATACCAACCTGGGGCGATAGGACCGCCAACGAAAGCGTCTACTCGGTACAACCCTTCGCTGCCATAGGTGATCCCCAGCGAACCGGTTGGCGTGTCCGTGCCTCGTTTCAGTATGAAGTTCGCGGTGGCGCCCATTTGTCCCGGACCGAAGATGGCGCCCGGACCCATTTGCACGACTTCAACCCGCTCAACGGTGTCGTCGAGACGAAACAGCGAGCTCGAATCCATGAAGGAAAGCGAGGGCATGCCGTACATCGGCGAGCCTTCGATCATGTTGGTGAAGTACGGCGAGTCGCCGCCGCTGGGGAGACCGGCAACCTCGATGTTGGCACCAGTTTGACCGCCCGAGGATTCGGGCCAGATACCCGGCGAAAGTTTCAGTATGTCGGCCGTCGACTTCGGATTCGCCATCTTGATCTGCTCGGCGTTGGCCGAGATGATGTTGTAGCTGGCGTCGAGTTTTCTTACCCCGGTGGCGGAAGCGGTCACCACGATCTCTTCCAACGCAGATGCTTCAGCGGGGGCAGCCGCGACTTGCTGCGCGCGAGCTGAGGTCGCGCCACCCGCGCAATAAAGAATTCCCGCTACCGCCACGGCCAGGGTGTTAACCCCGAGGCCGCGGACCGTTACGCCGCGCGCGATAGCCCTCGGGTCTGGAAGGCCCAAAGCCGGCCAACGAGCAGGCCCCAATCGGACCGATGATGCGCCAGGACGTCCTTGTTTGTTGCGTTTTTGACTCATGAATCGTTCCCCCAAAGTGGTCTATTTGAGCAGCAATGCCATAGGACAAATTAGATATGCATCAGCCAAGACATCGACAAGATGCCTTGAGGTTGAAAAATGACGTGTATGCCGGCCGCGGGTTCCCAGCAGCACGATATGCGGCCGGCATCAGACAGCAGGTTGCGAAGCGACCGGTGTGATAGCTCTGTAAAAACTGCAATTTACCTCCCCCATCCGCTGCACGTCTGCGATCATCGATCGCATGCAGGAAGGCCATCGAGCGCGCGGCGACCCACGGTGTTGCTGCTTATGCAGTCTTGTGTTCACCAATGGGTTGGCTTCCGAGCACCGCTCGCCGAAGACCTTTCCCCGAATTCAATGTAATTGGTATTCTGTTCATTAGCAACTCTGCTGCAAATTCGCAACAACTTGCCTACGGCACGGGTATCGCCAGGTAAACCGTGCTCCACAGCTGCGCCGCGTTGGACTCATCGGCATCGGCGGCATTGACCCCGAATGGTGCGATCTCGAAGTGCCCGCGCACATAGGTCCAAGTCCATAGCTCTGAATTTCGCATCGCGTGTGCCGCGTTGATGGCTCCCCACAGCTGCTTCTGTGCCGAGTGCAGATGTTCCCGAAGCGACGGCGGCAGATCCTGGCGTTGCAGTTGCCGTTGCAATCCTGCCGCGAGCACCGCCTGCTGCCAGGACCAGACAACTGTCCCGTGATAGGCACTGCTAGTAAGTTGCGCTTTGATGACAGGCCCTGCATACACCGGATTCGCGACCACGACACCCACCTCGGTCAACAGCCCCGCCGGGAACGGCCGCATGATCGCCGTCATCGCTTGTCGCAATGCTGCCGGACTCGGGCTGCCGAACAACAGTTCGAAGCCCTCGTCAGAGTGAATGATGGGAATGCTCTTCGCATCGGCACTCAGCGACAGGGCGTGGAAGCGCACGGGTGCGTGGCCCACAGAGCGCAGCGCTCGATCGCCTGATAGGTTCAGTTCAGCGGCATACCGCGAAATGTCCTCGCGGGCAGTCGCGCTCGGTACGCTGACATCGAATAGCGATCCGGACTTGGTGCGCCAGACTCTCGCCATCCACGCGGCGCGCGAGAAGATGTCGCGATCAGCAGAACCCAAGTAAGGGTCAAGCAGTCCGCTCGCGAAAAAACGCCGAGCTGCTTCGATGGCGGCCGGTACGAACACCGCGTTCACATCGTAAGGGAAACGCCCGCCGCCCAACCCATCGTTGCTGTCGCGCCATTGACCGGCGCTGAAACCTGGTTTCAGCGAGATCAGATTCTGCTCCCGCGGATCATCCGCAAACTTGGCTGCGGCCTGCAGCACGAATCTCAAATTGCTGACCAGATCGGCACCGTACGTTTGCGGCGGCTCACCGTAGCGGCTATCCGTGTGCGCCAAGAATTCATGCGACTGCGATCGGCCGCGTTCATCATTGAGCAGCCATTCAGCGGCGACCGGCGCCAGCATGAAGCTGCCGTCGATCATGTTGTAGTTGAAGGTCGGCGTGTCCGATTTCGTGCCGGAAGCACGGAGGTGATCGAGTATGGCGAATTCACCGATGTCCTCTTCGTGCGCTACTTCACCTTGCGGTGACAGACGCGTCAACACCGCACCCAGTGCGGCCTGTATGGCTCGCGGCGTGAGCACGGGCATCAGCAGTCGCACCGACATCAGGGTGTCGCGACCGAAGTAGGTATTGAAGCGCCAGGAGCCTGCGGTAAATTTCTCCTGGTAGCTCAAAAAGCTGAGCGCATTGCGCGCCGCGGCGTCAGGATTGGCCGCGGCGTTGAGCAAATCCGCACCGGTGAGGGGCGTCATCGGTACTTCACCACTCACCGCCGCGATCTTCAGTCCAATGAAGCCCTTGGAGCCGGGCGTGAGATGGCCGGCTCGAAGCTCGCCTTGTGTGACCTGCACGCTGAGGCGATACCCGGGCGCGCCGTCGAGGCGATCGCGGGCCCACGTGATGGTCGTGCCTTCGATCGTGGGCTTGGTTGCGACTTCAGCGGGAAATGTCCCCAAAGCCTGGTAGTCGCGTAATACACGCACGCTGGACAAAACCGCCTGCTTGATGGACAAATCCGCAGCTCCGCTCAACCTGGCTTCGGCCGCCATGCCGTACAGCGGGCGACCGTGCTGGTCCTTGACGATCAGCGGTTGCGGCCGCCCGATCAATTCCCAGGTCGCAGGGGCGCCGTGCGAAAACCAAAGACCGACGCCGCTGTTGCCGGCGGGAAAGGCGATGAGGATGCGAGGATCAGTTCCCGAGCGCAGCAACAGGTGCGCTGCGACCGCGCCGTCGCGCAAAAAGCTATTCAGGTTGCGGCCTTCATCGACATCGAACGACAATCGCTGCTCAGATGCGGGATCGGCGACACCGGGCAGCGGCGCGGTACTCAAGCCGACAGCCAGGATGATCAGCGTGCGGCGCAAGACCAATTGGCGGTTTATATTCATCGTATCTCGTCGAGGAAAATCACCTCGATGGTCAGCGGAACAGTCGCGGAACAAAATCGTGCAGAGCGCGGCGCCATGTTTGCCACTCGTGCGCCGTTCCAGCCGACTCAAAATACTCGACTCGCACACCGGCTTGCTTCAGCGCTTGAGCGGCTGCGCCGATGCCGGCGCGAAACAGTTCCGGCTCAGCCGTTCCCACGCCGAGCCAAAACAGCTTCACGCGGCTGTTGAATGTGGCAGCGTTCGAGAAGGCCCCATCGTAGGCGGTCTTGGTATCGAACGGTCCTCGTTGCGTACCGGCTAAAGGCTGTTTCGAGTTGAGGTCCGGAACGATCGGGCCGCTAAACGAGCCGATGTAGGCAAACATGTCCAGATGCTGCAGCGTGATGAAAAGGGTTTGCATTCCACCCATGGACAGACCCGCCATCGCTCTGTGCTCCCGGTCGGGAACGGTCCGATAAGAGGCATCGATCGTGGGTATCAAATCATGGACGATCACGTCCTCGAATGTGCTGAAGGCAATCTTGGCGTTCGCGAGAGGAGCGTCCGGTCCGATTTTCACGGCGGGCGCCGCCGCTCGGGTAGCATATCCGCGATCCATGACGACAATCATTGGCTGCGCCTTGGCGGAGGCGATCAGATTATCGAGGATGAATTGAGCCTTGCCTTGCCGCGTCCAGCCTGTTTCATCCTCGCCCGCGCCGTGCTGCAGGATGAGCACCGGGTAGCGAGTCTGTGAGTTTTTATCGTAGCCGGGCGGTGTGTAGACGAGCGCGCGGCGCCACTCGCCGGTGGTTCTTGACAGGTACCGCTTTTCGCGCACCTCACCGTGCGGAACATCGTTGATTGCGTAGTAGTTCGCACCCGGTTCCGGTACTTCGACGCCGCTGGTCTCTTTGCCGTATCCGAAAAAAGTTTCGCTCGACGGATCGTTGACCGGCACGCCGTCGAGAACGAACCAGTAGTAGTGGAATCCGGGAACGGCAGGAGGAGTTGTCACACTCCAAATGCCCTCGACATCTTTTGTCATCGGAAATGGGCCAACTCCGAGTCCGTCACCACCGGCGACCTGAACGCTGCGGGCGTCCGGCGCCTTGAGCGTGAAAGTAATGCCGCGGTCTGCGTGAATGCTGGGAGTGGGCGCACCGAGCACATTTAACTCGGATGGCGAGGATTGCTCCGCTGCCGGTGCCAGTTCAGATTGAACGACAGCGAGCAAGACCAGCGCGACACTGCAGGCGAGATGTTTCATTCTATTCCCCCATCGTTTGGCCGCAGGGCCGCAGCATCGAGAGCGTGATGATAGCGCCAAGGCTCAACGCCGCCCACTTCGCTCAACGCCGCGCCTTGGCGAAGGTATCGAATGCCACCGCGGCCACGATGATCAGGCCGATCACCACCTGCTGCCAATAGGAGGACACGTGCATGATCACCAGCCCGTTGGTGAGGACGCCGATGAGCAACGCGCCGACGATGGTGCCGCCGATGCCACCGCGCCCGCCCGACAGGCTTGCGCCGCCGATGACCACTGAGGCGATGACGCGCAGTTCGTAGCCCGAGCCCGCGGTCGCTTCTGCGGCGCCGAGCCGCGCCGACTGCAGGAACCCGGCAAGCCCGGACAGCACGCCGACAATCACATAGACGCTGGTCACGATGGCTGCGACATGGAGACCATTGAGTCGTGCGGCCTCGGGATTGCCGCCCACGGCATACACATGACGGCCGTAGCGGGTGTAGCGCTGCACGATGTAGCCCAAGGCGGCGACCATCACAAAAAGGGCGACGGGAACCGGGACATGCAAAATCGTGCCGGTGCCCCACCAGCGATAGCTCGAGTCGAAGCCCGAGATCGGCGCGCCGTCGTGAAGAATGAGCGTGGCGCCGCGCCAGATGGTCATGCCGCCCAAGGTGACGATGAACGGCGGAATGCGCAACCAGGTGACGGCCTTTCCCTGCAAGTATCCTGCGGCCGCCCCCACCAAGATTGCCGAGCTCAGAGCGACCATCCAGCTGAGGGAGAAGTCGACGCCGAACAGCCCTGCGGCCGTCGCGCCCGCCATCCCAGCAAACGCCAGCAACGAGCCCACCGCCAGATCGACACCGGCGGTCAAGATCACAAACGTCATGCCGACGGCGATGATGCCGTAGATCGAGCCTTCGGTGAGAATGTTGGTGAGGTTTCGCAGCGAGATGAAGCGCTGATTCTGCGAGGTAAAAAACACGATCAGCAGCGCGAGAAACAGCATCGTTCCATAGCGGCGCAGCCAGGCAATGAAATCGATGCGCATGCTCGGCTTATCCAAGGGAAACCGGCTGGGCCGCCGGGGCTTGCGGCAGGATCGACCCGATCGCCATCCGATCCATCAGCGCCGCCTCGTTCGCGTCCGCCGCTGACACGACACCCGTGACTCTGCCCTCTCGGAAGACCACGATCCGATCGCAAAGCGCCATCAGCTCCGGCAATTCCGAGGAGATGACGACGACCGCCGCGCCACGCGCGGCCATTTCGCAGAGAAGCTGGTGAACTTCCGCCTTGGCGCCGACATCGATGCCCCTCGTCGGCTCATCCACAATCAGGACTTTGGGGTTCAGCGCCATGCAGCGCGCCAGCAAAACCTTTTGCTGGTTGCCGCCGGATAGCGTTCCGATCGGAACCTGCGGATCGGCCATCCTGATGCCGAGCGCCGATCGATAGTGCTCCACCAACTCGCTCTCGCGCCGCTCGTTGACAAACACCCGCCAGAACGCCAGCCGCTTGAGACTGGGCAGGGTCAGATTTCGGGAGACCGACTGCTCCAGAAAACAGCCCTGCTGTTTCCGGTCTTCCGGCACCAGCGCCAAACCCGCTGCGATGGCCTCAGCGGGGTGCCGAAGCGGCGCCAGTTCCCGTCCGTTCAGATAAAGTACGCCGCGTTCGCACCGATCCGCGCCGAAGAGAATGCGCGCAAGCTCGGTGCGGCCTGCGCCGACGAGCCCGGCAAATCCGAGCACTTCCCCGGCGTGAACCTCCAGCGACACGTCGTGAAGCGGCGTCGCGTGTTTTCCTGTCGGGTCGCGATCAGTGCCAATGCCCTCGACAGACATCACGGCGTTGCCCTCAGGGATGCGGCGCGAGCCCGCGGGGATGCCATGCGAGCGCTTCACGAACTGGACGTCGCGTCCGACCATGAGGCGAACGAAATCTTTCACGTCAGCGTCGCCGACCGCCCCGCGCGTGACGTAGCGCCCGTCACGCAGCACGGTGAAGCTGTCGCAGATCTGCTTGACCTCTTGCAGCCGATGCGTGACGTAGATCAGACTGACACCGCGCGACTTCAGATTGCGGATCACGGCATGCAGCGTCTCGACCTCGCGGCTGCTGAGCGCCGCGGTGGGTTCGTCCATGACGATGAGCTTCGCGCTCTGCGTCATGGCGCGCGCAATCTCGACCATTTGTTGTTGTGCCACGCTCAGCCAGCGAACCTCCTGCTCTGGATCGACCCGCAGGCCGAGACTTTGGAGCACGGCACTCGCGTCTGCGCGCATCCGCTTCCAATCGATCACGCCGTGGCGCGTGGGCTCGCGACCGAGGTACAGATTCTCGGTGACCGACATGAAGGGCAGTAAATTGAATTCCTGGTAAATCGTGACCAAGCCCAATCGTTGGCGCTCGAGCGGCGAGTCGGCGGGGTCGAGCGTGCGCTCATCAAGGAAACACTCGCCTTGGTCTGCGACTTGGGCGCCGGAGAGGATTTTCAGAAGTGTGGATTTGCCGGCACCGTTCTCGCCGAGCAGGGCGTGAACCTCGCCGCGCTCGACGTTCAGCTGCACCCCGTCGAGCGCCTTGACGCCCGGGAATTGCTTGTGCACGTTGCGAACCTCGAGAATGAGACCGGACATGCTCAACGAACTTCGCTGAAGCGCTCAGCCTCGGCGATATTGGCCCGGGTAATCAGGATGGGCGTAATCCTGGCGCCGGAAATCGGCGCCTGGGTGCGGATTTTCGCAACCAGCTGCTGCAGAGCCGCGCGGGCCTGGCGAACCGGCGACTGCTCGACCGTCGCGGCCAGCTGTCCGTCGCGGACCCGCGCCAATGCCTCGGGTGTGGCATTGAATCCCAGCACCTTGACGCCCGACAGGCCGCTGGTGCGCAGCGCCTCGAGTGCGCCCAAGGCCATGTCGTCGTCCTCGCACAGAATGACCTCAGGGATCTGCGTCCCCAGAGAAGTCAGTATATTTTGAGTGACGGTCAGTCCCTGCTCGCGCTGCCAGTTCGCTGACTGCTCCGCCACGATTTTGTACTGCGGTCCGGCATTCTTGAATGCGGCTTGAATCCCCTGGGTGCGGTCGATCGCCGAGCTCGATCCGGGCTGTCCCGAGATCAACACGATGTGCGCGCCGTTCGGGAAGTGCTCGATGACCCATTGCGCCATGCCGCGCCCGCCACCGACGTTGTCCGCCCCGACGTGAGGCACGCTGATGCTGGTTTTGTCCACGCGGCGATCGAGCGTCACGATCGGTATACCGGCCTTGAGCACGCTCTCGACCGCCGGCGCCAGCGCGTTCACGTTGGTCGGCGCAAGAATGATGCCGTTGGCACCGCTCGCCATGGCAGCTTCGACGTCGGCGGTTTGTTTGGCGGAATTCGATTGTCCATCCACCACCGATACCTCGACGTCCTGCCTCGCAGCCTCGCTTTCCAATTCACGCCGCACGGCGATGAAGAAAGGCTCGGATAAATTATGCAGGCTCGCGACGATGAGAGGCCGGTCGTGAGCGGACTTGGACGAACAGCCCACACCGGTCGCCAGCCACAGCAGCGCGAGGACTGTCCAGACTAACTTGCCTCGCTTGATGGAGCCGTTCATGTTCAGCCTTCGCGCTGCGGCTTGCGCAGCATCCACTCGTGCGCCGGGTCATTGTGGATGACCCAGGCGCGATGCGGTCCGGCCATCACATTCAAATAATAAAGATCATAGCCGTGCGCGGCACCGACCGGATGATAGCCGCGCGGCACCAGCACGACGTCGCCGTCGTGCACGCACAGTGTTTCGTCTAAATCGCGATTATCGGTATACACGCGCTGGAACGCGAAGCCCTGCGACGGATTCATTCGATGGTAGTAGGTTTCCTCGAGAGCGGTTTCTCCATCCGGCGTCGCCGTGTCGTGCTTGTGCGGCGGGTAGCTCGACCAGTGACCGCCCGGCGTGATGACCTCCACCAAGATGAGGCTGTCCGCGCTGCGCTCTTCGGGAAGCACATTGCGGACGTGGCGCGTGTTGGTGCCCGTGCCGCGCACCACTCTTGGCATGTCGCTCGAGTCGATGGCGCGCGGTGCGCGGCCCGGCTCCCCAGGTGCGGAGCAGAGGGCCAGTTCGACATCGTCGCGTGCGGTTACCGTGAACTGCATGCCGGCCGGTGCGTACACCGCACCGGGCGCGGCGTCATCGAAAACACTCGAGCGACCGCCGATGCGCTCGAAGTGATGGGAATCGACACGGATGTCGGCCGTGCCCTTGAGGACCAGGAGACAGGCCTCGCGGCCCGCATCGCCGCCTCTTGCAACCTGCCGTGCGCGCAGATGATGCACGCGAAATCCAACGCGCTGCCAGCCGGCGCTCTTCGGGGTGATGTCGAGCACGCAGCCGTCGGCATTGGGTACATGAGGTCGTACTAGAAGATTGGGCATCGCTACTCCGCCGTTCTCAATCCCGCTGCCAGCGCTTCGCGCCGCAGCGTTGTCAACCCGAGTTCCCCGTAACGCCGCGGGTCGGCGCTGGCGGGATCCTGCTCCGCTTCGACGATGATCCATCCGCTGTAGCCGATCGCGGCGAGCGCCTGCATCACCTTGCCGAAGTCCAAGTCACCATCCCCGGGCACTGTAAACATGCCATCCAGCACGCCGCGTAGGAAGCTGCCCCCGGCGGTTCTAATGTTGCGGAACACCTGACCGCGAACGTCCTTGCAGTGTACGTGCGCCACGCGTTGTGGGTGCGCTCGGATCAGTGACACCGGATCCACGCCCGCCAGTGCGGCGTGCCCGGTATCGACGGTCAGCCCCACCGACGGCCCGGTGGATTCCAGAAACCGTTCGATGTCCTCGCTGGACTCAACCACCGTACCAAGATGGTGGTGATAGGCGAAGCGCAGACCCTGCGCGGCCACGTAGTCCGCTACTTCGGTCAGCTTTGCGCCGAAAGGGCCCCAGTCCGATCGATTCAAGCGCGGGGTCGCCGACAGCGGACGGCTGCGATCCCCGTGAATCGCATTGCTGGTTTCGGCGTGGATGAACACGCGGCAATTGAGCGCTTGCAGGAGCTTGAGGTGCGATTGCAGGGCGGCAATCTCGTCGCGAGCCGTACGGGTCAGCAGGCTCGCGCTGTACCAGCCGCCCACCAAGGTCAGTTGGAATCGGGCGAGCAGGGTGCTCAATGCCGCCGGATCACGGGGAAATGTTCCGCCGAGTTCGATGCCCTTAAAACCGATGTCGCGAGTCTCGGCGAACACGCGCTCGAGCGGCGTGTCGCCGCCGAGCTCGGGCATGTCGTCGTTGATCCAGGCGATGGGGCTCACGCCGAAGCGAATACTCACTCAGTCTCCCGTTCGTTTCTTGAGCTGCTTGACATAGTCCCGTCTCGCGGCCCGCACTTCGGGGCGCACCGAGACTTCGGGGATGGCGACGTCCCACCACGCGCCTCCGGCTTCCGTGGTCATCGCCGGGTCGGTTTGAATCACGATGACATGGGTCCGATCGGAGAGCTTCGCTCGCCTCAGCGCCTGTTCGAGCTCCGCGATGGTGGAGACTTTTTCAGCGATCGCGCCGAGGCTTGCGGCATGCGCCGCGAAGTCGATTGCCGCCGGGTTCTCGTACTGCGAGTCGGCCCATAGGTTGTTAAAGGCCGCAGCACCCGAGGCCCTTTGCAAACGATTGATGCAGGCGAAACCCCGATTGTCGAGCACCGTCACAATCAGCTTCTGTGCCGACATCACCGAGGTCGCGAGCTCCGAGTTGAGCATCAGGTAGCTGCCATCTCCGAGCATCACAAAGACATCGCGGTTGGGTTGCGCCATCTTTACGCCCAGTCCGCCGGCAATCTCGTATCCCATGCAGGAGTAGCCGTACTCGACGTGGTAATCGCCGGCCCGGCGCGAGCGCCACAGTTTGTGAAGCTCGCCGGGCAGACCGCCGGCGGCGCAAACCACCACGGAATTTTCATCGGCGCTTCGCCACACTGCGCCCAGGACCTGGGCGTCTGATGGCAACGATGTCTCAGACGCAACCGCGATCTGCGGCGCAAGGGCCTTCTCGCAAGCGGTATTCCATGCGGCGACAGCGGTGAGCATCGTTCGCGCGCCGAGCGGTGCACGCCAGCCAGTGAGGCGCTCGCTCAAAATTTGCAGCACTGCGCCCGCATCTCCAACCACGGGAATTGCACCATGTTTCGCGGCGTCGTAGGCCACGACATTGACTTGCACCAGCCGGTGACCCGGCGCGCTGAACAGAGCCCGCGACCCGGTGGTGAAATCCTGGAGCCGCGTGCCGATGCCCACGACCAGATCGGCCGCGGCAGCAGCGGCATTGGCGGCACTCGATCCCGTCACGCCGATGGCGCCGAGATTGCAAGGGTGATTCCAGTTGATTGCGCCCTTGCCGGCTTGGGTTTCAGTTACGGGCAAGTCGGTAGCCTCGACGAATGCTGCGAGCGCCGCTTCCGCGCCGCTGTAGAGGACACCGCCTCCGCAGATCAGCAGGGGGGACTGTGCGGCCTTCAGCAGGCGGACCAACTCGTCTACTTCATCAGGGTCAGGAGGCTGCGCCCGAATCGTCCATGCATGCTTTTGGAAAAACGCCTCCGGGAAGTCGAACGCCTCAGTTTGCACGTCCTGACAGAAGGCGAGGGTTACCGGTCCACAGGTGGCCGGGTCCAGCAACGTTGCCATGGCGCGCGGCAGCGCATCGAGGAGTTGTTCGGGCCGGGCGATCCTGTCGAAATAGCGCGACACGGGACGGAAGCAATCGTTGGCAGAGACCGTGCCGTCGGTAAAATCTTCGATCTGCTGCAACACCGGATCGGGCGCGCGCGTGGCAAAAACATCGCCGGGCAGGAACAGCACGGGCAGGCGGTTCACGTGAGCCAGCGCCGCGGCCGTGACCATGTTGGTGGATCCGGGGCCGATCGAACTGGTGCAGATCATGGCGCGGCGACGCCGCATCTGCTTCGCATAGGCGATGGCCGCGTGGGCCATGCCCTGTTCGCTGTGCGCGCGATACGTGGGCAGCACATCGCGTACCGCGTGCAGGGCTTCGCCCAATCCGGCGACGTTGCCGTGGCCGAAGATGGCCCACACGCCCGCAAAATAGCGGCCCTCGCCGGCGGGACCTGCCGCGTACTGGCTGGCAAGATAGCGAACGGCGGCCTGGGCCGCGGTCAGTCTGACGGTATTCATCCTATTTCCCCGCGAGAAACGCCGGCCCTTGCATGCGCTTGCCGCCACGCGCTCATCAGCCCGGCCAGCCCCGCGGCCATGGCGTTCACGGCCGCCTCGTCGTCCATCTTGCCTCCAAACCACTCTCGTGCGGCATCGTTGAAGATCGTGCGGCCGACCGCGAATCCCTTGACCACCTTGAACGGCGCCGCGGCGGCGAAGTAGCCGACCAGCTGGTCTTGCGGCAGCGACAACCCCAACAACAGGACGCCGCGGCAGTAAGGATCACCCCGCACTATCGCGGTCTGGATGTTCTCCCAGGTTGCGCGGCTCAGACTCGGCTCGAGTTTCCACCAGTCTGGGCGCACACCAAGGTCGTAAATGCATGAGATCGCGCGTGCGACCGTGTGCGCATCGGCGGGAATGCCGCCGGGAACGATGACTTCCATGAGCAGCTCATGTCCCGTCTTACGGCAGGCATCGAACAGACGCTTGAGCTGCCGGTCCTGGCGGTCGCGCAGATCGGCCTCATCATCGGGATGGTAGCGAACCAAGCACTTGACCACGTGATTCAAAGGCCAGGTGGCGAGCTCAGTCGCCACGTCGGCGGAGCTTTCGAACTCGAGCGGACGCGATTGCGGACGCTCGATCGGTCGGCCTATCCAGTAAGGATGATCGGCCGCCTGGGCCAGCGCATCGAAGCCATAACGTCCATCGAGCAATATGCCAAATCGCGCGTCGCCCTGCGCCACAGCGTCGAGGGCGCGCAGCCCCAACATTTTGAACTTTGGTATCAGCAGCCGATCGGCGCCGAGTTGTGCGGCGAGTTCTTCGAATTGGCTGCGATGATCGATCGCCAGAACGGTCAGGTCCTCGTAGGTCCCTGCGCGCGTGGTGGCCCAGTGCACCTGCTCGAGCTGCGAGTCCTCGCGCAGGCGAAACTCGCGGTTGCGCGCGGCAAAAAATAGCTCCAGTTCCGGCCATGTCGGCATCGCGGGCGCGCAGCCATGGCGCGAGACCACGATGGCTCCGCAGGCGTTGCCGAGACGACAGCATTGCTCGATCGGCTCGTCGCGCAGCCAGCCCCGCAGATATCCTCCCATGAAGGCGTCCCCTGCGCCGAGCACGTTGTAGACCTCGACGCCAAAGCCCGGAGCGACGATGCCCTGTTCGACGTCACCCGGTACGCGATCCGGGAACACGACACAACCCTGCGCGCCCCGTTTGTAGACCAGGGTCGCGGATGTCAGGGCACGAATGTTCTTCAAGGCGGCGATCGTATCGGGAGCGCCGCCCAGGATGCGGATCTCCTCTTCTGTCCCGACGATGAGATCGCACAGCGGCAGCACCGCCTGCAGCCGCTGCGTCACCGCGTCATTTGCCACGAAGCGGTTTTCGCCGAGATCCTTGCGCGCGAGCCCCCACAGTACGGGCCGATAGTCAATGTCGAATACGACCCTGCCTCCCGACGCCTTGACGCGCCGCGCCGCGCCGACGCTGGCCGCAAAAACCCCGGGCGTGGAGAGGTGAGTGCCGTTAATGAGCACGGCGCGTGCCGAGGTGAGCCACGCATCGTCAAGATCCTGCTCGCACAGCGCCATATCGGCGCAGTTCTCCCGATAGAAGATCAGCGGGAAAGTGTCGCGATCGCGGATTCCCAGCACCACCAAGGCAGTCAGGCGCTGCGGATCGGCCAGCACACCGCGAACGTCGACGCCTTCCCGGACGAGTTGTTCGCGGATGAAGCGTCCCATGTGATCGGCGCCGACGCGCGTCAACAGACCGGTCTTGAGCCCGAGTCGAGCGCCGGCCACGGCCGTATTCGTCGGGCTTCCGCCGATGTACTTGGCGAATGAGCCCATATTTTCCAGCTTTCCCCCGATCTGCTCGCCGTAGAGATCGACGCTCGATCGTCCGACCGCGATCAAATCCAGAGCGGTGTCTGTTCCAGCCATGTCACTCACTGCCGCCAAGATGAGGCAGACTATAATCTTTATTGGAGCGTATTCGATCACAAGTGGAGCGATCAATGTTCAACGTCGCACTGTTCGGTGCCGGGCGCATCGGCCAGATCCATGCCAGAAACGCGGCCGCGCGTTCTGACCTGCAATTAAAATACATCGTGGATCCGAACCGAGGGGCTGCCGACGCGCTGGCGAGCCTTACGGGCGCCACCGTGGCGGACAGTGACGCGGTGTTCGGGGATGCGGCCATTTCAGGGGTCATCATCGCGAGTGCGACGAATGCGCATCTCGATCAGGCATTGCAAGCACACGCTGCTGGCAAAACGATTTTTTGCGAGAAGCCGCTCGATCTGGAGTTCAAGCGCGCGCGCAGCGCGGCAGCGCAGCTCAAGAAGGCTACGATGCTGATGGGCTTCAACCGTCGCTTCGACCCTCACTTTCAGGCGTTGAAAACGCGCCTCGACGCGGGCGCGATCGGACGCCTGGAATCCTTGAACATCGTGAGCCACGACCCCGCGCCGCCGCCCATCGAGTACATTCGGGTCTCGGGCGGACTGTTCAAGGACATGGCGATCCATGACTTCGACACGGCGCGCTGGCTCTTGAATGAGGATCCCGAGGAAGTGTTCAGCAGCGCGAGCTGTCTGATCGATCCTGCCATCGCAAGCGCCGGCGATGTGGACACCGCGAAAACGATACTGCGAACCGCGACAGGGAGACTGTGCGTCATCAGCAACAGCCGCCGCTCAGGTTATGGCTATGATCAAAGAATCGAAGTCTACGGCGCGTTGGGCTCGCTGCGCGCCGACAACGTCATGGAAAGTACGGTGAGCGCATGGGGGAACCGAGGCTGTGCCAGCGATGCGCTGCAGAATTTTTTTCTTGATCGGTATGCGGAGGCCTACCGGCGGGAGATGGCGCATTTTGCAGCGATCCTGCGCGGAGAAACCGCGCCTGCAGTCGGCTACCATGATGCCGTGCAGGCGCTGGCGCTCGCTGAGGCCGCCGGACTCTCCGTAAAACAGAGCAAGCCTATACTCGTTCGCTCGCTTTGACGGCGCGGCAACGCCCGAAACTGGAAGGAAGGCGCATGCGCTCAATGATTTTCGTCCTGCCCTGGGTGGCATTGGCGGCGAGCCCGGCCCTGGCCGACCCCGATTCAACCTTTACCTTGAGCGCCGGCGCAGCGGATTTCGAGCGCTATTTTCCGAGTTATCTCGCCAATGGTTATTTTTCCACCATGACCGCGCCGCGCGGCACCGAAGGGAATCTGGCCTACATGGTGGCGTTCATGGACTACGCCAAGGACGACATTGCGCGTCCCGCCGCAATTCCCGGCTGGAGCGAGATCGATTATTCGACCGGCGACTCGGCCGCGGGCCACTTCTGGATGAATCAGGTTCCGCTGAATCCAGCGCTGTTTCAGGACTACAGCCAGACCTTGAACATGCGGGATGCGACGCTGACCACCCGTTATCGCTACGTCGATCGCCAAAGATCCACACAGATCAAAGTCACGACCTTTGTCAGCCAGTCATCGACGCATCTGGCCGCGACGCAGATTTCGCTGACGCCGGACTTCGACGGTACGGTGCAGTTGTCCTTTGCGCTCAATCTTTGGGCGCCGTACCAGCCTCGATTGCCGCTGGCCAGGCTCAGCGGCGATGAAATGCAGGAAGCGGTGGCTGCGCACAACATGAAATTGATCGCGATTCCGCCCGCAACGCCCGACCGCGCTGCCGTTTGGTACCACGGCGATACCCGCGTGCTGGCCGCAGACGGTGATGTCAAGGAGTTGACCCTGTGGCTCGATGGCCGTGCCGAGCAGGGCTTGAGCATGGCCGAAGCGGCGGCGCTGCGGCTGCCCGACGGTGTGCAAGCCAAGGATATTGCGCTGTACAAAAGTCAGTATCGCCTCGCCTTGAATCTCAGCGTAACGGTGCAAAAAGGCAAAACGTATACCTTCAGCAAATTCATTGCAGCCTCGCGCGAGGATTGGGGAGCAGATGCGAAGTCCGATCTCGCTCTCGCGGCCGATGCACGCAAAGCCGGCTTCGACACTCTGCTCGAGCAGCACCGCGCCGCCTGGCTCGATCTATGGCGGTCGGATATCGTGATCGACGGCGATGCCAGGGCGCAGACGGCCGTGCATTCGGATCTGTACTATCTGCTGGCTACTTCGACGCCCGACACGCATTGGCCGATGGGTGCCTGCGGTTTGACCCCGGGTTATACGGGGCATGCGTTCTGGGACAGCGATACGTGGATTTTCCCCGCACTGCTGTTGCTGCATCCGGAGCGCGCGAAATCGCTGGTGATGTTCCGATCATTTACGCTTCCCGCCGCGCAAGCGCGCGCGCGGGCGGTCGGACTCAAGGGCGCGAAGTATCCCTGGGAGGCTGATCCGGAGAATGGTAGTGAGCAGACGCCGCATTTCGCCCATGTGCTGGGCGAGCGTGAAATCCATGTCAATGCCGATATCGCCATCGCGCAATGGCAATACTGGCTCGCGACGCACGATCGCGGCTGGCTGAAAAAATACGGCTGGCCGGTGCTGCGCAATGTGGCCGACTTCTGGGCCAGCCGTGCCTCCTGGAACGCGGACAAAAAGCGCTACGAGATCGTGCACGTCACGTCGGTCGCGGAAAGCTACAACGATGTGCCGAATGACACCTTCACCAATGTCTCCGCCCAAAAGGCCTTGAACATTGCGGCCATGGCCGCGGGGCTGGTCGGCGAACGCGCCGACCCACATTGGGCGGAAGTTGCCGCCAAGCTGTACATCCCGTTCTCGGAAACCGAGCAACGTCATTTGGATTTCGATGCCGGCGTGCCGCGCGAGCCCTTGGAGGGCAGCACCTTGGGTCTGCTCATGTACCCGTCGCTGGATTTCGCGATGACCCCGCAAATTCGGCGCAACGACTTTAACTACACCATGATCTCGGTGAACGAAGGACATCATGAGCCGCATGGCATGGGCATGGCGCCGGCGTCGATCGCTGCCGCCGCGGTCGGCGATGCGTCCCTGGCCGTGGCCTGGCTGCAAAACAACTTCACCAGTAATCTGATCAAGCCGCCGTTCAATGTGCGCACCGAAACCGCGGGCAACAACAGCGGCTACTTCATCACGTCTTCCGGCGGGTTCGTGCAGAATCTTCTGTATGGCTTCACTGGACTGCGCATCCATGAGAAAGGTCTGGTCGGAGCTTATGCGCCCGTGCTTCCGCCGGCGTGGAAATCGATGATGCTCAAAGATATTGCGTTCCGCGGACAGCACTACGACATCACCGTTGATCGCGATGCCGGCGGCCGGGCTACACTCACGCGCAAGGTGTTGTGATTGACAGAGGAGTACGGGAGTCCATGAAAAAACAGATGCTTTATGCATGCAGCCTGCTGGTCGTGGTGGCCGGCGGGGCGAATTCGCAGGACGCTGCCGTGACCGCTAAGCCTGCCGACACGGAGCAATGGCAGCCCGTTCCGACGTTAGTGTCACCCGGTGAGAACGGCGGCGCCGCTCCATCCGATGCCATCGTCCTGTTCGACGGCAAGAACCTCGATCAGTGGGTCATGGCCAGCGATCGCTCGCCGGCTCGATGGCGTGTCGAGCACGGCGAGATGGTTGTCGACAAGTCGGTTGGCAACATCGAAACCAAACGCCTGTTCAAGAATTATCAATTGCATCTCGAGTATAAAATTCCGGCGAATATCACCGGCGAGGGTCAGGCGCGCGGCAACAGCGGACTGTTCACCGCATCAACCGGGCCTGGTGACGAGGGGTACGAGGTTCAAATTCTCGACTCGTTCGAAAACAAAACGTATGTGAACGGCCAGGCCGCCAGCATTTACAAACAGAATCCGCCGCTGGTCAACGCGTCCCGCAAACCGGGCCAGTGGCAGAGCTACGATGTGGTCTGGACGGCGCCTGTGTTCCATGGGGACGGAACGTTGGAAACGCCCGCGTACGTCACCGTGTTTCATAACGGCGTTCTGGTGCAGAATCATTTCAGCTTGGTCGGTGAGACGCTCTACATCGGCAAGCCGGTCTACAAGAAGTACGACCGCGCCGCCATCAAACTGCAGTCGCATCACGATCCCAGTGCGCCCGTCAGCTTGCGAAACATCTGGGTGCGAGATCTGAACTAACCCGCGATATCCGCACCGGGCACAGATCACCCGGTTTCCGCAGTCCTTAAATAGCCCATCCGGCGCGATACTCGCGCGTCAGATATTGATTTGCCTCCGGGACATTGGTGATCAGTCCGCGCTCGCCGTCGTACAGGATTTTTTTGCCCTGGCCGGCGCGCAGCGCGACCAGGCCCAGCAGCATCGTCTCGGTTAGTTGCGCCGCATACTCGATCGGGGAACTCGACTTCGCCTCGCCGCGGATGGCTTTGATCCAGTTGAGCTCATGACTCCACGCGATCC
>Ga0193726_1001242_pt1 | contig 20894 bp, 17 predicted proteins | sample H2c1metaG_FD_144928 | JGI IMG/M metagenome (GOLD analysis project Ga0193726, IMG submission 144928) | Soil microbial communities from a riparian zone of the East river system, Colorado, United States - H2c1 | ecosystem: Environmental > Terrestrial > Soil > Riparian zone | place: USA: East River... | reverse complement strand
TTACGGGTTTGGCTACGGGCTTACCGACCGCACCAACCTCGATATCGTCTCGGATTACTCGTTCGCGCTCCATGAGAGAAAGGAATTGTCGAACGGAACGAGCAACACGAACAGCATGCCCGCGCTCCGGATAGCGCTTCGCATGGGGTTCGGCGGCACGGCACGCCGTCGGTGAGCGGGACCAGCTTTGCTGCAGGGTGAGAGCGTCGTGCGACTGCAACTGAACGAGAGGAAAGCTGTAAGCTGACCAAAGCTATAAGCTCCAAGCTGCAGGACTTCGGGACGTCACTCAGTGGCGTGATGCCACAGGCAGTTGATTGTGCCCCGACTCGCGCTCCGTAACGTCCCGACGTTCTAATGCTTACGGCTTTGGCCTTCACAGCTTACCGCTAACCTCTCGTTCAGTTGCCGTTGATTTCATGGGCGAGGCACCCTGCCCGCCGAGGTAGCGCCCGGATAGAATTCACGGTCGCACCGATCTGGAGATTCCCACTGAGAACGAAACTGATTGTCGCGTCGGCGATTGTGGTGGGTTCCGGCTGGCTCGTGGCAGCGGCGCCTTCCACTCCTCAGGCGACGGCCGTCGATCCTGCCATTCCGAAGCGCGTTCCCGCCGTTTTCCTCGCCGGCTGGCGCTTCCCCGCGGGGGCACACGCGACCTTCGCGCAGCACGCAATCGTCGCCAGCAACAATCGCCTCGCCGCCGAAGTCGGCGCACAAGTGATGAAGCAGGGCGGAAACGCGGTCGATGCAGCGGTCGCGACGGGCTTCGCGCTCGCCGTCACGTTCCCAGAGGCGGGAAACCTCGGCGGCGGTGGCTACATGGTGATCCGCATGGCGGACGGCCGTGTCGACGCCCTCGACTATCGCGAGACCGCGCCGCTTGCCGCGACGCGCGACATGTACGTTGGCGCGAACGGCAAGGTCAACGGTGAGAGCGTCATCGGGCCGAAGGCGTCGGGTGTTCCCGGCGCCGTCGCCGGAATGATCGAAGCGCACCGCAAGTATGGGCGTCTGTCTCTCTCGAGGGTGATCGCTCCAGCGATACGTCTTGCCTCGGAAGGCTTCATGGTCGACTCGACTCTCTTCCGCTCGCTGTCCGCCGACAAGTATCGAATCAGCGGCTTCGCCGGGAAATCGATCTTCCTTCCCAAGGGTGTGCCTCCGGCCATCGGAACGCGTCTCGTCCAGCCGCAGCTGGCGCGCACGCTCCGCTTGATAGCCAGCACTGGCTCCCGGGATTTCTATCGCGGCACCACCGCCGACTCGATCGTCGCCGAGATGCAGCGCAGCGGTGGCCTCATTACGAAAGCAGATCTCGCCCGCTACCGCCCCATCTGGCGCCTGCCGATACGCAGCAGCTATCGCGGCTACACGCTGATCTCGATGCCGCCATCCTCGTCCGGCGGGACGACGATAACCGAGATGCTGAACATTCTGGAGGCGTACGGGCCAACGGCGGCCTTCGGCAGCGTCGAGCGAATCCACGCGCTGGCGTCGGCGTCGCAGCGGGCGTTCATAGATCGCAACTCGAAGCTGGGCGATCCCGCGTTCGTCAAGATTCCGATGGCCACTCTCACGAACAAGGGCTACGCGAAAGCGATCGCGAAAACCATTTCGCGCGATCACGCAGAGGCGACGACGCAGCTCGCAGCGGGCGCTCGTGAGGGAAACGAGACGACCCACTACTCCGTGGTGGACACTTTCGGCAACGCCGTCGCGACGACCACGACGCTCAACGACCTGTACGGGTCGGGCGTGTTCGTGAGCGGCGCGGGATTTTTTCTCAACGACGAGATGGACGACTTCACGTCACAGCCGGGGACGCCCAACATGTATGGCTTGATTCAGGGCGCCGCCAACTCGATCGCGCCGGGCAAGCGGATGCTGAGCGCCATGTCCCCGACAATCGTCCTCGATCCGAGCGGAAGGCTTCTGCTGGTGACCGGCGCCCGCGGCGGACCGAGGATCATCTCCGCGACGTCGCAGATCATTCTCAACGTGATCGACCACCGCATGTCGCTGGCGGACGCGATGAGCGCGCCCCGAATACATCATCAGTCACTTCCTGACTCCATCCGCATCGAGGAGGGCGGTGTACAGCGCTCGGTGATCACGCGGCTGACGCAGATGGGGCATCACGTGTACGAGTTGAGCGGGATGGCTGCGGCCGCCAGTATCATGCGCGTCAGGGGCGGTTACGAGGGCATGGATGACCCGCGCTCGCACGGGGGAGCCGTCGGGTTCTAGGTCGTAAGTGAGATTGGGGCAAGAAAAAATCCGGCGTGATCACTCACGCCGGATTCTCTTGTGCTACCGCCTAGGGCTCTCTCAGATGTTGACCTGAGTAGATGAGTTGAGCGTGGCGGTGATGCGGCTGCCCGAGTTGACGCAGCCTTCGTAGTTCGACGTCCCAGCGGCGACTCCGGCTCCAGCAGCCGCGCCAATGGCGCCGCCAATCACCGTAGCCTTGGTGCTCTTTCCAAGAATCTGTCCGGCGATCGCGCCGATTGCCGCGCCACCGACGACCTTCTGCACATCCTTGCTCTTCGGCTGGTTCTTCACCTTGCTCACGTCAGCGGACTGCGTGGTCGCGCTGATCGGGTAGGTGTGTCCCCCGAAGTTCACCGAGACGACGCGAAAGCCCATCACGATTTCGTCGTTCGCGTTCTCGCTGCGCTTGAGCTGCGTCACTTCAACCGTCGCGGTCGCGCCGGCGGGGATCACCGCGCCGTTCGAGCCGGTGATGGCGTTCGTCACGCTCGCATTGAAGCGATCGCCCACATGGTTGGTGTTCGTGCAGACCGTCGAGCCCGACGCAAGGTTGAGCGTAGCGCCTGCCGGTATCGTTCCGATTCTGGCCGCCGAACCGCCGGTGTTGCGCGTGACGGTGTTTCCACTCGAGGTGACCGAGGTGGTCGGCGCCTTGGTGGTCGTGGTCGGTTTCTTGGTGGTCGTCGTGGTCGTCTTCGTCGTCGTGCTCGGCGCCGGGTTGGCAGCCGTGCCGGCTGGAACGTCGGTCAGCGCTGGTTGCGCGCTGGTGTCCCCATTCGCGAGCTGAATGTCCTTATTCAGCGCCGAGTCCGCTGCGGCAGTGTCGTCCTTCTTTGAACACGCACTTGCGAACAGCGCGAGCGAGAGCGCGAGCGACGCACTAAACCGGGGAATATATTGCACCATTAAGCCTCCTCCATCGTGTGATGAGAAGCCTGGTTTTTAAGCCAAGCTCATGAGTACGTATGAACGGCAATCCACATGCCATATATCAAGAATCTTCGGACCGCTGCGCCATACTACAAGCCCTACTGGAAGCCCTTCTCCGCGGGCCTCCTGATCGTTCTGGCATCGTCGGCGATCACGAGCGTCATTCCATGGGTACTACGACGCGCAATCGACGCGATTGGCAACGGAGCGCCGATGAGCACCATCTGGAAACTCAGCGGCCTCATTGTGCTCGCCGCCGTCGTCGGCGGCGCGTTCCGATACGGGATGCGCGAGCTGATGAACGGCGTCAGCCGCTGGATCGAGTACGACCTGCGCAACGACCTCTTCATGCATCTGGAGACGCTCGACGCGGCGTACTTTGCACAAACGCGCACCGGCGACATCATGGCGCGCCTCACGAACGACCTTAGCGCGGTTCGAATGGCAGTGGGTCCCGCGGTGATGTATCTCGCCAACACGATCACGGGCGGAGTGTTCGCGCTGTACTTCATGCTCCGCATCGACGTCAGACTCACGCTGCTGGCACTGCTGCCGACGATCTTTCTGCCCGTCCTCACGATCAAGATGGGAAAGGCGATCCACGACCGATTCGAGGCGGTGCAGGAGCATTTCTCGACGCTCACCACGCGGGCTCAGGAGAATCTCAGCGGGGCGCGGATCGTCCGCGCGTATCGTCAGGAAGCGGCGGAGATAGCGCGCTTCGGAGCGATCAACGATCAGTACCTCGCGCTCAACATGTCACTTGTGAGACTGTGGGGCACACTCAACCCACTCTTCGCGTTCTTCGGGGGACTCGGCGCGGTCATCGTGCTCGGCGCCGGCGGAGCGCTGGCGATCGCGGGCACGATTTCCGTCGGCTCGTTCGTCGCCTTCGGCATGTATCTCACGATGCTCACCTGGCCGATGATCGCGCTCGGCTGGGTCATCAATCTTTTCCAGCGCGGCGATGCATCGATGGGGCGTCTGGCGGAGATCCTCGACGTTCGCCCGACAATCAACGGTGAAGAGCCGCGCCAGCATCTGCCTGCGACGAATTCGGGACGCACGATCGAGTTCCGGAACGTCGGCTTTCACTATCCATCGGACGCGCCGGGCGAGCCGCGCTGGGTTCTGCGCAACGTCAGCTTCACTGTTCCCGCCGGATCCACGTTCGGAGTCGTCGGTGCAACGGGAAGCGGCAAGAGCGCGCTGATCGATCTCATCCCGCGCATGTACGATCCGCAGGAAGGCGAGATCCTGATCGATGGAGTTCCGACGAGGAACGTCGTGCCGGCGGAGCTGCGGCGTGATATCGGTTTCGTGCCGCAGGAAAGTCTGCTCTTCAGCGACACCATCGGATCGAACCTCTCGTACGGATCGAGTGGGATGACACAGACGGGAGAATGGGCGGCGAGCATCGCGCAGCTCGATCAGACGATCGACCAGTTTCCAGGACGTTACGAGACGATCCTTGGCGAGCGCGGAATCAACCTGTCCGGCGGACAAAAGCAGCGCGCCTCGCTCGCGCGGGCTCTGGCCAAGAAGCCAAGCATCGTGCTCCTCGACGATGCGCTGTCGGCGGTGGACACGCACACCGAAGCGGAGATTCTGCGCGCGCTGCGGGAAGCGCTGTCGGGGCGAACCGCCCTGATCGCGTCGCACCGGATAAGCGCGATCCGCGACGCCTCGTGGATCATCGTGCTCGAGAAAGGAACGGTGGTCGAGCAGGGCCGGCACCCGGAGCTGATGGCGTTGCGCGGGCGTTACTGGTCGTTGCTGCGCCGCCAGCAGCTGCTCGACGCGGTGGAGTCGGATGCGTTGGCAACCGATGTCGAGGCAACTACAATATGAGCATGGCCGACCGTCTCGAATCCGCCCCGGCAAAGCGGCAACAATCGCTCGAGGCGCAGGCGAAAGAAGCGCAGCGCACGATCGACGAATTGCGGGCGCGTGACGCCCTCAAGACGCAGTTCATCTCGAACGTCTCGCACGACCTCCGGACGCCGCTCGCCGCGATCATCACGCACGCCGAGATACTGCGCGAGGGAATGCTGGGCGAGCTGAATCCAAAGCAGCGCGACAGCCTGTCGGGGATAGTTAACGGAGGACAGCAGCTGCTCGACATGATCGACGAGATCCTGACCTACGTCCGGAGCGCGAGCGACCAGGTCAATCTCGCCTGCACGGACTTCAGCATTACGGAGCTCGTCGACCAGGTGCGGATGCTCAATCAGCCGCTGGCGGCGAAGAAGCAATTGACGATCGAGCGCTTGAACGGCGATGACCTGCCTCCGGTTTACGCGGATCGTGACAAGATCAAGCACGTGTTCGGCAACCTGATCGGGAACGCGAGCAAGTTCACGGCCGGCGGCGGACGCGTCTGGATCCGCTTCTCCCGGCGTGGCCGTGATGGGGAGGAGCTGGTGGTTGAAGTCGGTGACAACGGCCGTGGAATCTCGCGAGATCACTACGAGCTCGTGTTCCGCGAGTTCGCGCAGGTCGACGCATCGCCCTCGCGCGCGCACCACGGGACGGGCCTCGGCCTCGCGATCGCGCGCAACCTTGTCGAGATGCATGCGGGAAGCATCTGGGTCGAGAGCGAGCTCGGAAAAGGGAGCAGATTCTTTTTCACGCTGCCGCTCAACCCTCCGCGCGAATAGGTGCCGGCGCGCATTCTGATCGTGGAGGACAGTCCGCTCGTCACGGACGCGTTTCGCGTTCTCTTTACCGCGGCTGGCTACGAGGTGGACGTGGCCGCGACGGTCGCCGAAGGTATCGAGCGCGGAACCTCGCAGCACGTTGATCTCATGCTGCTCGATCTCACGCTGCCGGACGGGAACGGACTGGAAATCCTGGACGCGCTGCGCGAGCGCGGCTCCCTTCCCCGGGCGACTCTGGCGATGACGGGCCACAAGGATTCGGCTTCCCGCCGCAGCTGTCTCGAAGCTGGTTGCGCGGATGTGCTGCTCAAGCCAGTCCCAATCGGCGAGCTGTTACGTCAGATAGAACGCCAGCTGGCGTAGGGGAGCGCTCTGCGGCCCGCGCCGGTTCGCTGCCCCAAGGGGAGCGTCGCGCACGTCCGCGTGCCGGGCCGTTCCTCCAGCGCTACTATCGCACGAAGTACCGCCTGTTCGCGCGCGAGAAGCGCCCGCGTCCGCCGCAGCGGGGGCTCATCATGCTGCAGATCGATGCCCTAGCGTATTCCGATCTGCGCCGCGCGTTGGAGCTTGGTCTTTGCCCGACGATCTCGCGTCTCCTGCGCGAAGGATTCGAGCTCAGGCGGTGGTTCTGCGGTCTTCCGTCGGCGACTCCCTACTGTCAGGCAGGAATGTTTCACGGGGAGAACGAAGGGATTCCGGCCTTTCGCTTCTACGACAAGGCGGCGCGCAAGGTAATCACGTGCAATGTGCCGGACGGCGTGCAGTACATCCGTGACCGCATACATTCGCCGGGAGCGCTCGCGGGCGGCTCGAGCTACGTGAATCTTCTCGACGGCGATGCGCAGACCGTAGCCTTCACCGTCGCGACCCGCGACAAGATGTCCGTCTACCGCAGGCTCGGGGGCACGCGGATGGCGCTCCTCATGGTGCTGCATCCCATTCGCATGGCGCGCATGGTACTGCAGGGCGCTTTCGAGTGGCTCCTCGAGGAATGGGAGCGTGCGCGCGGCGAGCTCGCGGGAAGGGTGACGCACTCGGAAGGAATCTTCCCGTTCATCAGAATCCTCAGCAACGTCGTCGTACGCGAGCTGCAGACGATGGCGATTCTGCTCGACGTTTATCTGGGCGTTCCCATCATCTACAGCACGTTCATGCAGTACGACGAGCTGGCGCATCACTTCGGACCGTCGAGCAAGCAGGCGCTTGTCGACCTGCGGCGCACCGATGCGCGAATCTCCGAGATCTGGAGGATGGCGCAACTGGCGGGAGGACGAGGTTACGATCTCGTCATTCTTTCCGACCACGGAATGACGCCGGCCCTGAGCTATCGCGTTCAGTACAAGGAGTCGCTTGGCGCGACGGTTCAGCGAATTCTCGACGAGACTCGCGTGAAAGGAGCGGAACCGTCACGATCGTTGGCGAGCTTCGCCGTCGATACCGAATACTCGGACATCGGTCCCGAAGTCGTCGAAGCGGTCGCGCAGCTGACGCCGGCGTCGTTCGGCGCCAGAAGCGCGATCCGTCGATTCCGCGACTGGCTGAGGAGCCGCTACGGGTTGCGCGAGATCATCTTCCCGGAGAAGTACCGCGTCGACCGGACCAACGATGTCGTGGTCACCTACAGCTCGTGCCTGGCGCTGGTGTATTTCGCGGAGACGGAGCAGCGGCTCTCGCTGGAACAGATCACGGCCGACGCGCGCTGGGCGAGGCTGTACGAGCGGCTTGTCGCGCACCCGGGAATCGGACTCGTGGCTACAGTCGCGGCCGGCGGAGTGAATCTGGCCGGCAAGCGTGGTCGTGCGATCCTGCGCGACGGCCGCGTGGAAATCGTCTCCGGCAAGAATCCGCTCGAGATCTTCGGCACCGAACCCTACGTGCTGCGCGCGGTGGAGTCGCTGGTGAACCAGCCGAACGCAGGCGACTGCGTTCTGTTCGGCACGTTCGATGGCTACGACATCGTGTCGTTCGACGATCAGGTCGGCGCGCACGGCTCCGCCGGCGGCGATCAGGTTTATCCCTTCATCATCTCGCCGACGCGGCTCGGCTTGGCGGCCGAGACGCTCGAGGACGCGCGCGACATCCACCGCACTGTCCTTGCCCGCTACGCCGCCGCGAACGCCGAAAATGCGTCTGCGGACGCCGCTCGGTTGACGCCTTCGGTGCCTCGCGCAGCTCTTTGATCGGTGCCGGTCAGTCGGAGAGGATTCCCTTCAGCGGCTACGCTCGCTTGGTCGGAGCCCCTAACTACGCTCCCTCGCTCCGCTCGGTCGCGGGTCTCCTCCTCGCGCTCGCTTTGGAAAGCCGCCTACGGGAACCCTCACCGCCTTCCCTCCCTGGATCGCGCGATGGGTGGGGACCGCGGCGCCGCCTCACGGCCTCCGATCCGCGTGCGCGCGCGCGGGTGCGAGCCGGGGCAGTCCCGTGCATCCCCGCGAACTCGGCCGCGCATAGGCAGGTGTGCGCGTCCCCTGCAGCGCGAAGCGCCGCTGCACTTACAGATCTGTGTAGGGAGGTGAGGGTGTCCTCGCAGGCGCTTCCCAAAGCGAGCGCGAGGAGGAGACCCGCGACCGAACGGAGTGAGGGAGCGCAGCTAGGGGCTCCGACCAAGCGAGCGTAGCGCCGGAGAGGACACCCTCGCCGACCACGTACAGAGATGCCAGTCGCAGCGAGCGAGGCGCGAAGCTAGACGGTCGCGATGCCTTCTACGATGGTCTTGAACGCTTGAGCGGACAGCTTCTCGGGCTCGAACTGCTCCCCCGCGCGCTTCATCACGCCCCTGACGACCTGATCGAGAGTTACGAGCGGCGCGTCGGCCTCGGCCTGAACTTCGACCTCCCACTTTCCACGGTCGGGACCCTTGAGGGTGTGGCGGTATCTCGCCGTGAAGACGGTGTGGCGATGCACGATGATCGCGCGATCCTCTTCCTCGATCGGGAGGAACTCGTCACCGGCGCTCTCGCTTAGTGCCTCGGGCGGCTCGTCGGGCTCGTGTTGGTGCTGCGGCTCGGGCGGGAGCGGAATGGCGGCGACGACAGCAACGCCTGTCTCGACACCCGACTGCCGCAGCGGCGGAAACAGTCTCACTTCGTCCACCGCATCCAGGCCGATGCGGTCGGCAATCTCGCGCAGGAAGCGCTCGGTGGTCTCGATCATAGTGCTGCGCTGGGAGCGCGAGATATCTCCGTGGTCTCGATCATAGTGGTCTGGAAGTCCGATGTCTTTCGGTTGTCTCGATCACGCTGGTGCCTTGGAGGTTTGACCCGCGGGAACCGCGGCCTTTCTGTCCGTGAGCTCGCGCTCCACGTAGAGCTTCAGAATGTGCATGAAGTCCTGCGCGTTCGTCACCACTCCGAATGCCTGGTGGGTGCCGCGGTCCTTGAGCTTGCTCACGACGAACTCCGACGAATCGACGCAGATGGTCGGCAGCTCGCGCATCGAGCCGTCTTTCTCGGTGACGAACGCCGGAAGCATGTTGCCGGTGGCAATCGCGTGCAGGGCCGTTGCAATGAGAATTGCCATCGTCGCGCGCGTCGTGTGCCGTTTCATCGCGTCCTGGGCAGCGAGCGTATCTGTAATCACTTCGGGGAGAGGACCATCGTCCCGGATGGAACCCGTGAGTACATACGGAATTCCCTTGGTCACGCACGCGTGCATGATCCCGTCCTTGATCACGCCCTGGTCAACGGCTTTCGCGATCGAGCCCGCGGCGCGCACTTTGTTGATCGCGCGCATATGAAGCCCATGACCGCCGGTCGTCGCCTCGCCTGTGCGTGTCATCCCCAGCGTTGTGCCGAATATCGACGCCTCGATGTCATGCACCGCCACGGCGTTTCCAGCGAGCAGTGCCGACACGAAACCATTTTCGATGAACCAGACCATGTCGGCCCGCGCGCGCGAGTGGACGAGCGCCGGTCCCGTCACCCAGATCGGGTAGCCGCCGCGATCGCGCTCCTCGATGAGAATGTGCGCCATCAGCGCGTAGTCGATCGGCTTTTCGCGCGACACCTCGCTCGTCATGAACTTGAACTCGCCTTCCTCGTCGCCGAGGAACGAGCCGGTGTGGACGTAGATGCCCTGGGTTCCGTCTTCTTCGCTGCCGACCGCTACCATGTCGCCTTTCTTGAGCCTGCGCCCCTCCCTGATCCAGAGATCATCGCCATCGAGCACGAGCGCCGCATCCATCCTTGGCTCGCGCGGCATCCGCCACGTGCCCTTTATGCGGACGTAGGTCGGAAGATTCGTCGTCGAAAAGAAGTTCTCGGGGAGAACGCCGTCGGCCGGCGCGGGGACAAACTTCGCGTCGGGAGCTTTCGCCAACTCGGGCGAATTGAAGTCGGGGTGCCTTAGGATTGTCACACCCTAAAGATAAACCGTACTGCTGCGGACTGGGGACCAACGGCAATTGCGAACTATGGACTAACGACAATTGCGGACTGCGGATTAACGACAATTGCGGACTGCGGACTAATTGCGGACTGCGAACCTACTGCGAACTGCGGACTAACAACCAGAGCGACGAGGGTTTTATAGTTGTCCTCAATCCGCAGTTAGTCCGCAGTCCGCAGTTAGTTCGCAGTCCGAAGTAGCCGTCAGTTCGCAGTCCTCAGCCGTTTTATAGCAGGGCCACTGGGTCCCGATCGAGCGTTACGCGTAACTGCGCCGTATTCGGCACCTCAAACCGCTCCATGAAGTAGCGGCTCACTCTGGTCAACTCGCCCGGATGAGCGGACTTGAGCAGAATGTGCCAGCGCCAGCGGTTTTTGATCCGCTCGATAGGGCACGGAGCGGGACCGACCACTGTCACTTCGTCACCGGCGCGCGTTGCGATCAGCTCGCGCAGCCATTCACCGGCGTGGATCGCGAGCTTGGCGGTCGAATCCTCGACCAGTCCGCTGAAGACGATGTTCGCGATCCGCACGTTGGGCGGATAGGGCGGATCCACGCGACCCGCCATTTCCTCGCGCACGAATGAGACGTAATCGTGGGATACCGCGTAGCGAACCGCGTGATGCTCGGGCAGTCTCGTCTGAATCAGCACTCGGCCGCCCTTCGCGCCACGCCCCGCTCTCCCCGAAACCTGACTCAGAAGCTGAAAGCAACGCTCGGAGGCCCTGAAATCCGGAAAATTGATTCCGACGTCCGCGTCCACAACCCCGACGAGCGTCACGTTGGGAAAATCGAGACCCTTGGCGATCATCTGGGTTCCGAGAAGGACGTCGACCTCACCCGCGGCGACGCGATCGAGAATCCGTGTGTGCGCCCATTTTCCACTCGTGGTATCGACATCCATCCGCGCAATTCGGGCGGCGGGAAATCGCTCCGACAACAAACGCTCGACCTGCTGCGTGCCGAGCCCCCGCTGCTTGAGATACCTGCCGCCGCAGCGAACGCAGTCGGGCCGGGGATCTTCCTTGTGCAGGCAGTAGTGGCAGATGAGCCGCTCAGGATTCCGATGGTGCGTGAGCGTGATGCTGCAGTTCGGACAGGTCGCGACGGCGCCGCAATCGATGCACTGGATGAACGACGAATACCCGCGCCTGTTCAACAGCAGAATGCTCTGCTCCCCACGGCTCATCGTCTCGACAATCGCGTCATGCAGCGGCTCCCGAATCACGGCGCCGTAATCCACGCCGCCCTGAGCGGCCGCGTTGTAGTCGGTGGGCACTCTCCGCAGGTCAGTCACCTCGACGCTCGGCAGTCGCCCGCCGCCAACCCGATCGGGGAGCGTCAGCAGCGTGTATTTCCCCGACGAGGCGTTCGCCCAACTCTCCAGCGACGGAGTCGCACTCCCCAGAACGGTGATCGCGCCCTCGTTCTTCGCGCGGACGATCGCCACCTCACGCGCGTGGTAGCGCGGCGTCTCGCCCTGCTTGTAGCTCGACTCGTGCTCCTCGTCGACGATTATCGCGCCCAGGTTCTCGAGCGGGGCGAAGACAGCCGATCGCGCCCCGACCACGATCCGTTTGTCGCCCCGCTTGAGCGCCAGCCATGCATCGTAGCGTTCGCCTTCACTTAGCGCGGAATGCAGCACCGCGATTCTGTCGCCAAAGGCCGCGCGAAACCGATCGACGGTCTGCGGTGTGAGCGCGATCTCGGGAACGAGCACGATCGCCGTCTGTCCGCGCTCGTCGACGATCTTGCGCAGCAGCTCGATGTAGACCAGCGTCTTGCCGCTTCCAGTGATGCCGTGAAGGAGAAAAACCTCTCCCCTCTCGGCGCTCGCCATCGTGTCGATCGCATGGACCTGCCCCGGAGTCGGCACGAGCCGCGTGGCGGAGATTCCTCCGCGCGACGAGAACGGATCGCGCTCGACTTCCTCCTCCTCGATGATGATGAGGCCGCGCTTCTCGAGCGATTTGAGGACGGACGGCGAAAAATCGAGCTGCGCACTGAGGTTCTCGAGCGAGGTATTCCCGCCAAGGGATTCGACCAGCTCGAACACGGTCCGCTGCTGTTTGGCGCGCGCGAACGACTTATCCCGTTGCAGCAACGACGGTATATCCGCCCCGAGTCGCACAACGCGACGCGTTTTGCGCGCGGGGCGTGGATCTTCCGCTCCCGTGAGCGCAGCAGGAAGGACCGTGCGAAGGATGACGCCCAGCGGGACGATGTAGTAGTCCGCCATCCACTTGCACAGCTCCAGCAACGATGCATTCACCGCCGGCTCGGCGTCGGGCGACTCGAGCACCGCCTTGGGCTTCCGCTTGAGCGGACTCAGGTCCATCACGCCGACGCAGACGCCGATCTCCTTGCCGTTCCTGAGTGGAACGACAACACGCGAGCCGACGACTACCGGATTTGCGAGCCCTTCTTCGACTGCGTAGGTGAATGTCTGGAAGAGCGGCAGCGGCAGCGCGACTTCGACGAACCGCGGCGCCCTGTCACGCACTCTGAAACGCCGCGGTCAGATCAATACTTGGCGCCGGAGTTGCGCCGAGCCCGGGTTCCTCGGACAATCGAATGGTGCCGCCCGCGATCGACGCGCCGCGGAACGGATCGTTGGACAGAAGCGCGGCACCGTCAAAGTCGGCGTAGTCGAGCAGCGGCGCGATCTGAGCGATCGCCGAGATGCCGAGCGAGCTCTCGATCATGCAGCCGGCCATGACCTGCATGTCCAGCGCGCGCGCCGCGTTCACCATCCGCATCGCTTCGCGGAGACTTCCACACTTCGCAAGCTTGATGTTGATGCCATCGACCGCTCCGGCGAGCTTGGCAACATCAGTTGCCACCAGGCACGACTCGTCAGCAAAAATCGGCAGCCGGGAGCTTTTGCGAACGAACCGAAGTCCCTCGATGTCGTTCGCGGCCACGGGCTGCTCCACCATCTCCACGCCCTGGTCGGCGAGAAAGTCGCACATGCGCGCGGCGTGTTTCGCGGTCCAGGCGGCGTTGGCGTCGACACGCAAGCGCTTCTCGGGAGCGGCGTTGCGGACGATGCGCACTATCTCCTCGTCGCGGTCGGTTCCGAGCTTGATCTTGAGGATCGGATAGTCGCGCGCCTCAGCTACCCGTTTCTCCAGCTCGTGATTCTCGGCGATGGCAATCGTAAAACTGGATTGAGGCACCGTCGCCGCGTCGAGTCCCCACAGCCGGTAAACCGGAAGTCCCAGTCGCTTGCCGACGAGATCGTGGAGCGCCGAGCTGACGGCGCTTTTTGCCGAGGTATTGCCGCGCAAAATGCGGTTGATGTGCGATTCGATGGATTCGAGCGAGAGTGGATCAGCGCGCTCGAGCACCGGCTTGAACTGCCCCAGTGCGGCGATCACAGTCGGCACCGATTCGCCATAGTAACGATTCGGCGCCGCTTCACCGAAACCCTCGAGCCCGTCGTCGTCGGTGAGGCGCACGATGACGTTGCGGTGGTGTGAGTAACCCCCGCGCGCGATCACGAAAGGATGCGTCGGGTTGAGCTCGATTGTCTGGTGCGACAGCTTCATCCGACTGCGACCGCTGGAACTGGACGCGCTGTCCGGGCCATCCGGAACTCGTTGTGCGCTGACGCCGTCGACAGGAAGTTGATGAGCGCGTCGGCGAGATCGTTGCCGCGCTCGAAACGGTGCGAGGGATTTTTCTCGAGGCAGCGCATCACGATCGCGGCGAGCTGTGCGGGAATCCTGGAATCAACGACGTCGGGCGACACCGCCGTCTCCGTCACGTGCTTGTAGCTGATCGAATAGCTGTCGGCTCCGTCGAAGGGCGGGAAGCCGAGCAGCGTCTCGTACATTACCACTCCCAGTCCGTACAGGTCGCTGCGGCCGTCGAGCAGCTTTCCGCGCGCCTGCTCGGGCGACATGTAGTGTGGCGTTCCCATGACGTTGCCGCTGCCGGTCATGCGGCTTCGGAAATGACCGGTGGCGATTCCGAAGTCCGTCACGACCGCATTCTCGTCCTCATCGAAGAGGATGTTGTCGGGCTTGATGTCGCGGTGCACGAGTCCGCGGCGGTGCGCGTAATCGAGTCCTGTCGCAACCTGCGCCGCGACGGCGGCCGTGGTCTCCGGCGAGAGCGAGCGATGCCCGCCAATGCGATCGCTCAGCGTTCCGCGGGCAAGGTACGGCATCACCAGGAAGACGTGATCGTCGACCATTCCGAAGTCGATGATCTTGCAGATGTGCGGGTGCATCAGCTGCGCGGCGGACTCGGCTTCCCGCTTGAAGCGCTCGCGCATCTCATGCTCTCGCGCGAGATGTGGATGAAGTACCTTGATCACGACCGGCGAATCGAGGACGACGTGGAGCGCGTAGTAGACGCTCGCCATGCCGCCCTCTCCGACGCGGTGCATGATCGTGTAGCGCCCGCCCGTCACCTGCCGCAGCGCCGTCACGGATGGATCGGGTGGCGACTGCCGACGGTCAGCGCTTTCGGGCATCACGATCCCGCAGCGGAGGCAGCGCGCGGCTTCTCCCCGGTTCCAGCTCCCGCAATCGGTGCAGAACACTGTCAGGCCCCGAACTGCATGCGTACGAAGTCGTACGGCGGCCAGGGCCCGGTGACCTCGAAGTCGAGTGAGCCCTGACGCTCGGCCTCTTTGGCCACCGTGTCCTTGAAAGCGTCCCAGCGCTGAGTGTCGATGAGGAACGACGCGCGAGCAACGACACCAACCTCGTCGTCGCCGTCTGCCTTGGGGAGCGTGACTGTCGCTGCCGCCTGTCCCCTCAAGAGCCTGAGACTCTCGGCCGCGAGCGCGGCGAAGTTCTTCCTGGCATCGTCTCCGTCCCTCCCGGGGCTCGTGACACTCACGCGCGCAGCCGCGTGCCCGTCGACGACGGAGAGCGCCTCGGTGAGCGTGAAGTAGTGCAGCTCGAGCCAGCGCGTGAGCGTAGACTGCGACTGAAAAACGGTTCCCGGCGGGGCCGGCAGCACGGAGGAGTGGGTGAACGCCTCTTCGAGAACCGCGAGATAGTTAGACATATCCTCGTCCTCGAGCGTCGAAACCGAGTACGGGGAGGGCCGAACGATCGCGGCAAGCGCGCGATAGTGGACGAGTGTCGTGCCCTCGGCGAGCGACATCGCGTGGCCTGACTCGACGGCGGCGACGCCGTACATCCTCAGCCCTACAGCAGTTTGCGCCATTTGAGACCCGCAAGAATTGTCAGACTGATCGCGAGCTGCGCGAACATCAGGATCATGAAACCGTGTGGATGACTGTGAAGCGGAATATGCTCGAAATTCATTCCCCACATTCCGCTCACTACGACGAACGGAAGAGTAACCGTGGCGACGACGCTCAGTGCCTTGGTCGCCATACCTAGACGATTGGAGACCTGTGTTAGATAGCTGTCCAGAGTGCTGCTCAGAAGGTCCCTGAACGTCTCCAGAGAGTCGTAGATGCGGAGGACGTGGTCGTAGATGTCCCGGAAGTAGATCTGGGTGTCCGGGGTGAGCAGGGTGCTGGGGCGGTTGGTGAGAACGCTCAACGCATCTCGCTCGGGGGCGAGGTGGCGCCTCAACGTCAGGACGAGGCGCTTCACCGCGAACACGTCGCGGAGCGCGTTCTGGTCGAACGTCCCGTAGATCTTCTCCTCCAGGCCGTCCATGAACTCGTCGAGCTGGTCGATGATCGGGAAATAGGCGTCGACCGCCTGGTCGACGATGGCGTGCATCAGCCTCGCCGGCCCGTGGGAAACAAGCTCGGGCTTCCGCTGGAGCAGCTCCGCCGTCGTGGCGACGGGGTTGGTGGCGGCACCATGCACGGTGACGAGATAGTTCTTCCCGAGGAAAAAGCTGATGTTGACGGTGTCGAGGTCGTAGGGGTCGTCCGTGACCTCGCGGAAGGCGACGGTGCGGATGATGAGGAGCACGTACTGATCGAATTCTTCGACCTTCACCCTGGATTCGGGCTTGACGGCCTCCTCGATAGCGAGCGGATGGAATTTGAAGACGTCCTTGAGCATCGAGACCTGGTCGGCGTCACGGGTGTCGACGTCGACCCAAAGCGTACCTTCCTCCGAGGCAAGGGCGCGGGCGATCTCGTCGCGGGACAGATACTGCTTTATCCGCCCGCTCGGCTCGTATTGGCAGTTCCAGGGGCGGGGCTCCGGGGTGGGCCTGGTTTCCTGGAGCGGTTTTAGCGCGACGCTCATCAGCTTGGAAGTTAGCGGTTACGTGGCGTGCGCGCCCAGTGACGGACCGCCACAGTAGCGAGCGCGCTCAGGTCCCGGACCGCGGCAACTAGGTGGCAAGTGCGCCCAGGTGACGCACCGCGGCCTGTGCCAGCCTGTCGGGCGCATATCCGCCCTCCAGCGCGCTGACGATGCGACCTCCGCACCAGGCGTCCGCGCGCGCGACGAGAGAGCGTGTAAGGGCCTCGAAGTCGTCGAGCTCAAGCGTAAAGCCGCCCAGTGGATCCTGGGCGAGCGAATCGAATCCGGCAGAAATGAGAATCAGTTCCGGGACAAAGCCTTCGGTGGCGGCATCGATGCCCCGCTCCAGCGCTTCGACGTACTCCGCGGGCGGAAGTCCGGCCGGCTTCGGAATGTTCCAGACGGTCCCGTGAGGACCGCGATTATCCGCCGCTCCCGTCCCTGGATACCACGGCCACTGGTGCATCGAGACGAAATGAATGTCCGGCTCACCCTCCACGAGCGCCTGGGTGCCGTTTCCGTGGTGGACGTCCCAGTCGACGATCAGAATTCGCTGCAATCCGTGCTGCTTCCGCGCGTAATGCGCGGCGATCGCGACGTTGCCGAAGAGGCAGAATCCCATCGCGCGATTGTGGACGGCGTGGTGCCCCGGGGGACGCACCGCGGAAAAGCTGCGCGGGTGGACGCCTCCGACCGAGAGATCAACGCCCATGAGGACGCAGCCGGCACCGGCGGTCGCCGCCTCCCACGATCCACTGCTCGCGACAGTATCCGCATCGAGTCGCCCGCCCCCCTGCTCGGCGACAACCCTGACTGAGCGAACGTAGGTGGGATCGTGCGCGAGCTCCAGCTCCGCAATAGTGGCGTGGCGCCCCTCGAGATGCTCGACGTTGTGGAACAGCTCGGGGTCGTCACGCAGCGCGCGGGTTATCGCGCGCAGACGTCCGACGTGCTCCGGATGTCCCCATCCGGTGTCGTGACGTCCGCAGTCGCTATGGGATATGAACGCGGCCCGCATCGCGCGGGACGCCTACTCTACCGGTCGCCGGCGGCGGTCGGTGATGAGGAAGATCGATCCGTTCTTCGCCGCCGTGGAAGAGATGGGGGCATTCTCGTCCAGAATCTCCCAGCCGTGCAGCTTGACCATGTATTGGTCGTTCTTCTGGGCATCGGGATAGAGCTCTTTCAACGCCAGGTCCTTGAGGCTCTTGATGGAGGCCGAGGGATCCGCGTCGATGCGTATCGCGTCCCACGCCTCGAGGACTTGTGCCCTCAGCTGAAGCAGCGGGCCGGCTCCGGAGCCGAGCTTGAACGCTGCGCCCTGCGTTCTCAACCCGCTGACGAACGGCGTCGGGGCAGTCATTGGCGGGCCTCCCCGGCGACGGCAGGCGGCACTGGCAATTGTGTTGTGGAACTCATTTGCCGGCCTGTCCGCCGACGGCCAGTGGAACCGGCGTGAGAGTGGCGAAGAAACGGGCAATCTGCTGATCAAACAAGTAGGTCGAACCCGTAACCTTGGTCGCCCCCGCCTCCGCACCCGGAGCAACACCTATCACCACCTCTTCTCCGCCCTGGCCGCGCAGCGTCACGTGCGCTTTGGATTCCTGCTCCGGAAAGGCCGCGTAAACGCCGGTCTGGCGCGCAAAAAAGTCCTTCGCCGACCGGAGGACTTCGGCCGGAGAGTGCGAGGTAGTTGTTTCCTGGAGCGTGCGATTGGGCTGTGCCATCGATGCCAAGTCAAGGGTTTGAACAGTCGGTGCAATCTAGACCCGCTCTGCGAGAGCTACAAGCGACTCGCGGACCCGGTCGGCATCTTGCAACTTTGGTTTCGTCAAACCTTCCACGAACAGGACAGACGAAAATGCTGACGAGCCGATCCGCGCTGCGAGCACTGGCACTCGCCTTCGCCCTCGTTGTATCCACGCAGGCTTCGGGTCAGGTCACTGCCGCTCGACCATCTTCGACGCAGCTTCCGCCTGCAACTTACAGAACTGAGTTCGGCACGATGTGGACCTTCGACGCGCCGCCGCTCGAATACTGGCGCAAGACCTATGGGTTCGCACCGGACCAGAAGTGGCTCGACCACGTCCGCCTCTCGTCCGTCCGCCTCCCCAACTGCTCGGCGTCGTTCGTCTCGGCGCGCGGATTGGTGATGACCAATCATCACTGCGGTCGCGACTGTACGGCCGCCGCGTCACCCGCGGATTCGAATTACATCGAGACCGGCTTTGCGGCCGGAACGCTGGCCGATGAGAAGAAATGCGCGGGACTCTATGTCGACCAGCTGCAGTCGATCCAGAATGTCACCGACAGGGTGCGGGGTGCCATCACAGGAAAGACCCCCGCCGAACAAACAGCGCAGCGCACCGCCGTCATCGGACAGATACAGACAGAGTGCAATCAACAGACGCAGCTGACCTGCCAGGTCGTGACACTATATCAGGGCGGCATCTATTCCCTCTATCGCTATCGGCGCTTTAGCGACATCAGGCTCGTGATGGCGCCCGAGGGAGACATCGCGTTCTTCGGCGGCGATCCCGACAACTTTACATATCCCCGGTACGATCTCGATCTGACGCTCCTTCGCGTCTACGAGAATGGGCAGCCGTACAGCCCGCCGGACTATCTCAAATGGAGCGCCGCGGGCTCGGTCGAGAATGATCTGGTGTTCGTCGTCGGCAACCCGGGCTCGACAGGTCGTCTCAACACCATCGCGCAGATGGAATTCCTGCGCGACGTCGGATACCCGGCAACGCTCGCGTCCTACAAGCGCGCGCTTGCCATCTATGCCGAGCTGGCGCGTACGGATACGTCGGCGGCGCGTCGCTATCAGAACGATGTCTTCGGCGTGGCCAATTCCCAGAAGGCGGTCACCGGGTATCGTGCCGGATTGATCGATACGTTGAGCATGGCGAAGAAGCGCGCCTTCGAGCAGGAGTTCCGTGCGCGCATCGCGGCGGACCCGAAGCTTCAGGCGCAGTACGGCGGGACCTGGGACGCGATCGCCGTTGCCCAGCGCGAGCTGGCGACGTTCAGTCCGCAGCTTCGTTACCGGGGATTCGGCGGTGCGTCGACCCTGCTTCAGCTGGGTGCAGGACTCGTTCGTGTAGCGACCGAGAGCGGGAAGCCCGATTCGGCCCGGCTTCCGCAGTATCGCGGGCCTGCACTAAACAACATGAAGACGCAGCTCTCCAACCCGATTCCAATAGACACCGCCTTCGAGCGTCTCGCGATCGCGGCGCAGCTCCGCGCCGCGCAGAGCGACCTTCCCGCCAATGATCCATTCCTGCAGGTCGCGCTCCGGGGGCGCACACCTGACGCGGTCGCAACCGACCTGGTGAAGAACACCAAAGTCGGGGATCCCGCGTTCCGTCAATCGCTGCTCAATGGCGGAGAGGCGGCCATCAATGCTTCGACCGATCCGTTGATCACGTGGGTCCGCGCCGTCGATCCGCTCAACCGCGCGGTCACGACGAGAGCCAATGCACTCAATGCGATTATCGCCACGAACAGCGAGAAAATCGGTCAGGCGATATTCGCCGCCTATGGAACCGCGCTTCCGCCTGACGCGACCTTCACTCTTCGCATCAGCGATGGAGTGGTCAAGTCGTTCCCGAGCAATGGGACGATCGCTCCTTACAAGACCACGTTCTACGGTCTTTACGAGCGGTCCGCGGCGTTCGACGACAAGGATCCGTTCAAGCTTCCCCAACGCTGGGTGCAGCGGAAGAACAATCTCGATTTGAGCACTCCGTACAACTTCGTCACGACCAACGACATCATCGGCGGGAACTCCGGCAGTCCCGTGATCAACAAGAGCGCCGAGGTCGTGGGGCTCGTGTTCGACTCGAACATCGAGGGTGTCTCGAACCGGTTCATCTTCTCGACTGACGTGGCGCGCACCGTCAGCGTTCACTCGCGCGGCATCGTCGAGGCTCTACGCAAAATGTACGACGGCTCGCGCATCGCGGACGAACTAACAGGTCGATAGTTAGTTAGTTGCCAGCGCGGCATCGTCTAGATCGTCGCGCTGGTCAGTCGGGAGGGGGTTCCTCTCCGGCGCTACGCTCGCTTGGTCGGAGCCCCTAACTGCGCTCCCTCGCTCCGCTCCGTCGCGGGTCTCCTCCTCGCGCTCGCTTTGAGAAGCGCCTACGAGGACCCCCTCCCTCCTTCCCTGTCTGGCATCGCGTGACTGCCTGTCATCCTTGCCGTTCAAAGCGGCGCTCAGCCGAACTCGCTGTGCGGGCGTGCTGCGCGAAGCACGGTCTGGGCGACAAAACGCTGCTGGGCGTGCGCGCCTCGTCCGTAAACGCGAATGCGAACGCAGGCTACGCCGCGAGCGCGTCAATCGAAGCGCGCGCAGTTATAGATCTCTGTGGGAGAGGCGCGGTGTCCTCGTAGCGGCTTTCCAAAGCGAGCGCGAGGAGGAGACCCGCGAGTGAGCGAA
>Ga0193726_1001241_pt1 | contig 20922 bp, 18 predicted proteins | sample H2c1metaG_FD_144928 | JGI IMG/M metagenome (GOLD analysis project Ga0193726, IMG submission 144928) | Soil microbial communities from a riparian zone of the East river system, Colorado, United States - H2c1 | ecosystem: Environmental > Terrestrial > Soil > Riparian zone | place: USA: East River... | reverse complement strand
GAACTCGCAGAGGATCTTGCGGGTGTCGCGCGGGTCGACGATCTCCTCGATCCAGAAGGTCTCGGCGCTGCGGAACGGCGAGCGCAGCTTGTTCAGGCGATCCTCGATCTCGGCCATCTTGGCCTTGGGATCGGCCGCCCCGGCGATGTCGGCGCGGTAGGCCGCCTCGATGCCGCCTTCCAGCGGCAGCGAGCCCCAGCGGCCGGACGGCCAGGCATAGCGCCAGTTGAGGCGCGCGCCGTTCTGGTGCGCCGCACCCGCCACGCCGAAGGCGTTGCGGATGATGAAGGAGCACCACGGCACGGTGGTCTGGAACATCGCCGACATGGCGCGCACGCCCTGGCGGATGACGCCGCTCTTCTCGGCCTCGAGCCCGATCAGGAAGCCCGGGCAGTCGCAGAAATAGACCACCGGCAGATGGAAGGTCTCGGCCATGTCGACGAAGCGCGCCACCTTCTGGCAGGTGTCGGCCGTCCAGCCGCCGCCGTAGAACATCGGATCGCTCGCCATCACCGCGACCGGCCAGCCGTCGATGCGGGCGAAGCCAGTGGCGACCGCACGCCCGTAGAGCTTGCCCATCTCGAAGAACGAACCCTGGTCGACGATCTTCTCGACGATCGGCCGGATGCGGTAGACCTTGCGGGTGTCGCGCGGGATGGCGTCGAACAGCGTCTCCTCACGCCGCGCCGGATCGTCGGTCTGCGGTCCGCGGGCAGGGGCCGCGTCGATCGACGACGGCAGGTAGGACAGGAAGCGGCGGGCTGAGGCGAAGGCTTCGTCCTCGCTGTCGGTCGCCTCGTCGATGGCGCCGGCGCGCAGCTGGATCTCCCAGCCGCCCAGCTCCTGCTTGTCGTACTGCTTGGCGCTGAGGCGGTTCACCACCGGCGGGCCGGCGACGAACATCGCCGAGATCTCCTTAACCATCACCGAGTAGTGCGTGGCGGCAAGCCGTGCCGCACCCAGCCCGGCGACCGAACCGAGGCCCAGGCCCACGGTCGGCACGACGCCCATGTTCTGCACCACCCATTCCCAGCCGCGCACGCCCGGCACGTTGGCGCGGCCCGTCGTCTCGATGGTCTTGACCGAGCCGCCGCCGCCCGAGCCCTCGATCATGCGGATCAGCGGCACGCGATACTGGTTGGCGTAGCGCTCGATGAAGATGTCTTTTTCCTTGATGGTGGCGTCGGCCGAGCCGCCGCGCACCGTGAAGTCGTCGCCGGTGACGGCGATGGGACGGCCGTCGATCTTGGCGCGTCCCATCACGGCGTTGGCCGGCATCAGGTCCAAAAGGTCGTTGCGGCCGTCATATTCGGCCTTGCCGGCGACGCTGCCGATCTCGCGGAACGAGTCCTTGTCGACCAGCCGGTCGATGCGCTCGCGCACGGTGAGGCGCCCGCCGTCGTGCTGGCGCTTCACCTTGTCCGCCCCGCCCATGCGCCTCGCGAGCTCCTGCCGGCGGCGCAATTCCTCCATCTCCGGTTTCCACGTCATCTCGCTGCTTCCCGGCCCGGTTGTTTCAATCGTCTCCGCTTGGCCCTGTCTCGTACCAACGCCGGGCCGGACCGGCTACACTGAAAGCACCCTAAGGGGAGAGCAGGGCCGATGGACGAAACGGGCGACAGTAGTGTGCTGCTGGTGGCGCGTTGCCTGCTGGCCGGCCTGTTCCTGTGGTCGGGCATCGGCAAGATCAACGGCTACGACGAGATCGGCATGCTGATACAGGACCATGGCGCGATGGGCCTGCTGCTGCCGATGGCGATCTCCGTCGAGATCGCCGGCGCCCTGCTGCTGATCCTGGGCTTCCGGGCGCGCTTCGTGGCGTTGTCGCTGGCCGGCTTCTGCGTGGTGACGGCGCTTCTGTTCCACGCCAATTTCACCGACCGCACCCAGATGTTTCACTTCCTCAAGAACTTCGCGATCGTGGGCGGGCTGCTCGCCCTCTACGTGTCGGGCCCCGGCCGCATGTCGATCGACGGCATGAACGATGGTCCCGACTAGCCTGGCTGCAGAGATGCCGACGCTGCACATGATTTGCGGCAAGATCGCCGCCGGCAAGTCGACGCTGGCCCGGCGCCTGGCCGACGCGCCCGCTACGATCCTGATCAGCGAGGATGTCTGGCTGGCCACGCTTTACCGCGACGAACAGCGCACGGTGGCCGAGTACGCCCGCAATGCCCGCCGTCTGTGCGAGGTGATGGGCGGCCATATCGAGGACCTTCTGCGCGCCGGCCTGTCGGTCGTGCTCGACTTTCCCGCCAACACGGTCGCCAACCGGCAGTGGATGCGCGGCCTTTTCGAGAAAGCGGGTGCGGCACACCGGCTGCACGTCATCGACGTGCCGGACGCCGTCTGCAAGGCGCGCCTGCGTCAGCGCAACGCGGCCGGCACGCACGAGTTCACGGTAAGCGATGCGGAGTTCGACGAGATCACCGGCTACCTCGTGCCGCCTTCGGCCGACGAGGGCTTCGAGACGACCGTCTACCGCGACGCGTGATCGCGCTCGTAGACGATGCCGTCGATCAGGTTCTCCTCGTAGAGCCGCACGAGGTCGATGCCGCCCGGCGGACGCGCGGCTGTGAAGCCGGAGAGGGCGCGCTGGATCCGCGCCTCCTGGTCGCGGCGCAACTGCTCCGCCTCTTCGACCGTGACGGCGGCGAAGCGCACCGTCTGGCCCGGCAGCAGGCGGCCCAGCCGCGGCAGGTCGACCGAGGCCACGGTGGCGATCTTCGGGTAGCCGCCCACGGTCTGGCGGTCGGCCAAAAGCACGATCGGCAGGCCGGCGCCCGGCACCTGGATGGCGCCGGGACCGATGCCGTCGGAGATGATGTCCGCGCCACCCTTGTCGACGCTGACGGCGTGCTCGATCGTCGGGCCCTCGAAGCGGATGCCCATGCGATCGGCCTCCTTGGAGACGCGGTAGTCCGATTCGGTGAACGTGCGCCGGCCGCGCTCGCTGAAATGGTCGTCCTGCGGTCCCCAGACGATGCGGATCGGCCCGCTGCCATAGTCGAACGGCTGGCCGAGCTTCCTTTCATTGCCGGGCGGCGCCTGTTCGCGGGCGAGCGGCAGGGCATCGCCCGGGGCGAGCTTGCGGCCCTGGAAACCGCCGACGCCGGCCCGCGCATAGGTCGACAGGCTGCCCATGAAGGGTGGTAGCGCAAACCCACCGGCGACGGCGAGGTAGGCCGTGCTCGAGCCTTCGACCATGCCGACTTTCAGCACCTGGCCGCGCTTCAGGAGATGCGTGCGATCGGAATCCAGCGGCTTGGGCGGCGCGCCTTGCGACCTATCTGGTGCTTCGATCAGGGCAGGCGAGAGCGGACCGACCAGCGCGATCCGCACGCTGTCGGCCTCGACCAGGAGGTCCGGACCCATCACGCCGATCTCGAGGCCGGCCGTGCCGGCCGGGTTGTCGCACAGCGCATTGGCGAGCCGAAGTGCGACGCGGTCCATCGCACCTGCGGTCGGCATGCCGAGCGCCATGAAGCCGATGCGGCCCAGGTCCTGCAGCGTGTCGAACAGGCCCGCTCGAACCACCTTCAGTGCAGCGCTCATGCCGCCTGCACCAGGCTCGCCCAGTCGAACGTGCCGGCCTCGACCGTGCGGGCGATGCGGTCGAAGCTCTTGCGGTCGATGCGCTGGAAGCTGAGCGAATCGCCCGGCGCCAGGAAGACCGGCTGCTCGCGGCGCTGGTCGAACATCCAGAGCGGCGTGCGGCCGATCAGGTGCCAGCCGCCCGGGCTTTCGAACGGATAGATGGTGGTCATGTCCATGGCGATCGCCACCGACGAGCGCGGCACGCGCACGCGCGGCTGCGAGCGCCGCGGCAGATACAGTGCCTGGTCGAGGCCCGCGATGTAGGCGAGGCCCGGCATGAAGCCCAGCACATAGACCTTGAACGGCGAGGCGAGGTGGCTCGTGATCACCTGTTCCGTCGTCTTCTTGGTGCGCTTGGCGACATCGGCCAGGTCGGGGGCGAAGTCGGGATCGTCGTAGCAGCAGGGGATCGACACGCGGCGCGTGGCCATGCCGGTCGGCAGGCCGCGGGCGATCAGCGCCTCGATCTCGGGCTCGAGCTGGCGGCGGGACGTTGCGAGGGGATCATAGCTCACCATCAGCGAACGCATGGTCGGCACGGTCTCGACCACACCCGAGAGGCTGCCGGCGGCCTTGGCGCGGCCGATCTCGGCGTGCAGCGCCATCACCTTGCCGTTAATCTCGGGCGAGATTTCGTTGCCGAACTCGACGGTAAAGGCAGTATCGCCACAAGACAGGTATCGGACGCTCACGTCTGCTAGGATAGTCGTCTTGGAGCATATTCCGATAGCGCGGAATTGCGCTTCGCTTACACTCGGTGTCATCCCGAGCGAAGCGAGGGACCTTTAAGCGATGTTGGCCAAGGGTCCCTCGCTTCGCTCGGGATGACACCATCTCTGCTCGAGGAGTTTGCCATGGCCGCCACCAACGCCGGATTCGTCAATATCAACTCCGACCTGGGCGAGAGCTTCGGCCCCTGGGTGATGGGCAATGACGCCGAGGTCCTGAAGATCGTGAAGTCGGCCAACGTCGCCTGTGGCTTCCACGCCAGCGACCCTACCGTGATGGTCGACACGGTGAAGCTCTGCCAGCAGAACGGCGTGTCGATCGGCGCCCATCCCGGCTTTGCCGACCTGCAGGGCTTTGGCCGGCGCGTCATCAACCTCACGATCAAGGAGCTCGAGGCCAACATCGCCTACCAGATCGGCGCGCTGCAGGCGATCGCGGCCCTGCATGGCGCTAAGGTCACGCACATGAAGCCGCACGGCATGATGGCCAACATGTCGGCCGAGAGTGCCGAGATGTCCGACGCGATCTGCCGCGCCACCAAGGCTGCCGACCGCGACCTGATCTTCCTCGCCCAGGCCAACACCGAGCAGGGCAAGGCGGCGCGCAAGGCGGGCCTGCGCGTGGCCGAGGAGGTGTTCGCCGACCGCACCTACACCGACACGGGCTTCCTGACGCCGCGCAAGGAAGCCAACTCGATGATCAAGGATGCGGCGCAGGCGGTCGCGCACGTCCGGCGCATGGTCGACGAGCAGGCGATCTACTCGACCTCGGGCAAGCGCATTCCCTGCCAGGTCGATTCGATCTGCGTGCACGGTGACGGCCCGACCGCCGTCACGGTCTCCAAGGCGGTGCGCGAGGGGCTGGAGGCGGCGGGCATCCGCATCGTGCCGCTGCCGGAGATGCCCAATCTCAAGCACTGACGCGCGCCTGGCGCCGTACCTTGTGCCGATTTCGGTGGGCGGCTTGCTTCGCGCGGTTGCCGCAGAGGGCCATGCTGCACCACCTGCGCGCGCGGCCTCGCGTATGGTCAACGAGATCAGCGTGCAGGTCGGACCCTCACACGCTTTCACGTTTGAGAAATCATCCTCGCACACAAATCTCGCCAATGCTTCCCCGATCGGCAGGAGCAGTGATTCTGGTGACCGCCATCGGCGCATCATCCGAAGCTCCAGGCCGATGGCATTTCCATCGCGATGGGCCACGATCCGCCCGAACCCCTCATCGCGTTCGAGCAGCCGGTTCAGTGATTTCAACTCGTCCAGATCCTCAGCCGTCAGTGGCCGGCCTGCATGGCGGCGGATGAACGTCCTGAACCATTCCCGCAGGCTTCGTGCCTGAGCTGCCACGCTATCCAATTCTTCCGGCAAAGCCTGCGCCCGCAACGCTTTGAGCGCCTTGACAGGGACAAGGCGAGCCTGCGCCACCTTCCGCCACCGCAGGAGATGCCGCGGTGGCGGAGCAGGCTTTGGCGCATTTAGCGATTCCTGTTAGGCCGCCTTCGCGCCGACGGGCTTGCTCTGCTCCAGCCTGTGCCCGGTGAAGGCGCGCGTCTTCGGCGCCGGAAGTCTGCCGGTCTTGAACTGCTCCAGCAGTTGGGCCTTGCGCGCGGCCAGGCGCTCACCCAATGCATTCATGTCGAGGCCTGCTGCACGCGCTTGCGCGAAAACTCCCTGGCCCGGACGCTCTTCTTCCTTGACGTGGTGTTTGATCTCTTCGGAGAGGACCGTCATTTTGGCGTCGTAGAACTGCTGATCGGGGGTGCTCCCGAGCAGTTCGGCGATCATGACCTTCGCCCCGTCGTGCTCGACATAGGCTTCGTTCATCTGGTCCTCTTCGACCGCCTCCTTGCACGCCGGATAGAAGACTTCCTCTTCGATCGTGGCGTGCACCATCAGTTCGGTGCAGATTTCCTTGGCCAGCGCCGCCTTCCGCTCCGAGCCCTTGGCGGACTCGAATTTCGCGAACAGGTCTTCAACCTTGCGATGGTCGGCTTTCAAGAGGGCGATCGCGTCGCTTGCGGGCTTTGTCGTTGCCATGGATTGTCCTTTTCTGGATGAACGTTTGGGAATGGGCTGTATTTACTTGTTGAGGTCCTGCGCCATCTTCAGATGGTCCTGCAGATGCGGCAGCGTCTTGGCGGCGAAGGCCTTCAGATCGAGATTGTCTCCGCCCTTTGCATAGCGCCCGAACAGCGACACCGCGTCCTTGTGCGCGGACACCTGCATGTCTTCGTACGCCTTGGTGAAATCCGCGCCGTTCAGGCTGTTCAGCTTGTCGAGCTTGGCCCCGTGCGCCTTGTCCATCACCGACGGAAGGTTGACCTGCACTTTGCCGCTGCTCACCAGGGCCTTCAGTTCGGCCGAGGTGGCGGTGTGATCCTTGATCATTTGATCGGCAAAGGCCTTGTCCTTGGCGTCGGCCTTGGCGGCAACCAGCTTGCTCGATTCGATTTCAAGCATGTCGCTGTTGGCGGCCTCGGTCACGAAGTCCTGGGTCGAAGGGCTGATCCCCAGCGTCGAATTGACCCCGGTCTTCTCCGGGACCGACTGGGCGAGCGCGGGCGTCGCAACGGAAAGGGCGACCGCAGCCGTTGCGAGGAATTTGTACATGGATGCGCCCTTTTGGTTGTGTGTCGTCCGACGGTCTTGTCGACTTGTGCCGGTAACGAGGACCTCACGCCAAACGTTGCAAGTGGACGGCGCAAACCCCACCTGCTGCGGGCAATGCGCATCACCCAAAAGGTTTGGAGCGAGGCGTCTTCGATGAAAGCCCGGTCGATCAGCCCAGAGGTTCGTTCAGAGCTTCTGGAACACCAGCGGAATGCCAAGATGGCGCGTTCCGCGCACTGCTATGTCCGCGGGGCGACTGCGAACTTCTATGAATGGCTCCAATCCTCCAGGATCGAGGTGCCGGCTGGACCTGCCCTCTGGATTTGCGGCGATTGCCATGTCGGCAATCTGGGGCCGGTCGCCGATGTCAAAGGGCACGTAGACGTCCAGATCCGCGACCTCGACCAGACGGTGATCGGCAATCCGGCGCATGACCTGATCCGGCTCGGTCTGTCGCTGGCCATGGCGGCCCGCGGATCGAATGTGCCGGGCCTGACCACCGCCCGGATGACCGAGCATATGGCGCGGGGTTACACGGAGGCCCTGCGAGCCCCCGACGAGAAGCCCAAGGACAATTCGAAGATTGTCGATCGCATCGTGCATCTTGCCTTGCGACGGCGATGGAAGAATCTCGCGAAGGAGCGCATCGACGACCCACGCCCTATCATTCCCAGGGGACCCAGGTTCTGGGACCTGAGCCGTGCCGAGCTGGACGAGCTCACGACCCTTTTCGAACGCGACGATGTCAGGCGTTTGATCACCGCGTTGAGCAGCCGGCCCGACGAGGCGGGTGTTCGCATCCTCGATGCGGCGTATTGGGTGAAGGGATGCAGCTCCTTGGGCAAATTACGCTACGCCGTCGTCGTGGGCATTGGAGCAAAGGGCTCCAAGCGCGGTGGTTATGCTCTTGTGGACATCAAGGAGGCCGTGGCGCCGCTCGCGCCGATTGCACCGAATGTGCGGATGCCTGCTGACAACGCGGCCCGGGTCGTCGAAGGCGCCCGCAATCTCTCGCCGAACCTTGGCGACCGCATGCTCGCGGCCCATCTGGCGGGCCGTCCCGTCATCATTCGCGAGCTGTTGCCGCAGGACCTCAAACTGGACATCGAGACGCTCCCGCAAAGCGAAGCCTTGGCGGTCGGCCACTACCTCGGTTCCATTGTCGGCAAGGCCCATGCCCGTCAACTTGACGAGCCGGCGATCGATGCCTGGGCGCAGGAGATGCGCCTGGATCGAATGAGCCATCTGGATGCCCCTCCGTGGCTATGGACAATGATCGTGGAACTCGCTGGAACCCACGAATCCGCTTACCTGGATCACTGTCGGGCATGGGGACCGACGGTGGCGCTTTTCACCGATGCGCGTGGACGAGTGCGATTTGGCTGAACTGGGTCGCCTCTAGCCATCATTGCTTGAGGGCGAAAGCCCTCGAGATGTCTCGAGCGTGCATGGCGCCGGAAGCCCGCTGGCTGAAACCTCTGGCTGAAACCTATCGTGCGCTGCTGGAGCGGAAAGCTCCGCGTCGGGTGCGTGGGTTACGAAACCAACGCGGAGCCTGCCGCGCGGGGCATGGGTTCCCCACATGGGTGCGGCACCGCCACAACGGGCCCCATGCGCGATGGTTGCGCGGGCCAGATGCCGCAGCACACGATGCCGGCGGCCCTGCGCGGAAGCATGGCGACAGATCTATCGCTGGGAGATCAAAGACCGACGCGACGCACCATCAAGATCGCATAAAACCCTGATCCCGCTGCAACAGATCGACTGTCCGCGCCGTTGAATCGCCGCTCGAGGGGTTCGGGCTCAGGGGTTAGGGAGGGGAGTTTCAGCATGGCCGCACGTCCATCGTGGGAAGGGCATCTTCGTCTGTCGCTCGTGACCTGTCCGGTCGCCCTGTGGCCGGCGACCTCGGAAGCCGACACCGTTCGCTTCAACCTGATCAACCCCGAGACCAACAACCGCATTCGGATGCAGACCGTCGACGCCGGTACGGGCGAGGAGGTCTCGCGCAGCGAGCTGGTCAAGGGCTTTCAGGTCGCCAAGGGCGAATACGTCCTGTTTGACAAGGAAGAGCTGGACGCGGTGAAGCTCGAATCGACCCGCATCATCGACATCGAGAAGTTCGTCCCGCGCAACTCGATCGACCGCCTCTATTGGGATACGCCGTACCACCTCGTCCCGGCGGGCAAGACCGGCATCGAAGCCTATGCCGTCATCCGCGCGGCCATGGCCAGGCAGAGCATGGTGGCCATCGGGCGGCTGGTGATGAGCACCCGCGAACGCATCTGCGCCATCGAGATCGAGGAGGGCGGGCTCGTGCTCACCACCCTGCGCACGGCGGAGGAGGTCCGCGGCGTCAACGAGGTCGCGCTGCCCGACTTGCCGAAGCCCGAGCCCAGGATGCTGCAGATCGCGGAGAAGATCGTCGAGCAGCAGTCCGGAAACTTCGATCCCAGTGAGTTTCGCGACCGCTACGAGGATGCCTTGCGTTCCCTGATCGAGGACAAGCGCAAGGGCAGGCCCGTGAAGCCGCAGAAACCGGCGAACGATGACAAGGTCGTAGATCTCATGGTCGCCCTCAAGAAGAGCCTCGAAGGTGGTGCCGGCGGCGGCAGGCGCCAGCGCGCCGAGCGCTTTGCTGCCGCCAAGGGCAAGCCCCGCAAGGGCGGCGTTCGGACGCGGGTCGCGTGACCCATCGGCGGGGTGCTGCTGCGCAACGCCCGCCAAGGACAAGCCGTTGATGGGCATGCCCAAAATTCTGTGGCATATCTTGGGTACAGTCATGCTGCGGTGAAGTTGCGAAACGTCACCGAAAAGCGAAGCTCTCCCACGGGCGGAATGCTGTGTTCCCACTCGCGGCGCGCGGGCCCGCGCAGCAGGTAGGCCGAGCGCGGCAGCAACTCGATCGAGCGGCGCTCCCAGCCTTCCTCGTGCCTGCGGCGCAGCCGGAGCGTGCACGGCGCCAGGAACGACAGGGCTATGACATCCTCGAACATGGGCTTGTCGCGATGCCAGCCGATCGCCGCGCCCGGCGCATATTCGGTAATCAGGACCTGCTGTAAGCTTCGCGCCGGCACCCCGGCGAATTCCGCCGCGCGTTCGCGCAAGGGTATGAGCAGGCCGGGGATCTCGTCGCTCCGGCGCAGAGCCCGTCCGGCGTAGTCATAGCGCCAGCCGAACGAGACGACCCGTCGTCGGGCGAGAAAGCCGCGGAAAGCGAAGGGTGTAAGAGGCAATAGGGCGAATCGCTCGGCCAACGTGCGCTCTTCGTCCGGCGATATCACCTCTTCCCGGTAGGCGAACCCGTCCGGCCGAGGTTCGGCTGCCAAGAGCTCGCCTTGGCGTGTGCCAATCCCCACGACGGCGGCCGTTTCGGCGCGTGTGGGCCTCTTCATCGCGTCCTCCTCCGTCGATGGCAATCCATCAACAGGCGAAGGACGCCCGACGTTGCGACGGCCGCGCTCCTTGCGGCTCAGAGCTGTGGAAAGACCCGCGGCTGATTTTGGATCGGCTTAGACTTTTCGCAGCTGCACGATGTTGGATACCGGCGGCGCGGGTTCGTTTGCGAGCGCCCGAGCTTGGAGTGCCGTGGCGCACACTCTTCGGGCGTCCCGGTAAAATGTCAAAACGCCCTCGGGCAACAGCGATTCGGCATATCTAAGGCCTGTCGTGAAGGGAGGGGCTTCAATCCAATGAAGCCCTTCGCCGGGACAATGCTCCACCAGGACCTCCCCGCTCTCTCTCGCTTGGAACTGCTGATTATTGGTCAGAGGATTGCAGTCGGTGACGTTGTGAATGGCGCAGTAGATCTCACCGTCGAGGCTCCTTGAGGCTGGCTCGTGCAGGCAGCGACTACCCAGCCCATAGAGGTTTACTTGCGCATCGTCGGAAGAGATGAAGGCGCCCATGACCAGGCAACGCAACAGGCCTGTGGAAGTTCATCCATGCGACACATTTTTTTAACTACGACTTCCGGCCGGTCGCGGTTGGCCGCTCGCACGCGAAGCGCCGTGACGGATCATCAGGCGCCGGCGCCCAGCGTAGCCGAGAGCCTAGTCTGCCAGCATGTGGCGGATGCCGCCGGCATGGGAGTGCGGCTCTGGCGGCCTTGGAGCTAGGGAAGCAGTTTGTTCGCGCGGGTCGTGAATGCGACGAACCGGGCAATGGACCACCGGCCGTCGGGCTGACGACGGAATATATCCATGCCCTCTTCCGTAGTCTTGTCCTTGGCGCCATTCACTTGTGTCGTAAGCGTCCAGGTCAATCGGACGACCGCAACATCGCCAACGACGACAATCTCGTGAACGTAGGGATTGTCGTAGTGGAGCTGGATGTCGTGCCTGGCCAGCATCTTTGCGAGGTTTGCGCAGATCGTTTCTCGCGTGCCCTGCACTACCTCCGGGATCGAATAGACAAGATCTGGCGCGAAGAGGTCGCAAGCCCCGGCCGAATCCTTAGCGTTGAAATCGGCGGTCCAGCGCTGGACGCGTTGCATGATAGCCGCCTCATCGGCGGCTGGATCGGCGTAGGCCGACGTCATCGATGCGGCAGCAAAGGCGATAGCAAAAATTGTTGTGAGGCGCCGGTAAAACATCGGATGGTCCACCCGCCCAAAAAAGCCCGCCACCCCGAAGGGCAGCGGGTTCGATCAACGAGGGTACGTACGCGACGTCTCTGAAGCGTCGCATCGCTGGTGTTAACCCAGCGACTCGGTGATTAAACCTGCCTGGGGAGCACCTTGTCCATGAAAGCTTGTGACTGTCTGGCAGAGATGGTGGATGCTGGCGTGGGAGGGCTGACTCTAACTTCCGACGCCGTGCCTCAAGCCTCGTGCGGGTTGAAAAGATAGTGATCTCGAGATAGCCAGTCGGGGGCTGACGGGTGCTTGCACTGCCAGCAAAAAAAATCGCGAACAGCGCTCATGACCACTTGACAGAACTGAGCAATGTTGTGGCGTATCTCTGCCGACACTCACGAAGAGGTTCGGCGGCATGGCTCATCAAAGCCCCCCAGCATTAAACAATCAGATCGGCGAGACCCAGCCACGGCGTCCCCAGTCGGTGGACGTCGCCCAGGCCGTCGCGCCGATACTCACACCATGAGGAACGGCAGATGTCTCCTTCCGAACGCCTGATCGACGATACATCTGACGCCGGCGCGTTTCCCGCTCCGAGCTTTCCCCTCTACCGCACCGAGGGATCCGACAGAAGCTGGTCCGAGATCGACGCCGGCCTGCTGGAGGACAAGCGCGGCCCGGTGCCGGCCTTCCCGATCGACCTGCTGCCCCAGCCCTGGCGCGGCTGGGTCGCCGAGACGGCGCGGGCGGCGGGCGCCCCGGCCGATTACGTGGCGCAGTCCGTGCTGGCAACCGTGGCCGGCCTCTGCGGCGGAGCCTCGGTGCGCGTCACGCCCGCGTGGTCGGAGCCGCTGGTGCTGCGCCAGGCGCTGGTCGGCGGACCGGCCAGCGGCAAGTCCCCGGCGCTCGCCCCGATGCGCGCCATGCTGGCCACGATCGAGGCCGACGAACCGGATGAGCCGGCAAAGGCGGCACTGCAGTGGCACGACGAGTCCGCGCACTGGCTGAAGGACGGGGGCAGGCAAGCGCTCGAAGCCTGGGGCGAGACGTGTCCGCCCAGCGTTCTGGGCACGCTCATGCCGGACGAGGTGCAGCAAGCGCTGCAGGACGGCGGCGCCGGACTTGCCGCCCGCTTCCTTTACGCCTGGCCTGAGCTGCCGCCCTACTGTCCGCTGGGCGAGCGCAAGACACCGGACGATGAGCACGTGTTGAAGATGTTGCGACGCCTCCATCGCACCGCTCGCAAGCTCAATGCGCCGCTGGTGCTTTGTTTCGACGAGCAGGGCCAGAAGGCCCTCGATCGCTTCCTCGCGCGGCTGCATGCGCAGCGCCCCAGGGCCGAGGGACCGGAAGCCGCCTGGCTGGGCAAGGGCGCCGGAACGGCAGCGCGGCTTGCCGGCGTGCTGGCATTGCTGACCTGGTCTGGCGCCGGCGGATCGGCCGTGCCCGGGCCGATCGGCCGCGAGCCGGTGGAGGCCGCCGTCGGCCTGTGGGAAGGCTACTTCCGGCCGCACGCCCAAGCGCTGTTCGCCCGTGCGGTACCGAGAGGGCTCGAGCAGCGGGTGCGCCGCACAGCACGCTGGCTGAAGCACGGCCGGAAAACCGAAGTGTCGCGCGAAGACATAAGGCGCGATGCACTCGCCCAATCGGTGACGGCCGTCGAGACGGACATCGTGCTTTATCGGCTCGAGGAAGTTGGCATCCTGCGCCTCATCGACAACGGGTCCTCGCCGCGTGGCGGGCCGCGGGCCAGGCGCTGGCAGGTCAATCCGGCTCTGGCGACCGCGTGATGGGCTGCGCTAACTGCGCTAACTGCGCTAACCCCCGGCATGCACTGCCGGCACCGTTCGCGGCACGGTTAATTGCCTTATTTCAGGCCTTTTGCCGCTCGCCTGGCGGGCGAGACCTTCCGCCGCGCTGGCTTGTCGGATGCCACCTCGCCGTTATAGTCCGCCCGTTCTCGCGATGGGCGGGACGATAGGAGTAGCGTATGGCGGTATTCGGCAAGGCTCAGTACATCAAGCGTGTCGAGGACGACCGGCTTCTGACCGGCACTGGCGGCTTTACCGACAATCTCGCGCGGCCCAACCAGGCACATGTCGTGCTGGTGCGTTCGCCGCACGCCCACGCCAGGATCGTCAAGATCGATACCGCAGCCGCTGCCAAGGCGCCGGGCGTGGTCGCCGTCTTCACCTGGGAGGACATGGCCAAGGAAGGCTGCGGCGACTTCTCCTTTCCCGCGATGTTCCCCAATGTCGATGGCAGCAAGCCTGTGATGACGCCGCGCCGCCCGCTGGCGCACGAGGCCGTGCGCTATGTCGGCGAAGCGGTCGCCGCGGTGGTCGCCGAGAGCCGCAGCCAGGCGCAGGACGCGGCCGAGCTGGTCGAGGTCGAGTACGATCCCCTGCCGTCGGTTACCGAGATGGAGGATGCGCTGAAGCCCGGCGCGCCGCAGGTCTGGAAGGGCGCGCCTGGCAACAGGGTCGGCTTCAACCGCTTCGGCGATGCCGCCAAGGCCGACGCCGCTTTCAAGGTTGCGGCCCAAGTCGTGTCGATCGACATCGTGCACCAGCGGCTGATCGTGAACGCCATGGAGCCGCGCGCGATCATGGCCGAGTGGGAAGGCGACCGCCTGACCGTCCATATCGGTAGCCAGAACCCGTCGGGCACGCGCGACGCACTGGCTGACGTCGTCCTCAAGATGCCCAAGGACAAGGTGCGGGTGCTGGTGCGCGACATCGGCGGTGGGTTCGGCATGAGGACCGGGATCCAGCCCGACGAGTCGGTCGCGGTGTGGGTGGCCAAGGTGCTGAAGCGCCCCGTGAAATGGCGCGCCGAGCGCAGCGAGGAATTCGCCGCCGCCACGGCCGGCCGCGACCAGCTTCACAAGAATTCGATGGCGCTCGACAAGGACGGCAAGATCCTGGCGCTGCGCATGGAAGCCTTCGCCAATGTCGGCGCCTATCCGTCGGGCGCGGGCGTTGCCATCCCCTTGTTCGTGGGACCCAAGGTCACGACCGGCACCTATGACATCCCGGTCGTCGATTTGAAGATCACCTGCGTCCTCACCAACTCGGCCACGATCGGCGCCTATCGCGGCGCTGGGCGGCCCGAGTGTCTGCTCAACCTCGAGCGCCTGATGGACTCGGCGGCGCGCCAGATGGGCATGGATCCCGCCGAGCTGCGCCGGCGCAACTTCGTGAAGCCCTCGCAAATGCCCTACACCACCGCGGTGGGTGAGACGTACGATACCGGAGATTTCAATCTCTTCCTCACCAAGACGCTCGAGGCCGCCGATTGGAACGGCTTCGCCGCGCGCAAGGCCGAGGCGGAGAAGCGCGGCAAGCTCTACGGCCGCGGGCTGGCGTCCTACGTCGAATGGACCAGCGCGATGGTGATGAACGAGATGGCCCATTACGAGGTGAAGGCCGACGGCAAGGTCGTCATCTGGATGGGCACCCAGGGCATGGGCCAGGGGCTGCAGACCAGCTTCACCCAGCTCGCCTCCGAGCTGCTCGGCATCGATGCCTCGCAGATCGAGATCGCCATGGGCGATTCCGACCGCGTGGGTGGCGTCGGCTCGATGGGCTCGCGCTCGGCCTATATCGGCGGCTCGGCCGTGCTGACCGGCAGCGAAAAGCTCGTGCACAAGGGCAAGGAGCTGGCGGCCGACGCGCTGGAGGCCAGTGCCGCCGACATCGTCTATGCCGCCGGCCGATTCACCATCACCGGCACCGACCGCGCCATCGGCCTGGGCGAGCTTGCCGCCCGGCAGCCTGACAAGCGCATCTACATCGAGAACGTCAACACGGTCGACGGCATCGCGTGGCCGAACGGCGCGCATGTCGGCGAGGTCGAGATCGATCCCGACACCGGCTTCGTCGAGCTCAAGCGCTACACTACGGTCGACGACGTCGGCCGGCCGCTGCACCGGCCGATCGTGTTCGGCCAGATCCAGGGCGGCTGCGCCCAGGGCATCGGCCAGGCCCTGCTCGAGGAGAATGTCTACGACCGCGAGACGGGCCAGCTCATCACCGGCTCGTTCATGGACTATGCCATGCCGCGCGCCACGACCTTCCCGACCTTCTCCAATGCGCTCGACGACAGCGTGCCGGCCAAGACCAATCCGCTGGGCGCCAAGGGCGTCGGCGAATCGGGCGCGGTCGGTTCGACGCCGACGGTGATGAACGCGATCATGGATGCGCTGTGGCCGCTCGGCGTGCGCAACGTCCAGATGCCGGCGACGCCGCTCCGCGTCTGGCAGGCCATCCAGAATACCAGGGGCTGACGAGGCGGTGATGAAGCAGCGCATCTTCGGCTGGATTTCGATCCTCATCGGCGTCGTGCTGGCGCTGGCCACGGTCGAGGTCGCTGCCATCGCCTGGCTGTATATCGAGGACGGCCACTACACGCCGGCGGCCGAGCTCTTCGAGCGCACGCAAAACACCTACGTGCGCGACGCGACGAAGGGCACGGCCTGCCGCTACGTCGACACGCTCTATCCGCACCCCTACGTGGCCTTCGTCCACCACGCCAATCCGCCGTGCGGCCAATCCTGGGTCAACAATGTCGGGTTGTACGGTCCGGACTTTCCCGTCATCAAGAATCCGAACTACTACACCGTCATCCTGACCGGCGGCTCGGTCGCCTCGCAGCTCGGCCAGAACCAGGGGCCGCCGGCGCCGCGCTATCTCGAGGAGGAGCTGAACAAGAAATATGTCAGCCCCACCGGCAAGCCCTGGCTGATCCTGAACGGCGCCGACGGCGCGTGGAAGGAGCCGCAACCCTTCATCCTGTTCTCGCTGTATGCCAGTTCGGTCGACGCCGTCGTCAGCCTGGGCGGCTTCAACGAGCATTATTTCTTCTGGCCGATGGCGTCGGAGCGGCTTGAACGGCCGCTCAGCAACTTCATCGAGGTCAATCCGTTCGCGGCCGACGAGAATTTCGGCGACGCGGCGATCGGCTGGGTGATGGGTCGGCTGGCCGGTACGCTGGCCCTCAACCCTGTCCTCGGTCATTCGCACGCCGCCTACATGATCATCCGCGGCATCGAGCAGGTCGCCAAGGGCCAGGACGTCTTCACGTCGACCAAGAAAACGACGCTCAACAGCATCTTCAACATGCCCATGGAGCTGCGCAAGGACACCGAGCTGGCGTTCAATATCCAGCTCGGCCTCTATCAGAAGTACCTGCGGGCAACGGAAGCCGTGGCGCACGACTACAACGTGAAGTCGGCCTACTTCATGCAGCCGGCGCCGGCCTACGGCAAGGTGTTGACCGACGAGGAGAAGCGCAACGCTGGCGACCTGGATTACCGCGACCTCTACCGCAGGGTCGTCGCCGGCATGATGACGCTGCGCGAGCGCGGCCTGCCGATCTACGATCTCGCCGATATCTTCGCCAACGAGAAGGGCACGATCTACGCCGATCACATCCATTACCTGCGCGACGCCGGCGGCGAAAGCCGCGGCAATCGCCTGATGGCGGCCCGCATCGGCGAATTGCTGGCCGAGACCTGGGGGCTGCAGAAGAAGCCCTGACGCGGCGGGGCGGAAACAATTGAAACCATTTGCGGCCGCTACGGACATGCACGTTACGGTCGAGCCGGATATAAGGCGCCGCTGCACGCGGGAGGGGTCCCGGGTGCGGCAGCGTGGGAAGTGATTTTTGATCTCAGTGGGTATGGCTCTCGTCCCGTCGGGCGAAGCCAAGGGTGCTGGCCCATAGGGCGACGGGGTTCGCCCTGGGTTGGCGGGGTTCGAAACGTGGGGATTCACATGAAGACCGCTGTTGCGCTTCTGAAAGACAAGGCCGGAGCCTCTTCGACGAAGCTCGCGCTCATGATCGGCCTGTCGTCGTCGGCCGTGCTGATCCTGGTCCGCATCGGCGTCGCTGCCGCCGGCCAGTAACCGCGTGGCGGTCTGCGTCCCATTGATCGACGGGCCGGGCTGAGCCAAGCTAGCGTAATGACCGTGTCGCGTGCCGACCGCGCCGAGGGGAGCGCTCCCATTCCCCATCCCCCTTCGATCGATCGCATGGCCGGTTGGCCCGCGCTGGCGCCGCTGATCGGGCGCGCCGGCCGACCGCTGGTGGTCGAGGCTCTGCGGGCATGGGCCGCCGCCAAGCGAGGCACCGCAGAAGTCGACGACGAGCAAGCTTGCGCCCGCTGGTGCGAGGCCCGGCTGACCGGCCTCATCCAGCCATCGCAACGCCGCGTCTTCAATCTCACCGGCACGGTGCTGCACACCAACCTCGGCCGCGCGCAGCTCGCGGAGGAGGCCATCGAGGCCGCGGTCGAGGCCATGCGCTCGCCGACGACGCTGGAGTACGACCTCTCGGGCGGCGCGCGCGGTGAGCGTGACGAGCATATCACCCCCTGGTTGCTGAGGCTGACCGGCGCGGAAGCCGCCACTGCCGTCAACAACAACGCCGCCGCGGTGCTGCTGGTGCTGAACGCGCTGGCCGAGGGCCGCGAGGTGATCGTCTCGCGCGGCGAGCTGATCGAGATCGGCGGCGCCTTCCGCATTCCCGACATCATGGCCCGGGCCGGTTGTCGCCTGGTCGAGGTCGGCACCACCAACCGCACCCATCTCAAGGACTATGCCGCCGCGATCGGCCCGGACACCGCGGCGATCATGAAGGTCCATCCCTCGAACTACGCCATCGCCGGCTTCACCAAGTCGGTGCCGGCGGCCGAGCTCGTGCCGCTCGCCCGCGAGAAGGGCCTGCCGCTGATCGAGGATCTCGGCAGCGGCACGCTTGTCGACCTCGAGACCTGGGGCCTGCCGCACGAGCCCACGGCGCGCGAGGCGATCGAAGCGGGCGTCGATGTCGTCACCTTCTCCGGCGACAAGCTTTTAGGCGGCCCGCAGGCCGGCCTCATCGTCGGGCGCAGGCATCTGGTCGAGCGCATCGCGCGCAATCCGATGAAACGCGCCCTGCGCCTCGACAAGGTGCGGTTGGCCGCGCTGGAAGCGACCTTGCGCCTCTACGCCGATCCCGCGCGCCTGGCCGAGCGGCTGCCGACGATCCGCGCGCTCGCCCGCCCGGCGGCGGAGATCCGCGCGCTTGCCGAACGCGTCCTGCCGGCGCTGGCCGCTGCGCTGGGGCCCGGCGTCGAGGTCGCCATCGAGCCGGTGCGCGGCCAGATCGGCTCCGGCGCGCTGCCGGTCGACCTGCTGCCGTCGTTTGCGCTGGCGATCCGGGCCAAGGGGCTCGACCGGCTGGCCGACGCCTTTCGCGGCCTGCCGATCCCGGTGATCGGCCGCATCGGCGCCGGCAAGCTTTACTTCGATCTGCGCACCCTCGACGACGAGGCGGGATTCGTCGCGCAACTGGACAAGCTCGGGGCCGCATGATCGTCGGCACCGCGGGCCATATCGACCACGGCAAGACCGCGCTCGTCAAAGCGCTGACCGGCGTCGACGCCGATCGCCTGAAGGAAGAGAAGGCACGCGGCATCACCATCGATCTCGGCTACGCCTACAGCGACCTGGGCGACGGCAGGCAGCTGGGTTTCGTCGACGTGCCGGGCCACGAGCGCTTCGTGCACAACATGCTGGCCGGCGCCACCGGCATCGATGCCGCCCTGCTGGTGGTCTCGGTGGCCGAGGGCATCAAGCCGCAGACGATCGAGCATCTGCAGATCGTCGATCTGCTGGGCATCGATCGCGGCATCGTGGCGCTGACCAAGGCCGACCTGGCCGACGACGACCAGATCCTCGAGCGCATGGCCGAGGTCGAGACGCTGCTCGCGGCGACCTCGCTCAAGGGCGCGGAGATCGTGCCGGTCTCGGCGCTGACCGGACAGGGCGTCGACGAGCTCAAGGCCAAGCTGCTGGCGCTGGGCGAAAGCGGCAAGGGCGCCACGGGCTTCGCGCGTCTCGCGGTCGATCGCTGTTTCGTTCTGACGGGCGCAGGCGTCGTCGTCACCGGCACCGTCCATGCCGGCGAGATCAGGGTCGACGACCGGCTGCTGCTGACGCCATCGGGGCTGGAGGCGCGCGTACGCTCGCTGCATGCGCAGAACCGCGCGGCCGCGGTCGGCCGCGCCGGCGAGCGTTGCGCGCTCAACTTGACCGGGCCGCGGCTCTCGAAAGATGCCATCCGCCGCGGCGACTGGGTGGTGAGCCCCGAGCTGCACGCGCCGACCGACCGGCCCGACGTGCGCCTTCACGTGCTGCCCTCGGAGGATCAGCCGCTCAAGCACTGGTCGCCGGTGCATGTCCATCTCGGTTCGGCCCACGTCATGGGTCGCGTGGCGCTGCTCGAAGGCGACAGGCTGGCGCCGGGCGATACGGCACTGGCGCAGCTCGTGCTCGAGGACAAGATCGGTGCGCTTGCGGGCGACCGTGTCATCCTGCGCGATCCATCCGCCATCCGCACGATCGCCGGCGCGGCAGTGATCGATCCGTTCGGGCCGCCGCGCAATCGCCGCTCGCAGCGCCGGCTGGCCGAACTCGCGGCGTTGGGCGCGGCCGACGCCGACGTGCTGCCGAAACTGCTGCGGCTGGACTCGGGCTTCGTCGAGACCGGCCGCTTCGGCCAATCGCGCAACCTCCGGCCGGTCGACGTCGACCGGCTCCTGCAGGCGGCCGGCGGCACCAAGCTGGAGGGCTTCGGCTTCCTGGCCGAGACGCTGGCAGATGCACGCAAGGACATCGTCGAAACGCTCGCGGCCCATCATGCGTCCAAGCCCGACGCGCCCGGACTGCAGCCCGAGCGGCTGCGCGTTGCCCTCCGCAAGCGCTGGCCGGCGCCTGTGTTCAAGGCGCTGCTCGACCAGGAGGTGCGGGCCAAGACGGTGATGGTCGACGGGGCGTTCCTGCGCCTGCCCGGTCATTCCTTGACGCTCGGCACGCGCGACGAGGCGCTGTGGAACAAGATCTCGGCCGAGCTGACCCGCGAGCGCTTCAAGCCGCCCCGGGTGCGCGACTTCGCCAGCGCCCATTCGGTGCCGGAGCCCGAGATGCGCCGGCTGCTGCAGCGGCTGGCCAAGGTCGGGAGGGTCGTCGAGGTGGCGCCCGACCAGTATTTCCTGCGGCCCGTGGTGGCCGAGATGATCGGCATCGCCCATGGTTTCGACCACGACTTCACCGCCGCCGAGTTTCGCGACAAGCTCGACAACGGCCGCAAGGTAGCCATCCAGATCCTGGAGTTCTTCGACCGTCACGGCATCACGATCCGCCGCGGCGACTTGCGCCGCACGGTGCCGCAGAAACTGGCGCAGTTCGGACCTCAATCCGCCGCTGCGGACCGGTGACAGCGTGCGGGTTCTGGGCAATTATCCACGATGGAGGGGAAGCGCTCCCGGTGGGGCGGCTGGCCTTCAAAGCCAGAGAGGGCCGTTAGCCGGTTCTTAGTGGGTTCGACTCCCACTCTCTTCCGCCAGTTAGAAGATGAGCTGACCGC
>Ga0193726_1001240_pt1 | contig 20923 bp, 16 predicted proteins | sample H2c1metaG_FD_144928 | JGI IMG/M metagenome (GOLD analysis project Ga0193726, IMG submission 144928) | Soil microbial communities from a riparian zone of the East river system, Colorado, United States - H2c1 | ecosystem: Environmental > Terrestrial > Soil > Riparian zone | place: USA: East River... | reverse complement strand
CGCCGCGGACTTGAACCGAGACGGCGCGGCCAGCATCATCAATGGACTCTCGAATCGTCTGGGCAGCGTCAATATCAACGACACGCTCGCCGATCCCTTTCAACCCGATATTCTGTATCGCGGCTTCGAGGCCTCGCCGGTGCTCGGCACGCCGCAAGGATTGGCGGTCTACCAGAATGGCGTGCGCATCAACGAAGCTTTTGGCGATACCGTGGACTGGGATCTGTTCCCCGATATCGCGATCAGCCGCGTTGACCTTGTAAGTTCCAATCCTCTGTTTGGCCTGAACGCCTTGGGCGGCGCCTTGTCCGTGACCATGAAGAACGGCTTTAACTTCCAAGGTGCCGACGCCAGCCTGTCCGGCGGTTCATTCAATCAGCGTCAGGGTTCGGCGGAATACGGCATGAATAGCGGAGCATTCGGATTCTATGGCCGCCAGCCTGTCCGGCGGTTCATTCAATCAGCGTCAGGGTTCGGCGGAATACGGCATGAATAGCGGAGCATTCGGATTCTATGGCACGGTACGCATTTTGGATCAAGACGGCTGGCGCTTGTTCGCGCACGATTCCATACGCCAGTACTACATGGACCTGAGTTATCACGAAGGCCGCACTACGCTGGACTTGAGCTATGCCCGGGCGGACAACCAGTTGTTCGGTCAGGGAGCCGCTCCGATACAGTCGCTCGATTTGAATTCCACGAATGTCTTTACCGGGCCGCAAAACAATGTCAACACGCTGAACTTCGTTACGCTGAATGCGGCGTTCGCGTTGACCGACACGTTTTCCGCCCAAGCCATTCTGTACTCGCGCAATTTCCGCCAAACCGTCGCCAACGGAGACAATTCGGATTATACCGGCTGCACTGAAATCAGCGCGTTGTGCCAGGGGGACGGCCTCACGCCGCTCACCGACGCCGCCGGGACTCAGCTTCCCGATATCACCAATGGCGGAGCCAACATCATTGGTCAGAACGACTTCGAAAGAATCAGCACCGACGGACTGGGCGGTTCTTTGCAATTGACCAGCAATCACGCGCTTCTGGGGCACGGCAATGCGTTCGCGGTGGGCGCCACCTTCGACACGGCGCAGACGCATTTCTTCTCCGGCACGCAGGTGGGGCTTCTTAATTCGGAACTCACCGTTCTGCCCTCCACGCTGCTGGTGTTCACTCCGGAAAACAGCGTCGATTCAAATGGCGATCTGGTCGCTTCGACGCCGGTGAGCCTGAATGCCAACGACAAGTACTATGGCTTCTATGTCACCGACACCTTTGATGTGAATTCGCTCCTGTCGGTCACCGCCAGCGCCCGATACAACATCGCCAAGATCGATTTGGTGGATCAACTCGGCACCAACCTGAATGGCAACAACCGCTTTACCCACCTCAATCCCGCCATCGGCGCTACGTACAAATTGCTGCCAAACGTCACGGTGTTTGGCAGCTATGCGACCAATAATCGTACGCCGACCGCGAGCGAAATCGAGTGTTCGAATCCGGAACAGCCCTGTCTGTTGCCTTCCAGCCTTGCCAGCGATCCGCCGACCTTGAAGCAGGTCGTCGCCAAAACCACCGAACTGGGTTTCAGGGGACATTTGGCCATGGGATCGAACGGCGGCGTACTCAATTGGAATGCCAGCGCGTTTCGGACCAATTCGGAAGACGATATCTACGGCATCTCGACGTCGATCAGCACCGGCTTCTTCCAGAATATCGGCTCCACCCGGCGCCAGGGATTTGAAACCGGCCTGACCTATCAAGACCGGCAATGGTCGGCGTATGCGCAATACAGCTACATCGATGCCACATTCCGCTCGCCGCTGCTGCTCAATTCGCCGTCCAATCCTTTCCAAGACGACGACGGCAACATTCAAGTGCTGCCGGGCAATCACCTGCCGCTCATTCCAAAAAACCGCATCAAGCTGGGTGGTGATGTCTGGGTAATGCCCAATTGGTCGGTGGGCGCATCCTTCAGCTTCGTGAGCGATTCCTTTTACAAGGGAGACGAGTCAAACCAAAATCCGCAGCTCCCCGGCTACCATGTATTCAGCCTCCGCACGTCGTACAAGATCGTCAAGCATGTCGAGCTGTTCGCCAACGTGCAAAACCTCTTCGACGAGCGCTACTCAACTTTTGGACTTTTCGGCGACCCCACCGGCGTCAATGCGCCGGGCGTTCCCGTCGGTGCGGATTCCAATGATCCCGGCGTCGACAATCGCTTTCAAAGTCCGGGCATGCCGCGCGCGTATTTCGGCGGAATCAGAGTCTCGTTCTAAGTTGTCAAGCGCTCACGAGCCTGTCCGCATACGACAGCGGCTTTCGCATCAGCGTGCTCTTGCCGAACAGGGATTCGACCAAATCCACAGCGAGCACGGCGGTCTTGTTGCGCACATCCAGGGCTGGATTCAATTCCATAATGTCCAATGAAGCGAGCCGCCCGGTGTCTGCAATCATTTCCATGCACAATTGCGCTTCCCGGTAAGACAGCCCGCCAGGCACCGTGGTGCCGACTCCCGGCGCTATTTCCGGATCGAGAAAATCGACATCGAAACTCACATGCAGGTGGGTGTCGGCCCTCATGTCCTGCAATGCCAGTTCCATGGTTTGGCGCATACCCATCTCGTCGATGAAGCGCATATCGAACACCTCGAGTTGTTGTTCGTGCACAAAGCGCCTCTCGCCGGTATCGACGCTGCGTATGCCGACCTGCCGAACCCATTTTGCAGATATCGCCGGCGTCGCGCCGCCGATTTGCAGCAGCTCGCGAGGGCCGAATCCACACAGGCACGATAGCGGCATGCCGTGCAAGCTTCCGCTTGGGCTTAGTTCCCGCGTATTGAAGTCGGCATGCGCGTCCAACCAAAGCACGCGCAGCGGCTTGCGCTGGTTGCGGCAATGGCGTGCGACTGCTGCAATGGATCCAATGCTCAAACAATGATCGCCGCCGAGCAAAATCGGCAGGCGGTGTTCGGTCAACTCTTGATACACGGCATCGTGAACTTCGTGATTCCAGGCGGTTACCTGCGCCAAATTGCGGTAGCCATCAAGCTTGACCAGCCCGGGATTGGCAGGGCCGCTGACATTGCCGCAATCGACGACGTCCAATCCACGCTGCGTCAGGGCCGCGTGAATTCCAGCGACCCGCAGCGCTTCGGGGCCCATGGAAGCGCCGCGATCACTGGCGCCAATGTCCGTCGGCGCGCCGATCAGGCTGGCGATGCGTTTGGCGGTACCCATCACGCGAACTGCCGTTGGCGTGCGCGCGCGGTCACGTTTGCCATGCCGGCAAACAGATCCTTCGGATCTTCCAGATCCGGGATGAGATCGATCCGCTGGCCGCCGTCGGGGTACTCAGCATTCAGTTTCTGCAGATAGCGCAGCGAAGAAAAGTCACTGAGTGCAAATCCGACGGAATCGAAAATGGTGATCTCGTGATCACTCAGCCGACCGGGCCGATTTTCCAACAAGACGTGCGCAAGTTCGCTCACTTGCACGGCACCGCCGAGTTGTTGAATCTCGCCCTCGATACGGGCCTGCGCTTCGAACTCCACCACAATGCGAGCCGCGGGCGAGCGCAGAATGTCCGGATGCAATTCAGTTTTGCCGGGGCAGTCACCGCCAACGGCATTCAAGTGCATGCCTGGCTCGATCATCTGCGGCGTCAGGATGGTCGCATTGCGTTTGTCGGCGGTCACGGTGGTGATGATGTCGGCGCCTCGGGCCGCCTCGGCCGCACTGCTGCAGCGGGTCACGGACAGGTTCGGAAGTTGCAACCGTGTCAGGTTGCGAACCAGTTTCGCCGTCGCCTCGGAGTCGGTGTCGTAGAGCCGCACTTCACGAATGCCGACCATCCGATGAAACGCGATGGCTTGGAACTCACTTTGGGCGCCATTCCCAATCAATGCCATGACACGGCTCGAGGGACGCGCCATCCGAGTCGCCGCCAGAGCAGAGACGGCAGCCGTGCGCAATGCGGTCACGAAAGTCATTTCTGAAAGCAGCAGGGGATAGCCGGTCGCGACGTCGGCAAGCACACCGAACGCCGTGACCGTTAGCAGGCCCTGCGCCGTGTTTTTCGGGTGTCCGTTGACGTACTTGAATGAATAGAGACGGCCATCAGTCGTGGGCATCAGTTCGATCACCCCGGCGGGCGAGTGGCTGGCATGCCGCGCCGATTTCTCGAATTCGTCCCATCGCCGGTAATCAGTCGCGATTTCGCCGGCCAGTTCCTCGATGAAACGACCGACTCCAATTCGCGCTACCAGCGCGCGCAGACGCCCTGTTCCAATGTAATTGACCATGATTCCCCCTACGCCAGAATCCCAGTCTCAGGGAGGGGTAGGACCAATGGCTAGCCAGAACATTGATCAATAAGTGCCTAATATCGTACAAATAGTCATAGTAAACTGACGTTTTGCGCAAATTTAAGGGTTGGTGCCTGCCAAAAGGGGGAATGCTCATGGATTCGACTGATCGGAAATTGCTGTCAATGCTGCGCGATGACGCACGAGTGCCTGTGGCGACCTTGGCCAAAAGCCTCAAGGTGGCTCGCGGCACTGTGCAGAATCGGCTCGCACGCATGGAAGCTGACGGCACCATCGTGGGTTACACCGTCAAGCTCAAGCCGCAGGTGGAGGAGCAAACGATTCGCGCGTTGATGACGGTGGCGGTTGAGGGCAACCGAACCGATGAGGTACTCAGGTCGCTGCGCGGGGATCCTGCGGTTTGCGCGCTTCACACCACGAATGGCCGGTGGGACATCGTGGCAGAGCTTCGCACCGACAGTCTCGAAGCGGTTGATCGCGTCTTGAGCCGCATTCGCCTCATCGACGGCATCTCGAATACGGAAACCAGCCTGCTGTTGTCGACTCATAAATTTTGACTCGGGACACGAGCGCGCCCACCCATGACGTCGAGGTCCAAGGCTCCCGGTGGCGCTACGAAAAATAATGCGGCACGAATCGACTGACATTGCCGGTTATCAGCGAGTCGTCTTCGCGCACACCGATGCCGGCGGCCTGATTGCCGATGATCCAAGATCCGATCACCGCCGATTTACCGTCCGACTTGAAGAGCGGTGAGTACTGCTGGTACACCACGGGTCCGTCATAGGTGCCGCCGGTCCGGGCGGCCGCATCACCGACGATGTGTATATTGGCGCCCTCGCGGGAATGCACCGGCTTGACGACGTAGCTGCCGGACAATTGCCCTGCTTCGCGGAACGCGGGCAGCAGATTCGGATGAGCGGGATACAGTTTCCACAGCAGCGGCAGTATTCCCTTGTTCGACAAAATGCTTTTCCAGGACGGCTCGATAAATCTCGTCGTGTGCCCCGCCAGCTGCGGTCCGAACGAGTCGGAAAACATCCACTCCCAAGGGTACAACTTGAAGCACCGGCGCACGGGATTCAAGTTTCTGTCGACAAATGCAAACGAGCGACCTTGGACGCCGATGTCCTTCATCGAGATCAACGTCGCCGTGCAATCGGCTTGGCATGCCGTGTCCATGAGGTAGCGAACAGTCCCGACATCCTCGTAGGAATCCGTATCGCAGGCAAAGTGAATGAATTCGCCGGCGGGACTGATTTCGCGCCAGCGATCGATGAGGCGTTCATGCAGGGAATTGAATTGATCGTCGTTCGGATGGGTGTCCTTCAGCCAGTACCACTGCACCACCGAAGCTTCGAGCAGGCTGGTCGGCGTATCGGCGTTGTATTCCAACAGCTTGGGCGTATCTCCGGTAAATGCCAGATCAAAGCGGCCATACAGGCTGGGTTCTTGGTCACGCCAGCTCTCGGCGATGAGCCCCTCATACTGCACCGGGATTCCGACATCGCCGAACGCTGCGCTGCGCACCACGTGGTCAACCGCTTCCAAGCAGATTCTTTGCAGTTCGTTGGTCGCTGTTTCGAGCCTGTCGATCTCATCGAGCGTGAAGGCGTAGCACGCTGACTCGTTCCAATACGGGTAATTGTCGATGGTGGTGTGGAAGTCAAAGCCGACTCTCTCGCACCGTTCCTGCCAATTCTCACGCGGGAGCGAGCTTTCGCGCCTCACTCGCCGGCGCCGCCATGGGCGCTCGCGGACTCGCCAAAGCCGCCGAAATGAGCCGCTTCGGTGCCCGAAGACACCGACCCGCCGCCTTGCGAGACGATGCCCGCAGACGCCCCTCCGCCGCGGCCCCAGAACGCCGATGAACGGGTGTACCAAGGACCGTAGTAGAAGAACGCGCCGTTGGGTCCTTGCGATTGCCGGCAACTGGATTCGGTGCCCCAGTCCTTCAGACAGTCTTCTTTGCTGTTATAGAGCGCGCGGTGCCTTTCGTCACTGTCGCACGCGGCGACAAAAGCGCCTACCAAAAGCAAAGTGATCACCGACGTTGTTCTATTCATTGCTCAATTGCTCGCGGCACTCAATTGTTCGGTTGCCGCCGGGTCCAATTGCAATTGAGTGGCGGCGATCAATTCGCGCAGTTGATCGACGCTGGTTGCGCTCGCAATTGGGGCAGTGATGCTGGGCCGCGCGATTTGCCAGGCCAGCGCGACAGTCGCGGGCGAAGCGCTGTAGCGTCGCCCCACATCATCCAATGCGGCAAGAATTCTCAAACCGCGTTCATTGAGGAACTTGTCGACGATGCCTTTGCCGCGCGCGCTCTTGCCGGCGTCCGCGGGCGTACGGTATTTTCCGCTCAAGAATCCGGAGGCGAGCGCGAAGTAGCTGACGACGCCGATCTGCTGCTCCAGGCACAACGGCTCCAGGGCCGATTCGTAGTCGGAACGCGCATAGAGATTGTAGTGCGGCTGCAGTACCTCATATCGCGGCAGACCGTTCCTGCGGCTTATATCCAGTGCTTCGGTCATACGTGCCGCTGTGAAGTTCGAGGCACCGATGGCGCGCACCTTGCCCTCTGCAATGAGTTTCTGGTAAATGCCGAGCGTCTCCTCCATGGGCACGCCGGCGTCATCGCAATGCGAGAAATACAGATCGATATGATCGGTCTGCAGCCTTCGCAGCGACTCCTCGACCGACCGTGCGATGTGGGCAGCCGACAGGCCTTTGCGATCGGGCGCCATTTCCATGCCGACCTTGGTGGCGATCACCACCTGCTGTCGCTTGGCGCTGCGCTTCAACCAATTGCCGAGGACCGTTTCCGATTCGCCGCCGTGATGTCCGGGCACCCACACGGAATATACATCCGCGGTATCGATGAAGTTGAGACCGGCGCTCACCAGTGCATCCAGCACCGCAAAAGATGCCGCCTCGGTGGCGGTCCAACCAAAAACATTGCCGCCGAGACACAGCGGCGCCACGCGCAAATTGGAGCGGCCTAAGGCACGAAGTTGCATCGAATTTTCCCAAAGTGAAGAGGAATCATACAGGACGCAGTATTGATTACTTGTATGCAGAAGCGAGCGGCCTGTTTTCCAGCTCGCGCAAATCGCGGCCCCTCGTTTCGCGGCCGAAAATCCAAATCAGCACGAGCGCCAGCGCAGCCGGAAACGCAACCAATCCGGCGGCAACGCCCAACGCGGGCACCAATGCGAGCGCGCCCAATCCCTGCGCAATCAAGCCGCCGATCTTGCTCCAACCGGCCACCCACCCCGTCGCCCGGCCGCGGATACCGATACGGGAGCTTTCGGCTGAGTAGGGCAGGAGCATGGAAATCAGTGCGCTCGATCCGACGATGAGCAGAGTGAGGGGAACGATCGGGTTGGAGAGCATCGGCAACGATCCCATACCGCGCAACATCACGGCCAGCAAACCCAGCGCCGTGATGCCGATGCTGGCCGTGATGTCGATGGCCGCGATCAGGGACCACTTGGTGCTCCACACGCTGTAAAGATATGCCGCAACGGCGACGGTGGGCGCCGCAATGAGAGTCGACCGTGCAATGACGGCGCTGGCGAGGCCGACGCTGCGCCCTTCGGCCACCAATGCGCTCGGCAGCCACAGCAATACCCCAAAATTGACGAACCCCCATGCGACCGCCGCGAGCGTGAGCGCTACGCCGGTTCCCAGGATACGGTGCGCCATCGGCGCCGCGATTTGTTGAGGGGCCGGCACGCCTGGCTCCGGTACGCCCGATTGCACCATCCTGACGGCGCCGAAGCGCGCCAGCGTGGCGCGCGCGTCCTCGCTCCGCCCCATGTATTGCAGAAAACGCGTGGACTCCGGAATCATTGGACTGAGCGCAATGAGCATCAGGCCGGTCGGGAAGTTGAGGAACCACATGATGCGCCAGCCAAAGAACGGCTGCAGCAAGGCGGACAGCTCGCTCGCCGCAAAATAGCCGCCAATGGTGCCGATGCCGCCGATGAGCACAAGACACCAGCCACGGTGCTTGGTCGGCATGATTTCAGCGAGCAACGCGTAAGCGACGGGCAGCATTCCGCCGGCGGCTGCGCCCATGAGAAAACACATGGCGATGTTCCACCACAGCGAAGGCATTGCGCCGCAGATGGAGGTTCCCACAAACATGACTGACGACAGAAGAATCGCGGCGCGCCGTCCATACAGATCGGCGAGCGAGCCCCAAACGAACGAACCCGCCGCGGTGCCAATGAGCGCGGAAAAGGGCAGTAGCGCGACCGTTGCGCGATCTATTCCGTACTCCGTGCGCATGCCCGGAGTCACGAAGCCGAGGCTGGCGGGTTTCATGACATCGATGACCAAAGCGAGTGCGAGTACGGCCATCAATTTCCAGTGGGCGCCGGTCAGCGGAGCATCCTCGGGCGGAGAGACGAGTTCTTGCGAAATCTGAACGCTGCGCTTTGGCAGCAATCCGTAACCGGCTACGCCAATCCCGCCCACAATGAGGGCCATGCCCAACAGCATGGCCGGATCCATGGGCATGCCGGCCATGATGAATCCGCTGTTGCGCGCCATCCAGAACATCGGTACATGAAGAACCACCCCCACGCCGACGATGGCGGAACCAAACCAGAAGGCGAGAGCGCTGCGACGATCGGCGAACAAAAATACGCTGTCCAACGAATCACTCCTATCTTCGGATACCGGCTTTACACGACTTGCAGCACCAAACCCGCGTCAAGAATACTCCCTGTACATCCGCGACCGTCAGTCGCGGAATGCGATGACCACCGCGGCGGTGAGCAACACCAGTCCCGCCGCCTGCCATCGGTAGTCCTGCCAGAAGGGTCTGGCCCTCGAGTCGGCCCGATCGGCCCGATCGACCCGCCACGACAGCAGCGGCGACATGGCGTCCATCTGCGACGCGCGCTGAACTGTCGCCGAGTGCGCGCTGACGCCGACGAGGATGCCGATATCGATCAAGGTTAAAATGGGCGCTGCATAGAGAAAATGCAGATGCGTCCAATGCAGGACGCCGTTCGCCAGAAACATGGCACCGCCGCACACGGACCCGACGATGAGCGTGGCGGCCGCGCCATCCGCATTCGCGCCGCGCCAAAACATACCCACCACGAATAGCGCGACCACCGGGGGGACCACATAGGCCAGCACCGCCTGCAGGTATTGCCACAGCGAAGGAAACAGTTGCAGCTGCGGCGCCCAAGCCACGGCGACCACCAAGAGTACGGCGGTGCTGATGCGCCCGATGCGCACGATCTTGTCGTCGGGCAGATTCGGCCTGAAATGCCGCACCACATCCATGGTGATGAGTGTCGAGGCGGAGTTCAGCAGGGAGGCGATCGACACAATGGTGGCCGCCACGAATGCGGCGACCACCAAGCCTGCGAGTCCGACCGGCAAGAGGTGCAGGATCAGGGTGGGATAAACCAGGTCCGCGCGCGGCAGATGCGGAAAAAGCAGCAAAGCGCAGGTGCCGGGCAACACAATGAGAAACAGCACGGTGAGCTTGAGCAGTCCTGCGAACAATGCACCCCAACGCGCATGGTCGGCATCTTTCGCTGACAGCATTCGCTGCACGATGGATTGGTTCGTGCACCAGTAATAGAAACCGAGCAGCGGCACACCGCAGAGCAGTCCCAACCACGGCACCCCGCGATCTCCCAAGGGCCTGATCAGAGAAAGCGCGGCGGGATCGACCTGGGTCATGACGGCGTGCCAGCCGCCGGCGCGATGAAAAGCGGCCACGGAAATCAGCGCGGCGCTCGCCAGCAGCACCACCGCCTGCACCGCTTCGGTGTAGATCACGGAGCGCAGCCCGCCGGTGATGGTGTAAATGCCCGCTCCACCGGCCAGCACCGTGACGATCAGCCACAACGGCCATGCGGGAAACAGCAGCTGGCAGACGAGCGAGCCGCTGTACAAGACGCCGGCCGAATCCACAACCACGTTCAAGAACAAGGTCAGCAGCGCAAACAGCAGTCGAGCGCGTCGATCATAACGGCGCTCGAGAAACTCCGGCATGGTGTAGATGCGGCTGCGAATAATGGACGGCAGCAGAAACAGACAGAAAAAAACCAGAATGAGGGTTGCGCTCCATTCGTAGTCGTATACCGACAGACCGGTCGAATAAGCGCCGCCCGTCAATCCCACCAGTGCAGTGGAGGAAATATTGGTCGCGAGCAAGGACAATCCGATGATGGGCCAGGTCGTGCGGCGTGAGGCCAGGAAATAATCCACCGGCGCAAAACGCCGGCGCGAGGCGAGCACGCCCAAAATGATGAGTCCGCCGGAGTAGAAGGCAACGACCGCCCAATCGAGCGGACCCAGCCAGGAGCTTGCTGGGCTAGTCACGGGTACGGCCCCGACGGGGCGAGGGGAGGCACGCGAGCTTCATGAGCACTCGGAGTGACAGCGCTGACATTTTCTTCTTTTATCCTGTAAGCTTGGGCTTCCACGGGATCCATCCAGCCGTGTTGGTGCCTTAAAAAATTCATTAGATACAGACGGTTACACCATGGTTAGTGTCGGTAAACGTATGGCGGCGCTCCCACTCGCAGCTCTCGGCTTATTGTGTCTCAGTGCCGCGGGTGGAGCGCCCAACTCCCAGCCTCAAAGTGTACCTCTTGAAGCATGGCCGGCGGCTCAACCTGCTGTCTTGGACCGTGCAACGGAGCACTTCGTCGGCCAGTTGCTGCAACACATGACCTTGGAGGAAAAGATCGGCCAAATGATCCAGGCCGACATCGCCTCCATTTCACCGGCCGAACTCACGCAGTACAAGTTGGGCTCGATCCTGGCCGGCGGCAACGCGGCGCCCGACGACAATCCGCGCACCACCCCGCAGGCCTGGCTCAGCCTGACGGACGCATTCTACCGGGCGGCCTTGGCCGCGCCGGTGAACGGGCACCCCGCCATTCCCATACTGTTCGGAATCGATGCCGTCCACGGCAACGCCAAAATCATCGGTGCGACCATTTTTCCCCATAACGTCGCGCTCGGCGCGGCACACGATGCGAATCTGGTGCGCACGATCGGTGAAGTTACGGCCGCGGAAGTGGCGGCAGAAGGAATCGACTGGACCTTCGCGCCGACGGTGGCAGTGGTGCGCGATGTTCGCTGGGGCCGATCCTACGAGAGCTACTCGGAAGCACCGCAGCTCGTGGCCGAGTACGCGCCGGCGGTGGTCGAAGGTATTCAAGGCCGCCGCGGCAGCGCAAGTTTCATGGCGCCCGGACATACCTTGTCGTCGGTGAAGCACTTTCTCGGCGACGGCGGCACCGAAAACGGCCGCGATCAAGGCAACACCGTCGTCTCCGAAGCGGAATTGAGCGCGGTGCATGGCGCCGGCTACCCGCCGGCGATCGAGGCCGGCGCGATGATCGTGATGGCCTCTTTCAACAGTTGGAACGGCGCCAAGCTGCATGCGGATCATCACCTGCTCACTGACGTGCTGAAGGGCCGGCTCGGATTTCAGGGATTCGTGGTCGGCGATTGGAACGCACAGGAGCAGCTTCCGGACTGCACCAAGTCGCGCTGCGCCGCCGCCTTCTTGGCGGGCATCGACATGCTCATGGCGCCCGATGATGGCGCCCGATGGTTGGAAGGCGCTGTACGAGAACACGCTCGCGCAGGCGCGCGCCGGCGATATTCCGGCAGCGCGAATCGACGATGCGGTGCGCCGCATTCTGCGCGTCAAAGTCATCGCCGGGATGTTCAGCCGACCGCCGCCGAAGAATCGCGCCGATACCGGCGACTTCGCGCAACTTGGCTCAGCGGCGCATCGGGCCGTGGCAAGAACGGCCGTGCGCGAGTCTTTGGTGCTTTTGAAGAACGCGCGAGGCGTTTTGCCGCTGCATCCTGGAGCGCACATTTTAGTATGCGGTGATTTGGCTGATGATATCGGCGCGCAGGCCGGCGGATGGACCATCGACTGGCAGGGGGATCGCAATCGCAATGCCGATTTCCCGGGAGCCACCTCGATATTCAGCGGCATTCAGGCGGCGGCCGCCGCGGCGGGCGGCTCGGCGGCGTTGAGTCCCGATTGTACATTCCATGAACGGCCCGACGTAGCCGTGGTGATTTACGGCGAGCGCCCTTATGCCGAGTTCCAAGGTGACTTGGAGAATCTCGAGTTTTCGCACGACGACAAGCATTCGCTCGCGCTGTTGAAACGGCTGCGGGCCGCCGGCATTCCCATCGCCTCAGTGTTCCTGTCCGGACGGCCGTTGTGGGTGAACCCCGAGATCAATGCCTCTGATGCGTTTGTGGCGGCGTGGCTGCCCGGAAGCGAGGGCGAAGGCGTGGCCGACATGCTGTTCGGCACAGCCCAGGGAGCGGCGCTCGATTTCACCGGACGACTGGCATTTTCCTGGCCCAACACCGGCATGCCGGTCACCTTTAAACCGGACGGCAGCGTGTCCGGTGCGCTGTACTGTCCGGTGCGCTGTACGCGCGCGGCTACGGACTCACTTACAGGGACGCATCGGCCGCGGTGATGCTGTCGGAGGATCCGCGCATTCCGCCGGCGTGGCGTGCGCGGCCCGGCAGTCTGTTTGCGGCGGCCCATGCCACGGCACCTTGGTCGTTATTCGTGGCCGATGGCGGCGCGCAGGTGCACGTGACCACGCCGCATCAAAGCAGTCCGCATGGCATCGTGTCGGCGGACAGCGTGCCCGAGGGGACCCAGGTCACCTGGGGCGGCACGCAAGATGGCCTGCTGGAGATTTCCGGACGCGCCCAGGACCTACGCCGGGCAGCCGCATCCGGCGGCAGTCTGAATCTGCGCTATCGGCTCGATGCGCCTTCCGATCAAGAGGTCCGGCTGGCTCTGTTTTGCACCGAAGCGCGTTGTGCTTCGCTGCATGACGTCGCCTTGGATCTGACGCCGACGCTGCGTGCTGCGCCGCCTGGCGGCGAGTGGCGCACTTTATCGGTGCCGCTGTCCTGCTTCGCGGCGGGCGGCGCAGACTTGAGCGCCGTCGAGATGCCGTTCACCATCGGCACCGCCGGGCATCTCAAACTCACGATTTCCGACGTGAGCCTCGAACCGGCCGGCGCTCGCGCGCTGCGCGCCTGTCCACGGGCGATTTAAAGGGTGGCGCACCGTGGGCGAGCGGCTACACTAGGCCCAGGACGAGGTTCTCATTTGGCGACCAACACCACACCGATTGCCGTCACGATTCACGAAGTCGCCGACCTCGCTAAAGTTTCGCCGAAGACCGTCTCGCGGGTGATCAACAACGAGCCGCGCGTGCGCGGTGCGACCCGCGCGAGAATTCTGCACGCCATCGAGCAGCTCAACTACAAGCCCAATTTGAATGCCCGCGGGCTGGCGAGCAATCGCTCCTTTCTCATCGGACTGTTTTGCGATCGGCCGGGCGATTACTTGAGCGAGTTTCAAGCGGGTGCGGTCGAGCGCTGCCGGGAAGCCAGCGTGCATCTCATGGTCGAGCCTTGCGACATCAGAAGTCCCAATATCGAGAAGCAGATCGATACATTGCTCGGACAGCTGCGACTCGAAGGCGTGATTTTGCTGCCGCCGTTGAGCGATCACCGTCTGATGCTCAGCAAGCTGCAGGAGGCCGCCGTCCCCGTGGTGCGCGTCGCTCCGCAAGAGAACTTGAGCGCGACGCCCTCGGTGGGCATCGACGACTATGCGGCCTCGCGCGAAGTCACCGCGCATTTGATCAAGCTCGGTCATCGGCGCATCGGTTTCATTTTGGGAAACCCCGGCCACGGCGCCACCGAGCAACGCTACCTGGGTTTTGTCGATGAAATGCGCGCGCATCAGATTCCTGTGGTGCCCGAGTTGGTGCAGACCGGCAACTTCGTGTTCGCGGACGGCCTGATATGTGCCGAACGCATGCTGCGCGCGGCCGCGCCGCCCACGGCTATTTTCGCCAGCAACGACGATATGGCCGCGGCGGTCATCTCGATGGCGAGGAAAGTCGGCTTGGATTTGCCCCGGCAGCTCTCGGTCGCCGGATTCGACGATGCGCCCCTGGCCACCATGATTTGGCCGGAACTGACGACCGTGCGTCAGCCCGTGGCTGCGATGGCGCGGCGCGCCGCGGACTTGATCATCCTGCTGGAGCCGCGGCGCAAGGGCTGGCCGGACCGAATGCCGCGGCATTTGTTTGACCACGAACTGATCGTCCGCAGTTCGACCGCGCGGCCGCCGCGCTGAGCGGCGGGGCCGATGGCCCATCCCATGCGTGTGGGTCGAAATTCCGCCTGCCCCTGCGGTAGCGCCAAAAAATACAAGGATTGTTGCGGCCGGCTGGCGCCGGTGGCGGCGCGCCCCCAGCCCGATGCCGTGGCGCAGGTCAATGCCGCGAACGCACTGGCCCGCGCGGGCCGGCTCTCCGAAGCGGCGGCCGGCTATCTCAACGCCTTGGCGCTGCGGCCGGATTTCGTTGAGGCCCACGCCAACTTGGGCGAGCTGCAGTTGGAGCAGGGGCAGGGAGATCAGGCGGTCGCGAGCTGCGCACGAGCGCTCGCCATCCAACCGGATTTTGCGCCGGCGCATCAGACCCTGGCCCAGGCCCGGTTGTCGCAGGGGCGATTTGATGAGGCGGCGGAGCACGCGCGCCGCGCCGTCGCGATCAATGCTGAATTTGCCGAGGCGCACAACACGCTCGGCAATGCGCTGATGAAACTCGTGCGATTCGAGGAGGCGCTTGCCGGCTTCCGGCGTGCCATCTCCTTGAAACCGGATTTCGTCGAAGCGCATATGAACCTGGGCCGCGCGCTGCGCAGCATCGGACATCTCGATGCGGCCGCGGCGAGCTATCGGCGTGCGCTCGAATTGAACCTTCAGTTTGCGCCGGCTCACGCCGAACTCGCCACCGTGCTGCGGCTGCAGCGGCGCGGCGCAGAATGCGAGCGCAGCGCCCGCCGCGCGATGAGCATTGATCCCAAGTCCACGGCGCCGCTCGCGGTCCTCGCCGAACTTTGGGCGGACGAAGGTTGTTTCGCGCAAGCCGAGGAGCTGCATCGGCGCATCATTTCCCTGGACGAAAATGCGCTCGAGAGTTGGGCGGCGCTGGCCCATCTGCGGCGCATGACTGCGGCAGACGCCGAGTGGCGGGCCACGGCCGAGCGATTGCTGGCAGCGTCGTGGCCTGCACGGCGGGAACTGCCGCTGCGTTACGCCATCGCAAAATACTTTGACGATCTGGGCGATTTCGATCGAGCTTTCGCGCACTACCAGCGTGCCAATGCGTTGTCGGCGCGGTGCGCGCCACCCCATGATCGGGCGCTGCTCACCCGCACCGTCGATTTGATCATCCGCCACCACGACCGATCCTGGATAGAACGCAGGCAGTTGGCGGGAAATTTCTCCGAACGGCCGGTGTTCATTGTCGGCATGCTGCGTTCGGGCACCACTCTGGCGGAGCAGATACTGGCCTCACATCCTGAGGTGTTCGGCGCCGGCGAACTCACGTTCTTCGGCGCTGAAACTGGCTCTGCCTTCATCGCAGCGGCCGCGGGCGGCGGGCTTGATTTCACTGAGGCGGAATTGCGCCGCCTGGCCGCAGGTTATCTTGGTTTGCTGCAGCGGCTGTCGAGCGGCGCGGCACGCGTCGTCGATAAATTCCCGACGAACTTCTTCCTGCTGGGATTGATTCGCGCCGTGCTGCCGCGGGCGCGCATCATTCACATGCAACGCGATCCGAGGGACACTTGTCTGTCGATCTATTTTCAGCAGTTCGAGGCCGCCAACAACTATGCGAATGATCTTCAGGATCTGGCGCACTACCAGGGTGAGTATCGGCGGCTGATGCATCACTGGTGCAACACGCTGCCCGGCGGCGCGCTGCTGCATGTGCCTTATGAGCGATTGGTGGCGGAGCCGGAGATGTGGAGCCGCCGCATGTTGGAATTTGTGGGCCTTGCGTGGAATGCGCGCTGCCTCGACTTCGCCCGCACCGAGCGCGCGGTGGTCACCGCCAGCCGCTGGCAGGTGCGTCAAGCCATGTCCACGTCCTCGGTGGGACGTTGGCGCAATTACCAACGACATCTCGGACCGCTGGCGGCTCTGCCCGAGTCATGAATACCGGTATCAAGCGACCGTACTCAAGGTCAGTCGCGTTTCAGCAGTGCGAAGCGGGTCGGCAGCAGGCGGTGACTGAAGGGCAGAATGGCGGCACCGACGGCTGGTGCGTCCGCGGCGGTTATCGCCCGAGCCACGGGCGCCAGCGCGGGTAGCTGCAAGGCGAAGGCCGCCATTCTCTTGTTGATCGCGGTGGCGAGCCGATCCACGAGCAAGGCCGGCAGCCGTCCGCCGATGAGGATGACTTCCGGGTTGATCAAGCAATTGACACCGAGCAGTGAGTTGACCAGTGCTTCGGTGGATTCGCGGATCCATCCGTCGACGATGCCTTGGGCGGCGCCGTTGAGGCGTGCCAATTGTCGAGGCGAGTCCACACGGAAGCCGCCGTCGGCGAGCCGGCTGTAGAGCGCCGAGAGGGACACAATGTTTTGCAGCTGCATCTGTTGCCCCGCTGCCGTTCGGTCCACCAGCCAACCGATTTCGCCGCTGCGTCCGTCGGCGCCGCGGAAGTAGCTGCCGTCGAGAACCAGGCCGCCGCCGAGCGCCGCCGTGATCAAGCCGCCGCCGAGCGCCGCCGTGATCAATAGATAGAAGAAACTGCGGTGGCGGTGTCCCGAGCCGAACTGCATTTCGCCGATGGCGGCAGCGGCGGCGTCATTTTCGACAAATACCGGCACGCCGAGAATGTCCTGCAACAGCTCATCGATCTTGATATCCGCCCAGGCGGCGTAGTCGCCGGGCTGATCCGGCAAGTGCGCGCGCGCAATGTCGTCGGGAAATGCGACGCCGACGCCGATCACGCGGCTGCGGGCGATACCGGCCTGCTTCAGCATCCGATTCACGGCGCCGCGGAAGAAACTGCGCACGGTCGCGGGCTTGGCAAACAGGATTTCTCGTTCCGCCCGGCCACGCACATGCCCGGCAAAATCAAGCAGCACCAGCGTGATGTGATCGCGGTCGACGTTCAGACCGATGGAGAAGCAGCCGTCGGGATTCACCACGAGCTGGGTGGCTGGTTGCCCGCGCGCGCCGATCATCCGCCCTGCCGACTGAATCAAGCGATCCTTCAACAGCCGGCCGGTGATATTGGCGATGGCCGCGGCCGTGAGGCCTGTGTGCTGCGCCAGCGCGGCACGCGTCACCGGACCGTTTACCCGAATCGCGTGCAGGGTCACACGCTGATTGTGGTCGCCGGCGTGCTTTAAGTTGCTGCCCGAGAGTTGCGGCCCCTGCGCCGGCGCGCCCAAGGCGCTCATCCCGTGCCTTTGACCGTGCTCAAAGACACGCTGCGCGGCGCGAAGTAGCTGTCGTGCAGCGGTGCGGCGCGCCGCACCGCCGCCGTGCCATCGGCCAAAGCGGCCAGGATTTCCTTCAGCTTGTCGAGCGCCACCACATCCAACAGCGGGTCATAGTGCGCCGGGTAAACGCCCAGCCCTTCGAAGATATAAAACCAGCTCGCGTCGGTGAACAATTCGCCGGCCCGCCAACGCACGCGTCCGGTGCCGCGGTACAACTCGATGCGCTGTCTCAAGGTGTCGGGCACGGCCATGGAACGGCAGTACCTCCACAGCGGCGCGTCCTCGCGTTGTGTCAGACAGTAGTGCAGGACGATAAAGTCGCGAATGCGCTCGAATTCCTCGGTTACCTCGGCGTTGTACGAATCGATATTGCTTCGATCAAAGTGCGTGTCGGGGTAGTGCTCCAGCAAATGGTATATGCCGCTGCCGACCAGATGAATGCTGGTGGACTCAAGCGGTTCCAGAAAGCCCGACGCGAGCCCGAGGGCAACGCAGTTGCCGCTCCAAAAGACTTTGCGCCGGCCGGTGGTGAAGCGCAGGAAACGCGGATCGGCAAGCGGTGAGCCGATGACGCCGAGCAGGTCGTCGCAGGCCTCCTCGTCGCTGCAGAACTGACTGGAGTACACATAGCCGTTGCCGGTGCGATGTTGCAGCGGGATGCGCCATTGCCAGCCGGCGCTGCGCGCGAATGATTGGGTGTAAGGCGCACGCTTGCCGGTGCTCGCGCTGGGGGCTGCCACAGCGCGGTCGCAGGGCAGCATCGAGGTCCAGTCGACATAGCCGGCGCCCAAAACCTGCTCGATCAATACGCCGCGAAAGCCGCTGCAGTCGATGTAGAGGTCGGCCTTCAGTGCCGAGCCGTCGGAGAATTTGAGCTCGTCCAACAAACCATCATCGCGGCGCGAGGCGCCTGCGACCGTGCGCTCCAGCCGCGCGACGCCCAGGCGTTCGGCATACGTGCGCAGATACTTGGCCACGAGCACGGCATCGAAGTGCAGGGCGTAGCGCAGTCCCGCTGCGGGTGAATCCGGAGTGGTGGGATCGGGAAAGCGAAACTTGAAATCATCGCCGAGCGCCGCGCAGGGGCTGTAGTCGTTGAAGCGCAGGGGCAGGCCCGCTGCGCGTGCCTTGTGCCAGGCATGATAGAACGGCCGCCGGATGATGGGCGCGCCAAAGGTCCCGAAAGGATGCCAGTAAGACTCGCCAACGGTTTTCCAATCGACGAATTTGATGCCGAGTTTGTAGGTGGCCTCGGTGTGCCGTACGAAGTCGGCCTCGTCGATGCTCAAGAATCGCAGCAAATCGATGATGGGCGGAATGGTTGCCTCACCGACGCCGATGATGCCGATATCCGGTGACTCAACCACCGTGATGGAGGTCCGCGTGCCGGGCAGTGCGCGTGCCAGCATGCTCGCCGCCATCCAGCCGGCCGTGCCGCCGCCGACGATGGCGATGCTGCGGATCGGGCCGGCGTCGGAATTTCGCGGGTTCTCTGGCATGCGTGACTGGAAGTCTACAGCTTGCCTTTGACTCCGAAAAACAAGCGGCGGCCCACATCGTCGTAGGTGAACGGCTCGTTGGGGAACTGCAAGTAGGTGTGGAGCTTCTCGTTGGTCAGATTGACCACCGACACCAGGACGCCGAAATGCGGTCCGAAGTCATATTCCAGCTGGCCGTCCAGTTGACCGTAGGGGGCCTGAAACACGGTGTACGTCTTCGGCGCGCCGTTGATGTCCTGGAACGAGAACGACGAACCGACCCCGCCGGAATTCACCGCGACGCTGCGCCACGCGTAGGCGGCGCGTGCCGAAAATCCCGCGTGCTCGTAGTAGACCGTGCCGTTGACGGAGTTCTTCGAGACGCCGGGAATCGGCAGATCGGCTGCGAAGGAACTGGTTTGCGTGGATTCGGAATTCGAGCGGGTGTAATTCGCCGCAAAGCCAAGCCCGAAGTCGAACGCATACTGCGCATTGAGTTCCACACCGTAGATTTTGCCCGTGCCGCCGTTGACCGGCGTGGCGACGTTGGCGGTACTTCCGCCGACGCCGTCGAGAACGAAGGTGGGCACGTTCGCGGTGGTGACGAAGTTATCGACCGCCTTGTAGAAGTAGCCCACGCTCAACAGGCCGTTGCGCGCGAAGTAGTCCTCCCACGCCAGGTTGAACTGCGATGCGCGGAACGGATCCAGACTGGCATTGCCGGCGCTGCCGCCGTCGAACTTGAAGCGGACCTGCCCGCCCGGACCATCGGGGGCGCGGGTGAAGCCATACTGCAGGCCGGCACCAAGCTGCTGCAGGTTCTGCGGTGCGACGACGCGCGCCGCACCGAAGCGCACCTTTTGCGTGTCGGTCGCATTCAAGACGAAGTTGAATGAGGGCAGCACGTCCGTGTAGGTGCGGCTGCTCTCGAAAGGCACATCGTTGGCATTCACGCCGTTCCACGATGCGGTGCCGACGAAGGTCGATCCGTTCGGGTTGGTCTCGGCGCCGTCCACCGTGAGCTGCGTCCTGACGACGCGAACGCCGAAGTTGGCGTGAAACAGATTGTTCGCATCTCCGGCATCGCCCATGACGAAGGCGGAGGTGGTCTTTTCCTTGACTTGGTAGGAGTTGAGCATGTCCTTGAAGAATTTCTCGGTGCCGTTCGGCACTCCTGCCTGCGTCCACAGCGTATTGAGATAGGTCGCAGGATTCGTCATGCCGCCGGTGACCGGGTTTTTCACGCCGATCGGGCCGTTGGCGAAATTGTTGTAAACCATGTACAGACTTGGGTTGGTCTGCGGCGTGGAGTAGGGGATGGTCGCATAGCCCGGATCCTGGAAGTACAGATACGTGCCGGAGGCCGGGGAGATGCTTCCATTGCCCGCCGGCGTGCCGGCGCCGACGCCGCCGATGCCGTAAGGATCGATGCCATTCTCAAGATATCGGCCATGGACATAGTCCACTTCGCGGAACTGATAACGGCCGCCGCCGGTGAAATCGATCGGGCCGCCGGTCTTCGCGTGAAGATCGAATTTCAGCGCCCAGTTCTTCTCGTCGACCGTGTTGGCCCAGGCCCAGTTGGATTTGAACAAGGTGTAGGCCGGGTTGGACAGCACATTGCTATAGCCAAAATTATTGGGATAGCTCGCCGAGGGCAAACCCGTGGTGCCGCCGTTGTTCCAGACCCAGGCGTAACCGTGGTTGCCGTTGGTGCAATTGTTGCCGCCGTTGTTGCAGCCGGGAGCTGTCGGCTGAATG
>Ga0193726_1001239_pt1 | contig 20944 bp, 44 predicted proteins | sample H2c1metaG_FD_144928 | JGI IMG/M metagenome (GOLD analysis project Ga0193726, IMG submission 144928) | Soil microbial communities from a riparian zone of the East river system, Colorado, United States - H2c1 | ecosystem: Environmental > Terrestrial > Soil > Riparian zone | place: USA: East River... | reverse complement strand
CCTTCATCTGGCGGTGCACTGGCGAGGTTTGGCTTGAGTCGCCCTTGCGGGGCGAGCGGCACCGCGTGTCACAAGCCGGATTCGTCAGCGTGACGGTCGGCCGCGAGCCCGAGGAATTGCGCCTCGTCGTTCGCAACAAGTGGCGCACCAAAACCCGCACCCTTCGCGTGATTCCCCGGTCGTTGGCCGGTCTCGATTCATAGGAGATGACCATGGATTCCCCAAACGACAACTGGAACAATCTACCCGAACCCACCAAGCTATTCGCGATCTACTACGTTGCTGCCTGGATCGTCGGGACAAATCCCGAGCATCTGGCACGAGCGCCGCGCGGCGAACGCATGGCGGTTGTCGGCGACGCGATGCTTCTTCTTCTGGTCGCCGTCGGATCGACCGTCGCATGGACATGCTTCTTCAGCATGTTCTTGTGGATACCGACCGCCTTGCTCCTGGGCCTGTTCTTTGGCGCATTTATCCTGTGCCTGGACAGGGCCTTGACTCTGGCCGCGGTCAAACTGTCGGGGATCCTGCGCCGGCCTGGCAAGCGCCTCGACGGCCGCCAGGGGCTGATGGCCGGAGGACGCCTGATCTTTGCGGTGATCCTGTCGTTCGCCACGTCGACTGGCGCCACGATGGCGTTGTTTCACGACTCCATCAAAACGGAGGTGCAGATCGACCGGCAGCGGAAGAATGAGCGGGTAGAGTACCAATATATACAGAAAGAGGAGTCGGCCTCGGACCGTATTCTTGGGCGACTGAAGGCCGAAGTGAAAAAGTACAGCGACATGCTGCGTGACACGGTGCCGCTTCTTGACAACGCGAAGAAGAGGCAGGCTGCCGGCAACGCCGAAGTCGGTGCCGCTCAGCTCGATGCGAACTTCGAGACGGGCGTCCGTCATAAGCGACGGTGGTACCGGAAGGGCTATCGCGGGGCGGTGACACGCAAGGAAGCCGCCGCCGGGGAGGTGGCGCGCGCGGAGGCGGATATCGCAATGTATGGGCCGCGCGTCGCCGAAACCCAGAAGCGCCTGGATCAGGCGGTTGCTGAACTACAGTCCGCAGAGCCGACAGCAGCGCTTGAGATTGGTAAGCTGGAAAAGGAGAAACTTCAGCATCTGATACCCGAGCGATACGACGCGATGATCAATTACCGCGCGCTGCAGCGTATCTACCGAGACCCCGAGGATGGCCCGGTGGCGAGATTCTTCGGCGAACTCCTGATGGCCGTGATTCTCGCAGTCGAAATGTCGTTCTTCTGTGTGAAGACGATCTGGCGCCCCGCAAGCATCACGGATGCAGAAACGATATCTGAGACCGTAATGCGCGCGGAGCAAATCGCTGCACGCGACGAAAAGCGGAAGCACGCCATCCGAACTGATTTGGAGCAGACCGTCGGGCCGCGCCAGCCGCCGGCCCCGCTTCGTATCGCCAGTTTCACCGACTGAGGAGAAAAACCATGGAGCAATGTTCCTGCAAGATGACAACTGTCGGCGCCTTTGGCGGCAGTTGGGTAGCCTATCTCGCTATCTGCTCACCGGCGCTGTTCGGCCAGCAGTTCCTGCTGCTGCTGATGAAGTTCGCCATTCATCCGTCGGAACCGCCGATCATCCTCATGGTGTGGTTTCTGCTGGTATCCGTATCTGGATGGCTGTTGTTCGTTGGCATCCGGGACAACCTGCGGGACGGCCACTCGACCTCCACACCTGGGGCCGTGCTGACAGTGGTCATCTGCCTGTTCGGCCTCGGCTATGGCCTCTACCCGCATGGCGACCCGATCCTCGAAGTGCTGTCCAGGGGCATTTGGATATCGGTGCTTGCCGCCGCCTCGACCAGACTCGTCATGGTCATCGCCATGGTGGTCTGGGACTGCGGCTACAAGGCCCGTGGCCGAGAAGAAGGCGACGAATATTCGGTGAGCGTGCGGCACGGGCATGAGACCGAGATTCACCGCCTGCAACGCGACAACAGCGCTCTTCGCCAGCAACTGCTGATGCTGTCGGATGGCCGCGGGGCCGCCATGCCCGTGATCGAGTACGACGTTTCGTTTTATGACAGCGTCAGACGTTCCTGACGCGATAGCATGACAAGGCCGGGATGCTGGGGGTCGATGGTGACCTTCAGCTCCCGGCTTTCCATGTACGCTCTGGCGTTTTCTTCGGTCAGCGTCACGCTGCCGGTGGTCCGGAGCTGCTCATCGTAGAGGTGGAGACGGATGGAGTCTTCCAGTTTGGTCGTGAGCGTATTCCTAATCTCCGTCCCCCAAGCATTTGATTTCATACCGCTCATCCAGAAATCGGTACTCTTCGTGCTGGCTGACCAGACCAGCTTCCAAAGCCTCGATCTCGACAGCATACCGTGTTGAATGGGCTTTGCTGACTTGCTTGCCGTCCTTGAATAAGGCGTAGGCCGTCGCTTGTGGTTCAAGCTTGATGCCGCAGGGTAGTTCATCGGCCTGATTCGTGCTTGTTGATTTCCCACCGCAGACGCATTTGCGAGACTCCAGTGTGCATATCGGGCATCGGGTTGGCGTTTTAGCTTCATTTAAGGCCCTTCCTCTGGCTAGCATATCGGCAGCGGTATGTGATTCTATTTCATCTTGCATAACTCATCCTCCGTTGCGCCACATTCGGGACACGGACCGCTAAATCGAAAGTCAGGATCGTCGAAGGGACATGGCGTTCCATCATCGAATTTAGCCCAGCGCCAGAACCTAGAAAGAAATGCCCGCGCTTCAGAGGGATGTTTATCGGCAAAATTGTGTGCAGATAACAAGCCGACCCATTCGTCAAAGGTCTGTGGTTTCGCGGGTTGTGGATTTCGATCAGTCATTGTTTCCAATAATTATTGATCGCTTCCGAGATTGCGTTGATCGTGTTGTGGGCCTGATATAGCGTTCGCTCAACCTGCGAGAAACGCGATAGCTCGTTCCGAATCGCCGCGAACATCTCGCCCCGTTTAGGGTTCTTTGCCCTTCTGCATTCTGCATCAAGCCAAACCCACATCTTCGCAACGCGGCTATCGCCCAAGTTGGTGGTTATCGTCTCTAATGACGGCTTGGGCATGATTTCAGTCATAACCACCTCGTCTTGTGCTTCCATCCGTCCATAATCGGCTGCCTTTTTTCTTCCATGTTTTTCAGGCAAAGCTTGCAAGTTCCACGTGCGCTTCGGTTGCCGCGAAAGATACTGAAAGATTCCCCGTTTGATCGGTTCCATCCATACCCGCACATCGGATACAGGTCGCCGTTAACGTCCTTGTATAAATGCGAGCGTACCTTGTGCTGGTCGTTGCGGCACATTCCCTCAACGTATTCGTCGCCAATTAGGAACATTGGCAGCTCGTCGTTTGTTGTTTCACCATCCTATCGCTCGCCGTTCTCGTCCCGATCATCTCGAAAAGGCCACGCCTTGGCGGTGCGAAGATGCATGTAGACGGTTGGCAACCCCCACAGAAAGAACCACATGCCGAACAGCACTATGGCGAGCGCGGCGACGCCCGGCGCGGTCATGAAGGTCTTCAAGAGCCATGCGAGAGCGATGAGGCCAACCCAGATCGTCGCCGAAGCCCAGATCGGCAAGTTATCATCGTGATCGGTCATGGCGCAGTCACGAACAGCGGGGGACGGTCGGGCAGTTGTTTCACCGGGGTGGCCAAATTCGCTGTGCCTGTTGCAGTCTCAGCGTTGCACAGCGTCCAGATATTTGCTCCCATGGCTACCAGGAACATTGCACTCAGGATGATGATGATTATGCCCTGATTGCGCTCGCGGTCGGTTGGCTTCCTCATTTGGGTTCACGCCGTGCTGCGCGGCCTCGTGCCTGAGCAGGTTGTTCGACTGGCCGTTCTGATTGCTGTGACGCCGCAGGGCTGTCCAGCATCGTCAAAGCAGCGTTGAAGCGCAGCTCGATCTCGGACGTGTACTTCGTCTGACCATCCTGCTGATAGCTGCGGTTGTTAATTTGCCCCTCGATATAAACCAGCGACCCCTTCTTGATGTAGGATTCGGCAACGCCTGCAAGATGTTCATTAAACACAACGACCTGATGCCAAACTGTTTTTTCCTGACGTTGGCCCTGAGCATCATTCCATACGTCGGAGGTCGCAGCGCTGAAGCGCACCGCCTTGCCTCCATCTGGGAACGTGTGCGTCTTTGGATCAGCCCCGACCCGCGCAATAATTATGGCCTTGTTTAGTGTGCCTGCCACGTCTGTCTCCTGTTAGCTGGATGTTGATTTTGGGGATTGTTCCCGTCTGCACTGCTCGATTTACTGGTCGATGTGTAAGAGTTTATCCAGCTCCTCGACAATCTCGGCGCGCTCAACGGTCAGCCTCGCGATCTGTTTGTCGATGGATTGAACACGGCCCCATGAACGGGCTGCTGTCCTGGTCTTCGGTGGTTGCTGGTCTTTAGGTGGCAGCATTGGTCTCTCCTGTTGGCTGCGATGCGTCTGTCTTCGGAAGGGCAGTCGTGTCGTCCAGATCGCTCGTGTCAGTCTTGTGCCCGCGCTGTGCTTCGGTTTCGTAGTCGCGGACCTCCTCGGCTACGGCCAATCCCATGAGGGCATCACTGGCACCGTCGCGGTAGGCCCATGAAGCGGCCCGCCAGTAGCACTGACGTTCCGGATAGTCGGTCCATGGTCCGGCTTTGCCGAGCAATCGTGACCGCTTGGCGTCGTCCCATGAGAAGCTGCGAACGTACGGTTCGGCTTGGTCTTTGCGTTTCAGAGAAACGGTGACCCGATAGCCTTCCCCCCATTTTCCCGAATCGTCCTTGCTTTCGATGGTCGTCTTGATCCATTCGACCTTCCCGCTGTTTTGGACGAGTGAAGTCGCGCCGTCTCCGTAGAGGCAGGCTTTGGAATTGATGACCATGATGGTGCTGACTGCGGTGACCGGGCCGAAGCCAACCTCTGCGCCTTTGCAGATAGCCAGCATCACTTTGGCTTTGGTTTCCTTCTCTCCCTTTCCTTCCAGGCTTTTAGGGACCATGCCGGCAACGTAGAAAGCGTCGGCCATCTTCCATGCCTCGTCGAGATTTCTCGGCGTCAACGCCATCACATTGCCCTGGGCAGATACCATCGTCTTTACCGACGACGGTGCTGGTAATTTGGTAGTCGTGGCCAGCGGCGATGGTGCGTCCGGCACTTTCGGGTTGAGCATTTCTTCGTCATCTTCAGCGTCTAAGGCATCACTCATCGTTCCTCACAGGTCAGTCGTGTAGGCGGGAAATTGATCGTCGAGAAAATCGCCAATCGGCTCTGCATCCACCCAAGGCAGATCTCCGTATAGCTCGCTGAAATGTTTGAAGCGTCTGATCGCCTCGTCTATTGCCACCTCTCCACATGACCAGATCGAGCCCCGCGAGAACTTTTTGCCGCGCGCCAGAGGAGCAATGCCCTTCTGCTGCCAAATCGCGTAACAGCCGTGTGGCTCACCGGCCCTAAACTCGGCAAGCCACTCGTTCGGTGGACCTTCGCCGATCACTGGCAGCTCCTTGGCCTTCTCGATACCGCGCATGTAGTGAGTGAATTGTATGTGGTATTTTCGGCTTGCCATCGCTGAATAGATCGCGCCGTCAATGGGCTTGCTCATGAAGTTCTCGAAGGTCTTTAGGTCGCTGAACGCTCTGGGCTTCAAATAGTCAATTCGCGCTTTGAACCGCACACCATCATCTGTCCAAATGATCGTGACCTCGGGAAATCCCCCGATGAAACATCTTCGCAGTTCTGGATGGCTCTCGATCATGGCAGCAGCGACTTCGATCTTGGCGATAAGCTTGCTACTGATGAGTTCCTTGCCCTCGTGTGCTGCCTCGTGCTGCTCCTTCAGGTGGTCGTACAGCGGCGCGGATGGATCGATCTCCTTGATCTTTGCGACGTATTCACTTTTGCGTTTAAATTTCTCAGTCACGCCGGAATCAGCGAGAGCAGTCTGAATGTCCTCAATCGTTCTCAAGCAATTGGCCGGAGCGTCGAACAGTGGGCCATAGCGGTCATTGAATACCTCGCGGCCTTCGAGGATACGGGCGTGGTAAGCGCGACCTGCGACTTTCGCAAGACTATCAGTCTCTTCGTCCTCGTACGCAGGATTAAGCCACGGGCATCGATAATAGAAATCTGGGCCGGAGATAAGAAGGTTCTTGATGCCTGATGCCGATAACGCCGGAATGACGTGATAGATCTCATCCGATAGTCCAAAATGAATGCCATCTACTATGTCGGGCGATGCAATCATCCGTTACCTGGGTTCTTTCTGCGGTCTAATTCCGCGCGCACTGCTGACATCAAGCCGATGAGTTGGTGATCGGCAAATGTTCGTAGCACCTCAGGGCTTTGCATCACCGGCACTAGATCGCATGTAAGGATGTGCATGTCGCCGATGTGCTTTAGAGGGATGGTGCCGTTCACTGTGGTATTGCTGGTTTGCGTTGCGGCAGCGGCGCTCCGCGCTGAGCGGGTGCCGGGGTCTTTACCGGGGTGATGGCAGTGACCGGCATTGCCGCCGACAGAGCCGCAAGCTGTTGCTCGCGTTCGGCATGCTGTTCCGTTCCGCCTCCGAGTGTGATCCCCGGAAACTCGATATCCGCCTTGGCGTGTCCGGTATGAACGGCGAGGTAGCCGAAGCCCAGAAAGACAATCATAGCGGCGTTAAGCGTGAAGCTGGATCTGGTGGCGTATTTCTTGGCAGTGTCGATCATTGGTTCCTCCTAATGTAGCGATGCGTTGGCGGGACTTGAAAAGGGGTAGAGCTGATCTAGCGTAACGGGAAATGTGGTGCACCGGTCGTCGCACGCGAACCGCACATGAATGGTGTGAGGCCCGTCATTATCCCTCGTGTAAGCATCGACCACGACGAGAGTGCCGTGGAATAGGGCTTTAGATCCGAAGGTGATTTGAGAAAGGCTAAGCATGGGATGGCTCAGATTAGTGTTGATGATCTTTTGCGGGTACTTCGTCGTCGACCTGTGGAAGCAACGCGATGGTGAGAAGCACATGGGCGCACATGCTCAAATCCATTTCGTCCATCCGACTGACAATCGGTTCCATATCGCCAGACTTTGATCGGATGACGACAGCGAACCCGTCGATGTCAGCGGCGTTCTTCGTAAACCGAGCAACCACGTCAGCGATGGATCGCTTGAAATGCTCATCGCATTCCGGGCTGTGGCAGTCATCGTCGTGTTCGTGGGACATTGTGATAGCTAAGATGTTTGAAAGATGATGCCGTAACGTTGCACAAGTGGAAACGGGTTGCAAGAGTTATCCGGGTAATTTTCTGTCGTTTTACAAATATTCTTGAAGTCAATGCCCGTTTACGATATGGTAACGCTTATGGACATACTTGCCTACAAGAACAAGTCCCGCAAAAGCTGGGCTCAAATCGCCGAAGATGCTGGATATCCTGGCCCTCGCGAGGTTATCAAGGTCACCCTATTCCGTCAGGCTCACGGCATGCGGCCTATATCTCCCAAGCAAACCGTCGCCCTAATTAAAGCCTCTGGAGGCAAGATTACGCTCGCTGGCATAGCCAAGATCAAGCGTGGGGCTTACGTCAACGCGGCATCGCTGTCGTGATTCCCGAACTTCCCGCGACCCACGATCTTGCCGGGTTCTTCCGCGCCATCTTTCTTTTCCTTGCCGTCGCGTTGTTTTTCATCATCACATGGTGAGTTATGCAGATTTCGGAATATAAAAAGCTCGCCAGAAAACCGAACAAATACCGCGCGGTTCGAACGACGGTAGATAATATCCCATTCGACTCGAAGCTCGAAAGTCGCAAATATCAAGAACTGAAATTGCTGGAGAGAACAGGGGCCATTTCAGACCTAACACTCCAGCCTTCTTTTCCGATCATTTGGAATGGCCAGAAAATAACCATTGTCAAGGGTGACTTTCAGTTCGTCGAGCACGGCAAAACAGTTGTGATCGACGCAAAAGGTTTTGATAACCAACTCAGTAAGCTGAAGCGCAAACTTGTGGTCGCATTTTATCCGCACCTCGACTGGCGGGTGGTGAAATCGTGATCGATGTCATGCCCCCAGATCCACCGATCAACACTCCGTTGCTCATCTACGCTCCCGACATACTTGGTCCTCGCTGGCATTTTGCCATGCGCACTGAGATCAGGGGCCGTAAGGGATTGCGCTGGAAGATCTTTGGCTGGGATGGAGAACGATCTGTGAAGATACCCTTTCCAGAGTTTCGGCCAATTGACTGGCTTCCCCTCGAACCAACAATCAATTGACGATCCCCGAATTTCTCCTCCTAGCCCTCGCGTGCCTCGTGGTCCTGCGTGCCTGCCCAAAGATGGGGAAGAAACCCCGAAAGCCTCGCAGGCCGCTCGCAGTCCGTGGCAGGCTCAAGCGCCGGGCGCTAGCGATCAGGTGGCGGCAACCGACATTTGAGCAAAAGTCATTTGCCGTTCGATGCTCCAACGAGAACCGGGCGCGTAGCGCCGACGAGGCTCCCACGGTTGCGCTGCGTGCGGTGCTAGCCGAGTTGGGCGTGCGCTTCTGGCAGGAAGAGATCGTCTGGTATGACGGAGATCTTTTTGTGCTGGTGGACTTTTGGTTGCCTGACCACAAGATCGGCATAGAACTAGATGGCCTGCAGCACCGGCGCCAGCACGTCTATGACTGGGAGAAGGACAAGATGGTGCGTGAGGTGACGGGCTTTACCGTCAAACGCTTCTGGAATTCTTGGGCTACGAAGGCGGGACTGCGTGACCGAGTTGTGGAGATGCTCGAAATATGAACCTGCGGCCTGTCAATCGTATACCTTCATCGGCGTCGTACTGAATGTTTTATTGCGGATTCGTCCCAGGCGTCCGGACTTTGTCGGTGAATTCAAGCTTCTGCTTCGCAAAAAACTCGATTAGATCCGCCGTGTAATCGTCGTGAGCTGTGATATCAACAATCGACAGCAACTCCTTGCCCGACTGAGTGAATCCAACGCCATTTATGTGGAGCGCTTTATCGTCGGTCCATTCAACTTCGGACTTCAAAACCCATAGCTTGTTTTGATAGGTGATCGCTTCAGATGCGACGCCGCCATACGCTACCGTACCACGGTAGTTCATAAATGAGTTGTAGTCCGATATGATCATGCCAGCTTGTTCCAGGATATTCAGCTGGCCGAACCCAAGGCCATACTTTTGCAGTGAGTTTCCTGCTGCGCTTCCCATAGAAACGACGCGGGCATCAAAGTGGCGTCCTGGCATGCGGTTCGAAATTGATAGGGAACAAAGCAATTGGAAGTAGTCTGCCGCCTGATTATCGAGCTGAGCAATAAGCTTGATTGTTCTAATGGAGAACGATCCAGGTCGACGAATTTCCCCAGCAAGGATCCTTCCGAATGCGCGCTGCATCTGTTCGGAACTTATCGGAGCGGCGTCATTCTCGAAGACGTTCAGCCAATCATCGCTGATCGGTGCGGCCTCAGGTCCGTTCTCGTCCATCGGGTTGGTCGCTGCATTTCGTAGATTAGCATCTGCAATAGATGCTATCTCATCAAGGTTTAGCCGCTCGCGGATGATCTTCGCTGCGAACTGATTGCCGGCGGCGCGGGCGTATGCCGGGTCAAACTCCAACTGCTTCCCAATTCGCCTTCCGGAGGCCTTTATTAGCCGAATCCGTTCTTGCGACTCTGCGTACCGCTCGGCAGTTTCATTCCGTACGTCAGCAGTTGCTTGCCTGATGCGGGTCACGTAATGCTCGACGCCAGCGGTGCATAACTGGGCGAACGCCTTGAACGCATTCTTTCGGATAGGGGCCGGGATTCCGGTAACGAGGTCGCCAGCCAAGTCGACCAGGGCCGAAAGGGGGCTGCCGGCGTCCGTTCCGTCCTCGGGTGCGTCCGGGTCGTCGCTCACACACCGACTCCGATATACTGGTGATGATCGGCGGTCCTATAGAGGATTGCCGGCGCCTGCGATAGCCTACGAGGCTGTCGCGGAGTTACTAAGTCGACCATGACCGTCGTGCCTGACAACCCCAGCCTACGAAGCTTCCCTATCTGCTTCCTGTGCCAGAAGCCGAAGGAGGCCGGACTTCTGGTATGTTGGCCGTGCTATCGCCTGCACAGGCTCAGATACGGAAACCCCGAAATTGAGCGCCAGATTGACGCGGCGGAACTTCAGCGGTTGTTTCCGATCGACTTCACAAATAGCGGGGGCAAAGCCGGTGGATAATTCAGAGATCGACGCGCTCCGCATGGAATTCGGCGACCGGCTCGGCGCTTTGGAGCTGAAGACAGATGCCATCCTGGCCGCACTGGCTGAGATCAAGTTGAAGCTGGGAATCAAACCGACGCTCGGGCCAGCCTATAAGGCACGCGGCAGAGACGGGGCTTCTGCTGCCAGAACCCCCTGAAACCCAGTTTCCCGTTCGACAAGCATCGCTTGCTCGAAAACGTCCGAGGCGTTTCCCGCCGCGACACCTCCGGTGAGCTACGGTGTCGAGGGCCGGTCAAGTCCTGAAACCGCTCGCGGCGCGCGATTGCGCGGGGCTTGAGGGGCCTGAGCACCGTGGCATTGCTCAATATAATCTCGCTGGCCTGTGCCGTGCGGCACATCCTGGTTGCGCTCATAATGATCGAAGGCGTTAACGGCGTAGGGGTGGCCCTGCCGCTTTGATTTTGGTCAAGGAGGATCAGCGATGAGTACGGCGGTGTTTTTCTTCGGCGGCTGGAAGTCGAATTTGGTCAACATCAAGGACTGGACGGCCGACGCCCTTAAACAGAAACCCAGCGTGACGTTTGACGGTTTCCCCTTTCCCGACATCCGGTCCGCGGATGACGATGATGCGATTGCGGCCTTCTCCAGCCCCAAGCACAACGATCTTGCCGCGGCGATCAAGATGATCGAGGCTTCCACAAGGGATGTGATTTTCATCGTCGGCCACTCAAGCGGCTGCGCGATTTCCAATAAGGTCGATGAAAGCCTCAAGGACCACAAGAAAATCGTCCTGGTCGCACTTGATGGATTTGTTCCCAGCAACGCCCAACTGGAGCGGCCGACGACGCAGATCTGGTCGGCCGAAAGCGGTGCCGGAAAGTCACTGAACCACGATAAAACGGTAGCCAGGATCGAGAACTATAACAAGAAGGCAAAGAACCAGCAAACAGTGAAGATGTTCACGGCGGGGAGCGATTGCACGACAAAAGTGGCGCTGCATTTCTCGTTGGTAAACCTTTCTGCCAACAATAAGTCGGTGACGCACATCCCCGAGGGTTATACAGACTGCAAAGCTAACCTGCCGTGGTTGCCGTAGGGCTTGCGGGTTAGCTGCTCGTGTTGGCGTGGATATGGTTTCGGTAGATGTACCGGGGCCGCGTGCGCCTCTCGATGGTTTGGTGACCGCAATTCCTGCTAACACGCTACAGGACCAAACCTATCCCGGTTCCTGACCTCGATAACCTCAGGTTCAGTAGTCTACACCGAAAGTCCGGTCTTGGGGAGTGGATAATCATTCAATACCGATTTGGGTACTCGACAGCCTTCTTCGAATGGCGGGGGACCCCACATCTCAATCCGCCACAACTGCGGTGCTTTGCTCCATCCTTTCAGGCGTGAACGCCATAGAGACAAGCTGGCTTCCCATGCATCCGTCTGACCGCCGCCCTTCACACGTCTGATGGCAGCAACAACGTTCTCGTCAAACAGCTTCAGCGATCCGGGGACGTTCTTGCGGTCTTTTTGATTCTGCCCACGTAGGTGCTTTTCGTGCATCCATGACATGCGGTCAAAAAAAACCCATGACACAACGATCTGATCAGCCCCAAGATCAACCCACCGCTTCGCCGTTTCCATGTCTGTCTTGTTCGGATTGTCGCGTGCGAAGGCTTGGCCATAGACATAAATGAGGCATCGGTCGAAGGCGTCGATAAGTCCGGAAGGTGTCGGCATGCAGTTCTCCGTTGCTGATCTGGTCGGCTGAAGAAATAGAACGCAGTTTTAAATGTCATTCAAGTTAAGACGTGGATTTCCTTCGGCCCTCGACATAAAGCTCGATCTGCCCAATGAATTCATTTACCGTCTCCTTCTTGATGTTGAGGTCGTTAATAGCCTGTTTGATGAAACCCGGGTTCCTACCGGTAATTCTGGCGATTTCTCGTTCTGACAACTGATTGTCGAGCAGTAGTTTGACTAGGCGTTGGTTCATGAATTCCTTTCTAACTGCGGTAGGGTGGAGGACACTGTCTGACGGCCAAAGATCCCCCTGCCGCGCAAGGAGCGAGGTTGATCTGAGGCCGGGGCGTATCTGCGTATAGTGACGGAGCCACACCGCTTAGGCCGCCTTTGGCGAGCATTCGCCTCGGGCTTTGGGACTTTTGACCGAATGCTCGGCCCTGCGCTGGTGTGTCCTTTTTCGATCCCTACCAGTGTGCTCTGCGCGTTCTTGCTTGCACCTTCCGCAGCTTAAGACGGTCAACCCAAGAAGGGGCTGCGGTATTGATTCGTTCCTCGTTGGCATCGCCCCGGTTTCTCGGGTTTGCCCAACTCCGCCGTTTGCTTCTGAAACGGCGAACAGATGACAGCGTGAATTTGAGGGGGATAAGCCCATGGCTCAGCGAGGCCGAATAATCGACACCTCGCGGCAGGACATAAAAATACAAGGGATGGTAGGTTTGGACAATTCGCCACGCTTTACATTGAAAGCGGGCACTGTTATTATTCGTCCCGCTTGTTTGCTGCAACTTTCAAGCTAGCTTAACTTCAGCTATAAAGCAAGTGGCGCTTCCTGCCTTAAGTGAATAGGCCAAAAGCTGGCCGTGAGCCGTGGAAGCGGTGGCTTGGCAGATCGGAGAGACGATCTTTAATTTCCCATGAAAAACTCATTCCGATATCGAGGGCAATGGCGCGACAAGCTGGTTCACGTCACCCTTGACCAACAATACCGCCGGGCCGTTCGCGAACGTGATCCCATGCGAGCGGAGCGGGATGAAGCTGCTTGCAAAGCTCGGTTGCCCGCTGAAGAAGGTAAACCTCATCATCGTTGAGCCTGCGCTTCGCAGCTGCGAGCATGAGATTGAAGAAAACGCACTCGACGAAAGTGTGTAGCAAGTCGTAGGTATCGTCTTGTTCGGATTGATTCATCTAAATCTCCGTCGTTGAAATTGATAGATTGATAATGATCACAGCGTAGCACGTTCGGGTTAATAAATACTTGTGGACACGCAATGATAAATTATCTAAAATACTCGGCATGTCGCTATTCGATGCACTATCAATCTCCCTTGACCACCCCGGAATGACGATCCGCGCAACAATGTTGCTCCTCGTCCTCAAAGGCTCCAAGCCCAATCGTCGAATGGACACCAAGACCGTCTGCATGCTCCTGCGTTGCAGTCCAGCAGCCCTTTGCCGCGCCATAGAACTCGTGAGCAAACTTTGTCTTGCCGAGCGTCACCGCGATGAAGACGACCACCGCTTCATTACCGTCTTTCTTACTCCAAAAGGCGCGGCCCTCGTCCGCAGTCTGGGGTCAGTATGATCCCGCCGATTCCGCCGAGCGGGAGATATAGCCCCAAGCTAAAGGCCATAATTCTTCGCTGCATTGAAGCTGGGAGCCTGTCAGAGAAGAAAGCACTGTCATACTACCAAATTAGCGGGGACGAGCTGGCGGAGTGGAAAACGGCTCTTGGCGTCGATGGCGTGAAGGCAACCAAATCCGTCAAGCTCCGCAGGAAGGGCGCTCGCCACTACGTCCTCCACTGGCAGAGGGACAAAAAGAGCAGGCGGTTGATCCCCGTCAGGATATTCCAGCATCGGGATGCGGCGTGAACCGCGAGGACATCATCGGCGGTGACCGGAGGGCTTTGGTAATTGATGAAGCTTGTAGACGGGTGATTGATAGGTTTCCTGCTGACAACGGCATACGGGTAGTTTGCTTTTTCGATGAAGGGCCGTGGATAAACGGATGCTGGTTGGCTGATCCAATACGCGAGGAATTTCGGCGGATCGTGAACGGTCTTGCATGATCGCCCCACGCCGGCCGGCTTTGCTCACCGCGCTCGCCACACGGACGCGAGTCATTGGGACTGGGAACAGCTTCGAGGTCCTCATCCCTCTTTCCGAGATTGACCCCGAGGGCCAATCGTATCGGATCATTCGACCTGACCACGGCAACAAGGAATTCGTCCCATTTCATCTGGCCATTGAACCGTACGTTTCGGAGATAATTCACATGCCGCAGGGGTTCGCGCGGTATGACCGGTATTTGGCCCACGAGAAGGTGGCGAAGGTGTTGGAGCTGCGCATCCTTCGGCACGCATTCCCCGAAAGCCATTTGGCCGAAATGCCGTTCCTTTGGGACCGGAATTACCTCGCCGACAAACAGGTCGCCTTGCGGATTGACAGGGAAGGTGGCTTGACGCCGCCAAGCCTTCCTCAGCGACGGATTATAGCAATGCCGGGTCTGGGATGAGGTGCTTCATCCAGAGTGCATTGTGGCGGCCGGCAACAGGGTTTTCGCAGCAGGTCAGACAGCCGACCACGACGGCACAATTGATGCTATTTCATCTTGAACCTCAATGGTCCTGGCTAAGGCTTTTAATATCCTTTGGTAGAGGGTTAAGTCGTCAAACGTGAGAGTCTGGCCCCGACGGTCCTTGAGCCATTTATCGGCAATTTGGTAGCCGCCGATGGTATACTCCCAAACTTCCTCGGATACGCCGGTAAAATGTTGCTCTTCATTGATGTAAACGTTACCTTCGTTAGAATCGCCAGTCGGCACCTTGTAGATGACGCCGGCGATTGTGTTATTCCCAGCCACTGGAAAGGTTCCAAGCCCGGTAGGGACATCTGCCAGCAAATGTAGGTTTATGAGAGATCGACCGAGGTCCGACAACCTTTCGAAGATTTTGCGGATTCCTGGCAATGGTACGCGAGGGTATCCTCGGTTGATGAATTCCGAATATCTCTGCCGATAGGTCGGTGAATATAGAACCGCATAGATGTATGAAAATATTTGTTCCGGCTGTGGAGATGGTTCTCCGATAGATGCTGTGAGCGCTTGTACAAAGGCGGCATTCAGATTGCTCTCCTTGAGAACATGCTTTTCGCCAAGCAATCCGTCTTCGACCTCTTCGTAAAGCCACAAGGGAAGCGCAACGGACTGTGTTGAGGATTCGCCACATTTGGTCTCGCTTGCTATTGTGGTCACGAAGAAATGATCGCCCCCGCCAGTTTTATTGCTTCGTGCCGTGATGAGAGCGATGTTGTCGCCAGCCATCAAGTGGGAGAAAACTCGTTCACGTCGATGAACCGCGACATGTGAGTTCCAAACCGTCCATCGAATGTCGAATGGACGGTAGAGGATTGGCACAAGCTGCTGGCGCCATGCCTCGTTTTGCAGGGCGGATTTTGCCGTGAGATAGTTCCATTGTGTAGTGGTGCAGAGCCTAAAAATATTACGAGCTTGTTCTTCATTCTGAGTCGCCAAAAAGGCTTCCACCTTTTTGATCTGTGCTGCTTTGGTCAATGAAATTGCGAAGCCATCGTGAGTCGTAACCACGCCCGCACCAGGGCGTCCGTTTGGGTTAAAGATGTCGGCGACACTCCATCCTTGCTCATATTCTGCGGAAATATCTACATCCTGTGAGACAAAAAACCATGGCGCTCGGGTCGGAGTTATGTTCGCCCAAGTGGTAGTGGCAAGAGTATTGGTGTCAAGCCAGTCGTATTTCGATTGCCGGGTCCCCCTCAGATCAGCTCGGTAAACACTGCATTTGTCGGCACGTGTGGTGCGCCTGACCAAAATCGCAATCGCCACACCCTGCTGAATATCAAAAACATTTTCATCGACCCCATCTGCCGTCGGTTGCTCTCGGTAATTGCTGCTACCATGAAGATCAAGGATGAAGATGTCGTCAAACGTTCGCATGAGGCTCTCCCTCATGTCGAAAAGGGTAGAGTCATCGAGGTATCCACGCGCAGTTATGAAGGCCATGACTCCGTATCCAGTATTCTCAATCCTCCACTGGGAAAAACGGAAAAACTTGACGTAGTCGTTCGTGAGAGGTTTGGCTTGACCTGGTCTTCTAAGTGATGGGTCACGCTTATACTCATTCAACAGACCTGCTATCCAGCTCCCCTTATTGATAGAGTGCCTCGAATATGGAGGATTGCCAAGGACTACCATAATTGGAACGTCCTTTTTAATTTCCGATGCCGCCGCCGCTTCTTCGGCGAGCCACTGCGTGAATAATGGCATGTCAGTCGCTTCGTGGGCTTCTTCCAGGGTGTTTGTAAGAAAGACTCTGAGACGTTCGTCAGTTCCGAAGTCGTATTTGCTATCCTTCAGCTGAATGCCGAGCTTCATGTGGGCAACGGCATAGGAGGCCATGAGAATTTCGAAGCCATAAGTTCTCGGCAGCAAGTGATCACGCACATAGGCTGGCCAAAGTCCTGCGTTTCCGGCAAAGGTCTGTCTGATGGTACTGATGACTTCATGAAGAAATGTGCCAGTACCGCACGCGGGATCAAGAATTTGTACTCGATGCGTCTCATAGAATTCCTGCTTCTTTCCTTTCTGCTTCGGTTTTTTTAACTTCACCTTCGTATGATCAGCTAGGCCCCGATCCAATCCGAAGCTTTGTTTAAGAACGGCATCGACCGATCGGACTATGTATCCAACCACTGGCTCAGGTGTGTAGTAGACGCCGCGCAACTCGCGAAGCCTTGGATCATAGGCGGTCAAGAATGTTTCATAGAAATGCACAACCGGATCATATTGACGTGTCCTGCGGCCGAAGTCGGCGAGAATGGCGACCATATCTGCCTTGGCAAGCAGGCTCGCGAGATCGTCGACGGCCCATGCAATTCTGTCGTCAAGTTCCACGCCCGCAATTGTGTTGAATAGGCGCCGGAGGAAGGGGTTCGTTTTTGGAAGATCCTGGCCAGCCTGCGCGCGGTTGAAGCCTTCGCCCTGATGGTTACATCTGGCCGCGAATAAACCGTAAGTGATCGTTTGTGCGTACATGTCGCTGAACTGATCCACAGTCAACTCGGACATCAAAATCTTTCTGAAGCCACTGTGCTGCGAGTGGAATTCACCCGTCTCAGTTTCAAGTGCAAACGCTTGGCGGATTAGATCATGCAGAAGTCGTGTAATCCGGGCCATTCGCTCCGCGAGATCCCGAGGATTTGCAATGGCTGGCACCTGGGCATCAAAAAATGTATCGAAGAATGGGCCGACCTCAGATGTTGCACCAAGTACTGCCTTAATACCGCCATCCGTTTGCCGGTTGGCCAAACGTAGGCTCCTAATAAGTTCTCCGTTCCTGTAAAGCTTGAAGTCCAGATAATCGGTGAGAATCAGGTTGCGTAAGCTCAGTAGATATCGCTTAATTTGAGGGGTTTTCTCGCTCTCGCTTAGGCGAGTGCCAACATCTTTTGCTTCGATATAACCGACTGGCGTGCTTCCCGTGGTGATGATGAAATCAGGAGCGCCACATTCAATTCGTTTCGGTTCGTTGGTCGCAGTGAGACCTTCACGAAGAGCTTCGATAAACGACTTGAGCGCCGGTCGGTGCGTGTGTTCGGTAGCGTTTCCCGCCTTTAGGGCACCCCCTACTTTAGCGAGATAGTCAGACACTGCGGTCATACCCTTGGCCTTGTCCTGGCGGCTTACGGGTATAGGACTACCCGGCTGAACCTTGTCGGGGCCTTACAGGATTCGGGTCAACTGGGCGGAACGAAGAAATTGACTTGTATCAATCCGCTGCATCTGCGATAAACACTGACCTTCATCCGCCAATGTCTTCTCAGACATGCTCGCACGACGCACGAATGTTCCGCAAAGACCGCCGGTCGTCGAGAGGGCCAAACCGCCGATGGCACAGCTATCAGCCGCGAAGGCCGGGGGTCGGGCCGGGCGATGGTGGATCCTCAGCCGGGCGGACAAACGAGCGCTCCTCGCCGACATGTGGCTGACGGTCGCCAGCATCCCTGATTTCGCCGCCGACCTCGGCTGCTCGGTGCAGAACCTCACCAACCTCGCCCGGAAGATGGGCCTCCCCTGCCGGCCGATCCGGCGGAGTACCCGGATATTCGCTCGCAAGCCTCGCGCCTACCGGTAGTTTTCCTGTTCGGCTGAAACGGTCGTTTTCCCGCCCCGGCCAAACATCGCACAGACGCCGGGCGAACCGGCGGTCAAGCAGAGCCTCTGGCTCCCGCGTCGCGGGTTGTGCTTGATGGCTGGGGAGAACGGGGTCACTCTTGGCGCTTTCGGGGCGCTTGCTTTCGAATGTGCAATAGTATAGAGTTTCTGAATGACTGCCTCGCTACAGCGATCACTTCGTATTGCCTCCCGCGTTCAATATCTCACGGTCAGGGCATTCCTTGCATTACTCATTGCGGTCGAATCCGGACCCCGAGTTGATAGCGGTTTGCTGGTCAGGCAACTTAAGATTCCAGCGCCTGCAGTGTCTCGCGCGGTCGAAGCACTCTGTATCAACGGATTCGTTAAGCGCGTGCGGAACGAGGACGATCACCGAAAGGTTTTCGTAGTCGTGCTTCAGAAGGGCAGGAGCTTCGTAGACAGCCTTTCGGGGGCCGCATGAATGAGTCATCGATCGACCCCGGCGAATATGTCAAATGCCTGCGTGGACCGGCCGCTGAGCCTGAGATTGTGCGTGTGGTCAGCCACATTAGCGAACCCAGCTATCTCCTCCGGACCGACGGTGGCGGAGAGTTCCAGTGTCCGGCTTCGCTGGTCGAGACCCTAAGCTCGGCGGAAGAAATCGAATATTGGCGCAATCGCGCTCAAGCCGCCGAGAAGGCCAAGCAGACGCCTCTTGGGCCGATTGTGCGCCTAAGTGCCTCCACGCAGCCTGATGGCTCCGGCGGAGCGTTGGCGGGGGTTACGAATGACAACGGAATTCTCATCGCGCGCTGCATGACCTGTCCGGAAACACACGAACTGGAGGAGCTTACGACCACCATAGCTGCTGCTCTTGATTTACGGGATGCAGGTTGGTTGTTGACCGACCGTGACTTGAAATGCCCGATGTGCGTGGAAACTAGCAAAATGGCCGACACTGCCGCTGCCTGAATAATTAACTGTAGAGAAGGAAAGCGAATGGATGACCAGGAAAACCAACGAGCGATGATGCAGGCTCAGCAACAACAGGCGGCATTTCACATGTCGGTTTTCATGTCGGCGCTCAACGGGCTGATTTCATTTTACGGTTGCGATGCAGGGCAGCAAGGTGAGGTCGTCACTCGCGCTCGCGCCATAGCCGACGAAGCTTTAAAGCAAACGACTGGCAACATCCAACCTCAGGTAAACCAATGAAAAGATGTATATTTCTGACCACGATTGTCTTGGCGTGCGTGACTTCATCAGCCCATGCCGATCAGGTCGGCGGTTATCAGCGGGACAACGGCTCCTACGTGCAGTCCTATGAGCGCAGCGCTCCGAACGGTACTGTCACCGACAACTACTCCTACCTTGGAAACTCCAATCCTTACACCGGACAGATCGGCGAAGATCCGTACCGGCACGACCGAACATCGAGCTATTTCAACGGCCCTGACCCACTTGGGGAAGTCGGACATGGGTTGGATAGCTGGCCCAATCCGAACGGTGGGCTGAGATGAAAAGTGGCTGGGATGAAAAAGTTATGCAACAGGAATTCGCCTTATCATTAGGGGACATCCCTGGTGGCTGGAAGCTGTCTGGCCTTGGCTACAGTCTCGAAAACGGTTGGTGGTGCCGTCTTGCCACGGTCGCTGAGTCCTATTGGACATATGCAGAAGTAGACGAATCTGGTCCGAACAAGGCTTTGATGGAGGCTATCTCGCAAATTCGTCCACTCCCGCAGGGAAACACGTGGAACATTGTACTAAGCCTCTGAAAGCGTTACAATTGACCACATGCAAACTATCGAGTCCATTATAGAGAAGTCACAACGATTGAGTTCAATCTACGTGCTTCTGTGTCCAATAACCGGCAGACCGACCTACGTAGGTAAGGCGATCGATCCAAATCGGCGCTATGGGCAACATTGTTCACTTAGCAACAATCAAGGATTGTCACCTAGGGAGAAATGGTTGCGTGGTTTGGCGAAGCGCGGGCGAAAACCTGAGCTAGTCGTTCTGCAGTGCGAGGTAGTTGATTGGGACGAAGCCGAACGGTTTTGGGTAACATACCTCCGGGATAGGGGGTTCATTTTGGTAAATAGTAACGATGGCGGATTCGATATGGAGCACGCCTCAAGTGCCCCAAAATCGAACCGCAGCCGTGGCAAAAGAACCAGTGTTGCGTTGGCGGTACAAGGCATAAAACAGACTATGAACCATTTCGAGAGGGCCGGAGATACTGTGCGAGCTGAACGGGTTCGTCGTCGTTATGTGCAGGTTACTAGCACCATCGCACGAGTGAAGAAGCAGGGATGGTATGACCTCTTCTGCGCCAAGCATGAAGCCAAATATGGACATAAACAGATCAATGACTTAGGAAATTGATAGCAGCTCATGTTTTCTCCCGGCGTATCAGGAAATCCAGGTGGTCGGACGAAGGACAAGCCGTTCTTTGACGCCCTCCGGCGTGTGATTAATCAGCCGGCTCTCGATGCCTTCCAGCTTGCGGCGGATCACAAGCGGATCGACGCAGTGGCTTTGGAGCTTGTTCGCGAGGCCACAGAGGGCAAAAACCGTATCAAAGCTGCCGAGGTAATTCGCGATACATTGGAAGGAAAGCCGTTGCAGGCAGTGGAGTTTGAAGACAAGACGCCTCTCAATCCGGCAGGAGATCAAAATCTACTTGAAATTGCCAAGAGAATAGCGTTTATTCTCTCGCGCGGTATGCAGCTGCAATCCTCGGTGGTCATCGACCAGCCGAAGAAAGAACCTGATGGTTTGGGCTCCGACCCTGGTATCGCTGGTAACACTACAGCAGGGCCATAACACATTCCCGAATGTCAGCCAGTGGGTCGACACG
>Ga0193726_1001238_pt1 | contig 20955 bp, 29 predicted proteins | sample H2c1metaG_FD_144928 | JGI IMG/M metagenome (GOLD analysis project Ga0193726, IMG submission 144928) | Soil microbial communities from a riparian zone of the East river system, Colorado, United States - H2c1 | ecosystem: Environmental > Terrestrial > Soil > Riparian zone | place: USA: East River... | reverse complement strand
ACCGGAGTGGCTGGCTTAACCGGGGCTGTTGTAGCTACTACTGCCGTTGCAGCCGTCTTTGTTGCAGTTGGATGGACTGTTATAGATTACTTAAGCCAATTCGCTAGCTATTCAGATGGTGCTGCTGCTAAGGTTGAAGGCTTAAAAGCTGGCTGGGGTGCATTTATAACGTCAATAGCAGATGGTCAGTTTAGTAAGATGCTTTCCAACATGCAATTGGCCAGTACATTGGCAGAGGCCTACACTATTAACTTAAAAAATTTACAGCGGGAATTAATAGTTTCAAAAACATTAACAGAAGAAGAAAATGGTGAAGTTCGAACCTTAATGCTTAAAATGCGTGACCGGGCATCATCGGCAACTCAATCCGAAGAATATTACAGGGAGGCATTAAAATTAACCGCGGAACAATACAAACGCAATCACGCCCATGCTTTAGATGCTTATCAATTAACTGTATTGTCATCTACCGCCAAATCAAATCTATCAGGCCAAGAATTAAAGGGGTTGCTTGACTTATCACATGGCTATGATAAGGCTATTGAAAAAGCCAAACAATTAGTCGATCAAAACAGAATTGATAAAGATGTTTTAGAAAAGGTTGGCGAGGCTTTAAATTATGTTATTTCAGTAGATGATGAAAAAAGAAATCGGGATCAGCTTTTACAAAATAGGAATGATGCAAAGCAGATGCGCGCGGAAGCGGCCGCAGAAAAAGCAAAGGAGAAAGCGGACCGATTAAAACAACAGGCTGAACACGATATATCTGAGGCTCAAAAAGGACTTGAGGAGGCAAATAATGAGCGTCAGGCATCGGTAGCTAGGATGTTGCAGAGCCAAATGGATGTTTTTGCAAAAGAATTATCTATTGAGGATGAAAAATACAGTCAAAAGCTTTTTAAAGAGGAAGAATTTCAGCGCAAAATGGCTGATCTGGCGGCTAAAACAAAAAGCCCTAAAGCCAAATCAAAGTTTAATGATGCAATATCGGCCTCTAAGAAAAATGAAATACAGGCAGAAAATGAGCATTCAGCCGATTTAGCAAAGGTAATTCAGGATAATAATGAAAAAACATATCAGATCGTTTTAAAATCCGACCTGGATATAAAGAAACTCCGCAATGATTCAGAGGATGATGAACTTAAAAGGCTTATAACAACTGAGGACTTAAGGCTTGAAACCACTCTTGATGGATTACAGAAAGAAAAGGAAGTTTTACAGAAAAGTATCGCCCAAAATAAAGAAAGTGTAAAAAAGGCAAAGGGGGATGAATTGGTGGCATTACAATTAACGCTTGATCGCCAAAAAATACTTTTAAAGGATAATGATCTGGCTCAGGAAGCCGAAACAGATGCATCCGAAAAGCGTAAAGCTAAAATTAAAAAGGATGCAGCAGACAAGGCGCAATCACTAAATGATAGCACATCTGTATTAGCGGCTAAACTTACAGATGACAGGCACCCATCCAATAAAAATAAAAAAGCATTATTAGCCGCTCAGGAAGAGGAATTATTAAACACTAAAAACCGTGAAATAGCCATTGTCGGTATTACCGCGGCTCAAAAACTTAATATAGAGCAGAAATATCAAAATGATAAATATGCTTTAGAGCTTGCTTTTAATGAAAAGCGTGCGCAATCTGAATTATCATTAATAAAAATAACCCAGCAGGCTGCTTTATCAATTATAAAAAATGCCATTTCAAGTAATTCCCAGGCTAAAGAAGTTGCTTTACAAAATGATCAGCGCAATGAATTGCGAAATACCTCATTAACATCTACCCAAAAGGAGATAATTAATGAGAAGTATAGAATTAAAGAGGGACAGGCCAAACAAAAAGAATTCAGAACCAATCAAAAGCTTGCTATTGCCGAGGCTTTAATACAAGGCGCGTTGGCAATGTTAAAAACAACAGCTAATACAGGTTTCCCGCTTGCCTTTGCTTTTGATCCTATCGTGGCAGCGCAAACAGCTTTAGAGGTGACAACCATTGCCGCCCAGCGCCCCCCAGCCTATGCTACCGGTGGTTTACATTACAAATCAGATGGGAGGGGATCATTATTAAATGGACCCGGTTCCGGTAAGTCCGACAGCATGAACGCAAGGCTTTCAAATGGCGAGGCGATTATTAATGCAAAAAGCACCTCTATGTTTGGTCCCATCCTTTCAGCTATTAACCAGGCGGGCGGCGGTGTGCCATTTGGTAACAGGCCACAAACGCAATGGTTTTCCCCTGCCTTTGCTACCGGGGGTATGTTTAATACTTACCTTCCAACCGCTGATAATGGATTGAGGCAATCCAACCCGGGCTCACCAATGCGTTTACATGGGGATGATATCAATAGCGTTATAAGTGGATTTACCGGGGCTTTAATGCATATGCCGCGTCCTATCACTGATGTTAAAGATGTTTCATACCAGCAGGGTATTGTATCATATGTCGAAAATAAATCATCTCATTAATTATGCAATTTACATTAATGATCAGATGGTTGATTTGGGAACAGATGAGCCGCCAGCCTATACATTGCAGGTTAATAATTTAAACGACCTTGCATCGCAGCAATCAAACTTTACAAAGCAAATAGCACTGCCATTAACTCAAAGAAACCGGATAATATTTGGATTTCCGGATGATATAACATTTAACACCGGTCTTGTTTATACTGAATACTCAGCAAAATTCATTCAATCCGGGGTTGAAATTATCCCAAATGGGTTAGCTATTGTTAAAAATGTGCAGAATGGCCTTATTAATATAAATATTTTCAGCGGAAACTTTGACTTTTTTAACTCCCTGCAATTTCAGATCTATGATATGGGAGATTCGACCAGCCAGGCAACCCAATACGGGCAGGAGCTTGTTTGGGCACCTTATGATCATGTTTGGAATGTAGACAATGCCGCTCATTCACAGCAAAAAACAGATGGTTGGATCTGGCCCATAATAGATTACGGGGCAATAAACATTACGGATTTTACCACACCTATTAATGTAAGGCAGCAGCGCCCGGCATTCTTTGTGCATACAGCTGTTGAATTATTAGTGCAGTCAACCGGATATCGTATTGATTACGATAGATCCTCATTAATGAAGGATGAGTTATATAAGCGATTATTGATCCCATTTTCAAATGATTCATTTGAGCATGGAACTAATTATCAAAATACACCCGACAATTTATCCATGATCGGGAATAAGCTATCGGCAGCCAGTATTCATTTACCAGGTTCACCGGCTTCTGGTGAAATACATTTTGATCAGATGGAATACACGGCTACTCAAAACGTAAAGGGAACCGTTACGCTGCAATTTGATCTATTTATGCAAGGTCATCCCGGTACCGGTCATCCATCTGAAATAACAATAGGTATAAATGTCAGGAATCCGGACACATCAAATGTAAATGTTGGCTCAGCTGTATTTTCCCTTGATAATAAGGCTGAATATGTATCGGGTTCTGGATCTGGATTAATTCAAAAAGAAACATTCCTGTTAAATAAAGTATCTGCAGATGTTGACTTAACACCAGGTATGGTTATTAATATAAACTATTCAGTTAAAGCAAGAACAACAGGTGTTATACAATCAGCCTATCCAATGTGAGCGAATCTTACCGGCATTATCACAGCTTGACTTTTTAAAGGATATATTTCAACATTTTGGGATTATCTGCCAGGCTGATAGTATCAATCAAAAAGTAATTTTTGCCAAGTTTGATGATATAGTGGCTAACATACCCAATGCGGTTGATTGGAGCGACAAAGTAAAGGATCAGGGCAAGCAGGTAGAATTTCAATTAAGCGGTGATTATGCCCAGGTTAATTGGATGCGATACACATTTGATGATAACGATGTTTTAAAGCTGTTGTTGCCTCAGTACTTTGCTGATGACAAGATTATCATTAACGATAAAACGATCACCCCCAACAATACAAATCAGGACCTATTCACAAGTAATTTCTCACCAAGTATTAACCGGCCTTATTATGGCGGAACGATTGCACAGATATTAAAGATTGACTTAACAAATAGCCCGACCGAATTTTCAACAAGTACAGTACCCCGTTTACTGGTTGATCAGAAATATACATTAAAGCAGCAAGCGGATGGCTCAGGTGAAAAAGTAAGATTTACCGATGTAGACGGTGGTGGCGGATCTAATGATGTTGTGGTTAACGATGTGATCTCTATTCCTTATTTCTTCAAGCCGGATGCACCTGTTTTAGAAAATGGGGCCGCACGACATTTGTGTTATTGCGATAAAGGCGGCATACCCGGCTTAAGAACGACTTATTATAAAGGATTGGAGCGCGTGTTAGCTCAAACAAAAAAGGTTACCAGGTATATCTATTTAACCCCTCAGGATGTGAAGGATTTTGATTTCCTAACCCCTGTTTATTTAAGGCTGGATTCAGCTTATTTCTATGTGGCCCGGATTGATAGCTGGCAAAAAGGCCAGGTTTGTAAAGCAGAACTTGTAAGATTATAAAAATGAACATAATTACAGCAAATAAGATTGTTGAAGATGGATTAGCGGCTGAGCTGTACAAGAGCGGGTTTCTGCCAGCTAAGTTTTTTACATATTATGATATTTATTTATGGGTAGATATGCAAATTAAGGTGCGTAGGATAACAAAAAGAACAGCGGTGCATGAGGCTGAAATAAAATTCGATGTGCAGGAGATGACCATTTGGCGGGCCTTGAAAAGTTTTTCTGTAAAATAAATAATAATCTTTATGAGATAATTAGAATTATTTATTTACCTTTATTTCACTTAACAAAGCAGTAAAATAAATCAGTATGAAAAATTAACATTGTGGGGTAGAGCAGTTGGTAGATCGTTAGACTCATAACCTAAGGGTCGCGTGTTCGAGTCACGCCCCCCGCAACATAAACAACAGGCGAAAGCCGATACAGCGCGCCCTCTAATGATAAGTAGCTATCAGGGCAATTAATTCAATAACAAAAAGCAGCATGCGATACACCATCCGGCTGCTTTATTAAAAGTCTTTTCATAATTTAGGTTAATAATTGGTTAAAAGTCCCGGTTGCTCCCAACTTCCGGGCTTTTTTATGCCTGTATGCTAACAAAAACGTGTTAGCGATCCCCGTTTTAATCCTCCGCATTTTTATGCCAACAAAGAACATCTGATATAATGGCATATAAAATTAAGCTGTATGATACTGATTACGAATGTATAGGCGTGGGGTGTATGTCCCTAGACTATATGAACTATCAGTTACAGATGGCGGCGGGTGACGATGTTGAAATAGATATATCATCAGGCGGCGGATCTCATTTTGAGGCCGTAGCCATGTACCATGAGCTTAAAAAGTACGGCAGTGTCGATACTAATAACATTAGCATAGCCGGATCAGCAGCCTCAACAGTATTTGCAGCAGGCAAAAAGCGTACAATGTCAAAATATGCGCTCTTAATGATTCATCCAGCCTCAATAATTACAGCAGGTGATGCTAAAATGTTACTATCAGATGCTGACTGTCTTAGTAAATGTACTGAATCAGTAAAACAGATTTGGGTTGATGTTACAGGCCAGCCGTACGATGTGATATCAAAAATGGTTGATGATACCGCCTGGTTAGATGCAGATACAGCCTTACAGCTTGGCTTTATCACCCATATCGAAGATTATATCATCGAAGAACCGGTAACTAACGCTAATGTGATCTTAAACCAGATCATATCAGCTCCAGCCTCTTACAAACAAGTAATCAATAAAATTTTAATAAAACAGCCGGTACCGGCCATAATCGAAAACGCAATGACACAAGAAGAAAAACAGGCTCTTTTAGATAAAAACGAAAGCTTTTCAAAAAGTATTAAACTTTTTCAAGCCATCCATCCAAAAGATCACCACCAACAAAGGAGACAAGTTTGTTTTAAACAACCTGGTTGAAGGCGCTCCGGTATTTAATGATGCCAATATGGACACGCCCGCTGAGGATGATGATGATATCGAAGCAAAGAATTCAGCAGGCCAGACAGTAAAAATGTCGGTTAAAAATGGAAAAGTAGCAAAAGCTGAGATTGACGAAGAAGATCCGGATGAAGAGGATAAAGATGATGATACCGATCCCGATAATAAGGTTGTGTTAAACCAACTAAGTATCAAAGTGACCAATAAAACCGACCGCAAAACGGTGATAAACAGCATTGTGGGTAAGCTTAAAGAGGTTACTAACGTCTCTGTTGCTAAAGATGTGCTAATCACTGAGCTTAAAGAACAATTGCGCGTGTCTAACGAGGCTGTAAAGCTTACTGAGGATGAAGTTAAAGCCAAGATTAAAGGCAAATTCATACCGAACAATTCAAGCCGCTCACATACGCTGGATATTACCGATGATGGCGACCGTGAATTCATGCAGCCAACAAGTGAGTTGGGTAAGCAGGCGGCAAAACGCGCTGTTGAAAATCAAAAGAAGTAACAAACAGAAATTAAATAATACCCCTATTAAATAAACAAAAAAATGGCACAATTCACTTTTACAAACAATACCTATGCCGGTGAAGCGCTGGCCGGGTTTATGGCCAGCACACTACTTGAAGCCGATTCGGTTAAACGTGGATTGTTGACTGTTATCAATGACGTTAAAGCCCGTAAAATCATCCTTGATGTTGATGATGATGTAGTATTACAGGATCCGTCTGGTGTTTTCCATGACCAGGGAACAACTGCACTGCAGAATGAAAGTTATCTTGACCCGGTTCATTACGAGTTTATGAAACAGGAACAATGGGACAAACTTGTACAGTCATGGGAAGCCCAAAGCTTAAAACCAGGCGCATTTTTGGACTATGAAGGCGTAGTTGACCTGTCGGACTTTATGGTACAGCGTTACTTGACCAAGATCCAGATAGCTAACGAACGCTTATACTGGCTGGGTAAAGGATCAACCAAAGAGGCTACGTTTACATTACCCTATCTTGGATTATTGCCTACAATAGCCGCCGCATCTGGTGTTTATAAGGTTTCATTACATAATGGAACAGCGACAGAAATAACCGCTACAGCTATTGATGCAACAGGTTCTGTTACCGTAGGTTCTACAGCTAACCTTGCAGATGGCGATGTTGTAACCATATTTGCGGCAACAGGTTCAAGTAACGACACAACCAATACCACACCGGTAACCGTTGTTGGTCAATCATATTTCATCACCATTACCGGAGCGACCTCTTTTAAATTGGTTCGTAACTATAATGAAGTGAATACCCGTAAGGCGGCAACATTTACCGGAACATCAACAGCTGCAACTGTCAGCTTTATAAACGTTAGCAATGTACTTGCGGTGTTAGGTGCTGTTTATGCTCAGCTTGATCCGGCAGACCGAATCCAGGATGATTTTAATATCCAGGTTCCTTTACATGTGGGCTATGCTTACGCACAGGCACAGGCTAACAAAGCACTGAACGTTATCAATGCCTTTACTGACATGAAGAAGATGGATTACTTAGGGATCCCTTTACAGATCATGAACCACTGGCAGGGTAACACCATTTTAGGCGCACGCTCATCAAATCTGTTTTTAGGTGTGGATTTATTGGGTGATCAGGCTGAACTGTCAACTGTTTACATGAAGCCATATACAAATGACAACGTGATCAGGATGAAGGCCCGCATGACATCAGCAGTTAATTTCAAGTTTGCTAACGAGCTGTTCTATTTATCAGCATAACATTAACCAGGCGAGGTGAGGCGGCAACGCTTCACCTTACATAAAAACAAAAACCATGAGCATATTTAATAAAATATCGAGTGATTACAGGTTAGGTATAAATACCCCTGTTACGTCTGGCGTAGAAGATCTGATTTATGTTTTCAACCAGGATGACTTCACATTAACATTTGATGTTACTAACCCGATAATTATAACCGGCTTAACTGCAATTAGCACGGCCAAAATATACAAGTTTACTGGCACTAATAACAGCTTTAACACTGATTCGAAGATGGCTAAAACAGCAGTTGGGCCGCGTTACACCGAAGAAATTGATTTTAACATCGCCAACTTCTCGGTTGACATTAAAACACAACTAATGGCTTTAGGCTATGGCAGGTGTTTGGTTATATCTGTTAATAACTATAAATCAAGCGATTCGGCTATTGAACTATTTGGCTGTGTAAACGGCTTAATACTTACCGAAGCGGAACGCAATGCAGCTGATGAAACACTGGAAGGTGGTTACAAGCTGAAAATTGCCCAGCCAGATAAATTAAGGGAACCATACCCGCCACGTGCAGTATTGATCCCGCCTGTAGGTTCTGGTGATCCGCCTGCTACTTATGCCAGCACAATAGCTGCAATAGAGGCACTTGTTTATGTAGCAGCATAGTAGTTGTTGGTTTTTAAATATTGATTAAACAGGGAGCGGAGTGTAAAAGTTCCGCTCTTTTTATTCAAACTCAAAATGGCAAAATCAAAAGACAAACCCGCTTTAAAAACATTAAGGCTTAAGCCTGGTAACCACGCCTTTTCAGGCTCACATGGTCATCACAATAACGATAATACTTCGAGTGATGAAATCAATTGGTACCTGCAACACTATCCGCATATAGCAGGTATGATAGAACCTGATGAACCGGAAGAAATACCAGCTGAAACAAAAGACTAATCCCTAACTAAAAACTAATCCAACAAAATGAAGACCTATATAAACCAGATCGAGCGACGGACCATTGTTCGCCAACTCCAAACCTGGGGTATAATAGGTTATGATTTGGATAACGCCTATCCGCAGCGGATGCTGGAACTTGTAGGCCAATCCCCTACAGCTAAAGATTGCTGGGATAAGCGGGCAAAGTTTATTGCCGGTAATGGCTGGCAAGAGGCTGATTTAGGTGCAAAAATCATTAATGACCGCGGGTTAACACTTGCAAAACTTTTAAAGAGAGTTGCAGTTGACAAGGCTTTATTTACCGGGTTCGCAATCCATGTGAACTACAACGCTAATTATGAAATAGCTGAATTAAATTATATAAAATTTGAAGATGTAAGGCAGGGCGACCCGGATAATAAAACCTATTTCAATAAATACGCCCTGTATTTTGATTGGAGCCGTAAGACATGGAAAAACATTACCACCTCAAAAATTGAATACCCCACAAAATACAACCCAGATCCGGTAGTAATTGAAAAAGAAGTGATAGATGCCGGTGGTTGGGATAACTACAAAGGGCAATTATATTATTTCAATCCGGAAATTGATGATTACCCCTTGATCTGTGCTGATAGTGTTTGGGAAGATTTTGAAACAGAGGCCGGGATCAAGATCTTTAATAACCGTGAGGTGGTTACTGGTTTCATGCCATCTACCATTATCACCATGCCAGGCGCAAGGACAGAGGAAGAAGATAACGCTAATCCTACAGATGGGGTAAGTGGCATTAATATGCCCACCCAGCTTGAAAGAAACATAGCAACGTTCCAGGGCGCTAAAAATGCACAAAAAATATTAGTTCTTGATCACAGGGATGATACAGATAAGCCAGAAATAACCACATTTTCAATTCAGAACAATGATAAATTGTTTGAGGTGACTGAGAAATCAGTTGAGGCCCGGATAATAAAAGGTTTTTCAATCCCTAAAGAGCTTATTAACTCCGAAAAATCAAGCGGATTAAGCAACGGGGGCGAGAAAAAGGAAGCCATTCGTGAATTTAACGACAATACAGCCCCTGAGCGCCTTGAATTATCAGAGGTATTTGCCGAATTATTTAGCCATTTCCATGATAAAACAATCAATCCTAAAGGTAATTGGGAAATAGCTGAGGTACCTGGCAATGTTGCCGATGATGTAATTGGCAAAGTAGCTGGCGCAAACATCAATCAACTCATTGTAATGGGCATTCCTAAGGTTCGTAAAGTGGCTATCCTGGTTAATGCTTACAATTTTAAGCAAGAGGATGCTGAGGCTATGGTGCCAGAAGATAAAGAGATAACAGATAAAGAATTAATTACTCCACCTAAAGATATAGCTGCCTAATGGATCCATACCTAATTAACCTCGCATCATTTGTAGGATATGAAGATATATCCATAAATGTTAAGCCCGAAAGAATGTTGGTTTTCGTAAGGAAAGCACAGGAGCTTGATCTTGAATTATTCATGGGCGCCGCTTTTTATACAGACTTCATCCAATATTTCAGCAATGATTTAACTACTGGTGCATTAATTACTGATCCGGCATGCCCACAAGCTTATAAAGATCTATTTAACGGTAAAAGATATACCGATTTAGCAGGTCATGCCGTGCGCTATAACGGCATCATCCCTGCTTTGATATACTGGACATTCGCCCGTTTCATAGAGGCTGATTCAGTTCATTATACTTCTACAGGCCCGGTACAAAAACGTCATGATTCGGCAGATGCAATTGAGCAGCGTGATATTACAAAAATAGTGGCCGCTCAGCGGAGTGTGGCAAATGCACATGCAAATAAAATTGAAATGTTCCTTGAAAATAACAGGTCTCTATTCCCATTGTGGAGGTTTAACGCAAGCAATAAATCAAGCAGGCAACCGGGCGCAAGAGTTCGCGCAATTGATGTTACGGCTTATAACAGGGCTGGCTATGGTAATAGTAATTATGGTTTAGGTGGTTACAATGAATTTTTATAAATAATATGCCAACTGATAAAAGGATAAGTGAATTAACATTAGCGTCGGCTATTCAGCCCACAGATCGCGGGGTGTTATCTTCTGGTTTAGTTACCGATGCTTTCCTATATTCATTACTTTTAACTTATATAGGTCAAAATTTAGCCGTTGGGGCTAATATTTCATTCGGAACAGTTCTACCATTAAATACCACCGGTAAAGATGGTGATGTGTTTATAAAAACCAATTCACAACAATTCGCTCAAAAGCAATCAGGGATCTGGACCGTTGTTTATACCATATCATCTACCGGCACACTTGACGGCACTGTATTATATGGAAGTGGCGTTCCGTCATCAGGAACCGGGGCTAATAACGACACCTATATAAACACTTTAACCGGGATATTTTATAAAAAAGCCTCTGGTACCTGGACACAGGTTTTTAGCATGGCAAGTGGGCCTGCTGGTCCACAAGGAACGGCTGGTACCAACGGCACCAACGGTACGAACGGCAATACTATTTTAAGCGGAACATCCAACCCGATAAATACTCAGGGGGTTAATGGTGATTTCTATTTAAATAAAACCACCTATTATTTATTTGGCCCAAAGGCTGCAGGTGTATGGCCTACTGGGGTATCCTTGTTTGCACCATCGCAACCAAATTTTGTATTTAGAGAAATACCACTAGGACTAGTTAATAGCAGTAATACTGTTTTTACACTCCCTCACACCCCTAACACAGGGTCTGATCAGGTGTTTCTAAATGGATTATTACAGACTGAAACAAACGACTACACAATTGCGGGTGCTATTATAACCTTTGTTGTTCCACCTGTTTCAGGAGATGTAATTAGGGTGAATTATTTATATGGCGCATCTGCTCCTGATTTTATATTCAGAGAAAATCCAACCGGTTTGGTTAATAGTGTTAATATGGTTTTTACACTAGCCAATACACCAATTTCAAATACAGAACAAATTTATTTAAATGGATCACTACAAACATTTATATCTGATTATACAATAACAGGAGGTTCAGTAACTATGACCTTACCTCCGATTACTGGCGATATTTTACGAGTAAATTATTTAAAATAAAACATGACACAGATACGAAAAGCACAGGTAAGTGGATTGCAATCTGATTTAGATACGCTAACATCAGGGCTTACAGGCAAGCAAAATACACTTGGTTTCACGCCTGAAAATTCAGCAAATAAAAACACGAACAATGGCTATGCTGGATTAGATAGTTCGGGGAAGGTTGCGGCCGCGCAATTACCAAGTTACGTTGATGATGTTTTAGAATTTGCAAATTTAGCAGCACTACCAGGTACTGGTGAAACAGGTAAGATATATGTTACGCTTGATACCAATAAAGAATATCGTTGGAGTGGATCTACTTATATACAAATTGTGGCTTCGCCTGGCACTACGGATGCTGTTGCGGAAGGTTCAACCAATCTTTATTTTACAGCTGCAAGGGTAGTGGCTACGGTGTTAACAGGAATAGGTTTTAGCACTTCTACAGCCGTTTTAGCTACTGACACCATATTGCAGGCATTTGGAAAATTACAGGCACAAATCACGGCCTTATTTAAAATACCTACAGGGGGCACAACTGGACAGATATTTGCTAAGATTGATGATACCAATGGCAATACTCATTGGATTGATGCGCCAACAGGGGGCGGTGGAAGTGTTACATACACCAGTCGGACATTTGATGAAATATTAACATTTGATGTTAACTTTAAAATGTCAACTACACAAACGGCAGATATTGCTTTTGTTTTAGGGAGCTCACCGGTTGAAGATGTTTCAGCACATATTTTAATAACAGGTGATGGTACACATGCCTGCACATTCCCATCTGATTGGGTATCGGCTAATGGCAATAGTTTTGATAATACGCAGGATAATCTAATATTTTTAGATTTTATAGAAGGTAAAGTTTGGTATAGTTTATTAAAAACGACCGCACCAGATGTTACGGCGCCTACTTTAGTAACGGCTACTATTGAGAATGCCTTTAAAAATAAGATAGTATTAACTTATAGCGAATTATTAGCTGCAATTACACCGGCAACCGGTGACTTTGTTATTAATATAGCTAATGTAATAAGCAGCATCGTAGTTGCAGGCTCTACGGTTACAATTGTTTGTGCTGATAATTTTTTAAACACAGATGTAGTAACAGTAACTTATACCCCTGGAACAAACAAAATTCAAGACCCATCTGGAAATTTAGCGGCTTCATTTACTACGCATTCGGTTGTAAATAATGTAGCTCCTGTTAATCTTTCATTATCTGTATTGGCCACTAATGAAATTCCAAAATCAGCTCTTAATCCAGCATCTTTAGCATTTGGAACAGGTGGTGGTAGTGGTAGTGATACACCTATGTCTATTTCTTTTTGGGTTAAGTTTGTCAGTGCATCTCCTTTATTCAAAGGCAGAGCACGACAGCATCGTGCGGTATATTCATGTACGGCGGTGGGGGTAATCTTACAACTCAAATAATGGGGGCCGGCGGACTTAACAGCGAAGCTATTAGTATTTCTATTCACACGGCGTTACCAACATCTATTTGGCATCATATCGTATTAACTTATAGCGGTAATAAATTAAACACTGGCTTAAAAATGTATGCCAATGGGTCATTAATAACTACAGATAATTCCAACATAGGCACATATAATGGCCAGGTATCCTTTTCATCCAATCATCAATTAGCAATTGGCGGCGGCGTGGTAAGCGGAACAGATTTACCATCCATAGGTGATTTTATGGATGAGGTTTTCTTCTGGAATATCGAATTATCATCTTCTCAGGTTTCGGCATTATATAATGCAGGATCAATTATCGACCCTTCTACTTTGGCTTATGCTTCTAATCTTGTTGCGGGGTATAAATTCGACGGTGATTTAACTGATATAGGACCTCATAGTTATGATTTAACCAGTACTGCATCACCAACATTTTCAACTGACGCACCATGAACCAGTTAGCATTATCAGCATTTAGAAACTCCCATCTCATTGGTTTATTTGGGCAAAGTAATGCCAATGGGTTCCCTTTTGCTGATGGATATGATGATCCGGCTGTTTATGATCCTCAACATAACAGGTATATTTTTGATGTATTAACATCTACCTGGCAATTATTACAACAGGATGTAAATAATAGGGGTGCTTATTTCGGTGCAAGTGATGGTTTTGGGATTGAAATGCGTTTTATGGAGTTAATGCAGGATCATTACGGTGCCGATCAATATCTACTTAAGTATGCTCAAGGAGGTATACCTATTGCTGAAGATACGGGCGCTACTTATAACTGGTCGCCTGATTCAACAGATCTTTTTATGTTTAAAGGATGCGTTGATTACTACTGGAATGCCATGAATAGCTTCCCGGTGCAAAAAATACCCATGAAAGTGTTTATTTGGATACAAGGGGAGGCAGATATGAATACATCTGCTGATGCAGCTGCTTATCAAAAAAACTTCACAAACCTGTATGCACAGTTTAGAAATCAATTCAATCTGCCGGGCTTAAAATGCATTAATGTCGGAATTGGAGATGGTCAAACAAGCGCAGGTGGCCCGTTGCAAGGAGTAATTAATACAGCAAAGAAAAATGTAACTATAAATGGAAGTCGTTTCGTTAGTGCTGATGGATTACCAACCCATGACGGTGTGCATTTTACAGGCGATAGTTATAACACTTTGGCCGAAAGGATTTTCGATACATATATAACTATGGTTTAGTTATTCGTTCTTTAACATATTTAAAAATCAAGTCTTTCCAAAGAAGATAACCAGAGGCTACGAGGTGTGTACCATCACAGGTTAACTCATTTTTGATAGTTCCATTACGTAAAAAATGGGGGTACAAATCAATAAATGTTATTTTATTATCAGCGCAATAGGCTGATACTTTGGAATTATAAAGCTCGATCTGCTTGCTGTTGTTTTTTCCAAAAGGCAAAACGGATTGAACATAGATTGTTGATTCAGGAGACTTTGACCGGATGATTGTTATTATCTGTTTAAGGTTGGAAAAGGTAGAGTCTATTGAATGTTTTTGACCAATATCATTGGTGCCAATTTCAATAAAAATCTTTTGAGGCTTTCCGTCAATAACCTCATCCAGCCTATTCAATATATCAACAGTTGTATTACCACCGATGCCCCTGTTTTTAATATGAGCATTGTTAAATGATTCCTGCAATGGAAATCCCTGTGTTAGACTGGTTCCAAGAAATACAATGTCTGATTTGGAATGGGGAAGTGATTTGAATAGATCAAGTTCAGCTTGGTTGTATTTATACTTATTGATAGTATATGTTATTAAAGAATCATTCCCGCCATTGGGGTGTGAATTAATGTACCCCATATGCTTATAATACATCCTTTTGGCAACAAAAAATGAGATAACAAATAAAATATTAAGCGTGATTGAAATCACAAAAAGTACTTTTTTAACCATAAAGCAAAGTAAATACAAATAATGGAATTAACACAAGATCAAAAAATAGTAAAATCAGCATTAGAGGGCATGATTAATAAGTTTGAAGGTAACGCCGACTTAATTGAGCCGCTTCAAACTGTGTACACACTTTATATATCTGAAATTAACGCACCAATAGTAATGGCTGCAGCTGATATAATAAGAGCAGAAATTTTAAACAAAAATAAATAACATGAAAACATCACCATTTCTATCATTAAACATTCAAGATCTAGGCAAAGGCCTTTTAGTAGCTGTTGGCGGCGCTGTGATTGGCGCAATTGAAACCAGTTTATCAGCCGGGCATTTAATATTTGACTGGAAGGCTATAGGCGGCGTTGCGTTGGCAGCTGGCTTATCTTATTTAGGTAAGAACTTCTTTACACCTGCTCAAACGGTTATTCCTGCAAAATAATAATACACTATTCTAATCCCCCACTATTCAGGGGAATTAGAATCTATCAAGACACACCATGATAAAAGGAATAGACATCAGTCATAATAATACCGTTAATTGGGCGCACCTTTCACCCGCTGTAAAATTTGTATTCTGCAAAGCTACTCAGGGTGCCGGATTTAAGGATCCTTTATTTAACGCTTATTGGCAGCATTTAAAAAGTACACAAATATGCCGGGGCGCTTATCACTTTTTGACGGCTACCGACAGCGCGGAAGTGCAGGCTAAAAACTTTTTATCATTAGGTATTGATTTTTCAGCGCCGGACTGTATGCCCCCTATGCTTGATGTTGAGGACCAGGTGCCAGCAGCCTTAAATAAGAACATCACCGATAACAAGTCGGCATTTATAAAGCTGGTTACCGATTGGCTAAAAATAGTTAAAGAAGCTACAGGTAATGATCCTATCATTTATTCCTATAAAAACTTTTCCGCTGAATATTTGAATAATACTTCATGGCCTAACAATAAGCTTTGGTTAGCTTCTTACCAGAATGCTCAACCCGGCCTGCCTAAAGGATATACACACTTTGATTTTTGGCAGTATTCACAATATGGTAAGATCTCAGGCGAGCCGACAGGTGGGGAGTTTGACCTGGATTATTTTAACGGCACCCAGGAACAGTTAAACGCTTTAGCAAATAAATAAAATGACACAGATTGAACGCGCATTTCACGAAGAATGGATTAAAGGAGTTACCATTAAATTAATTGTTACCGTATTGATTTCAACCATAACAATAATAGGTACAGGTGTTTGGGCGTTTGCGATTGCCTATACCAATTTAAAGCAATCCGTTAAGGATAAAAACACAGAAAGCATGCAGTTTACAAAGGATCAGATCAATGGCTTGAGAAATGATATGAACGCCAGGTTTGACACTATTAAAATAAATCAGATACAGTTTAATTATAATACAAAATTGGAAATACAAAAGGCAAAGGCACAAAAAACAAGTAACCAATTTTTTACCGAAAGAATGGTTAGTGGTCATTTGCAATTTATTAAAGTTAAAAAACCGTAAAACCATGAAAAAATTACTACTGTTAATATGGATGCTTACCTTATTGTTAAGCATATCCTGCAACGTACAGAAACGTGAAATAGGCAGGCTTGACGGATATTCGATAAAATATCCCGCAGAATTTGCCAGGCTTTCAAATATGCTTAATCCCTGCTTTACCGGTAAGGCCAAAAGTGATACCGTGACAAATACGGTTGTTACTCAATTGCCGGGTGATACTTCAATAAGCACGGTTTTAAAACACGATAGCGTGTTTATCAGCAAAACAATAAACCTACCAGGTAAAACTATTACCAGCACGGTAACGGTTCATGATACAATACCAGATAACCGAGCACTCAACTCGGTTAATGGCCAGTTTAAAATTAAGGCCGATAGCCTGGTAATTTCCAAAACATTACTCAGTGATAAATCTAAAGCAAAAAACACTTGGATGTGGATTGCACTTAGTGCCTGCTCATTAATATTAATATTCTTAGGTGTTAAAACTTACCTCTTTTTCAGCGGGGGCGCCATATTGGGCACAGTAAAAAAATTAATTTAAATATAAAAAGATGAAAAAGTTACTAATGATCATTTGCCTTATATCGGCAATATGTTCTGTGAGTGCGCAGCAGCAGGTTATTATTTACCCGGGATATACTTCTTATTGGAACAGCAAAACGCTTATCCCCGATAGCGTTATTTACATTGCTAAGCCTCATGTTAAAGCAGCAGATAGATCCGCAGGCTTTCATGCAACAGGAGTTCGATTAAATGAAGACCGCGATTATTCACATAGTGGATATGATCAGGGCCACCTTTGCAACGCAAGCGACGAAAACGGTAATGAGGTGGATGAATTCAATTCGTTCGATCAATGCAATATTTACCCTCAGCGACCAAATTGCAATAGGTTAACGTGGCTTGCCTTAGAAACTTACGTACGTACGCTTACAATTAAATATGGTAGTGTTAAGGTAAAAGTATACTGGCACACGATAGCCGGCTATATGGGCCCGGATAAGGTCATAATCCCTGCGGTATGTGATAAAGAGATCTGGTATAACGGGATTCATGAAAAATATAGCATTCCTAATACTGATGATGTGAATTCACACCCATTTACTTTTTATAAGGTAAATTAAGGCATATGAAAACCATTAAAAAAGTAACAATTGAGACTGTGTTTGTGGATGAAATTCCCTCATATATCGAAATTGGTAAAGTTTACATTAGCGAAAAGTACGGAACATCAAAGCATATTTGTTTGTGTGGATGCGAAACAATGGTGGTTATGCCTTTCGAAATTGGCAGATCAGATGGGCGATACAGCTGGGGATTAGTTAAAGAAAATAACGGAACCATTTCGTTTATAGGTAGCGTTCTACAACATCCATGTGAAGCCCATTATATAATTACTAAAAACGTTGCTAACTTTTGTTAATTAAAGATAGTTTCATAGTTGGTTTAGTTTGGGCCTCGCAAATAATTGCGGGGCTTTTTTATGCCCGAAAATAAATTGAAAAAAAGTGAAAATAAATTTGGAGCATATACATTAATCATTGTATATTTACAGAGTAATCAATAAGGGTTACAAATTAAAAACTTTCTCACATGACACTTCAAGAATTAAAAGACAACAGGACAGAGGTTTTAAGCGTAATACCTGAATACGCTAAACAATATGGCGTTATGGCTGACCTTAAAATAATAATGGAAGTTATGGCTATTAAGGTTGAAGTAACTCGCCAAACAGAAATTGAATTATTCGTATCGGAAGTGCTTTATGAAATGCGTCCTTTGAAAGATACGGTTATGCAAAGATTATCTAACAAGGAATATTTAAACGCCTAAGCATATGACAACTATTAAACAATTTCAAGACTTATCAGATTCTCAATTAGCCTTGGCTATTGATTTCGCAAAGGAAATTCACGGTAACATCATTTCTTTCAACGATGATGGATCTGCATATCTGTTTAACGCATTAATTAAGCATCCGACAAATTGCGTTATGGCTTTTACAATGGATTATTTATTTGAAGATGGTGCTTTGGTTAATGTTTCTTTTCACAATCCAATCAAGTTTGACGGTATGAGTTCATCTACATTAAGTAAGGAATATTGGAAAGGATCAATAATCAGGTTAAAGAAATTTATTGATAATAACCTTAATTACAGAGATCGGTTATTTACGCCGAGATATTAAAGAGCCTGTGTTTACCGTGAGAAAGTTTCACGGGTTGTCTCGGCCCCTTAAATGGGGCTTTGGCGGTAAATGCATATGGATATTACCTGGGATAAAATATTAAACAGCTCACTAATTACTAAGGCTGATCTGGCCCGTAAAATGTGGCCGACTAATAAAAGTGCAAGCGATAAGCTTAATCACAAAATAGCCGGTCGCGCAGGCCAGCGCCTAACTGATCAAGACAAGGCTCTTATTGTTGAAGTTTTTAAAAATGAATTCTCACTTTTATGATAATTTTGATTCAATAAATCTGCCTATCTCATCAATAGTGCCTTGTGGTAAAACAGTGCCAGCCTCTAATATCCATTGTTCGTCATCATTCATGGATATATCACATACATATTTACCATTAAAATAAACCTGGTAAAAAATATCGTTCATTACTGCTTCGCATAAAATCGTTTCACCGGCATAATTAATGTAAAAGGCAATAACTGGCTTATCTTCCATATTTTTTCATTTTAAATATTCCTCATGTACACTGTACCCCATAGACAAAAAAAATCTTTGGTCCTGTAATTCCTCAATTTCCTTTATGGCAGGCTGGATCGCATCCAATAACTCCTGATCAAGCGGATCACCAACCTTTACATATAGTACACCATCCTGACTCTCCATTAAATGCCTGGTGCCACTTTTAAACTTAATCACATACTTTGGATAAGCAGCTACCTGGTGCATGCGGAAAACATTGGTAGTATAATCTTTACCCTGATAGGTAAACGTTATTTTGTGGTTTGAATTGGTTACTGTTGGCATAAAAATAATAAATGTTAAAACAACAATATTAAATATTACAATTGGCTGATATTCAACACAATTTATATTTTTAGTTAATTTATATAGTTATAAAATACTTATTATACTTGATGTTAATTTAATATATAATGTGTCTAAACTACGCAATGTGTTGTTATTTATATTTTAAGTTAATATATTTAAGACCCCACTCTAATTAATTTAAAACTAACCCAAAATATGAAACAAATCAAGCGATAAAATTAATACTTTTGTGAAGTAAAAATATTGTACTTCATAAAAGTTGCCACTCTAAAATTCCGAAGATTTAATCAGCAACACAATTTAAGTAGTACACCGGTATGGTGTAGCTAAGCCTTTTGTGTTGCGATGGCCCTCGGAAGCCTTGAGTGGGCGAATTGTTTAGTCTACACCATGTTTTTATTCCGACAAATTGAAACACTCACATTTAAAGGTTTCCTACAACCATTATATACTTTCATCGCCTATTTATTGCGCTCAGGATTTTCATCAATACTTTATGAGTATCTGGGATAAGCAGTTGATTAACCTACAGGAGCAGGTTTATATATTATTTCTCAATGATTCAAACCAGGTAATTTGTTGGCGCTGCTTTAATGCCGGGAACGGTTCCGAAAGCCATGTTTTTTTAAAAATGATATTATCATGTGCATTAGGTTGTATGGCTGCAAAATTTGTAGTAGCACATAATCACCCATCTGGCATATTAAGGCCATCAAGGGAGGATCTGTTAATTACAGATAAGATAAATAAGGCTGCTCAATTATTAGACATTAAGTTAGAGGACCATATTATCATTTGTAAATGGAATTATTATTCTTTTGTAGATAATGGGGTATTGAGGGTGTGAGGGGTTAAGGATTAAAACATAGTCGTTTGAAAACTGTAACCCATTAAGTTTGGCGAAACAACATCACCACTTTTATTACTATAGTCATATTGAAAATAATGGTCAATAAACTTACCTTGATAGGTATCTTTATTAATTTGAACTAACCCAGAATCACAATCCCGGCAGTGTGTTTCTGATTTTTTGCAGTTGTGGGCAACTGCATCACATTGAGGGTTTATACATACTTTTAATACACTCATAATTAAAATATACTCAATTAAAATAATTCATTAACCGATTACCAACCCATACGCCCATATCAACAGCCACAGCGTTACCGATCAAACGGAAAGAAGATCTTTTATCAGGAAAAACAAAATCGTCAGGAAAGCCCTGTAAACGCGCGTACTCCCTTATAGTGAAAGGCCTTAATCCGTGCTCATTATCTTTTGTTTTTACCATACGTGTGCCTAAATCTTTAGCATAG
>Ga0193726_1001237_pt1 | contig 20965 bp, 17 predicted proteins | sample H2c1metaG_FD_144928 | JGI IMG/M metagenome (GOLD analysis project Ga0193726, IMG submission 144928) | Soil microbial communities from a riparian zone of the East river system, Colorado, United States - H2c1 | ecosystem: Environmental > Terrestrial > Soil > Riparian zone | place: USA: East River... | reverse complement strand
CGCTTCACCTTCGAAAAGTTCCCGGGGACACCGGCGTTGCTGACCACCTCGATGAAATCGGTCGGCGAGGCGATGGCGATCGGCCGCTCTTTCGCCGAGGCGCTGCAAAAGGGCTTTCGCAGCATGGAGACCGGTTTGTCCGGTCTCGATCCGGTGGCAGCGCCGGGCGATGGCGATCCCGATGCGTTCCGTGCCGCGTTGTCGCAGCCGCGGCCCGACCGTTTGCTGATGGCGGCCCAGGCGATCCGAGCCGGACTGTCGATCGAGGCCATCCACGATTGCTGCAAATTCGACCCGTGGTTCTTGCGCGAACTGGAACGCATCATCGACGCCGAGCGCGCCGTCACCGCCTTCGGCCTGCCGCGCGAGGCCGGCGCTCTTCGCCGCCTCAAGGCCCTCGGCTTCTCGGACAAACGGCTGGCCGAACTCACCGGCAAGAAGGAACCCGACATCGCCGCGCAGCGCCTCGGTCTGGGCGTCGTGCCGGTTTACCGGCGGATCGACACCTGTGCCGCCGAGTTCGCCTCGGCCACGCCGTATATGTATTCGACCTATGAGGGCGGTTACGGCACGCCGGTCTGCGAGGCCGACCCCACCGATCGCCGGAAAATCATCATTCTGGGGGGCGGGCCGAACCGGATCGGCCAGGGGATCGAGTTCGACTATTGCTGCGTCCATGCCGCCTACGCCCTGAAGGAGGCCGGGTTCGAGACCATCATGGTCAACTGCAATCCGGAGACGGTCAGCACCGATTACGACACCTCGGACCGATTGTATTTCGAACCGCTAACCGCCGAGGACGTGATAGCTATCGTGCGCCGCGAGCAGCAAAACGGGACGGTACTGGGCTGTATCGTCCAGTATGGCGGACAAACGCCCCTGAAATTGTCGCTGTCGCTGACCGCCGCCGGCATCCCCATTCTGGGAACGTCCGCCGACGCCATCGACGTCGCCGAGGACCGCGAACGCTTCCAGTTGCTGCTGCATCGACTGGGCCTGCTGCAGCCGGAAAACGGCATCGCCCGCTCGGCGCGCGAAGCCGAGGCGATCACCGACCGGATCGGCTTCCCCGTGGTGATCCGCCCCAGCTACGTGTTGGGCGGACGGGCGATGGAGATCGTCTATGACCGCACCGGCCTGCACCGTTACATGCGAGAGGCGGTGCGGGTGTCCGGCGACAACCCGGTGCTGATCGACCGCTATCTCAACGACGCGATCGAGGTCGATGTCGACTGCATTTGCGACGGCGAGACGGTCTACGTCGCCGGGGTCATGGAACATATCGAGGAAGCCGGCATCCATTCCGGTGATTCGGCATGCTCACTGCCGCCCTACTCGCTGTCGCCGTCCATGGTCACCGAACTGAAGGCCGAGACTGAAGCCATCGCCAAGGCGCTTGGCGTCATCGGCCTGATGAACGTGCAATACGCCATCCAGGACGACATGATCTATGTGCTGGAGGTCAACCCGCGCGCCTCGCGGACCGTGCCGTTCGTCGCCAAGGCGACCGGTGTTCCGGTGGCGAAGATCGGTGCCCGCGTGATGGCGGGCGCGAAACTCGCTTCCGATTTCAACCTGGACGACGACACGGTCGCCTCACACGTCGCGGTGAAGGAGGCAGTGTTCCCGTTCGCCCGCTTCCCGAACGTCGATACGATCCTCGGCCCGGAAATGAAATCCACCGGCGAGGTGATGGGCATCGACACCAGCTTCGAGCGCGCCTTCGCCAAGTCGCAACTCGGGGCCGGGGTCGTGCTGCCGGAACGCGGCACGGTCTTTCTGTCGGTGAAGGACGCCGACAAGAAGGGGCTGCCGCTGTTGGCTCGCCGCCTGATCGAGATGGGTTTTTCCATTTTGGCGACCAAAGGCACCGCGGCCCGCATCCGGGAGGCCGGGTTTCTCGCCAAAACCGTTAATAAGGTTCTGGAGGGGCGGCCACATTGTGTCGATGCGATCCGCTCGGGCGAGGTGCAACTGGTGGTCAATACCGCCTCCACCCCGCAGTCCATCGCTGACAGCTTTGAGATCCGCCGGTCGGCACTGACGCATTTCGTGCCGCACTACACCACGATCGCCGGCGCGCGCGCCGCCGTCCACGCGATCGCCGCGCTGAAGACCGGAACACTTGAAGTCGCGCCTCTGCAATCCTACTTTCGCGGATCGTTCTAACGTGTATCGTCGGACCAGGCTGGAAGTGGTGACCGACCTCTCGCATCACGATCCGGCGTGAGTTCGTCATGGCCGGAAGGGTGTGCGTGCCGGCCTGAGGTGAGTTCGTCATGGCCGGAAGGGTGTTCGTCCGGGCCTGAGCTGAGTTCGTCCGGGCCTGAGCTGAGTTCGTCCGAGCCTGAGCTGAGTTCGTCATGGCCCGGCTTGACCGGGCCATCTGCATCAACAGGATGATGCGGCAGGTGGCCGGTCGGGCCCGGCCATGACGAAGCAGAGGAAGCGACCCGGTTGCCAGGCCGGGCACGACGCCGTGACCCGGCGACCACCGGGCCGCGGCGAAATGCAATGGCTATCCCCGGGTGGGGCTGATCCCCGTCCGGCCCTCCGGCCGGCGAAAGTTTGAAGGACCAAGACGTGCAGAAGTTTCCGATGACCGCCCCGGGATTACAGCGGTTGGAAGTCGAGCTTCGCCAACTGAAGGCGCAAGAACGCCCGTCCATCATTCGCGCCATCGCCGAGGCGCGCGCGCACGGCGACCTGTCGGAAAACGCCGAGTACCACGCCGCCCGAGAGCGTCAGTCCTTCATTGAGGGCCGCATCGCCGAACTCGAGGAAATTGTTTCCGCGGTCGAAGTCATCGACCCGTCGTCGCTGTCCGGCGATCATGTGAAATTCGGCGCGCATGTCTGGCTGGTCGATGAGGAAACCGAAAAAGAAGCCACCTACCAAATTGTCGGTGTCCATGAGGCCGACATCAAGGCGGCCCGGCTGTCGATTTCCTCGCCGCTGGCGAAGGCACTGATCGGCAAAAAGGTGGGCGAGTCGATTTCCGTACCGGCCCCTGGCGGCGATCGTTCCTACGAGATTCTCGGCATCAAGTTCCAGTAAGAGAGAGGCAGGATGATCACGCTCGCCGACATCGAGGCGGCGGCGAAGCGCCTGGCCGGGCGGGTACTGCGCACGCCGACTGTCTCCAGCCACGCCGTTTCGGCCGCGACCGGCGCGGAGGTCGTGCTGAAACTCGATAATCTGCAGGTCACTGGCGCGTTCAAGGAACGCGGCGCGGCCAATCGGCTGGCGCTGCTGACCGAGGCCGAGCGGGCGCGCGGGGTCATCGCCATGTCAGCGGGGAATCATGCCCAGGCGGTGGCGCGGCATGGGAAGTTGCTGGGTGTGCCGGTGACGATCGTGATGCCGAAATTCACGCCGGCGACGAAAGTGACCCGCACCGCCGCGTGGGACGCCAAGGTGGTGCTGCACGGCGAGACCCTGGCCGAAGCCGCGTCTCACGCAATGCATCTCGCGGAAGCGCATCAGCGGATTTTCGTGCATCCCTACGACGACCCGGCCGTGATCGCCGGTCAGGGCACGCTGGCGTTGGAACTGCTGGAGGACGCGCCCGATCTGGACGCATTGGTCGTCCCGGTCGGCGGCGGCGGCTTGATCGCCGGCTGCCTGATCGCGGCGATGGCGCTGAAGCCCGGGATCGCGGTCTATGGTGTCGAGGTTGAGGCGTACGCGCCGATGGCCCAGAGGCTCGCCGGCCGTCCGGTTTCGGTCGGGGGCGCCACCATCGCCGAAGGCATCGCGGTCCGCGATATCGGCGAGGTGCCGTTCGAAATCGTCCGTCGCCGCCTGACCGACGTGCTGGTTGTCCCGGAACGCGCGGTGGAAGAAGCAATCGGCCTGCTGGTCGAGGGCGCGAAAACCGTCGCCGAGGGGGCAGGCGCGGCCGGCGTCGCGGCGCTGCTTACCTACCCCGAGCGCTTCCGCGGCAAGAAAATCGGTGTGCCCATCACCGGCGGCAACATCGACGCGCGGATCCTTTCCGACGTCCTGCTGCGGACCTTGCTGCGGGACGGACGGTTGCTGCGGCTGCATTTGCAAATCCCCGACCGGCCGGGGGTGTTGGCTGACATCGCGGGGAAAATCGGCGACCGCGGCGGCAACATCATCGAGGTTTCGCACCAGCGCCTGCACGCTGTGTCATCCGTGCAGGCGGCGGAGCTTGAGGTGATGGTCGAAGCCCGCGATCCAGGGCACGCTGCCTCCATCACCGAAGCTTTGGAGGCCGCCTATGTCGTGCGGCGCGTGTGACGACGCCCGTGTCCCGGTCCGGCCGGATCATGTTCCTCTCTACCGTCTACCCCGAAACTGTGGACGCGCGCACTACGTCGATTTAATGATCCTTCCGTGGATGCAGGTTCTCGGACCAGGTCTGGGCAAAACGGCGAGGGCGATTTCGCGTCGGCTCAGTCGTCGACCCGATGCCAATGCGGCCCAGCCGGGGTGTGACGCGTGTGCAATTCGGGCCGTTGAACCGAAAAGGGTGGGCTCCGCGCGGTTGAAAATCTCTTGCCTGGCAACAATTCAGCAATCTTTCTCTGGCAGGCACCTGCCATCGAACCACGGACCCCATGATGACCCCGCGCCCGTCGCACCTGAACGAACTGGAAGCCGAAAGCATCTATATTTTGCGCGAGGTCGCGGCACAGTCGGCCCGGCCGGTGCTGCTTTACTCGATCGGTAAGGACTCCTCGGCGTTGCTGCATCTGGCGCGCAAGGCATTTTTCCCGGCCCGGCCGCCATTTCCGTTCCTGCATATCGATACCACCTGGAAATTCCGCGACATGATCACGTTTCGTGACGCGACGGCGCAACGGCTCGGGCTCGATTTGCGGTTGCACACCAACCCTGACGGGCTTCGGCAAGGCATCAACCCGTTCGATCATGGCGGCGCGTATACGCAAATCATGAAAACCGACGCGCTGAAGCAGGCTTTGACCGAAGGCAAATACGATACGGCGATCGGTGGCGCCCGTCGCGATGAGGAGCGGTCGCGTGCGAAAGAGCGGATTTTTTCCGTGCGCGGGCCTGGTCACACCTGGGAGCCGAAACGGCAACGTCCGGAACTCTGGCATTTATACAACGGCAATCTGGCGCCGGGCGAGACGCTGCGGGTGTTTCCGTTGTCGAACTGGACTGAACTGGATGTCTGGACTTATATTCAGGCGGAAGCCATCGATGTCGTGCCGCTGTATTTCGCCGCCTGGCGCCCGACCGTGATCCGCGAAGGTCAGCTTATTGTCGTCGATGACGAGCGGATGCGGTTCAATCCCGGTGAGCAACCTGTGCCGCGGTTGGTCCGGTTTCGCTCTCTGGGCTGCTATCCTTTATCAGCCGCCGTGGCGTCGGACGCCAGTACCGTTGACGACATCGTCGCCGAAATGCGCACCACGAAAATGTCGGAGCGCGCGGGCCGCCTGATCGACCAGGAACAAGGCTCGTCGATGGAACGGAAAAAGCGCGAGGGTTATTTCTGATGCCGGACTCCCTCCTGCGCGTGCTCACCTGCGGCAGCGTCGACGACGGTAAATCCACGTTGATTGGACGGCTTTTGTTTGAGTGCGGCTCGATCCCCGACGATGTGATGGCCGCGCTGGAGCGCGACTCGATTCGTTTCGGTACCGTGGAAGGCGGTGTCGATTACGCACTGCTGGTCGATGGACTGGAGGCGGAGCGCGAACAGGGCGTGACGATCGACGTTGCCTACCGGTTTTTCGAAACGCCGAGGCGCCGGTTCATTCTGGCGGATACGCCCGGCCACCAGCAATATACCCGCAACATGGCCACCGGTGCATCGACCGCCGATCTGGCGATTCTGTTGGTCGATGCACGCAACGGCCTGCTCGATCAAACCCGCCGCCACGCCGCCATCGCCTCGCTGCTGGGCATCCGGTCGATGGTGCTCGCGATCAACAAGATGGATCTGGTCGATTTCGACAAGACCGTGTTCGACGCCATCGTGGCCGGATTCGACCTCCTGCGGGACCACCTGGGCGAGTTGTCCGTTACCGCGATTCCGATCTGCGCCCGCGATGGCGACAACGTCACCGGCGACAGTGCGCGGATGCCCTGGTACACCGGAGCAACCCTGCTGGCGGCTCTGGAAGCCGCCGAACCCCCGTCTCGCGCCGACAGCCACCCGTTCCGGTTTCCGGTGCAATACGTTTCTAGACCAGATCAATCGTTTCGCGGCTACGCCGGAAGTGTCGCATCGGGAACGATCCGTATCGGTGACAAATTGACCAACACCGCGTCACGCACCAAAGCGAAAGTCGCACGCATCGTGACCATGGATGGCGAACTCGACGCTGCCCATGCCGGGCTGCCGGTGACACTGGTGCTCGACCGCGAAATCGATGTCTCGCGGGGCGACGTGCTGGCCGCCGATCCGCCGCCCATGCTCGCCGACCAGATCAACGCCTGGGTCGTCTGGATGGACGAGACGCCGTTGTTCCGCGGCCGTGCCTATCAGTTCAAATTGGGCACGAAATCGGTCATCGGCACGATCACCGATATCACCAATCGGCTGGATATCGATACCTTGCGCGAAGTCGGTGTGCGCGAACTCGGGTTGAACGAAATCGGCCGCGTCGCGATTTCGCTCTCGCACCCGGTGGCCTGCGAGCCGTACTCGGAAAGCCGCGAACTCGGCGGCTTCATTCTGGTCGATCGCCTGACCATGGGCACAGTCGGCGCGGGCATGATCACCGATATCCGCGCCGGCCGGACCAACGTGCACTGGCATCGGCTGGATGTCGATAAACAGGCGCGTGCCAGCCTGAACCGTCAGAAGCCGGCGGTGCTGTGGTTCACCGGCCTGTCGGGCGCCGGCAAATCCACCATCGCCAACATCGTGGAAAAGCAGTTGCTGGTGCTGGGGCATCACACGATGACTCTCGATGGCGACAATGTTCGCCACGGCCTCAATCGGGATCTTGGATTTTCCGAGGCGGACCGCGTGGAAAACATTCGCCGCATCGCCGAGGTCGCGAAACTCTTCGTCGAAGCCGGCCTTATCGTGCTGGTATCGTTTATTTCACCCTACCGCAACGAACGCATGCTGGCGCGCGACTGCGTCGAGGACAGCGAGTTCCTGGAAATCTTCGTCGATACGCCGGTGGAAGAATGCTCCCGCCGCGATCCGAAGGGGCTTTACCAGAAGGCCTATGCCGGACAGATCCGTAACTTCACCGGGGTCGATGCGCCATACGAGGAACCGCTCGATCCGGAAATCCGTTTACCTACGCTGGAAGCCTCGCCGGAAGACCTGGCCGGTCGGGTGATCGACGAACTGCGTCACCGTGGCGTCATCGCCTGACCGGGGCGATGTGGAAGTGCCTGACCGGGGCGATGTGGAAGCGATCGCCGTCGAGGCGCGCGCCTGCACGGTTTGTGCCGCGGTTTTGCCATTGGGACCAAGACCGGTGTTCCGGGTCTCCCGCACGGCGCGGTTACTGATCATCGGCCAGGCGCCAGGCACCAAAGTGCATGCGACCGGCATTCCATGGAACGATCCGTCAGGAGAACGGCTGCGCGGTTGGCTGGAGATGGATCGCGAGCAATTTTATGATCAAAGCCGGATCGCGATCGTGCCGATGGGTCTCTGCTATCCTGGGCGATTGCCGAATGGAGGCGACGCTCCGCCGCGTCCCGAATGCGCCCCGCTGTGGCAGACCCGGATGCTGAATGCGATGCCGGAAATTCGTTTGACCCTGCTGGTTGGCGGTTATGCGTTGAACCATGTGTTGGGCAAAGGTTCGATGACGGAACGAGTGTGCGCCTTCCGCAATCATGCACCGCGCTATTTCCCTTTGCCGCATCCGTCCTGGCGCACCACCGCCTGGGAACGAAAAAACCCATGGTTCCAGGCCGAGGCTTTGCCGGCGCTGCGGGCCACCGTCGCCGCGACGTTGCGCTGACGTTGCCTCGTTTTGGCGACCGCCGCGACCCGATCCGGCAATGCACTAACCGGGCTCGGGATCTTGCTCGATCGCCGCGATATCGGCATCGCTGAAACCGAAATGATGCGCCACCTCGTGCACCACGACATTGCGCACGAGGCGATACAGGTCCTCGCCGGTCTCGATCCATTCCAGCAGAATCGCTTCCCGGTACAGGAAAATCCGATCAGGCTCCCGCACCGGATCCAGCACACTACGCTGTGTCAGCGGCGTGCCGCGGTAGAGCCCGGTCAGGTCCCACGCTGATTCGATGTTCAATTCGTCCAATGTCTCGTCGTCCGCCCGGTCCTCGACCGCGATGCCAACCTCCCGCACATGCTCCGCCAGTTGAAGCGGGATCGACGCGAGCGCCCGCTCGGCCATGGCAACGATATCGTCCGCGCTGGGAGGTTGCCCGAAGGCGGGGGTGGGATTGTTGTGCTCGCTCATGCTTGTATTCGGTGCCGGTGCCGGAGCGCCGGGTCAAGACAGGAGGGAACCATGCCCACGAACGTGACAGCGGCCGACCTCGCCAGCCTGCCGAACTGGACGCCGGACGCAGCCGGCAAATCCATCCACCGCGAACTGCGCTTCGCCGACTTTAACGAGGCCTGGGGCTTCATGAACCGCGTCGCCCTGCTCGCCGAAAGCCAGAATCACCATCCCGACTGGTCGAATGTTTGGAACAGCGTGCGCATCACCCTGAGTACCCATGACGCCGGTGGCCTGACCGACAAGGACATCACTCTGGCGCGAGCAATCGACGCAATCCGTCCCTGATGGACGGCCCTAGTTTCCCTGAACGCGCGCTGGCCATTCGGCGGGCCGCCGCGCGTTTGTGTCTCCGCCTCAACTGGGCGCCGCTGCACGAGGTCGGCCTGCCAAACGGCCGCCGCGCCGATATTCTGGCACTGCGCGGCGACGGCGGCTTCGTTTGCATCGAGGTGAAGTCCGGCCTCAGAGACTTTGTTACCGACCAAAAATGGTGGGAATACCGCGAATTCGCCGACCATTTGTTCTTCGCCGTCGATCTCGATTTCCCGTGGGAGATGCTGCCCACCGAGACCGGCCTGATCATCGTTGCCGACCAGACCGCCGAACTGATCCGCGAGGCGCCGGAACACAAACTCCCCGCCGCCCGCCGCACGGCTTTGTTGCGCCGGTGGGCTCTGCTGGCGGGCAGCCGGCTGGCGATCCTGGAGGACCCCACCGGCGTCGCCGACCTGCGGGCATCCTTGCGTGTCGAATAATTCCCACGCGTTCACCTTTTGGTCACCTATGCGTTAACCCTTGGCTAACGTTTGCGGGTTTACCTTCCGTTAGCCCTCGATCCTTCCGAAAACCGGTGGGGCGCGCGGCCTTTCGATAGCCGGCTCGGGGCCGGGGAAAATTCCCCGGTCCAGGAGCCTTCCCCCGCAAAGGACCCGCTCCGATGACCCTCCGCCTGACCCTCGCCACGTTGGCCTTATTGAACCTGACCGGCTGCGTCGCCGCCCTGCCGATGGCGACGCAACTGATTTCCGGAACCGACCCGACGGCGCAGCTTTGTGCCATGACGAAATTGCCTGGGCAGACGGGTTCGCTATGCGATCACATGCCGTTTGGCCTCGCGGGCCAAAGAACCGCTACGTCAGGCGAACAACCGTACCACAACGCGGTCCTCGATACCGCCGCGCGATAAGGACAGCCTCCGGCATGCGCCTGGTCGCGGGGCGCGTGCCACGATCAGGCGTGGCGACCGTACCGCCCCATGGGCGCCAGGATAAGCGCTCGAGTTCGGTGTTTTTCGCCATGGCGCGGCTCGACCCCACACGGGTCACACAGCTTCGCCCGATTGCATCGCCACCATGACCCCAGACTGAATGTGACCGAACACCGCGAAGATTCATCTCCGAGAAGTCGGAAAAGCCAGATAGCCAGAGGCTTCTCAGGCGGATCGGCAATCCGCGTTCTGGCCCCTCCGGGATCGCGGCGCCTTGAATGGCGCACGATCCCGCGATGGTCCGGTCACTCCGGCTCTCTGACTGTTCTGACTTCTCCAGGATCAAACCTTGCATACCCAGTCACAAACGGACGCCAAATGGCGACACGTCAAACCTGAGATCGCGACTGTCCGGCGGGCCTTGTCCTCGCGCGACAGGTACTGCCCGGCCGAACCGGGACCACGGCCGGCATTGGATACGGATCGAGAAATGTGCATCTCACTGGGCTCGGCCGGTCCATCTCACAATGCCGCATGTGGCTCGATTGATTCCTCGGCCGAGCCGGGGGATGACGAAAACGGGCCAAATATTCGCCGAAGATCGCTTATCTTGGCGCGCATGCCGTACACCCCCCTCTCCTGGCAATCCGCGGACCACGCTACTCTCCCGCGCGTAACATGCGGGGAGAGCGTGTGATGGAATTCGGCGCGGCGATGTTTTTCACCAACTACGCGATGGAAGCCGGCCGCTTCGCCCGCGCTCTGGAGGAGCGCGGTTTCGACTCGGTTTGGGCGCCGGAGCATTCGCACATTCCGGTCTCACGCGAGACGCCATTCCCTCAGGGCGGCGAGTTGCCGCGCAAATACGCGGAATGCATGGACCCGTTCGTGTCCCTGACGCTCGCGGCGGCGATGACCAAGACCCTCAGACTCGGCACCGGCGTTTGTCTGGTGGTGCAGCGGGATCCGATTCAAACCGCCAAGTTGGTCGCCTCGCTCGATCAGGTCTCGCGGGGCCGCTTCCTGTTCGGGATCGGCGGTGGCTGGAACGCCGAGGAAATGGCTGACCATGGCACGACCGACTTCAAGGGCCGCTGGAAGCTGGTCCGCGAGCGCGTGGCGGCGATGAAGGCCATCTGGACCCAGGAGACGCCGGAATATCACGGTTCATTGGTCGATTTCGGGCCCATGTTGGCGTGGCCGAAGCCGGTGCAAACGCCGCATCCGCCGGTGATTGTCGGCGGTGCGTTCCCGTTCGGCGCGCGGCGGGCGATCGCTTATGGCGACGGCTGGGTGCCGCATGGTTCCCGCCCACACTATGGGGATGTCGGGCAGTTCCTGCCGGAATTCTTCAAAATGGCGAGCGAGGCCGGCCGCGATCCGGTATCCCTGCCGGTGACGTTGTTTGGCGTTCCCGCCGAAATCGATCGGCTGCGATACTACCGGGATGCCGGCGTCGCTCGCGTCGTGGTCAGCCTGGACTCCGCCGGAGACGATGAGGTCCTGCCGCGGCTGGACCATTGGGCGGGGCTGATACGGCAACTCGCGGCGGGGTGATGACCGGGTCGTGCCGGGCACCCTGGCAGACCGCAATGGCCGGTTCGGCCACCGAGGCAATCAGCGCCCCAGCGTTTCCTTCAACATCACGCCAACCCTCGCGGTCAATTTTTCGACCGCGAACGGCTTATGCATGATGTCCATTCCAGGCATCAGTTGCATATCGTTCAGCGCCGTCCCGGCATATCCCGTGATAAAGAGGACCGGCAAACGCTGGCGGCGCGCGCGTGCCAGATCGGCGAGTTGGCGACCGTTCAAACCGGGCAGTCCCACGTCGGTAATGAGCAGATCTATCGGGTCGTGCGACTGCAATTTCCGCAAACCGGCTGGACCATCCTCAGCTTCTTGCACGTCACAGCCCAGTTCACGGAGAGCTTCGACAATCTGGGCGCGAATGCCTGCCTCGTCTTCAACGACCAGAACCGTCGCCGCGACCCGTTCGGTGTCCAAGGGTTCGCCGCCTCTGGCGGGCCCGGCCGCCGCCGGGACTTCGTCAGGTTGCTCATGGCGGGGCAGAAAAAGCCGCATGGTCGCGCCCTTGCCCGGCTCGCTCGCGATTCGTACGAAGCCGCCGGATTGCCGCACGAATCCGTAGACCTGCGACAAACCCAAACCGGTTCCCTGCCCTGTGGGTTTGGTGGTGAAAAACGGCTCGAACACGCGAGCCATGACGTCGGGCGACATGCCGATGCCGGTGTCCGTCACGGCGATTTCGACGTAGTCGCCCGGCTCAGCTTCCTCGTGGCCGGACAAATCGGCGGGCGCGAAATGCCGATCGGCCGTCGCGATAACGAGCGCGCCGCCATTTGGCATGGCGTCGCGAGCATTGATCGCCAGGTTCAACAGCGCGGTCTCCAGTTGATTGGCATCGGACGATGCGTGCCACACACTATTACGCAAGCGGAGTTCCAGCCGGACCGCGGGTCCCAGAGTGCGCGCTATCAACTCTTCCATCCCGCGCACGAGCAGGCCTGGCTCAACCGCCCGGAGCTGCAATGTCTGCCGGCGCGAAAACGCCAGCAGCCGGTTTGTCAGATCCGCCGCGCGGTCCAACGACTGGTGCATCGAGACGGCGTAGCGCGCGACCTCCTCCGTGCGTCCCTGCGCGATGCGGCGTTCCATCAGACTGAGGCCGCTACCGATCACCTGGAGCATATTATTGAAATCGTGTGCGATGCCGCCGGTAAGCTGACCCACGGCCTCCATCTTCTGGGCCTGATGCAGGCGCTCCTCGCTTTCCCGCAACGCGGCGTTGGCGTCTCGGAGCTGCGAGGGTGAGGGCAGGGCCAGGGCCTGCGGCATCTGCCACCACAATGCGATGGCCGTGACCAGGGAGACGACCCCGGTCGCGACCTTGACCAATGCCTCGAAACCGTAGGCCGGCACCCAAAGGGTCAGAACATCGAACCAATGCGTCAGGCCGCACAGTAGAATAAAGGCGGCGAACAGCCAGAATATCGGCCGAAAAACGAGGTCGCGGCGGCGTCGAACAAACACCGCCAGCGCGAGGGGAATTGTGAAATAAGCCACGCCGATCCCGATGTCGGAAATCGCGTAAGTCCAAATGAACCAAGGGTCCCACAGGAGGCAGAACCCGTGCGGGGTCAGCCCCGACGGATCGGAAAGCCGCTGAACCAGGCCACTCCACATCGGTTCCTACTCCCCCAGCCGCGTATTGGTGGCCAATTCACCATCGGCCGCGAAATCGATTTACCGGTCATCGTATTTGGCCAGAACGATGACGGAAAGGGCTCTGTCGCGAGATTTGGGTGAGGCGGGGACAGCAGGGTCGATTCGCCCCCGCGCCGGTTGCGAGAACGCGATGGTTCAGCGAGCCGGCGGCGCGACATCGACCCTTGCGCCGCGCGTCCGTTCATCCCTCAATGCACCCATCAACACGGGAGGAACCCCACCATGGACCTGGGACTCAAAGGCAAGAAAGCGATTGTTTGCGCGGCCAGCAAGGGGCTTGGCAAAGCCTGCGCGATGTCGCTGGCGCGCGAAGGGGTCGATGTCGTCATCACCGCGCGCACCGCGTCCGATCTGGAGGCCGCCGCCGCCGAAATTCGCGCGGCCACCGGCGTCAAGGTGACCGCCGTACCGGGCGATATCACCACTGACGCCGGTAAGGCCGCGGCGCTCGCCGCATGCCCGAACCCCGACATCCTGGTCAATAACGCCGGAGGCCCGCCACGCGGCGATTTCCGCGACTGGACCCGCGACGACTGGATCAAGGCGGTCGATGCCAACATGCTGACGCCGATCTTCCTGATCAAAGCCGTCGTCGATGGTATGATCGAGCGCAAGTTCGGCCGCATCGTGAACATCACCTCCGCCTCGGTGAAATCGCCGATCCCCGAACTGGGCATGAGCAACGGGGCCCGCGCCGGTCTGACCGGATTTGTCGCCGGCCTCGCCCGTCAGATCGCGCGCCACAACGTGATCATCAACAACATCCTGCCGGGTCCGTTCCTGACCGACCGGCTGCGCGGCGGGTTTCAGGAGGCGGCGCGCACCAGCAACCGGCCGGTCGATGAACTGGTGCAGGAGCGGGCGAAGAATTCGTATACCGGCCGTGTCGGCGATCCGGCGGAGTTCGGCGATGCCTGCGCATTCCTGTGCTCGGCGAAGATCGGCTTCATCGTCGGGCATAATCTGATACTCGATGGTGGGAACTTCAATTCGTCGATCGCGTGAGGGCCGGCGGCGGCGTCTCGTCGGGAGGCGCCGCGCCCCAGGTAAAATTTCGGTTCGAACGCGAACCTTAATCCCGACCGATTCGACGCGCCGTCAGGGCCCGCCGGACGAATTATAGGCCTTGATCGCCACCGATTGCGCGGCGAGGTTGTTGGCCATCCGGAACGCACCTGGCGCATCGGCGTCGAGGAGAAGGACGGCCACCGCCAATGGCCCGCCGGGATTTGAGAAGATGCCCGGAGCGCCTGAACTCCCCACCGCGTCCTGGTAGAGCGACGCCAGATTGGTCGCCGATCCGGCCGTGGTCAGACCGGCCGAACTGTAGGCGCCGATCGCCGTGCTCAGCGTGGCCGGTGACAGCGCGGGTTCCGATGTAACCACGCTTTGCAGCGTGGGTCGCGCCGAACCAAAGCCCCCGGTCAGGATCGCGGCTTCTTTCACGATACTCACTGTATTGAAGTCCGCGTCCGGCGGCGCTGTGCGCAGAGCGCCCATCGTGTTGACCGAACGGACACCGGTAACGCCGGACGTGATTTGCATCGCCGGACTATCGACCACCTGACTAAGCGTTCCGTCTTTCAGGCGTATCCCGGTCTGCGCCGCGACCGTGAGGTCCTGTTGCGTGCCGTCCGCTCCGGCTGTGTAACTCAAATGCGCGAACTCATCGGCGGTGAAGCTGGTGCGATCGGACACGTCGGCACCGTTCAAGGTCAGTTGCCCACCGCCATCGCCCAGCGCCAGCCGGTAACCGGCGATGGTCTTGCCGGCGGGCGCGCCAGCGTGGAACAGATCGCCCACACTGAACACGTCCCCCGCCACGGCGGAAAAATTACCGTCGGTCTGGAGCGCCGGTTGCCCCGCGCCAAAGCCGCCGGTGAGGATCGCGCTTTCCTTGACGACACCGATGGTGGCAGCGTCCGCGCCGGTCGGTTCCGTGATCAGCGCCGCCATCGCGTTGATCGAACGGGCGCCGGTTACATCCGCCGTGATTTGCACCGGTTGGCTGTCGGCAATCTGACTGAGCGTGCCGTTGCTCAGGCGTATCCCGGTTTGCGCCACGACCGTGAGGCTTTGCCGCGTGCCGTCCGCTCCGGCGCTCGCCGTGTAACTTAAATGCGCGAACTCGTCGGCGGTGAAGCTGGTGCGATCGGAAACATCGGCACCGTTCAGCGTCAATGTCCCACCGCCTGCTCCCAGAGCCAACCGGAAGCCGGCGATGGTCTTGCCGGTCGCCGAACCGGCCGAGAACAGATCGCTCATCCGGAAGACGTCGCCCTCGGCGGCGGTGAAATTACCCTGGGTTTGGAGAGTCGGCCGCGCCGATCCAAAACTTCCCGAGAGGATCGCGGCTTCCTTGACGACGCCGACGGTATTCGCGTCCGGGCCGGAAACGACGGTGCTCAGCGCATTCATCGCGTTGATCGAGCGGGTGCCGGTGACGTCCGCGGCGATTTGCACCGCCGCGCTGTCAACCACCTGACTCAGCGTGCCATCCTTCAGGCGGACTCCGGTCTGGGCGACAACGACGAGGCTCTGTTGCGAACCTCCCGGCCCGGATGTGTAGCTCAGATGGGCGAACTCGTCGGCGGTGAAGCTGGTGCGATCGGAAACGTCGGCCCCGTTGAGGGTCAACTGCCCGCCGCCATCGCCCAGAGCCAACCGGTAGCCGGCGATCGTTTTGCCGGTAGGAGCGCTGCCCTGAAACAGATCGCCGAGACGAAAGGCGTCGCCCGCCGCGGCGGTGAAATTACCGTCGGTCTGCAGCGTCGGTTGCGCCGAACCGAAACCGCCAACCAGGATCGTGGACTCCTTCACGACGATGACGGTATTGGCGTCGGCGCCGGACGGCACGGTGCTCAGCGCGCCCATCGCATTGATCGAGCGGGTGCCGGTGACATCGGCCGTGATCCGCATCGCATGGCTATCGACCGCCTGACTTAACGTGCCGTCGTTCAACCGAATTCCGATCTGGGCCACGACGGTGAGGCTCTGTTGCGTGCCATCCGCCCCGGCCGTGTAGCTCAGATGTGCGAACTCGTCGGCGGTAAAGTTGGTGCGGCCGGAAACGTCGGCGCCATTCAGCGTCAGTTGTCCGTCGCCGGCGCCCAGAGCCAACCGATAACCGGCGATCGTCTTGCCGGTTGCCGCGGTGCCATGGAACAGATCGCCCAGTCTGAAGCTGTCTCCGGCGACGGCGGTGAAATTACCGCTGGACTGGAGCGTGGGTTGCGCCGCGCCGAACGCTCCGGTGAGGATCGCGGCTTCCTTGACGATGCCGATTGTGTCGGCGTCCGGGCCGGGTGGGACCGTGCGCAGGGCGGCCATCGCGTCGATCGAGCGCGTGCCGGTGACATCGGCTGTGATTTGCACCGCCGGACTATCGACCAATTGGCTGAGTGTGCCGTCGCTCAAGCGTTTGCCGGTCTGAGCGACGGCCGCAATGCTCTGCCGCGTGCCGTCCGCTCCCACGGTGTAACTCAGATGAGCGAACTCGTCGGCGGTAAAACTCGTGCGGGCTGACACGTCGGCGCCGTTGAGGCTCAATTGCCCATCACCGGCGCCCAGAGCCAGTCGATAGCCCATGACCGGGTTCGTCGCGCCGCCTTGTCCCTGGAACAGCGCGCTGAGGCTCAAAACGTCGCCAGCGACGGCGGTGAAAGTGCCCGCATTCGACGCCGTGCCGATGCTGACGACATCGGCGATTGGTGCGCTGGAGGGGCTATTTCCCGGCGGGGTCGGCGCGGAGGCGGCCGACGCGGGGACGATCGAGGTAACACTGCCGGTGGCCGCGATGCTGCCCGCCGAAGCGACGCTGGCCGCCGAGAGGCTGAACCCGGTGGGCAAATGCAAGGAGAACGGAAGGACGCTTAAACTCATGGTTTGCCTCACGCGAAGAATCGCGACTCGCATTGGTGTACGGTGATAAGCTCCACATGATTGAGAAATCGTGAATATCCGCCGCGGCTTTACCAACCGCCGACAAGGCCATCAGATGGCCGATCGCATCGCGCCCATGCTCGACTCTCGCTCCGCGCCGAATTCCGTGCCGGCCGTGCTTCGGGTCAGGCTCGGCGATGATGGGGTCACGGCGTCACGATTGACACGCGTCTGCTTCGCCGGCTGGCGGCTGCGGAAACCCATTGCCGGATCGACAAAAATGCGCGGCCGCGGTGACGGGAGCGTCGCGGATTCGCGCATCGTTGGCGGCGCGGGGGCGCGCGTGGTAGACGGCGACGTGGCAACCGAAAAACAGGCGTGCAACGTGAACGATCAGGCGGCGCTATCGAAGCCTCGGTACTTTGAGGATTTCCCCGTGGGCGCGGTGTTCGAGTTCGGCACCATCGCGGTCACCGAGCCGGAGATCATCGCCTTCGCGCGACAGTTCGATCCGCAAACGATGCACACCGACCCGGTGGCGGCGGGGAAGGGCCCGGCTGGGGGCCTGATCGCCAGCGGTTGGCATACGATCGCGATGATGATGCGGATGTATGCTGACCACATCTTGCCGGAAGACGGCCTGCCGGCGCCTGGCGTCGACGAAGTGCGCTGGCTCCGTCCAGTACGGCCAGGCGATACGCTGCACATGCGAGTAACGATCGAGGCGGCCAGGGTTTCGCAGTCAAAGCCGGATCGCGGCGTTATCCGGCCGTTCTCCGAGGTGCTCAACCAGCACGGCGAGGTCGTGCTGAGCATGCGGCCGATCAATTTAATTCGCCGGCGTCCCTGATGGCGCATGCAAGGCTCGACTGCGTTAAATGCCCCAGCCTGTGCTGCCGGATGGCTGGCTATGTACGTGTCGGCCGCGAGGACATCAGGCGGCTCGCGAAGCACCTGGGCCTGACGGTCGCCGATTTTGAGAGCAGGCACATACTTGAGGTGACCAAGAAGGGTGAAAAGCGCATCAAGGAAGGGTTCAAATCCTGTCAGTTCCTGACCGAGGACAGGATGTGCGGCGTGTACGAGGCCCGTCCGAGCGATTGCCGCGGCTATGTCTGCTGGAACCAGGACGACGAGACGGTGTACGACTATGCCGTGTTTCTTCAGGAAGGCGTCGGTAAATTGCGCGACCGCGAGAAGGCCATCAAGAAGTCGTCATGAGCCTGAACCGCCGCCTCCGGCCGGTCACGGAGTCCGTCGCGGTGCTTCGGCACAAGCAACCGCGGCGATGCACATGGGGATGACGAAACGACGCGGGCCCGTGCCGCGTCGCTCGAGGCACTGCGGGTCAGATCGATTTCGAAATAATTCAAACCCGCTGAACCAGGGACAGACCGCGTCGTCTCTTCCACGTCATGGCCTGGGCGAAGCGTTTCACCGCACAATGCCATCATATCGTCGCGGATGGCCGGTCGCGCCCTACGTGCGTCGCACCTGTTGGTGACGACCATGGTGGCGATTTCTCAAGCCCATTCCGTGGCCAACCTGGCCGCCGAAACAGTGACACATGACGTTACCCTTCCACGTCATGGTTCGGGAGAGAGTCAACGTCAAAGCAGATTGGTATCAACCCGCACCCGTCACCAGGCTGACCGATTGGCGATCTGCACACGGAAAATTGGTTTGGCGCGTTCAGTCGCCTCCTGATCGAAAGTCTCGGCGGTCTTGTCCGGATCGTAACCACGCCAAAGCCACGCAAGCGATTCCGGAAGATCCATGGCGCCCTGAGCACTCGAGTGCGTTGCCACGCCGAACCGAAAATGGAAGTCGTAGCCGTTGGTTTTGAGTGCGTTGGCAAGCTGGATGTTGTTGAGTGCCCAACTGCCGGCGATATAGATATCAGGGCGCCCGCTGCTATCGACTTCCAGATCGTACATGCCATCGGACATCCAGACGCGGATATTGTGCCGCGGCTCACGTCGAACGTTATTCGAAACGATATAGCCGCCGTCGATGTGTTGCTCGGGGAACCACTGCAGGCCGGTAAAACTGCCGATATTGGAATGCACGCGGCTGAACCGGTCGGGATGGAACCAGGCCAGGTTGAACGCGCAGATGGCGCCCGAGGAAGCGCCGGCCGCGCCTCGGGAATAACTGTCCTGGCGCAGCTTCACCTGCTTCTCGACCTCCGGCAGAACTTCCCGCCGCAGATACTCGCCATAGCGGTCCGACACCGTGTCGTATTGCAGACTGCGCATCGCGTTGTTCTGTGGCTCCCCGGGGAACCGCGGCGCGAGAGGTTCGCCACCCGTGCCTGGCGCGATGAGCAGATGTGCCATCGGCGGAATGAGTTTCTTATGCACGAGATTGTCGGTCACGGTCCGCAGGCGATAGTTGATCAGGTCGCGGGCGCCAACGTGGTTCTGACCATCTTGCCAGACCATCAGCGGTGCCCCTCGCACCGTGTCGATCCCGGCGTTCGCATAGATCCAATAATCGGCGACAGCGCCGCCATAAATGCTGCTGACGATGCTGCGTTTCGCGGAGAGCATACCGGCGGCGACGCCGGGCAGCGGATAACTGTCGGGATTGTATCCGGCGACCGAATTGGTGCCGACATCGCGCCCGTCGGCGTACAAGGTAAACGTGTGCGTGACACCAAGGCGCAGGGTTTCCAGCCGATACCAGTAATCGGTTCCGCCCACCCGGGTCATCGGCACCTGGGGTTGGCGATCGATCGCGATGGAGGCCGGCTTTTCGCTTTTGACGGCGAACAAGAAATCCTGACCCCAAACCGCCGCGACGTTGCCGGACGCGACAGTGGCGATGGTCGAGGTATCCGGCGTGGGCGCCACGCCGACGACAGGAACCGCGGCGGCCCCGCCTAGCTCCAGCCCAGGAAGGTGGCGTAACAATTGCTCGCCGAGATGGGTGCCTCCAGTGCGAGCCGCCTGGATGAGGTCCTGGAGCGAGGCCATGTCGGCCTCCGGCGAAGCGGCGGCAGCCGGCATCTGGGCCGCGGTGGGAACCGCACCTTGCGCCGCCGCGCCGAGAGCCGACGCGACCAGAATGCCGCGACGCGATACGCCTTCCATGTCCGCCTCCCCGGTTGCGATTTTTCCGTGACTCGCGGCTTCGCCGGCGAGCCTCGCCTTCGGGCAGCTTAACGGTTCGGGACCGTCGGGCAATGCGGCGGGGTGACGCGCTGGCCCACTTGCCCGAAGCGGTGGGCCGGGCGAAAGCCCTCAGCGCAACCGTTCGTCCGGTGGCGCGATGGCGGTGCTCAGGTCACGCAGCAATGGCTTGTTGGACAGCGGATCCAGCCGCATTTCGCGTTCCTCGAGCCTGGCGGTACAGGCGTAGATCACCTTGCCGTCCAGCAACATCAGGCATTCCTTACATGCGTTCGCGTTCAGGCATGAATAACGGAACGCCAGTGTCGGATCGGTCGTGGCGCGAATGTGCCGCAGGCCGTCCAGCACGGACTGTCCTGGTTCAAATCGCACTTCGAAACGGTCATGAAATGGGGTCTGCTCCGGCCCGCCGCGGCGGACCAGAAGAACGGCGGTCAGGCTCATGCGGCCTCCGCAACGGGGACACGGTACAGACGCAACCCGCTGCCGGTCAGGCGCATGGTCTGGTTCCGTGTCCATTCGTGGTCCAAATGAGGGAAGTCCTCCCGTTGGTGGGCGCCGCGGCTTTCGGTGCGGGCGGCGGCGGCCAGAATGGCGCTTTCCGCGACGAGCAACGCGTGACGCAGACTGAACCACTCGACGCGCGCCAGGTCGTGTGGGCGGGCCTGGCCGGGAGGGACCGGGCCGGCCTCGTTGCGTAGCGCGCGCACGCCGTCCAGCGCGATGGCCAGACCGGGGGCGGTGCGGAATGGGCCAACATGGTCGGACATGGTGGCTTGCAGGCGCGCGAACAGGGCGGCGGTGTTGATCGGCGGCCCCTCGGCGGTGACCAGCCTGACGGCGGTCCGCGCCGCGTCGGGGTCGAAGGCAGAGGCGATGGACTGCCCCGCGGCAGCGCGGCCAGCGGCGCGGCCGAACGCGAGGGCCTCCGTGATAGCATTGCCGGACAGGCGATTGGCCCCATTGGCGCCACCGACAGCCTCCCCGGCGGCGTAGAGTCCGGGGACGCGCGTGGCCATGCCCGGGTCCACTCGGATGCCGCC
>Ga0193726_1001236_pt1 | contig 20978 bp, 14 predicted proteins | sample H2c1metaG_FD_144928 | JGI IMG/M metagenome (GOLD analysis project Ga0193726, IMG submission 144928) | Soil microbial communities from a riparian zone of the East river system, Colorado, United States - H2c1 | ecosystem: Environmental > Terrestrial > Soil > Riparian zone | place: USA: East River... | reverse complement strand
TCAGTTACCACTGTAACTTGGATGTTGAAGAGGCGATGTCTCAAACCTGGTTACCCCTTAAGTGATACTATTTAATACAGGACTATGAAAAATTCAATTGCCATTTTCATCATGCTTTTGTCTGCAATTTTTGTTGAGGCGCAGCAGCCATATATCGATAGCTTAAAGCATGAATTGACTATTGCAAAAGAGGACACAAATAAAGTGCACCTGCTTGCGGGGTTAAGTAATTTGTATTTCGGCTCTTCTGCTGATACTGGGGTTGCTTATGCACAACAAGCATTGGACCTTGCAAAGAAATTAAATTTTGGATATGGAATTGTTGAAGCAGAAGGAGCTTTAAGTATTTCTTTGATAATTTCAGGAAATTACCCGCTGGCATTAGACCATGCTTTTAAGACACTTTCTTTTAGTAAAAAAATTAACTCCCAATTGGTACCCTGGGCAATTAGCCTGGTGTCATGGTGTTACTATTACCTGGGAGAATATAGCACTTGCCTGAGTTATACTCGTCAGGCTTTCAAATTAGCAAAGCCATGGGAGATGCCATATGGATGGAGAGACCTGGCCCTGGTATATCACAGTTTGAATCAGGCTGATTCTGCCCTGCTTTATGCAAGAAAAGCCTTTGAAAAATTGAAAGGCTCGGCAGCTGAAGGGAACATCGCTCATATTTTAGGAGATGCCTATGCAGGTAAGGCTAATTATGATTCAGCACTGCTTCTTTACCAGGATGGTGTATTTGTTTCACAAGATAACATTGTTGACCTGGTCGATAGTTATAACGGGATGGCTGCTGTGTACAATGCAAAAAATAATTTCGATTCCGCTGCATGGTATTCTAAAAAAGTAATCTCAGAAAAAATACAAAAGAGGTACCCCATTGGCTTGCTTAAAGCAGCAAATATGCTTGCAGATATTTATGGAACACAAAACAAACCAGACAGTGCATTAAAATATGTACGAATAGCACTTAATATAAAGGATAGTTTATTTAGCCGTGAAAAAACTATCGCAATTCAAAACCTTGCTTTTAAAGAACAGGAAAGGCAAAAAGAGGTCGAAGCGTCGGAATTAAAGTATGAAAACCGCTTAAGGACATATTCCCTGGTGGGCGGGCTTATTGCCCTTTTGCTCATAGCGGGAATATTATTTAGGAATAACAGGAATAAGCAAAAGGTTAACACACAATTGCAGCAACAAAAGGAAGCATTAGAAAGCACATTAACTGAACTAAGATCAACCCAGGGCCAACTCATCCAATCCGAAAAAATGGCAAGCCTGGGTGCACTTACCGCAGGCATTGCGCATGAAATTCAAAACCCGCTCAACTTTGTCAATAATTTTTCCGAGCTCAATAGAGAGTTGATCGAAGAACTAAAAATTGAAAAGGTAAAAGATAAAAGTGAAAGAAATGTGCAGCTCGAAACCCATTTACTAAATGATATTGATCAAAATCTTGAAAAAATAAACCATCATGGCAAACGCGCCGATGCCATAGTAAAAGGAATGTTGCAGCACAGTCGCAGCAGTAGTGGCATAAAAGAATCCACTGATATCAACGCGCTGGCAGATGAATATTTAAGACTGGCTTATCATGGATTAAGGGCAAAAGACAGTTCGTTCAATGCGACCATGAAAACCGATTATGACAATGCAATTGGAAAAATAAATATCATCCCGCAGGATATCGGAAGAGTGATCCTGAATTTAATTACGAATGCTTTTTATGCGGTGGGGGAAAAAGGTAAAATTAAAAATGAAAAATATGAACCAACGGTTACCATTAGTACTGCTTTAATTCCCTCTTTGGGGGCTAGGGGGCCTAAGATCGAAATAAAAGTTGCCGACAACGGGAACGGTATTCCGCAAAAAGTATTGGACAAAATATTTCAACCCTTCTTTACTACCAAACCCTCAGGACAAGGAACTGGATTGGGCTTGAGCCTAAGCTATGACATCATAAAAACCCATGGTGGGGAAATAAAAGTTGAGACCAAAGAGGCCCGCCCGCCCGCCCGTGCCGGTACGGACGGGGATGACCCGGTCGGACGGGGAGAGGGATCGGAGTTCGTAGTAATTCTTCCGGTTAGTTGATACAAGAATTAAGATTATTACTTTTATCAGCCACCGGCAAGACAGTAAATTTATAATATGATTCTTGATTTTATTATTGCCATTTTTACTACAAGGTACCTGAAGAAATCGCTGCAAACACGAGTGCTGCTTCCTGTATGGGATAAAATATTCACAATAATTTTTTTCACTTCTATCGCATTATTAGCGCTTTCAATATTTTTTAAACCAGCTGCGCCTGTTTTGAAATGGGTCGCCCATGTACCGCTCTTGTTTTTATTGTATGTGCTTTATGTAAAGGAGGAATTCAGGACCGCCCGGTCATATATGCTTGCTATTTTTCCCTATGTACTCATCTCTATTGCCGCAGATGTTATAAAATTATTTTATACCAGGTTTGGCAATTATATTGACACCGCTATTTTCTTTTCCCTGGTATGGCTTGTCGCGATGCTGATTATAAATAGAAGGCAGCAAAAAGCACTTTTAAAAGAAAAACTAAAGACAAAAGAGGAAGAGGAACAGAATAGAATAATGGCGAAGCGGAAAGCGGAATTGGAAGTGCAGGTGGCGGAACGCACTGCAGAAATAATGTTTCAAAAAGAGGAATTACAGGAGGCATTGAATGAATTAAGAGCAACCCAAACCCAATTGATCCATTCTGAAAAAATGGCTTCACTGGGAGAACTTACTGCGGGTATTGCGCATGAGATTCAAAACCCCCTGAACTTTGTCAATAATTTTTCAGAAGTAAACAAAGAATTAATAGAAGAATTAAGAATTAAAAATGAAAAATTAAAAATCGATGATAATGAAGTAAATGAATTGCTCGATGATATAGAACAAAATCTTGAAAAAATAAATCATCATGGTAAGCGAGCAGATGCTATAGTAAAAGGAATGTTGCAGCACAGTCGCAGCAGCAGTGGTGTAAAAGAACCGACAGATATCAATGCATTGGCAGACGAATATTTACGGCTGGCATATCATGGATTAAGGGCAAAGGATAATTCATTCAATGCTACGATGAAGACGGATTTTGATGAAACCCTGTCTGCCGACGAGGCAGGAATTGGAAACATCAACATCGTTCCGCAGGATATCGGAAGAGTGATCCTTAACCTGATTACAAACGCTTTTTATGCAGTGAGTGAAAAAAGTAAAATGAAAAATGAAAACCTTCCCGATAGCAATCGGGACGGACAGGCAGGATATGAACCCACCGTTACCGTTAGTACTGCTTTAATTCCCCCTTTGGGAGGCAGGGGGCCTAAGATTGAAATTAAAGTAGCTGACAATGGGGGCGGTATTCCCCAAAAAGTTCTGGATAAAATCTTTCAACCGTTCTTTACAACAAAACCAACAGGCCAGGGAACAGGGCTTGGATTGAGTTTGAGTTATGATATTGTAAAAGCCCATGGTGGTGAGATAAAGATGGAAACGAAGGAAGGTGAAGGGAGTGAGTTTATTATTCAATTACCTGCTGTCTGACAATTTATGATATTGCAACTGCACATAACAAAATGCCTTGAACCTAACTTTGGAATAAAAATTTGACCTTTAAAGACTCGTCCTGTAAAAAAGGCTGTAAAATCCATAAGTCCTCAGCTTGCAGCGGGCAGGTGTGATCCAGAAAAAATGAAATTATTTAAAGCACTACTACTCTTATTGCCACTACTATGCGCGTTTGCAGCACATACGCAGGATCATTCCATGGACTCCCTTCAAAAAATCTTAAAAACCATCAAAGCTAAATTTGGTAATAAAACGGCTATTCCTGGCTTTGACAAGGGAATTCCCGGGCTGGATACAGATATACCGGGACTGGACAGCAACTCCATAAAGGTTTTTACGCAGAAACAACTTAAGGAAGTTTTTGAAAGGTTGAACAAAGGATTATCTACTGCAAAAGCCACAGGTGATCTTAAAAAATTGCAGGGAGGGTATTACGACCTGACGAAACTCGACAGCACAACAGGTAACTACAAGCAGGCATACGAGCACTATAAATTATATACTTTATATCGTGATAGCCTCATCAAAGAAGAAACGGAAAGAAAAGATTTGCAGGCCAGGATGCAATTTGAATTTGACAAAAAGCAGGCTGTAGCTAAAGCCGAACAGGAAAAGAAAGATGCGGAACAAAGGAGAATAAAAAACATACAATATTTTACCATAGGAACACTGATCTTTCTTTTAGTGGTGATTTTATTGATTGCATCTATACAATGGAGAAATAATAATCAGAAGAAAAAAGCCAACACGCTGTTACAAAAACAAAAAGAAACAGTTGAAGACACATTAACTGAACTTAAATCGACCCAGGCCCAATTGATCCATTCTGAAAAAATGGCTTCCCTCGGAGAGCTCACCGCGGGTATTGCACATGAAATTCAAAACCCTTTGAATTTTGTCAATAATTTTTCGGAAGTGAACAAAGAACTGTTGGGGGAAATGAAGGACGAAATTGAGAAGGGTCGTTTTGATGAAGTGAAGATCCTGGCAAACGACGTCATTGATAATGAAGAAAAAATAAACCATCATGGCAAGCGCGCTGATGCCATCGTAAAAGGAATGCTGCAACATAGTCGAAGCAGTAGTGGTGTAAAAGAACCCACTGATATTAATGCCTTGGCAGATGAATATTTACGACTAGCTTATCATGGTCTTCGGGCAAAGGACAAATCGTTTAATGCCACATTTAAAACCGATTTTGATGAGACGATCGGCAGCATCAACATCATTCCGCAGGATATTGGAAGGGTGATCCTTAATTTGCTTACGAACGCGTTTTATGTGGTGAATGAAAAAAGTAAAATGAAAAATGAAAAATATGAACCCGCAGTTTCTGTCAGCACTAAAAAAATAAATAATAAGGTTGAAATAAAAGTGAGCGATAATGGAGGTGGTATTCCTCAAAAAGTGTTGGACAAAATCTTTCAGCCATTCTTTACTACCAAACCAACTGGACAAGGAACAGGATTGGGATTATCGTTGAGTTATGATATTGTAAAAGCGCATGGAGGAGAAATAAAAGTAGAGACAAAAGAAAGGGAGGGAAGTGAGTTTATTATTTCATTGCCAGTTGCCTGAATCACTCTTGCCCTGCAGCAAACGGAGGATTAATGGGATTAAAAGATTATACGGATTTGAACCGATCTTCTAAATTAAAATCAGTGAAACCGTACGTCAAGGAAAATCCGTGATTCTGACAATTTATGATATTAAAGCACATAGCGGAGAAATCAAAGTGATGACGAAAGAGGGCGAGAAGTGAGTTTACTATACATTTACCTATTGCACAAAACGACCAGGACCTTTAAGTACCAAAATATACTTCCACCAAAATGAAAAAAATAATTTCATTATCATGCTATGCTTTATTCTTGCTACCGTTGTTTTCCTTCAGCCAGCAACCATCTGTCACCCCGGCTTATTTTCCCGATGATCTAACATTTACAAATATTGTGGGAATGGCCCAGGATAATAAGGGATTTATATGGATAGCTGATAACAGTAGCGGGCTATTTAAATATGATGGCACTCATATCATATCGTACAAACCTGAATCAAATAACCGGAATTCAATTAATACAACCAGGTTAGAATGTCTATATGCTGGTAAAAAAGGAAATATCTGGATCGGAACCTTTCAAAATGGATTGGAACGATTTGATCCGGAAACAGAAACCTTTACACTTTTTCAACACAACAATAATGATCTGTCAAGTATCTGCAGCGATTCAGTAAGAGCTTTACTCGAAGAGGATGATGGTACTGTTTGGGTGGGTTCTGTAAATGGCCTTGACAGGTTAGATATAAAGACCGGGAAGTTTACACATATTGGTGATAAATCTGAAGCAGGCCTTTCATTGAGCCATGACCATGTACGGGTATTATACCAGGATAAAGCCGGCACCATATGGGTGGGTTGCGGAAGTCCATTTTTCACTGAGGGTCCTAAACCATGGCAGGGTGGGTTATATAAGCTGGACAAAGCCGGGAAAATTACACATTATCAGCACAACGAAAAAGATTCCAGCAGTTTAATGGATAACACGGTGAGAGCAATTTTTGAAGACAGCCGCGGTGTTTTTTGGGTAGGCACTGGCGGTGATGGACTGCATATTATGGACAGGGAAAAAGGCAGTTTTCAACGCTGCCTGAATGATCCGCATAATCCTAATAAACCAAGCCGCCCTCCCGTTACTAATACTTTCACGTATGCAGAAGACCACATCACTTTTATTAATGAGGATAAGCAAGGTTGTATATGGATTGGAACTTTTTCAGGCGGGATAAACAGGTATAACCCGGCAACAGGTAATACCGAGCATTTTGGCACAGGTGAAAAAGGTCCCTATAAAACGCTGAAGAATGACTACTGGACCTGTTTAAAAACAAAGGATGATTTATTGTGGGCTTCAATTTGGCAACCGGCGAGCAATGACCAGCCATTGTTCAGGATATCTACCACCATCAATAAATTGAATTATTCACATTTTGGAAGAGTAGCAATTTCATTTGCCCAGGATGCAGACGGCAGTATGTGGTTTGGCACCAACCAGGGATTGCTGCATAATAAAAACAATAGCTATGATAGTTTTTTTGTAGATGCAACTAAAACCGGGCTAAATAATTTTATTTTACACCTGGAACAGGATGCGGACAATAATTTATGGTTATCTACCTTCAGTGGGCTTTATTATTTTAAAAAAACAACCAGGAATATCACTACATACAGGCATGATGAAAAAAATAAAAATAGCCTGTCATCTGATACAGTAGTTGCTACGCAGCTCAATGGGGATGGAACCATCTGGGTTGGCACATCAAGGGCTTTAGACCTGGTGGATATGAAAACCGGCATATTTAAACATTATATAAACGATCCTGCAGATTCTACCAGTATCAGCAGTAACCAAATACAGGACATTAAGAGAGATAAGGCCGGCAATATCTGGATCGGCACAACAAATGGTTTGGACCTGTTTGATAAAAACACCGGGAAATTTAAAACCAAGATAGAAAAGCGGGTTACGATTTTTTGCATTTTTGAAGACAGCCGCGAAAGGCTTTGGATTGGCACTTCAGCCGACGGATTATTTGTTTACAATCCCAAAACAGATAATTTTTCCAGGTGGAATGATTCTACAGGTTTAATGAATAATAACCCGGCTGTTTTTGCAATGACAGAAGATAAAGAGCATTCGTTGTGGCTAAATACAAGTATTGGGTTTATACAATTAGACCCCGAGACAAAAATGGCTATGCTGTTTGGAAAGAGCTGGGGTATTAATCCTGCTATCAGTACCGGTTTCGCATTTACATCTTCACAAGGAGAAATATTTTTTGGCGATACTGCAGGTTACTATCACTTCCTGCCTCAGAATATTGGAATCTCCCAGGGAGGAGCGGCACGTCAACCATTTATCAGTAAATTTTTTATCAGTAATAAACAGTTAATACCGGGTACAGACAAAGTCTTACCGGAGTCTCTTTCGCAAACTGAAAAAATAAAGCTTGGTTATTATCAAAATAATTTTGCCATTGAATTTAATAGTGTTGATTTTATTACCAATGAATCTGATAAGAACCTGCTATACAAATTAGAAAATTATGATGAGGCCTGGAGGAAAAACAGGGGAGAAAATAAAGTATATTATTATAATGTTCCCCCGGGAAAATATGTGTTCCGGGTAAAAGCTGTAGACCTATATGGCAGGTGGAGTGAACGATCACTAACTATAATTATTACACCACCCTGGTATAAAACATGGTGGGCATACCTGTTGTTTGCCTTATTGACGTTTGGAATTTTACGTGGATATATTGTATATCGTTCCCGCAAATTACAGAGGGAAAAAAAGATACTTGAAGAAAAAGTCGATCTTAGAACAAAACAGTTGCAACATTCGCTGGATGATTTAAAAACGACCCAGTCCCAATTGATCCAATCTGAAAAAATGGCCTCGCTGGGTGAACTTACCGCTGGTATTGCACATGAGATTCAAAATCCCCTGAACTTTGTCAATAATTTTTCGGAAGTCAATTCGGAATTGATTGCTGAAATGAAACAAGAAATCGATAATGGAAACCTGGATGATGCTAAAAGTATTGCAAATAACATTGATGAAAATGAACAAAAGATCATCTTCCATGGCAAACGTGCCGATACCATAGTAAAAGGAATGTTGCAACACAGCCGCAGCAGCAACGGTATAAAAGAACCTACTGATATAAGTGCCCTTGCGGATGAATACCTTAGGCTTGCCTATCATGGTCTGAGGGCAAAGGACAAAACATTCAATGCCACTATGAAAACCGATTATGATCAAGGAATCGGAAACATCAACATTATTCCCCAGGATATCGGGAGGGTGATTCTTAACCTGATTACAAACGCCTTTTATGCGGTCGGTGAGAGGCGGAAGGTAGAAGGCGAGGGGTATGAACCGACAGTCTCTGTGAGCACAATGAAAGTTGGGCCAAAGGTTGAAATAAAAGTGAGCGATAATGGGGGTGGCATTCCACAAAAAGTATTAGATAAGATCTTTCAACCTTTCTTTACAACCAAACCAACCGGCCAGGGCACAGGCCTGGGCTTGAGTTTGAGCTACGACATTATTAAGGCTCATGGAGGGGAATTGAAGGTGGAAAATGTAGAGGGTGCGGGAGCTACTTTTATCATTGAACTACCAATAACACAATAAAATTTATAAAATGAAATATCTTAAGCTGGTCTACCTGGCACTTTCAACGCTTCTTTGTGTTTATTCGAAGTTGGCATTTTCCCAGGTATCACGTTTCAGTGTCAATAAATTTATCGACAAGGGAGACACATTAAATTATCGATTGCTCTTTCCTGATGCCGATACCCTCAGGAAATATCCACTCGTGATCTTTTTGCACGGCTCAGGCGAACGTGGAAATGATAATGAGGCGCAATTAAAATGGGGCGTGATGAATTTTGCAACAGATCAGAATATGATGATGTACCCCGCATTGGTGATTGCTCCGCAGTGTCCCGAAAAATCGGGCTGGTCTAATTTTTCACGTAGCGATATGAAAATGCAACCCACGCCAACAAAACCCATGGAGCTTTTAATAGGACTCATTCATCAATTGATCAAAACAATGCCCGTGGATACTAACCGGATTTATATAACGGGTCTTTCAATGGGTGGCTACGGAACGTATGATGCCATTGAACGATATCCGAATTTATTTGCGGCGGCCGTACCTGTTTGCGGTGCCGGTGATACTTCAAGAGTAGCATCGATAAAGCACACACCCATCTGGATCTTTCATGGAGCGGAAGATCCTGCGGTCAATCCAATTTATTCTTTGCAGATGTTTGAAGCACTAACAAAAGCCGGTGCTCATCCTGGATTTACCCAGTATCCCGAAACAGGACATTTTTCCTGGCTCGCCGCTTATAGTGATGCACATATGATGGAATGGTTGTTCCGGCAGCATAAATAAGGTAAGTTTGGTAAAATGAATAATAGAGTACGTAAAATATTTTTTTTCTTCATTGGCCTATTTTATTCATGTATCGCAGATTCGCAGGCTGCTTTACCCGATTCATTAAAAACAGATTCTCTCAAAAAAATCTTACAAACTCAAAAAGAAGATACCAATAAAGTAAATACTTTAAATGAATTGAGTGCTGAGCTGGTTGCTAACAGGGACATCTCTATGGAATATGCAAAATCCGCGCTATTACTGTCTCAAAAAATACATTACAAAAATGGAGAAGCTAATGCTGATTATAATTACGCAATAGCCTTTCAAGGAAGTAATTATATCGGTACACAAGGTTCGCTCGACGAAGTACTTAATTATCTAAACAGAGCCCTAAGCCTGTTTCAATCCCTGAAAAATGATTCTAAGATTGGAGATTGTTATTCGAAATTATCCAGGGCATATATGCAGTTAGATCAGGACATACCGGCTGCTATAAAAAATATGTTAGCCGCTCTGAATATTTATGAAAAAACAGGGGATAAACAAAAACTGGCTTTCTGTTATATGGATTTAGGATCATATTACTTAGATGAAGATGATGAGAGCTCCAGGAAGGAAGGTCTTGAGTTTTTGAAAAAAGCCTTAAATATTTCTATAGAAATAAAAGATTCTTCCAGGATTGCCTATACAGCACATTTGATTGGGGAAACATCTATTTATAATAGAGACTATCAGGGGGCTTTCCAATATCTGAATACTTCTCTTGAGACATACCAGGCTATGGGCAGTCGTGCTCCTGATTTTGGAGTTTCCTGGACCAAGGGGTCTATTGCTGATTTGTATGTAGCACAGGGAAACGATGCTATTGGGGCTAATGATTTAAAATTGGCATCTGAAAAATTTCAAACAGCCCTTGAGATCTACAGGGAAAGAGTGGAAGTGGAAAATGCTGGTAACATGTCTCACAGGCAATCTTATGGCGAGTTGGGTGATTGTTATTTCTCCCTGAGTAAGATCAGTTCCGGCAAAGCGAAGCGGGATAATTTATTGCAGAGCCTGAAATACAATGAACTTCTTTTACAAATAGCTGTGAATGCGAATAACAAATCCATAATTGGGGATAGCTACTATAATTTATCAGAGGTTTATGAGGCTCTCGGAAATGACAAAGAAGCTTTTGAAAACTATAAGAGCTACATAATTTATAGAGATAGTTTGTACAACGAAGAGAATACCAGGAAGACGGTCCAGGCGAAGATGCAGTATGATTTTGATAAAAAAACATCGATCGCGAAAGCGGAACAGGGAAAGAAAGATGCGGAAACAAGACGAATAAAAAATCAACAGTACTTCGCTATTGCAGGGCTTGGTGTCGTTGTGCTGGCTGTGGTGGTTATAGCTTTGATACAATTCAGGAATAATAAACAAAAGATAAAAGCAAATAGGTTACTTCAGCAGCAAAAGGAAAAAGTGGAAAGCACCCTGGTAGAATTAAAATCAACACAAACGCAACTCATCCAATCTGAGAAAATGGCCTCTCTTGGAGAATTAACCGCGGGCATTGCACACGAAATTCAAAACCCGCTGAATTTTGTCAATAATTTTTCTGAGGTAAACAGCGAATTAATTACAGAGATGAGAGAGGAGTTGGCGAAAGGAAATATAGAAGAAGCAAATCAAATAGCAGGTGATATAAATGAAAATGAACACAAAATAATCTTCCACGGCAAACGTGCCGATGCTATTGTAAAGGGAATGTTGCAGCACAGTCGCAGCAGCAGTGGGGTAAAAGAACCTACGGACATCAATGCTCTGGTAGATGAGTATTTAAGATTGGCATATCACGGGCTTAGGGCGAAGGACAAGACGTTCAATGCAACAATGAAAACTGATTATGACCAAACTATAGGTAAAATCAATATCGTTCCGCAGGATATTGGAAGAGCCATATTGAATTTAATTACGAATGCCTTTTATGCAGTGGGAGAAAGAAGTAAAATGAAAAATGAAAAATATGAGCCAACGGTTACCGTTAGTACTGCTTTAATTCCCCCTTTGGGGGGCAGGGGGCCAAAGATCGAAATAAAAGTTGCCGACAACGGGGGTGGTATCCCTCAAAAAGTATTGGATAAGATTTTTCAACCCTTTTTTACTACAAAACCAACTGGACAAGGTACAGGGTTGGGATTGAGCCTGAGCTATGACATCGTCAAAGCACATGGGGGTGAGTTGAAAGTGGATACAAAAGAGGGAGAATTTGCAGTATTCACCATTATTTTGTCAGCATAAAACTTATATTCATTGTATGAAAATCTTAGTAGTAGACGACGAAAAAGATGTCCAGGTTTTATTTGAACAGCGCTTCAGACGGGAAATCAGGAGCCAGGAAATGCAATTCGTATTCGCTTTTTCGGGGGAAGAAGCGTTGGGTTATCTCAATGGGCACGACCATGAAGCCGTTCTGATTCTTTCAGACATCAATATGCCTGGAATGAGCGGACTGGACCTGCTTAAAAAAATTAAAGAAAAATATCACCAACCACCGCCCATGGTAATGATGATCACTGCCTATGGGGATGCGGAAAATTACAATACGGCGATGCGCCTTGGAGCCGATGATTTTTTGACCAAGCCGGTTGATTTTTCATCCCTAAAAGAGAAACTAAAAGCAATCCACTAATGTCTAAAATCCTGGTTGTAGATGACGAGGCGGATCTTGAAGTGCTTATAAAACAAAAGTTCCGACAGAAGATAAGAGAGCACCTCTATGAATTTGTATTTGCCATCAATGGTGTCAAAGCGCTGGAACAATTGGAGCTACACCATGATATTGATATAGTGCTCAGCGATATTAATATGCCTGAAATGGACGGACTAACCCTGCTCTCCAGGCTAAGTGAAAAACATTCCCTGCTAAAATCCGTTATCGTTTCTGCCTACGGCGATATGGATAATATACGCATCGCAATGAACCGCGGGGCTTTTGATTTTATTACCAAACCGGTAAATTTTGAAGACCTTGAATTGACCATGGAGAAGACGATCCGTCATGTTAACCAGTTGCGTGAAACTATGAAAGCCATTAAAGAGAACAATATTCTCCGTATGTATGTAGATGAAACGGTTTTGAATTTTATGGGGAGCCGGGAATTTGAATCTTCATTGATGGAAAATGAGGTCATAGAAGCCACCGTGGCCTTTATGGATATTTGCAGTTTCACTACCATCAGTGAAAATGAGAAACCAGATGTTGTAGTAAAATTATTGAACAATTATTTTGATGTGATGGTAAAAGAGATCATTGCCCAGGGTGGATTTATTGATAAATTCATGGGGGATGCTGTCATGGCCGTTTTTCGCGGGGAGTACCATCTTGACCGGGCTATTGATGCCTGCCTTGCCGTAAAACAAAAGATCAACACCCTTCCAGAGATCCCGGGTAATATCAATTTTAAACCAAAAGTTTCTATTGGAATAAACAGCGGCGAAATGATCTGTGGCAACATAGGATCTGCAAATCTCCGGCGCCTTGATTATACTGTGATCGGGGATGTTGTAAATACTGCGCAAAGATTGCAATCCGTCGCAAAGGAAGGCCAGATAATAATTAGTCAATCTTCTTATGACCTGGTGAAACAATCCTTTAATTGCCGCCAGGTAGATGAGGTGAAATTGAAAAACAAATCCAATGCCGTCATGATATATGAAGTGATAGATTAGTCACCTGTTGAGACGCGCCGATGTTTATATTTTTCCTGAATTTTAATTTTGATTTCGCTTCTTTTGATACCTTGAGGCATGAAGTGGTTTCTCCTTTTAGTTTTTTTTCCTCTTACTGTATTTTCTCAAAATGGATCTTGTGATATCCTTATTAAGAATGGAAAGATCATCGATGGTACGGGCAATAGCTGGTATTACGGAGACGTAGCGATTAAAGATGGAAAAATATTTAAGATTGGCAGGGACGTAGAGCTTCCGGCAAATAAAATAATTGATGCAACAGGATTGATCGTTGCCCCTGGATTTATTGATGTGCATACGCACCTTGAAGGCGATGAAACAAAAGATCCAAACGCTACAAATTTTATCATGGACGGAGTCACCACTTGCATTACCGGCAATTGTGGTTCCTCAAATACTGATATCGGTAAATACCTTCATTGGATCGATTCATTAAAGCTTTCTATCAATGTCGCTACACTTGTAGGGCACAATGATGTCAGGGAAAAAGTGATGGGAAAGGTCAACCGCGATCCAACCGGAGAAGAAATGCAGGAAATGAAGAACCTCGTTGATAAAGCCATGATGGATGGAGCTCTGGGTTTTTCTACAGGACTCATATATATTCCTGGAACTTATACAAAGACATCGGAAATAGTTGAATTGGCAAAACTGTCTGCAAAGTATCATGGAGTTTATACAACTCATATGCGTGATGAAGGGGACAGTATTGTTTTTGCTATCCGCGAAGCATTGACTGTGGGTCGTGAAGCAAAGCTCCCCGTTGAAATTTCACATTTTAAATTGAGCGGGCAGCAAAATTGGGGAAGAAGTAGAGAAACAGTACCAATGATCATAGCGGCCCGGAAAGAAGGGATAGAAGTAACGATCGATCAATATCCATATACCGCAAGCAGCACCTCCCTGGGTACGTTGATCCCGGATGAAATTCTTGCCGACAACCAGGATTCAATAAATGCCAGGTTGCAAAGACCATGGATAAAAAAATATGTGGTGCAGTCTATGTTGAAAAAACTGAACAATAGGAAGTTGAAACATTTCAGCTATGCGGTAGTGGCATATTTTGAACCGGATACTTCTTACAACGGTAAAAGCATTGAGCAGATCAATTTAATGAAAGGGAAAAAACATACTGCAATAAATGAAGCGGAAACCTTAATCGATTTGATGATACAGGGAGGAGCCACTGCAATATTCCATGGAATGGGTGAAGAAGATATTAAACGCATCATGAAATATCCCTTCGATATGTTTGGCAGTGATGCAACGATTCGTGTACTGGGCAAAGGCGTTCCTCATCCACGGGGCTATGGTACAAATGCAAGGGTATTGGCGGAATATGTAAGAGACCAGCATGTTATTTCTTTAGAAGAAGCGATCCGGAGAATGACCTCCCTTGCTGCCCAAACATTTCAGCTCCACGATCGTGGTTTGCTGACTGAAGGATATGCTGCCGACATTGTGGTGTTTGATGAAAATAAAGTGCAGGATGTTTCTACGTATGATCATCCTCATGCTTATTCAAAAGGTTTTCGATATGTGATTGTAAATGGAGTTTTGACAGCAGAAAATGAAAGGCATACGGGTGCAAGAGCAGGCAAGGCATTATACGGCCCGGGGGTTTCAAAATAAAATTTCATGTAATAACAGGCGGTGGTTTATTTAATTTATTTTTTTTGCCAGATTCATTGCAATTCCATTTTGGCTACCCGGTCTATTTAATTTTTCATTTACTTTAAATTGATACGATGAAGATCAACCTCTTAACCAGCTTGGTACAAACGAAGAAAAACAGTTGTTGGCTCATTGCCCTGTTTTTAATCGGTATTCAAATCAATGCGCAACAATTTACTTCCTCTGTAAAACAATTTATCATTGTTAATTCCGATACGGTGGCCCTCACTCACGCCACGGTGGTGGATGGAACGGGAAGCGCTTCAAAAATGGATCAAACGATTATTATCATAAAAGGCCGGATTGCAGAAGTAGGAAGCTCGACAAGAATAAATGTTTCAAAGTCTGCAAAAGTTATTGATTGCACGGGAAAAACAATCATTCCGGGAATGGTTATGATGCATGAACATTTGTTTTATGGAGAATCTGTAGGACCCTATTACCTGGGTCTTGAGATGCCTGTTTCATTTCCCAGGCTATATCTCGCAGGCGGTGCCACAACGATTAGAACTACAGGCAGCACAGAACCGCAAACGGATCTTAATCTAAAGAAGTGGATCGATGCGGGAAGAATGGCAGGTCCCGACATAGATGTTACCGGTCCTTATATTGAAAGGGAGTTTTTGCCAATACCAGAAATACAATTCATAAAGACGCCGGAAGATGCCGAAAAAGAAGTGGAATATTGGATCAGCAAGGGATCCACATCCTTCAAGGTATATATGGATATCACAAAGGACGACCTGAAAGCTGTAGTTACCACCGCTCATAAAAGCAATTTAAAAGTAACCGGTCATTTGTGTTCTATAACTTATCGGGAGGCCGCTACTCTTGGCATCGATAACCTCGAACATGGTTTCATTCCCTGTAGTGATTTTGTTCAGGGAAAAAAAGAAAATGTCTGCGCATTTGGAGCTGTAACGCCATCGCTAAAAAATCTTGATGTAAATAGTGAAGCGATGAAGGACCTTATGAAGTTCCTGATTGAAAAAAAAGTAGCCCTTACCTCAACGCTTCCCGTTTTTGAACCTTACACCGGAAGAGAAGTGATACCTGGAAACGGAGATGCTGCGCTGGCACCCCAGGTAATGGAAGCTGTTCGGAAAAATTATGATGCTTCCGTTAGGATTGATTCATCTGATGCCGCACTTTTTAAAAAAGAAATGGCCTGGGAAAAACAATTTGTTGAAATGGGCGGAAGGTTAATGGCCGGTGTTGACCCCACCGGGGCGGGCCGCACCATTCCGGGCTATGCAGACAGGCACGTGTTGGAACTGCTGGTAGAAGCGGGGTTTACATTTGCGCAGGCTGTAAAGATCTGTAGCCTCAATGCTGCCGAATATTTAGGAAGAGAAAAAGAGATTGGAACTATTTCGGAAGGCAAAAGAGCGGACCTGGTCCTGATCAATGGTAATCCTGAGAAAGATATAAAAACGGTGCGAAACACCGAGATCGTTTTTAAGAATGGAGTGGGTTATGATTCAAAAAAACTATTCGACTCAGTCAATGGAAAAGTGGGCTTGTACTAAAGTAATTCAAGCCCTATATTTTTTCATAACAGAAAATAAATTCAAATGAGAAAACTTTTTGTTTTGGTATTATTTTATCCTTTTGTTGTTTCCGCACAAAATAATTATTCGCAACTCCTGCAACAGTTCATGACTGGTCAACATGATTATTTCCGCTTTAATGGAAATGCGATGGTGATAAAACAAGGTAAAATTATTTACCAGCAAGCGCTGGGTTTTGCTGATTATAACACGCAGCGCCGATTGAATGATAGTTCCGTGTTTGAACTTGCTTCTCTCTCCAAACAATTTACTGCCATGGGGATCATGATCTGCAAAGAAAAAGGTTTGCTCAGTTATGATGACAATATCAAAAAATATTTCCCCGGCCTGCCTTATGATAATATCACGATCAGGAATTTACTGACACATACTTCCGGCCTTCCTGGTTATGAAGACCAATTTGAAAAAAACTGGGATAGAAAAAAGATCGCGTTCAATAAGGATGTTATTGATGTTTTGGAAAAATTGAAGGATACTTTGTTTTTTAAACCGGGTACTAAATGGAAATATAGCAACACAGGTTATGTCTTGCTTGCATCTATTATCGGGAAGGTTTCGGCAATGAGTTATAATGAATTTATGAAAAAAAATATTTTTCAACCGCTTGGAATGACTCATAGTTTTATATATAATACCCGCCGCAGCACAGGAAAGATCCCCGCGAATTATGCATTGGGTTTTGTGTATTCTGACAGCTTGAAGCGATATATACTTCCAGACAGCCTGGCAAAATATGGTTTTGTATATTATCTCGATGGCATTGAGGGTGATGGCAGTGTAAACAGTACCACAGGTGACCTTTTTAAATGGGACCAGGCATTGTATGGAAATACGCTGGTGAGCAAAGCATCGCTGAACGAAATGCTTTCACCAATGGTGCAAATGTCTCCCAGGGATTCAACAAGTTTTTATGGATTTGGAGTCATGGTTCAAACCGGAACTGACAGAGGAAAAATTGTTTCCCACACAGGCGGATGGCCGGGATACGCAACAAATATCACCAGGTTCGTTGACAGTAGTGAAACCCTCATACTGTTATCCAACAATGAGACCAATGCTTCTCTTTTGATCGCAGGAATAGAATCCATTTTAGCGGGTGAGCCCTTGCTTATGCCCTATGATCACAAAGAAGTGAAGATCGATCCGGCAATCCTGGATAAATATGTCGGCAAGTACTCTGCATTTCTAACACTGGTCTTTATAAAAAAAGATGGAAAACTTTACCGGCATAGAGATGGAACTCCGGATATTGAGTTAAAACCTGAATCCGAAACTAAATTTTTCTATTCTGACGGCACTGACAGGCAAATAGAATTTGAAGTGGATCCTTCGGGAAAGGTTGTCAGAGCGTGGTTCATCAACACAGGTCAGAAAGGGGAATTGAAAAAGATAGGATAATATTAAAATAAAATGGGAACCACTCCTGCCAGGACATTTGGAGTTTTCTTCCTGCGAACGTTACTTGGAGTAATTGTGCTGATGCAGGGATGGGGAAAGGTGTTTACCTGGGGACTGCCTAAGGTTTATGATATGTTTTTCAAAGAATTTGAAAAAACCTTTATTCCAAATTGGGTGATCTGGACCAGCGCATATTATACCTCTTATGTGGAATTAGTTGCGGGCATCCTGCTGATAACCGGTTTATTCAAACAGGTTGCCTTGTACTTATTAGCGTTTGATTTATTGATCGTATCCTTTGGACATGGTTTGATGGAACCCATCTGGGACCTGCAACATGTAATACCAAGGGCTATTTTAGTTGCCACACTATTACTCCTGCCTGAAGAATGGGATACATGGAGAATAACCTCACTAATAAAAAGTAAACGTCTTGAGAAAATTTAATTGGATTTTTTTTTTAAAAATCAGGCAATAAATAAATGGGCTTCCGATTTAATAAGACTCCACGAAAAAACAAGTACTCAATAGTTGATTAGTTTTTGAATGGTTTCATGCAGCCGTGACTTTGCGAGGAAATTTTGTTCCAACTCAATAGAAAAAGGAATAGGTGTGTCAAGTGAGGCACAACGCATCACTGGCGCATCAAGGATTTCAAAACAATGTTCGCTGATCCATGCGGCAATTTCACCTCCTATGCCACCAACCAGGCTGTCTTCATGAAGGATCAGGACTCTTCCCGTTCTTGCCACTGCTTCCCGAATTGCAAAATAATCCAGGGGCAATAATGTTCTCAGGTCTATGATATCGATGGATATTTCAGGATGCTCCGCTGCATAATCATCGGCCCAGTGAACACCAGCTCCATAAGTGATGATGCCGATATCATCTCCTTCCCTCACATGTTTTGCTTTCCCAATCGCGATTTCATAATATTCTTCAGGAACAGGACCGCTTATACTTCTGTACAAGGCCTTATGCTCAAAATACATTACAGGATTTGGATCATTGATGGCAGCAATTAATAACCCTTTTGCATCAACAGGTGTGGAAGGATAAACAATTTTCAAACCGGGAGTATGTACAAACCATGCCTCATTACTTTGTGAGTGAAAAGGTCCCGCGCCTACACCGCCCCCAGTCGGCATGCGGATCACAACATCAGCATTTTGACCCCACCGGTAATAAATTTTCGCAAGGTTATTTACCACCTGGTTAAAACCCATCGTCACAAAATCACCAAACTGCATTTCAACCACACTCTTAAATCCTTCAAGACACAAACCCAGTGAAGCACCTATGATCGCACTTTCACAAAGTGGCGTATTTCGTACCCTTTCCTTTCCGAAGTCATTCATAAAACCTTCGGTGATCTTAAAGGCGCCTCCATATTCTGCAATATCCTGCCCCATTAGTACAAGATTGGGGTGCGCTTCCATACTCTGGTGCAACCCTTCCCTGAGCGCATCGATAAATCTTTTTTCTGCTGTTGGAGAATGGCTGGAAAACGATGGCGCGGCATTGTCGAGACTAATTGTTCTTTGAGTCGCCGCTTCTCCAGGGGTATTATCAGCATATACATCCGCCAGTTCCGCATCGGTATCGGGTTCCGGAGGTTTTGCAGCAAAACCTATATTCAATTCTTCATCAATTTTTTCCTTGAATTCATTCTTGACCGATTCAACTGTACTGTCATTTAATAATCCAATAGATTTCAAATATCCTTCGTAGGTAACTACAGGATCTTTCAATTCCCATATTTCAAAAAGTTTTTTGGGAACATATTTTGTTCCACTCGCTTCTTCATGGCCTCTCATTCGGAATGTGAGACATTCAATGATATATGGTTTTTGATTCCTGGTGCAATAGTCACGAACACCTTTAATCGTATCATATACAGCCAGGATATCATTTCCGTCTATTTGCACTCCTTCTATTCCGTATCCCTTTGCTTTATCAATCAGACTAATGCAACGATATTGTTCTTCAGTTGGTGTGCTTAAAGCATATCCATTGTTTTCAATTAAAAAAATTACGGGGAGGTCCCAGACTGCAGCTACGTTCAGCGCTTCATGAAAATCTCCTTCGCTGGTTCCTCCTTCACCAGTGAAAGCCAATGAAATTTTATTTATTTTTTTCAATTTGTTTGCAAGCGCTATACCGTCCGCAATTCCCAACTGGGGGCCCAGGTGCGAAATCATCCCACAGATATGATGTTCCCTTGTACCGAAATGAAAACTTCTTTCCCTGCCTTTACTGTAGCCTTCTTTACTTCCCTGCCATTGCATGAATAATTTATGTAACGGCATATTTCGCGCAGTAAAAACGCCAAGATTGCGATGCAACGGCATGATCCATTCATCTTCTTCAAGCGCTAGCGTGGCACCCACTGCAATCGCTTCCTGCCCAATGCCACTGAACCATTTCGAAATTTTTCCCTGCCGGAGCAACAGGAGCATTTTTTCTTCGATCATCCTTGGCCATAATATACTCCGGTAAAAATGGAGCAGCTGTTCCCCGGATAAATCTTTTCGATCAAAATTCATGACACGAATTTCACGCATTAAAAGTTAAAAGCGAAATCAGGAATCAATAGACTTGTCTTTCTGCGTTTCTTTATTGAAAATAGAAGTGAGTAGGGAAAGGAGAAGGCTAAAAAGGAGCGCCCATCCAAAATTGTCAATCCTGAATCCAGTAACAAAACGACTTGCCAGCAAAGCAACAATAGCATTGATAATAAATAAAAACAGGCCGAGAGTAAGTATGGTGACCGGAAGTGTAAAAAGAATGAGAAGAGGTTTGACAAATATATTGAGTATCGCCAACACCACAGAAAAAACAAGAGCCGTCCAGAATGTGTCAACATGAATTCCCGGAAGGACATTTGCAAGGGCAAATGAAATGATGGCAACAAAGAGAATGCGTATAAGAAATCCCATTGATTTTTTTTAGATCATTCTACACTACCAATAACTCATAAAATTCTTTCGGATCCAGGTATTTTTCTGCCAGTTGTTTTAATTCTTCGGCTGTAACAGTTTTGATATT
>Ga0193726_1001235_pt1 | contig 20978 bp, 17 predicted proteins | sample H2c1metaG_FD_144928 | JGI IMG/M metagenome (GOLD analysis project Ga0193726, IMG submission 144928) | Soil microbial communities from a riparian zone of the East river system, Colorado, United States - H2c1 | ecosystem: Environmental > Terrestrial > Soil > Riparian zone | place: USA: East River... | reverse complement strand
CGCCCAGGAAGTGCTGATGCCGACCATCCAGTCGGCCGACCTGTGGCGCGAGAGCGGCCGCTACGACGCCTATGGGCCGGAGATGCTGCGCATCAAGGACCGCCACGACCGCGACATGCTGTTCGGGCCGACCAACGAGGAGATGATCACCGTCCTGTTCCGCGACGGCGTCAAAAGCTATCGCGACCTGCCTAGGAATCTCTATCACATCCAGTGGAAGTTCCGCGACGAGGTGCGGCCGCGCTTCGGCGTCATGCGCGGGCGCGAGTTCCTGATGAAGGACAACTACTCCTTCGATGTCGACAAGGCGGGCGCCACGCGCTCCTACAACAAGATGTTCGTGGCCTACCTGCGCACCTTCGCGCGCATGGGCCTGAAGGCGATCCCGATGCGCGCCGATACCGGCCCGATCGGCGGCGACCTGAGCCACGAGTTCATCGTCCTGGCCGAGACCGGCGAGAGCGCCGTGTTCTGCCACAAGGGGCTGGTCGACAAGGACATCCTGAGCCGCAAGATCGACTACGCGGCCGATCTGCAGCCGATCGTGAACGAATGGACGTCGCTCTATGCCGCGACCGACGAGAAGCACGACAAGGCGGCGTTCGAGAAGATCCCCGAAGGCGAGCGGCTGGCCGCGCGCGGCATCGAGGTCGGCCATATCTTCTACTTCGGCACCAAGTATTCCGAGCCGATGAAAGCGGTCGTGGCCGGTCCCGGCGGCGAGCAGATCACGGTCGAGATGGGTTCCTACGGCATCGGCGTATCGCGCCTGGTCGGCGGCATCATCGAGGCGAGCCACGACGACGCCGGCATCGTCTGGCCCGAGTCGGTGGCGCCCTTCAGGGTGGCCATCGTCAACCTCAAGCCCGACGACGGCGCGGTGTCCGGCGCCTGCCAGAAGCTCTATGACGAACTCGTCGCGAAGGGCATCGAAGTGCTGCACGACGACCGCGACCTCAGGCCCGGCGCCAAGTTTGCCGACATGGACCTGATCGGCACACCCTGGCAGGTGATCGTCGGCCCCAAGGGCGTGGCGGCCGGCAAGGCCGAGCTCAAGAACCGCAAGACCGGCCAGCGCGAGGAGCTGCCGTTCGACCAGGTCGCCCAGCGGTTCAGCTGAGCCGGGGACGGGCGCATCATGGTTTTTGCCGCCGTCGAGCGCCTGATCGCCTTTCGCTACCTGCGCGCCCGCAGCGACGAGGGCTTCATCTCGGTCATCGCCGGCTTCTCGCTGGTCGGCATTACCCTGGGCGTCGGCACCTTGATCGTCGTCATGTCCGTGATGAACGGCTTTCGCGTCGAGATGCTGCGCCAGATGTCGAGCATCAGCGGCCAGCTCGGCGTCCAGGGCAGCCAGAACGGCCTTGATGCAACGGCGGACCTGCTGACGCGCGTGCGGGCCGTACCGGGTGTCGTTAGCGCGACGCCCGCGGTCGAGGGCCAGGTCATGGCCGTGGCCGGCGAGCGCGTCCGCGGCGTGGTCCTGCGCGGCATGCAGCCCGACGACTTCCGGGCGCGCACGCCGCTTGCCGCCTCGATCGAGGGGCCGCCGGAGGTGCGCCAGCGCTATCGGGCCCTGTGTCGCGGCGACGACGAGAAGCCCATCGACTGGGGCAGCCTCAAAGGCTTCGGCAACGATTTCTCCGTCGTGATCGGCCGCCGGCTGGCCGATCTCCTGGGATTGAAGGTGGGCGATCGCCTGCAGCTCGTCTCGCCGGTCTCCGTCGCCACGCCGTTTGGCGTCATGCCACGCTCAGCAGCGGCGCGGGTGGCGGCGATCTTCTGCGCCGGCATGTACGATTACGACGCCAACTTCGTCTACGCGCCGCTGGTCGACGCGCAACGCCTGCTCGATCTCGGCGGCAAGGTCACCGGCATCGAGGTGTTCGTGGCCGACAACGCTTCGATTGCCGCCACGCGCCGGCTGGTCTCCCAGGTCATCGGCACGGAAGGATGGGTGTTCGATTGGCAGCAGGCCAATGTCGGCTTCTTCTCCGCCATCCAGGCCCAGACCAACGTGATGTTCCTGGTGCTGACCATGATCGTGCTGGTGGCGGCCTTCAATATCGTCTCCAGCCTCGTCATGCTGGTCCGCACCAAGACCGCCGACATCGCCATCCTGCGCACCATGGGCGCAAGCCGTGGCGCCGTCCTGCGGGTGTTCCTGCTCGACGGGCTGGCGATCGGCGGGGTGGGGACGATCCTGGGGGTCGTGCTGGGGCTGGCCTTCGCGCGCAACATCGAGTCGATCCGCCAGTGGCTGCAGAGCACCTTCGATATCGTCCTGTTCGATGAGACGCTCTATCTGCTGGCCGAGCTGCCCTCGCGCATCGAATGGACGGAAGTCGCGGTGATCGCCGGCATGGCGCTGGTCTTTGCACTGCTCGCCTCGCTGTATCCGGCGGCGCGGGCGGCGCGGCTCGATCCGGTCGAAGGGTTGCGCCGTGAGTGACGCCGCGCCCGCCGTCGAACGCTGGCTCGCCTGGCGTTACCTGGCGACCCGCCAGCGCGAGGGCTTCGTCTCCTTCATCGCGATGTTCTCCCTGATCGGCGTGGCGTTGGGCGTGGCCACCCTGATCGTGGTGCTGTCGGTCATGGGCGGCTTCCGCCAGCAGCTGCTCGGCCGCATCATCGGCATGAACGGCCATATCGTGATCACCGCACGCGACGGCATGGTGCAGGCGACTCCGGAGCTTTTGGCCAAGCTCAAGGACTTCCCGGGCGTCCAGGCCGTCCACCTGACGCTCGAGCGCCAGGCGCTGGTTTCCACCAACGGCGGCCAGACGCGCGGCGCGCTGTTGCGCGGCGTGCGGCCTGAGGACCTGATGTCGCGCGAGATCGTCACCAAGAACATCGTCCACGGCGATCTCGGCGCCTTCGGCACGCGGCCGGGGATCGTCATGGGCGAGCGGCTGCGCCAGGCGTTGAATGTGCGGGCCGGCGACAAGGTCACGCTGGTTACGCACAAGCTGAACGAAAACGGCACGATCGCGCCGCGCTACACCGACTACGAGCTGCTGGCGAGTTTCTTCACGCGCCGCTTCGAGTTCGATGGTGCGCTCGTCTTCGTGCCCCTGCCGATGCTGCAGGACGACCTCGAATACGGAAACCAGGACGTGAGCTCGATCGATCTCGACATCGCCGATCCGGCGGCGGCGCCGCGGGTGGCGGGTGAGCTGCGCAAGGTGCTGGGCCGCGACGATCTCAAGGTGGCGGACTGGCTTGGCCTCAATGCCCGCTTCGTCGGCGCCCTGCAGGTCGAGAAGGTGATGATGTTCATCATCCTCACCCTGATCGTGGTGGTGGCGGCGATGAATGTGGTGGCGAGCTTCACCATGCTGGTCCGCGTGAAGCGCGGCAGCATCGCCATCCTGCGCACCATGGGCGCCTCGCCGCGCACCATCGTGCGCGCCTTCTTCATGTCCGCTGCTGCTGTCGGACTGGTCGGCACCGCCGTCGGGACCGCCCTCGGCCTTCTGGTCTGCGCCAACATGCCGTCGATTGGAGCGTTGCTGGCCTGGATCACCGGGACGGCGGGCAGCGGCGGTGCCGAGGTCGATTTCATCACCTCCATGCCGGTGCGGGTGCAGCCCATCGAAGTGGCGTCGGTCATGGCCGTGGCGATCGTCCTGTCGCTGGCGGCGGCTGCCTATCCAGCCTGGCGCAGCACGCGGGTCGAACCGGTCGAAGGACTGCGGCATGAGTGATTCGCTCTTTCCGCTGTCCCTGCGCGACGTCAAGCGGACCTTCGTGCAGGGCGACCGCCGCCTGGAGGTATTGCAAGGCGTCTCGCTGGACCTCCGTCCCGGCGAGATCGTGGCCTTGGTCGGCCAATCGGGCAGCGGCAAGTCGACCTTGTTGCACATCGCGGGCCTGCTCGAACGGCCGGATGAGGGCGACATCATCGTCGAGGGCAAGTCGGCGGGAGCCGCCGGCGACCGCAAGCGTACGGCTTTGCGCCGGAAGGTTCTGGGCTTCGTTTACCAATATCATCACCTGCTGCCGGAGTTCTCGGCGATCGAGAACGTGATGTTGCCGCAGATGCTGAACGGGCGGTCGCGCAGTCAGGCGCGCAGCCACGCCGCCGAACTTCTGGCGATGGTGCAACTCAAGGACCGCTCCGACCACAGGCCGGGGCGGCTCTCGGGAGGCGAGCAGCAGCGCGTGGCGATTGCGCGGGCTGTCGCCAATGCGCCGCGCGTGCTGCTGGCCGACGAGCCGACGGGCAACCTCGATTCGTCGACGGCTGACACAGTGTTCCGCCAGTTGTTATCGCTGGTGCGGGACACCGGCATGGCCGCGCTGGTCGCCACCCACAATCCCGAACTGGCTGCCCGCATGGACCGCACGGTGACGCTCAAGGATGGCGTGTTGAGCTGAAGCATCGGACGGACTTGTCCGCGCCGGCGGCGAAAAATTTGCGAGCTTTTACAGGCGGCAAACAGCCATTTACCCCCCTTATGGTGCTTACTTATTCGACGAGACCGCGGATGGCGGACATCCGGCAGAAATTGTAGTATTACTAATATATCTCTTGACTTTTACTAAGGGCATGCCAATTTCAGGCGTGCCTCGGAAGCAGGCCGGATCTCTGGAAAGCTTGCCATCCTGAAGGCGGAAAGGCGGCGCAAGGTGCGCAGACAGCGAGTGGGAACTTCGGACATGTGGCGCAGCCTGTGGGTAATCTGCAGGGGATTCCGCCTCGCTTTCCACAAGGTTGCGGCGCGATATTGAGTCGTGGCCCTCGCTGATTTCATTCACCTGAAAGTCCGATCCGCCTATTCGCTCACGGAAGGTGCGAACAAGGTCGACATGGTCGTGGCGCTCGCCAAGGCGAACGCCATGCCGGCGGTTGCCGTCACCGATCGCAACAATCTCTTCGGCGCCCTGGAATTCGCCCAGTATGCCTCGAAAGCCGGCATCCAACCCATCATCGGTTGCGATCTCGGCATCCGCCGTGAGGAGGAGGGGGGCATCGCGACGGTGGGCAAGGCGCCGCCGGCGGACTGGCTCGCCCTGCTGGTCCAGAACGAGACAGGCTACCTCAACCTGATGCGGCTGGTGAGCCGCGCCCATCTCGAGTTCAAGACCGGCGCGCAGCCGGCGCTGCCGCTCTCCGAATTGGAAGGCAATACCGACGGATTGCTGGCTCTCGTCGGCAGCATGGGCAGCGGCGTGGGTCGATTGCTGGCGGCTGGTCAGACGCCGGCAGCGGCCCATCAGCTCGAACGCCTGAAAGCCCTGTTCGATGGCCGGCTCTATATCGAACTGCAGCGCCATGGCGAGGACGGGGAGCGCCGCATCGAGGGCCCGCTGATCGATCTGGCCTATGAAAGCGGCCTGCCGCTGGTGGCGACCAACGATGTCCACTTTCCCAAAGCCTCGATGTACGAGGCGCATGACGTGCTGCTGTGCATCGAGCAGGGCGCGCATATCGAGGATCCCAACCGCCGCCGCCTGACGCCGGAGCACTACTTCAAGTCGGCCGCCCAGATGCGCGAGCTCTTTGCCGATCTGCCGGAGGCCTGCGACAACACTCTGGTGATCGCCCAGCGCTGCGCCTACATGCCGGCGCCGCGCAAGCCGATCCTGCCGCGCTACACCAAGCTTGCCGGACGCGCGGAGAAGGACGCGCTGCAGGAGATGGCCGAGAGCGGCCTCGCGGCCCTGAAGGAAAGCGGACGGCTGGCACCGGATATCGAGCTCAAGACCTATCAGGACCGGCTCGCCTACGAGCTCAACATGATCGAGAAGATGGGCTTCTCGGGCTACTTCCTGATCGTTGCCGACTTCATCCAATGGGCGAAGGACAACGGCATCCCGGTCGGGCCCGGCCGCGGCTCGGGCGCGGGCTCGCTGGTCGCCTGGTCGCTCAAGATCACCGACCTCGACCCGCTGCGCTGGGGCCTGCTGTTCGAGCGCTTCCTCAATCCCGAACGCGTGTCGATGCCGGACTTCGATATCGACTTCTGCCAGGACAAGCGCGACCGGGTGATCCGTTACGTGCGCGATGAATACGGCCACGACCGCGTGGCGGCGATCATCACCTTCGGCAAGCTGCAGGCCCGCGCCGTGCTGCGCGACGTCGGCCGCGTGCTGGGCATGCCCTATGGCCAGGTCGACCGGATCTGCAAGCTGGTGCCCAATAATCCCGCCAAGCCGGTGACCCTGGCCCAGGCGCTGGAGAGCGAGCAGCTCCTGAAGGAGCAATACGGCGCCGACGAGGAGATCAAGCGGCTGATTGATCTGGCGCTGCAGCTCGAGGGCCTGTACCGCAACGCCTCGACGCACGCCGCCGGCGTGGTGATCGGCGACCGGCCGCTCGACCAGCTCGTGCCGCTCTATCGCGATACCGACAGCAAGGACTCGCTGCCGGCTACCCAGTTCAACATGAAATGGGTCGAGACTGCGGGCCTGGTGAAGTTCGACTTCCTCGGCCTGAAGACCCTCACCGTGATCGAGAAGGCCGTCGAGCAGATCGGGCGCGACAAGATCGACATCGCCAAGATTCCACTCGATGACGAAACGACCTTCAAGATGCTGGCCAAAGGCGATGCCTACGGGGTCTTCCAGATGGAAGGCAGCGGCATGCGCGACATCCTGGCCAAGCTCAAGCCCAACCGCTTCGAGGACCTGATCGCACTGGTCGCGCTCTATCGACCCGGCCCGATGGACGACATCCCGACCTATATCAGCGTCAAGAACGGCCAGGAGAAGCCCGATTACCTGCATCCTTCGCTGAAGGGCATCCTCGAAGAGACCTACGGCATCATGGTCTATCAGGAGCAGGTGATGCAGATCGCCCAGGTCCTGTCGGGCTATTCGCTGGGCGGCGCCGACCTGCTGCGCCGCGCCATGGGCAAGAAGATCCAGTCCGAGATGGATGCCCAGCGCGCTAACTTCGTCGACGGCGCCCGCAAGAACGACGTCGAAGAGGCGCGCGCCTCGATGATCTTCGACAAGGTCGCGAAGTTCGCGGGCTACGGCTTCAACAAGTGCCATTCCGCGCCCTACGCGCTGGTCGCCTACCAGACGGCCTATCTGAAGGCCAACTATCCGGTCGAATTCTTCGCCGCGTCGATGACCCTCGACATGGGCAACGCCGACAAGATCGGCAACTTCCGCCGCGAGCTGGAGCGCCTGCAGATCCCGCTGCTGCCGCCCGACGTCAACAAGTCGATGGCCGAGTTCGCGGTCGAGACGACACCGGAAGGCAAGAAGGGCGTGCGCTATGCGCTGGCCGCCATCAAGGGTGTCGGCCGCGACGCCATGGCCCGGCTGGCCGAGGAGCGCCGTGCCAACGGCCCCTTCAAGGACCTGTTCGACGTCGCCGAGCGGCTCGACAACAGGGTGATCAACAAGCGCCTGCTCGAGAGCCTGGTGAAGGCCGGCGCCTTCGAATCGCTCAACAAGAACCGCGCCCAGACGTTCGCTGCGGTCGAGGCGCTGTCGCGCCATTCGCAGGCCACGCACGAGTCCCGAGGCAGCAGCCAGGATAGCCTGTTCGGCGACGACACCGCACAGCGCCGGCCGGCGTTGCCCAAGGTGCCGGACTGGGCACCGATGGAGCGCCTGCAGAATGAGTTTGCGGCGATCGGCTTCTATCTCTCCTCGCATCCGCTGGCGGCCTACGAGCGCAGCCTGCAGCGGCTCGGCGTGACCCGCGCCGCCGACCTGGCCGCACTGCTGTCCCGCGGTGCGCCCGGCCGGATAAAGCTCGCCGGGACCGTGATCGATCGCCAGGAACGCACCTCGGCCAAGGGCAACCGCTTCGCCTTCGTGCAGTGCTCCGACCAGTCGGGCGCTTTCGAGCTCACCGTGTTCAGCGAGCTTTTGGGCAGCAAGCGCAATCTCCTGGAACCCGGCCAGGCCGTGCTGGTCTCGGCCGATGGCCGTCTCGACGGCGAGCAGGTGAAGCTCACCGCCCAGTCGGTCGAGAAGCTCGACGATGCCGTGGCCAACGCCGCGGCCGGCTTGCGCATCGTGCTCTCCGATCCCGTGGCGCTCGAGGCGTTGCGCAAGACGCTGGAAGGCAAGCGCGGCCGCGGCCGCGTCACGCTGGTCGTGCCCATGCCGGATGACGCCGAAGCCGAGGTCACCTTGCCCGGCACCTATTCCATTGCGGGCGGCCTGCGCGACGCCATCGGCGGCCTGCCGGGGATCGCGCAGGTGGAGGAGATTTGAGCCGCCAGCCGGAGCTGTTCGAACAGCCAGCTCCGCCGAAGCGGCGCGCGGCGGCGGTGGGTGAAGTCAGACCGGCCTGGGATTCGCCTTTGCTGCAAGCACCGGTGCTGCCGCCCGACATCAGGCTCGGCACGTCGTCATGGTTCTTTCCCGGTTGGCGCGGCCTGGTCTACGAAGGCGTTCACCCGCAGCCGGCGTTGAGCCGCAAGGGCCTGGCGGCCTATGCCGAGATCCCCTTGCTGCGCACGGTCAGTCTCGACCGCACGTTCTACGCGCCGCTCACCGCGATCGAATACCAGCGCTATGCCCATCAGGTGCCGGATCATTTCAGTTTCGTGGTGAAGGCGCCGGCGCTGGTCTGCGATGCGGTGATGCGCGACGAGGAGGGCAGAGGGAAGGTGGCCAATCCCCATTTCCTCGACGCCGCCATTGCCGCCCGCGAGTTCGTCGTGCCCTGCCTCGAAGGCCTTGGTGCCAAGGCAGGCCCCTTGGTCTTCCAGGTCTCGCCGCTGCCGCGCGGACTGGTCGAAGAGGGCGCCACGCTCATCGAGCGCCTGGCCGCGTTCTTCGCCGCCCTGCCGCGGGAACTCGGCAAGCATCGGCCGCTCTATGCCCTGGAGCTGCGCAATTCAGAGCTGCTCACGCCGCGCCTGATGAAGATGCTGGGCGGTGCCGGTGTACGCTACTGCGTCGGCTTGCACGACCGCATGCCGGAGGTCGAGCGCCAGGAGGTGGCGCTCAAGGCGCTCGATGCAGACACACCCGGACCGCTCGTGGTGCGCTGGAACCTGCACCGCGGCTTCCTCTACCAGGCCGCTAAGCAGCGTTATGAGCCGTTCGACAGGCTGGTCGACGAGGACAGCGAAACCCGGCGCATCCTGGCCCGCATGGCGGCCGACGCCTTCAAGGCCAAGCAGAAGGTCTGGATCACGGCCAACAACAAGGCCGAGGGCAGCGCACCCCTGTCGCTCCTCAAATTGGCCGAGGAAATCGCCAGATTGCTGCCCTAGGTCCAGACCAACCTCATGCTGAGGAGGCCGCGGAGCGGCCGTCTCGAAGCATGGGCAGCAGGCAGGGTGCTCGATCCTATCCTTCGAGACGCGGCCTGCGGCCGCTCCTCAGGATGAGGTTTTCTGGCCCTAACACTTTGATTTTATTGAACTTGCATTCCGAGGCGTAAGCCTTTAGAACCACGCCCACTTCGCACGCGGGTTTGCGGTCGACGGGGAGACATCCCGTCCGCTCGCTCCGGTGTCCTTCGACGCTCTTGGGCGAAGGAGGACGACGCCCGCGGAGGCCCAACCGGAAAAGGAGATACGGCATGGCTATGCCGACATTTACGATGCGTCAGTTGCTGGAAGCGGGTGTCCATTTCGGTCACCACACCCGGCGTTGGAACCCCAAGATGAAGCCGTACCTGTTCGGGGTGCGCAACGGGGTCCATATCATCGATCTTACCAAGACCGTGCCGCTGCTCGAGCAGGCGCTGCTGCAGGTCCGCCAGGTGGTGTCCAACGGCGGCCGTGTGCTGTTCGTCGGCACCAAGGCGGCTGCTGCGGAACGCATCGCCGACGCCGCCAAGCGTTGCGGCCAGTACTATGTGAACCACCGCTGGCTGGGCGGCATGATCACCAACTGGCAGACCATCTCTGCCTCGATCAAGCGCCTGCGCGAGCTCGACGATCGCCTCAAGGGCGACGTCCTGGGTCTCACCAAGAAGGAGCAGCTCGACCTCACGCGCGAGCGCGACAAGCTCGAGCGTTCGCTGGGCGGCATCAAGGAGATGGGCGGCACGCCCGACATGCTGTTCATCATCGACACCAACAAGGAGGCCATCGCGGTCCTCGAGGCGCGCAAGCGCGGCATCCCGATCGTTGCGATCCTCGACAGCAACTCGGATCCGGACGGCATCGACTATCCGATCCCGGGCAACGACGACGCCATCCGCGCCGTGTCGCTCTACTGCGAGCTGTTGTCGGGCGCCGTGCTCGACGGCATCCGGGCCGAGATCGCGGCTTCGGGTGGCGACGTGGGCGAGCTCGGCGAGCCGCCGGTCGAGGAAGTTCCGCCAGCAGCCGACGGCGCTGGCGCCGAGGCGGCGCCGGCCGAGTAGCCGGCCCGCACTCTTCGAGGATTGAACGGGGCCGGTCGGAAGATCGGCCCCAATTGCACCTGATGGGTTGCACGAACGGAGCAAGAGATGGCTGAGATCACCGCTTCCCTGGTCAAGGAACTGCGCGAGAAGACCGGCGCGGGCATGATGGATTGCAAGAAGGCGCTGGGCGAGGTCCAGGGCGACCTCGAGAAGGCGGTCGACTGGCTGCGCACCAAGGGTCTGTCCGCCGCCGCCAAGAAGGCCGGCCGCATCGCGGCTGAAGGCCTGGTCGGCGTGGCTGCGACCGGCAACCGCGGCGCCGTCGTCGAGGTCAATGCCGAGACCGACTTCGTCGGCCGTAACGAGATCTTCCAGAAATTCGTGGCCACGACGGCCCGCATCGCGCTCGACACCGCAGCCGACATGACCAGGATCGCCGCCGCGCCGTTTCCGGACAGCGGGCGCGACGTGCAGGGTGAGCTCACCAACATGATCGCCACCATCGGCGAGAACATGTCGCTGCGCCGCGCCGCGTCGCTCTCGGTTTCCGACGGAGTCGTGGCCGCCTACATGCACAATTCCGTGGCGCCCGATCTCGGCAAGATCGGCGTCCTGGTGGCGCTCGAATCGACCGGCGACAAGGCCAAGCTCGCGGCGCTGGCCAAGCAGCTTGCCATGCACGTGGCCGCCGCCAAGCCGCAGTCGCTCACCGTGGCCGACCTCGACAAGGCGGCAGTCGAGCGCGAGCGGGCCGTGCTGGCCGAGAAGGCGGGGCAGAGCGGCAAGGCCGCCGACATCATCGCCAAGATGGTCGAGGGCGGCCTGCGCAAGTTCCATCAGGAGGTGGTGCTGCTCGAACAGCTCTTCGTCATCGACGGCAAGAGCCGGGTCTCCAAGGTCGTCGACGAGGCCGCCAAGCAGGTCGGCGCACCGGTCCGGCTGGCGGGCTTCCTGCGCTTCGAACTGGGCGAGGGCATCGAGAAGAAGTCCGAGGATTTCGCGGCCGAGGTGGCTGCTCAGCTCAAGAAGTAGTATGAAACCGGCACCGGCGCGCGGGCAGCAAGCCAGTACCGCCCAAGAAACCATCTTCAGAGGCATCTGATGCCGTCGGCTCCCCGTTATCGCCGCGTCCTGTTGAAGCTCTCGGGCGAGGGATTGATGGGGAATCGCGAATACGGGCTCGATCCGGCCATGGTCTCGATGGTCGCCCAGGAGGTCAAGGCCGTGCACGGCATGGGGGTGCAGGTCTGCCTGGTGATCGGCGGCGGCAATATCTTTCGCGGCGTCTCGGCCGCCGCGTCGGGCATGGACCGGGCGAGCGGCGATTACATGGGCATGCTGGCCACCGTCATCAATTCATTGGCCATGCAAAGCGCGCTGGAACGCCAGGGGCTGCAGACCCGCGTCCAGTCGGCGATCCCCATGACCACCGTGTGCGAGCCCTACATCCGCCGTCGCGCGGCACGCCACATGGAGAAGGGCCGCGTGGTGATCTTCGCCGCCGGCACCGGCAATCCGTTCTTCACGACCGACACCGCCGCGGCCCTGCGCGCCGCCGAGATGAGCGTCGACGCGATGCTCAAGGGCACGCAGGTCGATGGCGTCTATTCGGCCGACCCGCGCAAGGACAAGAGCGCCAAGCGCTACGAGTCGCTCGGCTACATGGACGTGCTGTCACGCGATCTCCAGGTCATGGACGCCTCGGCGATTTCGCTTGCCCGCGAGAATCGCATCCCGATCATCGTGTTCGATATCCACAAGCCCGGCGCGTTCGCGGCGACGATGCGCGGGGAGGGAACCTTTACCATCATAAAGGACGAGGGCTGAGATGAGTGCGGATCCCAAGGAACTCGAGAAGCGCATGATGGGCGCCATGGACGCCCTCAAGAAGGAGCTCGGCGGCCTCAGGACCGGCCGCGCCTCGGTCAATCTGCTCGAGCCGGTCGTGGTCGAGGCTTACGGCCAGCGCATGCAGCTCAACCAGGTCGGCACGGTGAGTGCGCCGGAGCCGCGCCTGCTCACGGTCAACGTGTGGGACAAGGGCCTGGTCGTGGCGACCGCCAAGGCGATCCGCGATGCCGGTCTCGGCCTCAATCCGGCACCCGACGGCCAGATCATCCGCATCCCGATTCCCGAGCTCACCACCGAACGGCGCGCCGAACTTGCCAAGCTTGCGCACAAATATGCCGAGCTCGGCCGCGTCGCGGTGCGCAACGTGCGGCGCGACGGCATGGAAGCGCTGAAGAAGGCCGAGAAGGACCACAAGATCTCGCAAGACGAGCATCGCCAGAAGTCGGACGAGGTGCAGAAGCTCACCGACCGCTTCGTCAAGCAGGTCGACGAGGTCCTGGCCAACAAGGAAAAAGAGATCAAGACCGTCTGATGTCGACTGCGCCTCTGCCCGCCAACGCGGATCCGGCACCGGGTCCCAACCACGTCGCCATCATCATGGATGGCAATGGACGGTGGGCGAAGGCGCGCGGCCTGCCCCGAGTTGCCGGCCACCGGCGCGGCGCCGACGCGGTGCGGCGCGTCGTCCGCGGCGCGGGCGAGCTCGGCATACCGGTGCTGACGCTGTTTGCCTTCTCGACCGAAAACTGGACGCGGCCGGCCGACGAAGTGAACGACCTGATGGGCCTGTTGCGCCACTATCTGCGCAACGAGCTCGACGAGTTGCGCAAAAACGGCGCGCGGCTCCGCGTCATAGGCAATCGCGAGGGTCTCGCGTCCGACATCGTTCGCGACATTTCCGACGCCGAGAACATGACGCGCGGCAACAGCCGCATCGACGTGAATATCTGCATCAACTATGGCGCGCGCGCCGAGATCCTGCAGGCCATCCGCAGCCTCGCCCGGCAAGTCGCGGCCGGTGAGCTGTCGGCCGATCGCATCGACGAGGATTGCTTCGAAAGTGAGTTGCTAACCTCGGGCGTGCCCGACCCCGACCTGCTGATCCGCACCAGCGGCGAGCAGCGTATCAGCAATTTCATGCTGTGGCAGTGTGCCTACGCCGAGCTGGTGTTCGTCGACACGCTGTGGCCGGATTTCGGCAAGGAGCACCTGGAACAGGCGATCGCCGAGTTCCGCCGGCGCGAGCGGCGTTATGGCGGCGTCGGCGGCTGACGCCCCCGTGGGGCGGCTCGAGCGGCATCGGGGCCTGCTTCTGCGAATCCTGTCGGCCGCTATCCTGGGCCCGTTGCTGCTTGCGGCGATCTGGTTCGGATTCCCCTGGATAGATCTCGTGGCGGCTCTCGCAGCACCGCTGATGGTATCGGAGTGGAGCCGGCGGACGCGGGGCCGGCCCTTCATCCGCATCCTGGCCGTCCTTTATGCCCTGGCCGCCGTCGTGGCGCTGCTCTGGCTGCGCCATCAGCCGGCCCTGGGGCGCGAGACGATCGTCTGGATCGTGCTATGCATCTGGGCGACCGACACCGGCGCCTATGTCGTCGGTCGGGCGGCGGGCGGCGCCAAGCTTGCCCCGCGCATCAGTCCGAGTAAGACATGGTCGGGATTGGTCGGCGGCATGGCCTGGGCTGCGGTGGCGAGCGCGGTGGTAGGCTATGCTTTCGGTCTGGGCGAGACGATCCCGCTCGCCATGATCGGCGCCGGGCTCGCGGTGGTCGGCCAGATCGGCGACCTGCTTGAATCGGCGGCCAAGCGCGGCGCCGGCGTGAAGGACAGTGGGACGCTGATCCCGGGCCATGGCGGCTTGCTCGACCGTGTCGACGGGCTGGTCGCCGTTCTCGTGGTGGTGGCGCTGGTGCGATTGGTAGTCGGTGGAGGATGGCCATGGACATGACGAACTGGTCGGCCCCGTCGCACGATCGGCCGCGCGGCGTGACGATCCTGGGTTCGACCGGGTCGGTCGGGCAAAGCACGGTCGACCTCATCGCCCGGGATCCGGACAGCTATCGCGTGGAAGCGCTGGTGGCCGGCAATTCGGTCGAAGCGCTGGCCGAGCAGGCGCGCCGCCTGCGCGCCCGCCTCGCCGTCGTCGCCAATCCGCAGCGCTACCGGGCGCTGAAGGATGCTCTGGTCGGCACCTCGATCGAGGTCGCGGCCGGTCCCGCGGCGGTCGTCGAAGCGGCCACACGGCCGGCGGAATGGGTGATGGCGGCGGTCGTGGGCTTCGCCGGCCTCGAATCGACCCTCGTCGCCGCACGGCGCGGCGCCATGGTGGCGCTCGCCAACAAGGAGGCGCTGGTCTGCGCAGGCCAGCTGCTGATGGACGCGGTCGAGGTGGCGGGGGGCGTCCTGCTGCCGGTCGATTCGGAGCACAACGCGATCTTCCAGGTGCTGGAGCCGCGTCACCGGCACGCGATCGACCGGCTGATCCTGACGGCCTCGGGCGGCCCGTTCCGCAACGCGTCGCTGGCCGAGATGGCCGAGGCCACGCCCGAGCAGGCGCTGGCCCATCCCAACTGGGACATGGGCGCCAAGATCTCGATCGATTCGGCCACCATGATGAATAAGGGCCTGGAGCTCATCGAGGCGCAGCTGCTGTTCGGCCTGCCGGGCGACCAGGTCGAGATCGTCGTTCATCCACAATCGATCATTCACTCCATGGTCGCCTATCGCGACGGCTCGGTGCTGGCCCAGCTCGGCACGACCGACATGCGCGTGCCGATCAGCCATACGCTCGGTTGGCCGTCGCGCATCGAGGGACCCGCCGAACGTCTGGATTTCACCAATCTTTCCCCGCTGACGTTCGAACGGCCCGATTCCGGCCGCTTTCCCTCGCTACGTCTGGCGCGAGAGGCTCTGGTTCTGGGCGGGTTTGCACCGATCGTGCTGAATGCGGCCAACGAGGTGGCCGTCGCGGCTTTCCTGGCGCGACGCATCGGCTTCCTCGACATCGCTCGCATCGTCGAGGATGTTTTGGCGGCAAGCGGCACACTGTCGGGTCGGGTCGAATCCGTGCAACAGGTCCATGCGGCCGATCGGGAGGCACGCCGGCGCGCTGAAGAGGCCGTCCAGAGTCACTCTCTAACTAATTGAAACGCAACGAAATTCATGGTGTACTGAACCATGCACGGCCTGATGAGCGTATTCACGACCTACCTGCCGTACTTCGTCCTGGTATTGACGCTGCTCGTGTTCGTGCATGAGTTCGGCCACTACTGGGTGGGGCGGCGATTCGGCATTCACGCCGAGGTGTTTTCCATCGGCTTCGGTCCGGAACTGTTCGGTTGGACCGACCGCAGCGGCACGCGCTGGAAGATCTCGGCCATCCCGCTGGGCGGCTACGTCAAGTTCCTGGGCGACAACGACGCGACCAGCGCCACGCCATCGAGCGAGCCGCTCAGCCCCGAGCAGCAGCGCCGTGCCTTCTTCAACCAGCCGCTCTACGCGCGCGCCGCCGTCGTCCTGGGCGGTCCCCTGGCCAACCTGGTGTTCGCCTTCCTCCTACTGACCGCCGTGTTCTTCTTCGCCGGCGAGCCCTATTCGCCGCCGACGGTCGCCGTGCAGGCGGATGGACCGGCGGCCAAGGCGGGCCTGCGCACGGGCGACGAGATCGTGCGCCTGGGTGACAAGCACATCGATCGCTACGAGGACATCCAGGATTCGCAGTTCCTCTATTGGGCCAAGCCGATGGCGGTCGAGTACCGCCGTGGCGGCCAGCTGCTGAACACCGAGATCGTCCCGCAGTTCTGCGAGCGTACCGACAAGTACAACAACACGCTGCGCTTTGGCGAACTCGGCATGGACCAGCTTGTCCGCCCGGTCGTCGGCGGCTTCACGGCGAACAGCCCGGCCGAGGCGGCGGGGTTGAAGGTCGGTGACCTGCTGCTTGAAATCGACGGCAAGCCGGTCGATTACTTCTCGCACATCCCGGAATTGATCGGCAGCCGCGCCGGCCAGCCGGTGGCTGTGACATACGATCGTGACGGCAAGCGCGACGAGGCCACCGTGGTGCCGGTTGCCGACAAGGCACTCGACTGCGCGGGCAAGGAGCACATGGTCGGCCGGTTGCGCGTCCGTCCTGCCGGTGTCACCGAGTTGCGCAACCACGGGCTGGTCGGCGCCATGGGCGCGGGCGTGCGCCATGTGTGGGGCATGACGTCGATGTTCTACACGTCGATGGCCCAGATCCTGACGGCGACGCGTCCGGTCGATGAACTCGGCGGGCCGATCCGCATCGCCAAGGCGGCGGGCGAGGCGTCGTATGCCGGCTGGACCGGAATCCTCAATCTCGTCATCGCGCTTTCCATCGTGCTCGGCGTCTTCAATCTTCTTCCGGTGCCGATGCTCGATGGCGGCCATCTCGCGATGTATCTTTATGAGGCCGTGCGCGGCAAGCCGCTTAGCCTCAAGATGCAAGAGTTCGGCCTAAAGGTCGGTTTTGCCCTGGTGATCGGCATGGCACTGATTGCGACTTTCAACGACATTAGACTTCTGCTGCGCTGAGTTGACGTGATGCGGCAGGGCTTCGCGTCGGGGGACAAAAGGGGTGGCTAAGTCACCGGTGCCGGTCTATGGAGTGGGGCTCCTGAAACTGGCCGGCAGGTCTGGAAGGTGCCGGGGGTGAGTTTGATCTTTCGTTGGGCCGTTCTGGCCATTGCCGCGGTTCTCGCATTCGGTGCGACGGCCCACGCCCAGCGCGGCGGAGCCGGCGCTCCTGCACCGGCGGGAGGAACGATCACCGCCGTTCAGATCCAGGGCAACGTCCGCGCCGAGTCCGAGACGATTCGCTCCTATCTGCAGCTCAAGGAAGGCCAGCCCTACGATGCGGCGGCGGCCGACCGCTCGCTGAAGGCGCTGTTCGCGACCGGACTTTTCGCAGACGTCACGATCGACATGCAGGGCTCGACCCTGGTGGTGAAGGTCACCGAGAACCCGATCATCAACCGCGTCGCCTTCGAAGGTAACAGCAAGATCGAGGACGACAAGCTGCGCGACGAAGTGCAGTCGAAGCCGCGGCAGGTCTTCACGCGCGCGCGGGTGCAATCGGACGTCGAGCGCATCCTGACCATCTATCGCCGCGGCGGCCGCTACAACGCCTCGGTCGATCCCAAGGTCATCAAGCTCGACCAGGGCCGCGTCGACCTCGTCTTCGAGATCAATGAAGGCGACGTCACGGGCGTGCAGCGCATCAGCTTCGTCGGTAACGAGCATTTCAGCGACGGCACGCTGCGCGGCAAGATCCGCACGAGCGAGAGCGCCTGGTATCGCTTCCTCTCGTCCGACGACCGTTACGACCCCGACCGCCTCAACCTCGACCGCGAGCTCCTGCGCAAGTTCTACCTCACCGAGGGTTACGCCGATTTCCGGGTGGTGTCGGCCGTCGCCGAGCTGGCGCCCAACCGCCAGGGCTTTTTCATCACCTTCACGATCAACGAGGGCGAGCGCTACAAGTTCGGCAAGGTCGATGTCTCGACGCGCTTCCAGGGGCTCGATGTCGACGTCCTGAAGAGCTACCTGACGATGTCGGAAGGCGACTGGTACGATGCGAGCGCGGTCGAGAAAACCGTGACCGCATTGTCGGACCTCGTGGGTTCGCTCGGCTACGCGTTCGTCGATGTCCGTCCCAATATCCGCCGCAACAAGGACAACCAGACGGTCGACGTGACCTTCGACATCCAGGAAGGACCACGCGTCTACGTCGAGCGCATCAACATCTCGGGCAACACCCGCACGCTCGACAAGGTGATCCGCCGGGAATTCCGTCTCGCCGAGGGTGATGCCTTCAGCACTGCCAAGGTGCGTCGCAGCCAGGAGCGCCTGCGCAACCTCGGCTTCTTCGAGAAGGTCGACGTGTCGGCGGCCCCCGGGTCGTCACCCGACAAGACCAACCTCGAGGTCCAGGTGGTCGAGCAGAGTACCGGCGACATCTCCTTCGGCGCCGGCTACTCGACGACGTCGGGCATTCTGGGCGATATCTCGATCAAGGAACGCAACCTCCTGGGCAAGGGCCAGGAGCTTCGCCTCGGCCTGTCGCTCGGCACCTTGAGCACCCTGATCGACCTCAGCTTCACCGAGCCCTATTTCCTCGACCGTCCCATGGCGGCAGGCTTCGACCTCTTCCGTACGTCGAACGACCGCCAGTCCGTTGCCTCCTACAGCGATCGCAGCCTGGGCTTCGCGCTGCGTGCGGGCTGGGCCTACACCGAGCACACGCGGCAAACCGTCCGTTACACCCTGCGCCAGACCGATATCTACAACGTCCAGCCCTATGCCTCGCAGATCGTCCAGTTGAACGCCGGCACGTCGGTGGTCTCGGAAGTTGCCGAGACGATCGCCTGGGATACCCGCGATACGCGCGTCAATACGACGAAGGGTCTGCTGGTGCGCAACACCCAGGCGGTGGCCGGCCTGATCGGCACCGAGCAGTACTACCGCACCACGGCCGACGCCGTTTACTACCAGAGCATCTTCGAGGATGTCGTGGCCTCGATCGGCGGCTCGATCGGTGCGGTGATCCCCTACAACGGCTCCTCGCTGCGGCTGAACAACCTGTTCTTCATCGGCGGCGACACGATGCGTGGCTTCCAGGTCGGTGGCATCGGGCCGCGCGATTCGATCACGACCGACGCACTGGGCGGCACCTATTTCTATACCGGTACGTCCGAACTCAGCTTTCCGCTGGGCCTGCCCAAGGAGATCGGCATCCTCGGCAAGGCGTTCGTCGACGTCGGTTCGCTTTGGGGCCTGGGTGGGCCGGCGCAGTACAGCAACACGGTTCTCACCAGCAACACGATGCGCGTGTCGACCGGCCTCGGCATCCAATGGATATCGCCATTCGGTCCAATCCGTATAGACTACGCCTTCCCGCTGGTTGCGGATCCGTGGGACAAGACCGAGAACTTCCGCTTCGGCTTCGGCACGCGCTTCTGAGGACGTCGCTGTCATGAACATCCAGACCGACAAGACCAGCCTTGCAGGGGCGACAGCGGTGGATATCAAGCGGATCCTGCAGATGATCCCCCACCGCTATCCGATGCTCATGGTCGATCGCGTGGTCGACATGCAACTCGACCACAGCGCCGTCGGCATCAAGAATGTCAGCATCAACGAGCCGTTCTTCCAGGGCCATTTCCCGTCGGAGCCGGTGATGCCGGGCGTGCTGATCGTCGAGGCGATGGCGCAGACCGCCGCGGTGCTGGTCGTCGCCACCTTCGGCGCGGAGTCGGAGGGTAAGCTGGTCTATTTCATGTCGATCGACGGCGTGCGCTTTCGCCGGCCGGTGGTGCCGGGCGACCGCCTCGAATTGCATGTCGAAAAGGTGCAGAGCCGCGCCAACGTCTGGAAATTCTCCGGCAAGGCGATGGTCGAGGGCAAGGTCGCGGCGGAAGCGACCTTCGCCGCCATGATCCGCGACAGGCAACCATAGAGGAGGGGGAGATGCCCGACACCGCCGCCAACTACCGCATGCTGCACACGATGATCCGAGTGAAGGATCTCGACAGGTCGCTCGCCTTCTATACCGGGCCGATGGGCATGAAGCTGCTGCGCAAGCGCGAGGTGCCGGCCGGGAAGTATACGCTTGCCTTCGTCGGCTACGGCGAGGAGAGCGAGCACTGCGCCGTCGAGCTGACCTTCAACTGGGGGCAGGAGAAGCCCTACGAGCTGGGCACCGGCTTCGGCCATCTCGCCGTCGGCGTGCCCGACGTCTATGGCATGTGCGAGCAAGTCACCAAGGCCGGCGGCAAGGTTACGCGGCCGGCAGGTCCGGTGCAGCACGGCACCACGGTGATCGCCTTCGTCGAGGATCCCGACGGCTACAAGATCGAGCTGATCGAGCGCAAGTAGCGGCCGGCTAGAGGATCAGCCGCCAGTTGGCGACGGCAACCAGCGCCAGGGTTGCCGCCAGCGCCAGCACGAACATCCGCACCATCCAGCCCGGGCGGCGGAAATTGTCGTTCGCCGGCCGGCCGAGCCGCACTACCCGCGGCAGCGGCCTTGGTTTTTGCGCGACCGCCCAGGTCTTCGCCAGGCGCGGTCCGTGCGACGATCTTGCCATGTCCTCTCGCTTTCCCCCCGGGCAGCGAATTAATCCTCTTAAATTTTGGCTTTTTTTCAGGCCCTCATGTGCAGCGGCTTGTAGGGCCGCTCGGTCTGGCCGTTGTAGAGCTGGCGCGGGCGGCCGATCTTCTGGTCGGGGTCCTCGATCATCTCGTTCCACTGCGCGATCCAGCCGACGGTCCGCGCGACGGCGAACAGCACGGTGAACATCGAGGTCGGGATGCCGATCGCCCGGAAGATGATGCCCGAGTAGAAGTCGACGTTGGGATAGAGCTTCTTGGAGATGAAGTAGTCGTCCTTGAGCGCGATCTGCTCCATTTCCATGGCCAGTTCGAGCAGCGGATCGTGCTCGATGCCGAGCGAGGTCAGCACCTCGTGGCAGGTCTGGCGCATCACCTTGGCGCGCGGATCGTAGTTCTTGTAGACGCGGTGGCCGAAGCCCATCAGGCGGGTATGGTCCTGCTTGTCCTTCACCCGGGACAGGAAGCCCGGGATGTTCTGCTTGCCGCCGATCTCGTTCAGCATGTTGATCACGGCCTCGTTGGCGCCGCCGTGGCTCGGGCCCCACAGCGAGGCGATGCCGGCGGCGATGCAAGCGAACGGATTGGCGCCCGAGGAGCCGGCGAGGCGGACGGTCGAGGTCGAGGCATTCTGCTCGTGGTCGGCATGCAGCATCAGGATGCGGTCGACAGCCTTCTCGAGCACCGGGTTGATCTCGTATTCCTCGGCAGGCACC
>Ga0193726_1001234_pt1 | contig 21016 bp, 22 predicted proteins | sample H2c1metaG_FD_144928 | JGI IMG/M metagenome (GOLD analysis project Ga0193726, IMG submission 144928) | Soil microbial communities from a riparian zone of the East river system, Colorado, United States - H2c1 | ecosystem: Environmental > Terrestrial > Soil > Riparian zone | place: USA: East River... | reverse complement strand
GATATCGCGGCCGATGGTTTGAGTTTCACGCTCATCGGACGCTCTCGAGAAAGCGTGCTCGCCGTGGAACGCGCTGCAAAACTGATTTGTGACGGCCGCGATATCGCGCTGACGTCATCCGCAATGACCCCCGGCGCCATGGGAAAGGCGCTCGACGGGGCGAAACTGGTGTTGCTCCAAGTAAGACCCGGCGGGCACACTGCGAGAGCCGTTGACGAGGTATTTCCTCACAAGTACGGACTCTGTGGAGACGAAGGCCTCGGCGTCGGCGGATTGCGGGCAGCGTGGAGGGTATGGCCCGTCGTACGAGAATTGCTGAACGTCGTTGCTGAGGCATGTCCACGGGCTATGGTGGTCATGTTGACGGCTCCGCTGAGCCTGATCACCCGCATGGCATATTCCTGCTTCCCGAGCGTGGATTTAGTTGGAGTTTGCGAGTTGCCCTGGGCGGCGTTGACGAGCTTGGCTTTGCGGGCCGGTGTCAATCCTGAAGAAGTGGATTTTGATTACATCGGCGTCAATCACCTGGGCTGGTTTCACCGAATCGAGAGTGGATCGCGCGACCTGGTGGGCGAGTACGCGGTACAGCCAGCACTGCAGGATCTTTTCCCTCCACCCGATCTGGTCCAATCACTGTCGGCAATTCCCACTCGTTATTTACGGTTGCATTATTTCCCGCAAACGGTTCTCGCCGACCAGAAACTGCAAGAAAAATCCAGGGGAGCGCAATTGCAGGAGCTGAGCGAGAGAGCGATTGCGGTTTACCAGAGAGGAACCTATCAGCAAATCGGCGCTGCTCTGGACATGCGTCCTGCGCCTTGGTACGCCGACGTTGTGGGGCCTCTGATCCTAGCGCGACATACCGGAGGGCCGTCCGTGCCCCTGTTTCTCTCGGTTCGGAACGACGGATACGATCCAGCTTTCCTTGATCACGATGTGCTGGAGATTCCGCATCGATTCAAAGGAAGGAAGCCGGTGCGCCAGCCAATCAAAGTTCAGCCGCCGGCTCATATTCGCCGGACGCTCATGAAGTTTGTCTTGTTCGAGCGGGTCGCCGCCGAGGCGATCGGGAAGCGTGACCTTCGTCAGTTGGGAGAGGCGCTGGCCTTGCATCCATGGATGAAAGACCAAAATATGATTCCGGCAATCATCCGCGACATTACGGAAAATAATGTTGCCTGATAACCTGAAGTTAGAATCCGCATCCGGTTGGAGACCAGTCTGAGCCATGAAAGTTCGCCGGTACAACTATTCTGCGCAGTTTGAGATGCTGTCTGATTTGACGGACCGTCTTCAGAAGATGCTCTTGAGCGGGCAGTACATCCTCACCAAAGAGGTCGAGGACTTCGAGATTTCGTTCGCACAGTATATTGGGGTCGAGCATGTGCGGGGCGTGAATTGTGGAACGGACGCACTGATCCTGGCGCTCCGCGTCTTGGGCATTGGGGTGGGGGACGAAGTCATCACGCAGGCCAATACTTTCCATGCCACGGTTGCAGCCATCGCGCTTACGGGGGCGACTCCGGTGCTCACCGATGCCGACGAGCACAGCTATCTGATGAATGATGACCAAATCGCTTCCGCGGTCACGCACCGAACCCGCGCTCTTGTCCCGGTTCATCTCTATGGTAAGCCAACTCCCATGGCACGCATGCTGGAAATCGCGCGGAAAAATGATGTTGCCGTGATTGAGGACGCTGCGCAGGCACACGGAGCAAAGCTCGATGGAAAGAGAATGGGAAGTGTCGGCCTGCTTGGATGTTTCAGTTTCCACCCAAGCAAGAATCTAGCCGCAGCCGGAGACGGCGGCGCGGTTGCCACCAATGATGCGCGTCTCGCCGATGGGCTTGGGCGCCAACGTTCGCTCGGTCAGGCTGGTCAGAACCACCACGTGGCCGTGGGCTATAACACCAAGCTCGACGCCATCCAGGCGCAAATCCTGCAGTGGAAATTGTCAAAGCTGGATGAGTGGAACGAGTCCAGGGGACGAATCGCCGCATGGTATCGCGAAAGGCTGCGGGAGCTTCCAATATCCTTTCAGAGCACGAGCGCACAGGAGTTGCACGTGTATCACCTGTTCGCAGTTCGAACAGATCGTCGCGATGAACTTCTTGCACATTTCCAGCGCCTTGGAGTCGATGCGGTGGTGCGGTATCCGACACCGATCCCTTTGCAGCCCGCCTTCGCGGATTATGGGTGGAAGGCCGGGCAATTTCCGGTCGCTGAGAAACTGGCTCAGGAGCTGCTGTGCCTGCCCATTCGGCCGGACATGACCGTGCAGGAAGTTGACTACGTCGCCGACTGTGCGCGCTCCTTCTTCCGGGGAACACCATCCGGTGAAGGCTAAGAACGATCATGGGAATGATAAAAGCTGGAATCGTTGGTTGCGGCAGAATGGGAATGGAACGAGCGGCTGCTTTGGAGAAACTTGGCGCTCGTCTGGCGTGGTTTTGCGACCCCGATCCCGGCCGCGCGGAGGCGCTCGCGAAGCAATTCAGCGGTTCCTGGACGCTAAGATCGGAAGACCTCGATCTGGGTTCTCTGGATGCGGTATTTGTTTGTGTTCCCCCGGGTCACCGTGGCCTCATTGAGTCGCAGTGCCTTGCCCGTTCCATCCCCCTATTCGTCGAAAAGCCGATCGGTTTGAGTGCCGAACACGCTGCTCCCCTATTGGAGCAGCTGGAGCGGCACAGGGTCATCAACGCGGTGGGCTATATGAACCGTTACCGCAATTCAGTCCGGCTGGCGCGCGAAGTTTTGTCTAGCCGCAAGGTGCTGGGCATCACCTGTGTCTGGGTCGGTAGAAAATATCGGGTTGCGTGGTGGGGTGTCGAGAATCTTTCCGGCGGACCGTTCAACGAGCAAGGGACGCATGTCGTAGACCTATGTCGTTGCTTGGTTGGAGAAGTGGGCGCGATCAAGTCGGTGGCTGCTCGTCCGGAGAATAGCTCGGACCCTGAACACGGGGTTGCCGTTGCGTTGCAGTTCTCGAACGGACCGTTGGGAACAGTGTTCTACAACTGCGAGGCGAAAGAGAAGGACATCCGACTCGACGTTTTCTGTGACGACGGCACCCTTACCTTGGAGGGGTGGGACTTTACCATGACCAAGAACTCGATTGATGGAAATCTGCCCAAGCCAGAATCTCAGGAAATTTTTCTTAAAGAGACGCAAGCCTTCCTGCATGCCCTTGGGAGCAATGATCAATCCCTGATTGAATGCGACTTCGCCGAAGCCTACCGAACCCAGCGCGTGGTCGACAGGATAAGAGAGTCTTTCGCCGACCATGGTGATTCGCGGGCGATTGAAGTCTGACCCATCCCCGGTCGGTCCCGCCATCGACGATATCAAGACTGCACCGCTACCCAAAAGCCTCTGAAACCAGATCAGAGACTGCACCCAAGATGCCGTCGCGGGAAAAATTCGCCCTTTTCGTGGTCAGCAGGACACACGTCACCCGGGTTTTGGGGTCGGCCCATGCGACCGTGCCAGAGACCCCGTAATGCCCAAAGGTTTGAGGAGAACATCGCAAACCGAAAGCCCCATTCACAATCGCGTCGTATTTTGGCCATAACCACGGAAGGTGGTGGGTTGAGCGCCACTCTTCTCTATCGAAATCATGACTTTGCGCGAGCATCCAACCCAAACCCCACGGTTCATTGAGACCCAGGGTTTGGTTTGTCACCATCGCCGCAGCAGACTGCTTCTTGAGCACACTTCCTTCAGGGTCCAGAAAAGCATTCAGGAACCGGGTCACATCCGAGACGGTGGAATGTATTCCTCCCCACGGAGCTCCGAGATCCCGATGATAGAGATCGTTGGGGTTAAACTTTACATACCCCTGGTTTTGAGCCACATCTTCGATTCTGTACCTTCCCAATCCCAAGTAGGTGTCCATCATTCCGAGAGGTTCGAATAATTCTTTGCGGAGAAAGTCCCGGTAGGGTTGGCGAACAATGCGTTGCGCCATTTCTGCTGCCAGAAGGACGCCCAGGTTCGAGTAGGAAACGCGGGTGCCTGGTTTGAACTGCAGAGGGATCCGACAAGCGGCTTGCACGAATGAGTCTAGAGGTGCGTGCTTGGCCATCAGCTGGAGTCCCTCGGGCAACATGCCGGGTAACCCGGCTGTATGCGTCAACAGGTGTTTTAAGGCGACGTCGTCCCGGCCATCACGGGAGAATTCAGGAATGTGTTTCTGGACGCGATCGTTCAGGGAAAGAAGTCCTCGGTCGCATAAGATCATGATCCCGGCTGCGACCATTGGCTTGGAAACCGAAGACAGCGAAAATACAGTGTCGGCCCGCTTCGCCTTGCCAAAGCTTCGGGACACCGCGAGAGATCCCTGTCGCACTTCTAAGGATGCTGCTGAGATGCTGGCATCCCTCTCAAACCAGCCCGCCGTGGTGGCGTTCTCAATGAGGGACACGGCTTCCTCAAGCCTGTTCTTGGAGACAAGCAGCGCCGCGCATCCCAAGATAAATTCACGCCGGTTCATCACAACCCTTTGCCTTTGGATTCAGGAAAGGTCTCACATTGCTGGGACTGAATGATGCCCCGAACGGCCTATCCCTTAGATCGTTCCCCGGCTGAAGGAATGACTCTTAAGGCTGAGCTTGTTGGAAGATATTCTCCATTTTGAACACTGGTTCCATCGCTATGTTCTGGATCCAGCCGGCGGCGAGCTTTGTGTTTGCCTCCGTCAGGTTCTTGAGCGCATCCGCATGGCGGAATGTCAGCCTCTGCCTTTCATATTCCTCGACGAAGTCGTCCGGAGGCAGGGAAGTCTCTGATTGCTGGCGCTCCTCCAGGAAAGAGCAGATTTCTTCCTTCTTGGCCAACAGCAACCGATGCTGCTTTTCAAACTGCCTGACCGCGCCTTCTCTGGCTGGCTTCGAGAGCGAGCGATCCAGCTTCACGATTACCTTCTCTAGCTCGTTAGCGCGATGGCTTATATGGGTCGCGAGTCTCTGATCGGCGAACCCATAGAGAGCGATTCGCCCTCGATCCGCAAAGGGAATGCGCACCATTCGGTACCATGCGCGCATCGCAATCATGGCGCCGATGAGTCTCGCGGTGTTCAAAAACTTTCGGCGAAGATCGTAATAAATGTCGGGATCGAATGGCTCCGGCTTTCTCTCGGGTTCCCGGCTATGCACGAGCTGACTCTCAGCAATATCCCTTCTGAGCGTAGAACCTGCCGCAAGCACCGCCCCGAAGTCCAGGTGCAATGGCGCCACCAGTCCGCAGTTGCCACCCACGAATATCCGATTGGACTTGAGCAGAAGACCGACGGCATCGCCCAGCAAACTGCCGAACTTATCGCCGTGCGAATCGAAATTGAAATGGACCGTGCCAGACCCGATCTCACTGTGATCATTGCGTGACGTACCTCCAGTCATCAGAACGTCGCAGAAATTGATTAGAGATCCGGCGACGACCGCTATGGTCAGTACCGTGTTCTTTAAGCCCACGCTGTGACCGACTTCTGCCTGCTCCTCCAGCAGGGTTCCTTCACGGAATTCGGCGAACCCCCTCACTTTAACCCCATCCAGCAGCGTTGTTTCGTGGAAGAGTCCGGCGCCAATCTCGACCTTCTCTCCGATTTGACAGTCATGAATGGTCGAGTTCCCAGAAATTCCAATCCGCGAATGTGCCCCGATTCTTGAATGCTTGCCGGTGATGATGGCGTTCATCAGGACAGCACCCGCCTGGATATTTTCGAGCGGGACATCGGCGCCGACATAGACACGCTCGGGCCCCCAGACTTCGACCCCGCACTCAACCAATCTGGCGACCCTTTCTCTATTCCCACTCTCATCAAAGCTAGGCAGTTGGGCCGGTTCTGACATGTCCGGATCATTCTACCGTAGGGATCATTCCGCGCCGGATCGGGCGGGCTTCGACCGCCATCTCGTACCAGCGATGGAGATTTCGAGGGTGTAGTACGATGGGGACTTAAATTGGACTCCAGTCCGTTTATGAGTGGGATATCTACAAAAGCGTCGCCTTGTTTTCTTTGTAACGAAATATCAGAAAAAATTGTGTGGCGCGAGAAGGGTCTCGAAGGCCGGCTGTGCCGCTGTGGGATGCTCTATACCAATCGGTCTGGTCTGAGCGTTCAGGTCGATGCTACGCTTGACCATCACGCGCAGGAGTTTTATGCTGCCCCCGCCGAACTGAAAGCCAAATGGATGTCCCGCAATTGCCCGCCGGGTCGCCTGCTAGAGGTTGGATGTGGAGAAGGTGCGTTCCTGGAGGCGGCGCGATCACAAGGGTACGAGGTGCAGGGGATCGAACCGAATCCTCACCGTGCCCGGCGGGTGAGAGAAAGACTCGGTCTCGATGTGGAGCAAGCCTTCCTGGAGAACAGTCGATTGCCACGGTCCAGCTTTGATGTTGTCTATCACTGTGACCTGCTCGCACACTTCCCGGAGCCGATTTCCGATCTGAACAAAATGATTACATTTCTTCGACCAGGAGGGGTGCTCTGTTTTGAGGTCGGGATATTGGGCGGCATGTCATCGACGTGGTACCGACTGATCGGTGAAATCGGCCTGGGTCAGCATCTCTGGTTCTTTTCAAATCAGGCGCTTAAGAACATGTTCGAAAAATCAGAATTGGTTGTCGAAAAAACTCAATATTTCGGATTAGCGCCTGAAGTGGTTTTGGGAAAGGCTTGCGGTGTCTTCAACAAACGTGTGCTCAAGCCTCTGTTGTCTTTGGTCCATCCGTTAGGACTGCTCCCGCCACCAGATGTTGCGGAACAACTCCATCAACGTACCTTGAATTTCCTGAGATACCGGGTCGGTCATTTCGCTCCGCGCAGCGGTCCTCAAACCCTTTTTGTCGTAGCCCGACCTGATAAGTATGCTACGCCTTCTTGAAGGCAAGACCATCGCGGTCACGGGGGCAGACGGGTTCATTGGGTCGTTTGTCGTGCCGGCGTTACTCAGGCAGGGGAGCAGCGTCCGCGCCCTGATAGGCTCACCCGAGCAGACACCACGTCCCGCCCTCGCTGGCGTACCGTCGTGGGTGGGCGACATCACCGACGCGGCGGTCCTCTACGATTTGGTCGGGGGAGCGGATATCGTCGTCCATCTCGCCGGGACCGCCTCAGTAAAAGAATCATTTGCCAAGGCAAGCGAATGTGCCCGAGTACACGTCTGCGGGACGGCAACCGTGCTGGAAGCGTGTCGCGGGAGAGGCGTTAAGCGGTTTGTCTATCTGTCCTCTGCAGAAGTGTACGGTCGGCCAATGCATGAGGTCGTTCGCGAGGATCACCGGCTCGAAGCGAGGTCACCTTATGGAGCGGCAAAAATTGGGGCGGAAAAGGTAATCGAGGCCTTCGCTCATAGTGATGGAATCCGCGCCGCCATTCTTCGAGCGTTTTCGATCTATGGGCCTGGTTCGTCGAGTGAGTCGATCTTCGGCACCATCTTGCGCCAGGCCCGGAGTAACGATCGCCTTGAACTGCGGGATCTGAGGCCGGTCCGCGATTACTGCTACGTGGAAGATTTGGTGGACGCGGTTGTGCTCTCGTGTGCGACCCGCTTCGAGGGTAACTGCCCGATGAACATCGGTACCGGCAGAGGGACCAGCGTGGGTGAGCTTGCCAAACTTGTACTCGAGTACTTGGGGCAGGATCTTCCCATCGTGGAAGGCGACAAAAAAGAGCGCCCCTCCGGATCCGAAATTTACCGACTCGTCGCCGATTGCAGTTTGGCTCGGCGCGTGCTCGGTTGGAGTCCAGGAACTCCGATACGCGTCGGCATTGAAAACACTCTTCGAGCACTGTCGCCGTGAAGGATCGAGTGCTCGTCACCGGAGCGCAGGGCTTTTTGGGACGATACCTGGTAGTCCACCTGCTTGCCTCCGACCCGCAGACTGAAGTTCTGGGGGTTGGTCGTTCCGTGTTGATGCCAGACACGTTCACCCACGCAGTCAGCTGCGGAGATCGCACCATCCGTGCTCCTCTGCTGGGGCATCTCAAGACGGATGACCGGGATCGTTACCGTTATCTTCCCCTCAATATTCAACAAAAGACGGAAATTCGAGAGACTCTTCATACATTTCGACCGAATGTCATTGTTCACTTGGCGTCTTCTCTTCGGGGATGCAGTGCAGACGAGTACCTGCAGACGATCATGGGTGGGACGGTTGCGCTGATAGAAGCCATCGCCGAATCTGGACTCAATATAGAAAAGCTCGTGATGGGTTCGACTGGCGGCGTTTACGGCGCGCCCGCCGATGAGGAACTACCATTGAAGGAAACAAGTTCCTGCAACCCCGTGGACTTTTACGGCGTCAGCAAGCTGGCGGCAGAGCATGCTTCGCGAGTATTGTGCAAGCAATACGGTATCCCCATGGTCGTGGCGAGGATCTTCAATCTGGTCGGTGCAGGCCAACAGGAGATCCACATCTGCGGCAGGCTGGCTACGCAGATTGCCGCAATCATTTCCGGGGCCTTACCTCCCCTGATTCGCGTGGGATCCTTGGCTGCCACGCGTGATTTTATCGACGTTCGGGATGCCGCCGTCGGCCTAGAGCTAATTGCTCGCAAAGGAAGTCCCGGGGAAGCTTACAACTTGGGTACCGGACAGGAGACTGCGATATCTGCTGTCTTGGCAACCTTCCTTAGCATCGCGGGACTATCACAAGTTCCGATCGAGCGACTCGAAGAGCTGCGGCCCACGGTTCTGCGCCATTTTGCGACAATCGAAAAACTTCGATCGTTGGGGTTCCAGCCTGCCTACGATTTTCGGCAAAGCGCCGAGGGCTTGCTCCATTACTATGTGCATGATGTTGCACACACCGCGTTTAAAATGACGAAAGAAAATTAGACCTGAGTTGCAAGGGAATCAATCGAGGAGTTCTAATTCGGCATGTGCACAGTTCTGATTATGGCGGGGGGGCGCTCCGAGCGCATGCGCCTTACAAGTGGCGGCACCCACAAAGCGCTCGTCGCGGTTCTGGGCATTCCGCTCATCGACCGCAATTTGATGTCATTGCTGGCGCAGGGTTTCAAACATTTGGTGGTGGCTGTAAGTGCTCAAGAACATGAAATCACTGAATACGTGAACAAGCGCTGGACGAATCTGGCTGGAGCGCAAGGCGCTTCACTGCACTGTTACGAAGAAGAAGTCCCACAAGGGACGATTGGCGCGGCAGCAAATGTGCAATGCGATTCTGAGCCGCTACTCGTGGTCAATGTAGACAACCTGACCACGTTGGACCTGAAGGCGTTTGTGAAGCACCACGTGCAGTCTTCATCGGCGCTTTCGGTTGCGACGCACTTCGAGCCTTTTCGAATGCCCTTCGGGGAAGTTGTTGTGGAAAACGGATTGATTACAGAATACAGGGAAAAGCCGACGTTCTCGGTTCACCTCTCCAGCGGGACCTATGTCTTGAGTTCACGCGCGAGGTCGTACATCCCGAAGAGTGGCCGAACGGACGTTCCCACTCTGTTTGCCAAGCTTCGGGATAGCGGTGAACGCCTGGTTTCTTTCGAACACTGCGCACCTTGGATCGACGTAAATGACGCGGCTTCCGTGGAAAAGGCGGAACTGCTAATTACGCAAAACTCGGCCGCGTTCGAACCCTGGACGGCGGAAGATGCCCGCGAGCGATAAGTTACACATACTTTCGGTCATCGACGATCTTTACTTCGGCGGAGACGAGTACCGCTTGCTGGCGTTTGGGAGAACGCTGAATAGGAATCAGTTCGACCACACTCTTGTCACCATCTTTTCTCCGGATAGCGATTCCGAGAAGCGGCATGGCAGCTTGCGGAGGTCGTTCCTCGAATCGGGAATCGATGTCATTCATCTTGAGGAATCCCACGCGTCAGAGGCCCCTCGATCTGCCGGTATCGTGCAATCCCTTCGTTCAGGAGCCACACTCTGCCGTAGGCTGAAGAAACTTTGCAGGGTGATTCAGGATAGGAACATCGATGTGCTCGACATTCACCTTGCGCCAGCGAATCCGCTTGGGCTTGTGGCGGGGCTGATCAAATCACGACCGAGCGCGATAACGCTTTATCAAACCATGGGAATGGAACACTGGCTGCACTGGTTGTCGGGTCAGTTCAATCTGTGCATGGCAGACCGTCTGATAACGGATTCCGAAGCACAAAAAGAATCCATCCGGCGTTGGACATTGCGCCGCTGCAAGGCCTGCGTAATCCCCAACGGAACCTCACTTCGTGAGAGTGGATTTACGCCTGCGCAGGTGCGCGCTATGCTGGAACTTCCGGCAGATCCCAACGTCAGAATCATAGGCCAGATTAGTGGGCTTATACCCTACAAAGGACAGATGGGTCTGCTAGACGCGGCTTATCGTGTGCTTCAGCAGGAACCGAACGTTGTATTTCTGATTGTTGGCTATGTTCGGGGGGACCCTGACTACAAGGAGCAACTCCAACAAAGAGCCTCGGCTCTGGGCATTGCGCAGCAGGTGAAAATTGTGAGCTACGCGGGGGATATTGCTGACATCTGGAGCGTAATCGACATTCATGTTCATGCTTCCCTGATCGATTCGTTGCCCAATGCCATTCTCGAGGGGATGTCTTTGGGTAAGCCAGCCGCTGTTGCTGGAGTGGGAGGAGTCTCGGAGGTCATTGAGAGTGAGGAGACTGGTCTGATCGTTCCTCCCGGCGACCCGCAAGCGCTGGCAACTGCGTTACTCAGATTCTTACGCGACCCCGAATTGGGCAGAAGGCTCGGCCGGTCCGCATACGCTCGTTACCATGCCAGCTTTCGGCCAGAATCCATGACTCGAAAACTAGAGCAGTGCTTTCTCGAAATCGCGGCCAACGGGGGTAAGTTTGAATAGGTGTGGCGGTTGCGGATGGGGAAGGATCTTTGCTCAGTCCAGATCGCCGGCCCTTTGAGGCCTGAGGTCGCGACTATGGCGCTCGGACAAAATGAAGGGTGCTCCGCATCTATCTGCAACCGAGGTACGACTGTTTGCGTACGGCATGAAATGCGAGCGCAATGCAAGAGGAGTGAACATGCAAGAATTCAGCCCCGCGAGATGGTCAGTCAAGAACTCATCCACTGTATGTGAAAACCCACATTTTTCCGTGATTCGAAAAGAGGCAGAAGACCACAAGGGAGGAAAGCACGAATACCACATTGTTCACTTTCCTCGACCCGCAGTTGCGGTTCTCCCCGTCGCCGGAACCAATGTGCTTCTGATTCGACAATATCGGTTCATTGTGGATGAATTCGTTTGGGCGATTCCATCCGGCGGTGTCGATGCTGGGGAGTCGCTCGACGAGGCGGCAATTCGGGAACTTCGTGAAGAAACAGGCTATGCCACCGCCAGTGTTATGCCGTGGGTTAATACTTACGCATCCTACGGATGTAGCGATCAGAAGTTCGTGGTCTTTATAGCGACCGAGTTAGATCCCAATCCACAGGCCTTCGATGAAACCGAGGTTCTTGAGACGCGTTGGTTCACAAGAGCTGAAGTACTTGACTTGGTCGAGGGGAACAAGATTGTTGATGGATTCTCTCTGGCGCCGATACTTTTGTTTCTATTGCGCACGAAAGCGGGCGCGATGGGTTGAAGCATCGGCGCGTGCGATCTTCCCTGAACAACGGAACAGACGCGTGCTCATTGTTGGTGAGAAGCGCATGGACCTCTCCGCTGCCTCCCAGTGAATTGTTGCTCGTTGCTCCAAGAGATGAATCAAGGTTCTAAGGCGTTTCCCTAACTCTTGTGATGCCGGTGTTTCCAGGCCGGGTGAATCTTTCTGGTGGATTCTCTCATAGCGCCGAATCCGCGAATCCGCATCGTACGGGTTTACAACCATTGACAGAGGCCCTACTATACAGGGAATTGGAGGGCGCGCCGTGTTGGACAGTCGGTATCCGACGGAGAGGGCAAGAAAAATTTCGGCATCGGCCGAACGTTCTTATAACGTTCGGTTGTTGGCTCCGAAGGCCTCCCTGGCAAGTGTTCTCAAAGAGTTAGTGCGCAGCGATGAACGGATTCTGGTTGTGACTACTCCGTCTGTCCACAAGTATTATGGCCCCCTATTCAGGGAGCTGAACGATCGCGGGAACGCTTCCGTCCATATGCTCCACGTGAGTGAGCGAAGGAAATCAATGGACGCCGTACTCGAGGTCTGTGAAAAGGCGGCCGCCGATCGGCTGGACCGAAAGGCGATTTTCCTGAGTGTAGGGGGCGGAATATGTAGCGATATAACCGCGATGGCGGCTTCGCTGTATCGACGGGGCGTGAGCCAAGTGCGGGTGCCCACCACCCTGCTAGCCCAAGTAGATGCCGCCGTTGGCATCAAATGTGCAGTAAACACGGAGGGCAAAAAGAGTGGATTGGGCCTCTTCTCACCGCCTAAGGAAGTTATAGTTGACCTCTCATTTTTAAGAACCCTGGATGCCGGACAGCTCAGTGCGGGATTCGCTGAGGTTCTCAAGATCGCGATCGTGTGCGACAAACGTCTTTTTGAGACATTGGAGGCGAATCCCTCTCTAATGTTGCATGACAGTGTCGCGGCTGCTCCCGAATCCTTAGGCAACGTCGTGTGGCTCTCGATCGGAGCGATGCTGGAACAACTCGAGCCCAATTTATACGAAGACAAGTCCCTGGCACGTTTCGTCGATTTCGGGCACACATTCAGCCCGGCTTTCGAGACACTGTCAGCCTACAGTGTCAGTCATGGTCAGGCTGTCGCTCTTGATATTTCATTGTGCGCTGTAATGAGTTGGCTCGCCGGAATTCTGTCTGCAGCGGACAGAGATAGAATCCTGACTTTATTGGGGAGGGCTGGCCTTGCCACCTTTAGCCCTCTTGTATCCCCCGATGTTTGCTTGCGCGGAATCGAGGAGGCAATGCGCCATCGGGGCGGATCGGTAAATTTGGTGGTACCCACGGGCGTTGGGAATGCCATCTTCGTGTCTGATGTTCCGTTTATCGAAGCAATGGTTCGAGACTCTGTTCGGTGGCTGGCGCGAAATGCGGATGTCGAAGCTCGCTTCGCCCCGCGCAATTGCTTGCGAGCAGAGGGCAATGGGAAGATCCCATGCAACGAATCGGATGAGGTCAATCTATTCCATCGACAACTCCGAACCACGTTAGGAGGCGCATAGCGATGGTCAGTGACTGTTGGAATATCCGGAGAGCACAGCAGGATCCCGTAAATGCTCACGGTGGAACCGGTGTCATTAAGGTAGCCCGCTTACACTCGGGGCTGCCGGATTCGGCCGGTTGCCGGTTCGTGGACTATTCGACAATCCCACCGCGTTGCAGCGTAGGTTTGCACACACATGCCGCGAACGAGGAAGAGTTTTATTTCATTGTTACGGGTCAAGGTCGAATGACACGAAACGGAGAACAATTCGAAGTCGCTGGAGGCGATCTCATTCGCAATCCGCCCGGCGGGACCCACTCGCTCGAAAATACCGGTGATTCAGATCTTCAAATGCTTGTCTTTGAAAGTGTGTTCGGTCATCTAGGATGATCGCGACAGAATTTCTTGTCAACACGGCGTGGAATTCTGCCACGGCTTGTGGACGTACCGACTCAACGGTGGTTTCTCCAACCGCGTCAGTCCTGGAGTGAAGTGAAAGAGTTGTCAAGCAAACCGGAGTGAGGGGCCCTTCACTTCCTTCTTTCGTTGCGACTCGCCTCTCTAAGTTCGTGTATGCCGAAGAGCAACGATGCGATTAGCAGCAGCAGGTACCCGAGCTTGGTCATGGCAAAAACCCCAAGAACGGGAATCATACTACCGCTTCAGCCTGACGCAGACAACATTTATGTTTTTCTTGATGTTAGATACCTTATCTTGAAGATGGGTTGTGAGTTAGGTCAGCGATACAGAGACGCACGTCCGGCACTCTCTGCCCCATTTGGAACCAGTTCTGTTGATTTTCCACGGTCAGAGCCGACGAGAACGGCAACCCCGTCCACGCGTTCCACGAGCATGGCTGCGTGAAGCAAGTCACTGCGGTGGCGGTTTTCTTCAAGATATGGTTTCCGTTCAGCCGCCGTGAGTTTTGCGAACGTGTCCATCGCTAAATGCGCCTCAGAACGGACTGCGACCATATTGGAACGATTGCTGGATCGTCGCTTCGTGGTTCTGGCGGATGGGCAGCACGGTAATCCCAGCGAACTTAGCGTCCGCCCTCTCACGCCCACTCTGTTATTCGCTGATTGGCCTTGAAGCAGCAACTGGTCGTTTCCCAGTCCGAGTGCCCGAGCCGCAATTGGACTGTGGCGACGTCCATCCGAGCGAGCAGGCGCATGCAAGATGAGTGCCAGGCAGGCGACAGTCCGAACAAAACGTGGTGCGGGCGGAGGGAGTCGAACCCTCATGGGCCGTTTAAGCCCTGCGGATTTTCATGCCGTCTACGGCTTTCGCCGCCCTGGCGTGGCGCTGTTTGCAGGGCTCACGCCAGGTTTGCGGTCTGGACTATCCCTTCACCCTCCCCCAGAAGATCCGGAGCTTAGGTGCTGCCCGTCTAGTCTCTACACCTTCCCGGCTGGATTGTTTCTCCGGGCTTGGCTCGGGATTGCCGTTTGAGGTTTCCCCGAATTTGAGCAGTTATACATCGCCGGTTTCCCAGGCGAGCACTCAAGTTTTCCTTAAGTCCGCTGCGTATGCCATTCCGCCACGCCCGCGCGGTGTTTCATTTTCAGTTGTCTATCATAGAGCACGCAGGCGGAATTTACACATCAGCTTCGTGCGTCAGACGTCTTGATTGATTTGGAGATTTCGGCTGTTTTTGTTTTTTTTCAGTTTTGACCTCATGATGTTGATCGGGAACGGCATCAAGCTGCGTCTTGAATATGCGTCGGGTGATACTTCTCGATCATCTCGACACTGGTGCTGCAGTTTTGGCGATGTGGTAGATATCGACTCCTTCCATCACTCCGGAATGCCGTTCGGCTTCCCTCCGGAATACCCAGACGCACTCCCAGCCAATGATCTCATCCGGAGCGGAGTCGCCAGATACATCGAAAACAGGACGCGTTCGCACCATGTGTGCATGTGTGAGACGGTGCATGTCCAAAATACACGACCGGCACTTTGAGGATCGGTACGAGCCGAGGCATCGAGTCGACGACGAGGAGCGGAAACGCTGGAACCGGTTTTGGGCTCAGGGACGAACCGTCACATCCTCCGCATTTGGCGAACAAAGGAAATTACCATTCATCTAGGGGTGTTTCGTTAAGCTTGGCGTGCCAGTGCGCGAGTCTCGCTCGGGCAAAGATGCTCTTCGAATTTCTCACCGAGGCTTTCTAACGCGTCGGAGGTTCGATGGAGAGAGTGTTCCTGAACCCTGAAGTTCTCGGTGCAAAAGGAGCAAACGCCCTCGACGGGCACAGCGCCCCGCCACTCGACGATTGTTAGGCTGCGTTTTGGAGCGCGCTTTGACATCTTCTAGTATTTCAACACAGTACCGACAAGTTCTCAAACGTCGACACAGCAATGATCGCGCAATTAGAATCTCCACCGCAAGAACGAATCCGGGTCTAATTTTGCACGATCTGCGTGAGCGATGCTGCACCGCCCGCGATATTTGAATCTCCGGAATAAATCACCGTGATCTGGCTCGGACCGGCAGGTAACGTTGAGACCTTGAGTCTTGCGACTCCCCCGCTAAGTTGGGCGGTTTCTAAAACCGTGGCCCCTGCCTGACGCCAACAGGATCGGTTACCTTTATGGGTCAGCGAGGCAAATGTCGCCGGGCTCACGATCTGATTCACCACGGAGGAAGCGCTGCCCAGGTTCGCCGTGTCCCCCATGTAAACCGCACGCCCTTCTCCTCGCGGGCTCCCTGGGCCCGCAGCCAAATCAAGAATACCGTCTAGGTTAAAATCGCCGGCTACCCGTGACCGGGCGCTATAAATGGTATTGACCCCACCCATGGTACTGAACGTGCCATCGCCATTGCCAATCAGAACAAAAATGTTAATGGCTGGAAGATCAAAATGTGGTGCGGGCGGAGGGAGTCGAAACCGGCGCCCGGTTCCCGATGGCAAAGAAAAGACGAAAATGGTAGGATTTCGTCCGTGGCGCTGCGAACGTGCGTTGTTTCCTATTATGAGAATGACTACGAGCGTTCCGTCGAAGTCATGGCCGAAACGTTGCACGAAGCGGCCATCCTGGGCATCAAGGCGATGGACGTGCCCCGCGAAAGTCTACACTTGAGGACCCTGAACGTTCTTGTGAAAGCTCCGCAGGTTTACCACTCCATTTCGGGAGCGGCCCTTAGCGCGTGGCTGGCGCAGCCGGGAAAGAATCCTAAAGAGCAAGCAACGAAGACCCGGCTGAACGAGCTTTTGCGCGGTTAAGATCCGCTCATCGCTGGGATTACGATTTCGCTGGCGGGGCTTGAACAGGAGTTTCCCGAGTATCACTTCCGCGCGGTACCCGCTTCTCAATTCGCTCAAGCAGTTTGAGGACTTTTCGATCTTCAATGCGCTGCGGAAAATTCTGGCTGGTTTTCATGCGCATAGTCTCCCACAGACCTGAAAGAATTTCTAGCCCGGGACGCGGTCATTTCAAACTCGGATGGCCTGAGCGGTGCCAGAAAAATCCACAGCATCGTGAGAAGAGTGCACGCGCCGCCCCAGATTAATCCGATCCAAAATATCAGCATCGTCACCACCCAAACACACCACCCATCCAACCGGGCTGGAAAAAGGCTACATGAAGCTAATCTTGAGAGATAGGTGCCCTTTGTACATGCGGCTCTCTCGAACGCACTCCAAAAGCCAAGCGCAGGTGGAGTCCCCGAACCCGATCTATTGCACCAGCGGAGGGGCAAGATGTGAACGCCGAAGATGGGTAAAGATGGGTTCGCCCGCAGAGCCATCCCGCTTGAAGATGCCGGGGCCATTCTCATCATTCTGCCGCCCAATTCTGCCGCCCACTTATCCGAGATTGAAGTCCAGCGCGGCAGGCAGGCGCCGGGTTCGAATCGAGAAGTGCGCCTCAGGATGCGATTTTACAATTCCCGGCGCCAACCCCATGGCGACAAAAACTCACTAAGTCTCGACGGGGGAGCTTTTGGTTTCCTGGGGAGGGGACCGAGGGTGAACCTTTTAGGCCCCGGGAGAGTTTGGGGACTCTTCCGGGGCTTGCTTGCGTTTGCCCGGACCTAGGACAGTCGCCCTTCAAGCGGTTCAAATTCCCGCCAGGCCCGACGGTGGTTCATTTGGTTCGGAAGAACCTGCGTGCGTTTTTTCTTCGCCTTTTTGCCCTCACCCGGGTCAGTCGGATCTTCCTCCTGGTGCTGGCGGCAGCAAACCACTGCCCGACTTCTGGCCCTTTGGGTTTCTGGACGGGATTCCAGTTTCGTCTCCCCCTTCTGGTTTCCAGCCACCTCTTCCCGGGAGCTACCTAGCCGCCGCCTGCTTCGTTCTGGCATTCTCCTGTCTTCGGAGTGGACTTTCGATTTTGATTTTCCCAGGAAAGAGGTATAGCGTTTTCTATTATGCAACCCACTCAATCCTCGAAATTGCCCTGCGCGATCTGTGACTTGCCCCTCAAACTGGAAGTGGATCGGTACACGGATGAGGCAGGAAAATCTGTTCACCAGACCTGCTACCAGCAGAAGGTCGTCCTACCAGTCAGAAAAAGGCCCATGGGCAGTCTAGGCGAGTCGAAGTTCGATTGCCGAGCCTGAGCGAATTACGGCCGCGGTGTCCCGGTCCGGATTGAACACTGAGTCGCGCGGTGTGCAACTGTGGGCATGGGGTCGTCCTCTCACTGGTGTGATTGCGATGATTCGCAAGTGATCCCTGAATCTTGGTCTTCGGGAGTCGCCGCCTGTCGAATGCGCGATGCCAGTCTTCCAGCCAGCCGTCATTTCGCGATGACCTGCCTGCGGCCCACCTGCAAAACCAGGATCCCACCCAGAAAAAGATTCACCAGCAACCAAGCCAGGCCCGACGCAAATGATCCGGTGCGGGTGACGAGATAACCCATGACAAACGGGCCGACAAACCCTCCCAGGCCTCCGATGCAATTGATCAGGCCGATGGAGGCGGCCGCTGCCGATTCCCCGAGCAGGGCTGTGGGCAAGGCCCAAAACGTCGGCTGATAGGCGTGAACAAAAGCGGCGAAGAGAATGAAAAACACGAGCTGGATCCAGATATGTGGGGCGGCGGCGAGAGCCAGCGTCAGGGAAATCCCACCTAAAAACAGACTCCCCGCGGTATGCCACCGCCGCTCGTGAGCGCGGTCGGAATGCCATCCGTTCAGCACCATGGCCGCGAGTCCGGCAAGATATGGCAGAGTCACTAACAAGGTTACGGTGGAGGTGGAGAGTCCCGACGCCCGCTTCAGGATGGTGGGGAACCAAATGATAAATCCGTAAATTCCGGTGCTCCCCATAAAGTAGACCAAGGTCAGCAAAAGCACGTCGCGATTCGTGAGCGCCTGCCAGATGGTGTAGGAGCGTAGGGCAAGTTTTCTTTGTTTCTCGCGCTCCAATTCGCCGGTAATCCAATCGCACTCTTCTTTGGGCAACCACTGCGCGTGCTTGGGCCAGTCGGGGAGGTAGAAAAGCGTGACCACGCCAAAAATGACCGCCGGAATTCCCTCGAGGATGAACAGCCAACGCCAGCCCTGCAGGTCATGCCAGTGAATCTTGAGAATCTGTCCCGCCAGAGGAGAGCCGAGAATATTCGAGAGCGGAATTGCCGTCATGAATACCGCGACCGCCTTGGCACGGTCTTCATGACGAAACCAGTGCGTGAGGTACACGATGATGCCGGGGAAAAAACCCGCCTCGGCCATTCCGAGAAAAAACCTGGCCGCGTAAAACTGGCGGGAGGTGTGCACGAGTCCGACCAAGACGGTAATGACTCCCCACGAAATCATGATGCGCGCGATCCATCGGCGCGCGCTCCACCGTTCGACGATGACCGCTCCAGGAATCTCTAGAAGGACATAGCCGATGAAGAAGATTCCTGCCCCCATGCCGAAAACACGATCACTGAAGCCAAGATCGTGCGACATTTCCAGAGCGGCATACGCAACATTCACCCGATCGAGAAAGGCGATGACGTACAGCAGCCACAGGAAGGGAAGCAGGCGGCGTGCGATCCGTCGTCGGGTGCTTTGCTCGATCGTCAACGCGAGTTCGCCGGGTGTGGATTCAACGTGATGAATAGTGCTTGGTCTTTTGGGTTCGGGAGTTGAGAACATCGAAGCTCCCGTCCGGTTGCGCGGTTAGCTCCAGGTAATTGCCTGCATCGGGGCCCTCGGGATTGGCAATGAATTCGGCTGGGACGTTGTGCGCCGCGCCGCCATCCATAGAAAAATGCAATTGCCAAAGGCTTTCGAGTCCCGGCGATTTTTCGATGATGTCCCACACGGAAGGCGTTCCGCCTTTCTTCGCGCCATTGTCCATGATCGCGACGCGAGGAGCGAGTCCGTAAACCAAAGCCGGGCTGCTGCTCTGTTCCCAGCCATGATGAGAGACGATGTAGATGTCGACTTTGCCGACCTTGTTCATCGGACACATCAATTGCATTTCCTTGTCCTTGGTGAGATCCCCCAAGTCGATGATTTTCAGTTTGCCGAAAGTGATGAGCGTCCCCAGAGAGCGCACATTTTCCGTCTGGTCTGCGGGATACGGTACCGCGTCCTTGCAGACGGGGTTCTCTTGTCCTGCTCCCGCAACAGGCTTGTCGATCAGCGCGGCATCGGCACTTAGGACCGTAGCGTCGATTCCGTGAATGGGCAAAGCATCTCCTGGCTTGAGTGTGATGCGCTTATATTTCCCCGTCGCTAACAGCTGTTGGTATGCTTCCCAGCCCTTGACCGTGTCCGCATTCGTGGTCTCGCGATTCTCGCCGTGATCCAGGAATGTTCCCAGCGGGATCCGTGCCGCAAGTTGGGGAGCACCCCCCACATGATCGGCATGAAAATGGGTGATCAGAACATAGTCGATCTTGCTGAGGCCGGCGTGCTTGGCTGCCGCAACAATGCGGTCGGCATCGCGGCCATCATGGTCTGGCCAGCCGGTGTCGATCAACAGCGATTGCCCCGCCGGCGTAATGAACAACGTCGCCTGCCCGCCCTCGACATCCACAAAATAGATTTGTAGCGCCTTGCCGCCGGAAGCGGCGGCGGCCGGGGTGGATGCCAGGACGACGCACAAGATCACTCCGAGGACCGCGAAGCGCCCGAGCAAGCGGAAGCCTGTGGAGCGTATTGACGATAGCCGAGCCTTTGTCATGGGTTCCCGTTTCTGTTTGATTGTGGCCACAGAGATGATCCTTCCACTTCATCGTTCCGTCAAGTTGAGAGTACGCTGACCGCACAGTTCTGCGCTATGATCCAAGGCAAGTTAAAAACGCACGACGGAACGAAATCTCGAACTTGACCAGGACACGACGATGAAGAAGTTGCGCAGCCAGGAGTGGTTTGGACGCAAGGACAAAGATGGCTTCCTGTACCGGAGCTGGATGAAAAATCAGGGGTGGCCCCACGACCTGTTCGATGGGCGACCGGTGATCGGCATATGCAATACCTGGTCAGAACTCACCCCGTGCAATGCCCACTTCCGCGAAATCGCTGAATTTGTGAAACGCGGCGTCTGGGAAGCGGGAGGCTTTCCGCTGGAATTCCCTGTGATGTCGTTGGGAGAGACGGTGATCCGTCCCACGGCCATGCTTTTTCGAAACCTGGCGAGCATGGATGTCGAAGAATCGATTCGCGGAAACCCCCTGGACGGCGTGGTCTTGCTCATGGGGTGCGACAAGACGACACCGTCATTGCTAATGGGAGCGGCGTCCTGCGGGCTGCCGACCATCGGCGTGTCGGGCGGTCCCATGCTCTCGGGCAAATTTCGCGGACAAGACATTGGCTCCGGAACCGGTCTCTGGCAAATGTCAGATCAGGTCAAGAAAGGCGAAATGACGGTTGGGGAATTTCAGGAAGCCGAAAGTTGCATGCACCGCTCGAAGGGCCATTGCATGACCATGGGTACGGCTTCCACCATGGCCAACATGGTCGAAGCACTCGGGATGAGCT
>Ga0193726_1001233_pt1 | contig 21024 bp, 19 predicted proteins | sample H2c1metaG_FD_144928 | JGI IMG/M metagenome (GOLD analysis project Ga0193726, IMG submission 144928) | Soil microbial communities from a riparian zone of the East river system, Colorado, United States - H2c1 | ecosystem: Environmental > Terrestrial > Soil > Riparian zone | place: USA: East River... | reverse complement strand
GCCCCGCCCTGGTCAACATCGTGCTGTCGCAAGGCTCCGCTCGCAAGCCGCAGCAGTTCGCCTGGCACAGCTGATCGAGGGACATCGCTGATCAAGGGGCACAAGCTGATCGAGTGACATAACAAAAGGCCGCTGCCATTCCCGGCGCGGCCGCCTATGGGAGGGATCGCCATGCAGGATCAGGTAATGCAGCAGGAGATCGCAACCGCGACCGCGCCGGCGCTCAAGGGAATCAAGGTGCTCGACCTCACGCAGTTCGAGGCGGGACCGTCCTGCACCGAGGCGCTGGCCTGGCTCGGGGCCGACGTCGTCAAGGTGGAGGAGCCCAATCGCGGCGAGCCGGGGCGCTGGGGATCGAGCGATCGCGCCGACGCCGATTCGCACTATTTCATCTACTACAACCTCAACAAGCGCAGCGTTACCTGCAATCTCAAAAGCGAGGAGGGCAAGGCGCTGCTCCGGCGGATGATCGCCAAGGCCGATGTCCTGATCGAGAACATGGCGCCCGGCACCTTCGCCCGCCTGGGCTTCGACTATCCGCGGCTCGCCGCCATCAATCCGCGACTGATCTTCGCGCAGGTCAAGGGCTTCGCGCCGGAGAGCCCGCACGCGGACTATCTGTCGTTCGACATGATCGCCCAGGCGATGGGCGGCACCATGGGCGTGAACGGCCATCCCGGCCAGCCGCCGGTCCGGCCGGGCCCGACCATCGGCGATACCGGCACCGGCATGCTGTGCGCCATCGGCATCCTGGGCGCGCTCTACCAGCGCATGGCGACCGGCCGCGGCCAGCACATCCAGATCGCCATGCGCGATGCGATGCTGAACTACTGCCGCACGCCGATGAGCCGCCAGGCCGGCATGACCGACCAGCTGCCGCGCGGCGGCAACACGGTGCCCGGGACCGCGCCGGGCGGCCTCTACAAATGCGCGCCGGGCGGGCTCGACGACCTCTGCTACATCTTCGCCTCGCGCGGCAACGAGGAGCATTGGCGCCGGCTGGTGAAGGCGATCGGCCGCGAGGACCTGCTCAACGATCCGCGCATGACCGACCCCACCACCCGCGGCCAGAACCGGGCGGCCGTGGATGAGGCCATCACGGAATGGACGTCGAAGCGCACCAAGCAGGAGGTGACGCGCATCATCGCCGGCGCCGGCGTTCCCTGCGGCGCCGTCATGACCACGCTCGAGCTGCTGCACGACCCCGACCTGCATGCGCGCGGCATGATGCAGAAGATCGAGCATCCCCTGCGCGGCACGGTCACCGTGCCGGGCTGGCCGCTGCGCATGTCGGACACCAAGGTCGCGCTGAAATGCGCGCCGATTCTCGGCGCCGATTGCGAGGCGATCTATGGCGAATGGCTCGGCTGCTCGCCCGACGAGGTCAAGGACATGCGGCAGGGCAAGGTGATCTGAGGGCGGCGACTCGGCGGCGCGGATGCAGCTCGCCTGTCCGTTGCCGCCCCTGCTGGCGAAACACCTGCCGTCATGCAACATTTGCGCGAAGGCTAGCGGCACGGCACCATGCGCGGACTTTCGGCATTAGTACTTACGGCGCTCCTTGCGATGTCCGGCACTGCCAGGGCCGATGGCTTCGCCGATGCCCAGCGCGCCTACGTCCGCGGCGACTACGATGGAGCGCTGCGCATCCTGAGTGCGGCCGCTGAGGCGAACGACGTCAACGCCCAGTACATGCTCGGCTGGCTGCGCCTCGAAGGTTGGTGGTCGCCGATCCGCGTCGACGCAAGCGAAGGCATCAAGTGGCTGCAGGCTGCCGCCGAGAACAATGACGCCAGGGCGCAGTTCCGGATGGGCGATCTTTACCGGGTTGGACAGTACGTGCCACGCGATGAAGCCAAGGCATTTGCTTGGTATCTGCGGGCGGCGATGAACGGGGATGCCTATTCGCAGGGGCGCGTGGCGCGCGCTTACCTGTATGGCTACGGCATCGCGAGAGACACGGACCAAGCGTTGCATTGGTATCGGAAAGTGGCGGAAGCTGGCCTCGGCGATGCGGCGGAACAGCTCGGGTACATCTATACCTACGGATATATCTACGCCAATACCGACAAAGTCAGCGTCGTGTCGCCGGACGAAGGCGAGGCGCTGCGCTGGTTCCTCAAGGCGGCAGCCAATCCGCATTTCCGCGATGTAGAGCCGTTGGAGTACATTGCGACCTTCTACGACAAGGGCCTTGGCGTCGCGAAGAACCGAAGCGAAGCGTTGCGTTGGTACGAACGCGCGGCGCAAGGCTATGCACCGTACGCGCAGTATCAGCTCGGCGTCGCCTACGAGCTAGGCGACGGCGTGGCGCGCGATTTCGAGCGCGCATTCGAGTTCTATCATCGCTCCGCCGACAAGGGGTTCAGGCCGGCGCACTATCGGCTCGGCCTAGCATGGCTGCGCGGCGAGCAAGGGCCGGTCGACGTGATTCTGGCTCTGAAATCGTTCGTGCTTGCGACCGGTCGAAGCGGCGATCGAAAAGAACTCGATGCCGAGTTCGCGGCCTTTCCGGACTTGTATCCGATTCGCTACCGGGCGCTCGACCCGTCCGCCTATCGCCAGGCCGTGAAGGACCGCGATGCGCTGACCGCAACGATGTCGCGCGCGCAGATCACGGCGGCGGACGATCTGGCCGATGCCTTTGAGCTCGAGCCGCCGCCACCTCCGCAGATCCACTAGAGCGGGATGATTCGAGGTTCAAGCATATCCAGCTTTAGCGGAGTAGTTTGCACATTCGGTCGAGGCGACGGTGGGAAGAGGGTCGACGATGGCGTTGTAGACGGCCAACTCGGTGCGTCTGGCGGCTTTGCGCAGACCATGCGTGAGGGGATCCTGCGGGGCAAGCGGCCTCAGGCGGAGACGCCGAGCCGCTTCCTGGCGTCTTCTCTCAGCACCGCCTTCCTGATCTTGCCCGATTCGGTCATCGGAAAGACGTCGATGAACACCACATGGCGCGGCAGCTTGAAGCTCGCGATCTTGCCGCGGCAGTGGCCGACCACGTCGTCGGCGTCGATGGTGGCGCCCGCCTTGCACTCGACATAGGCCACCGGCACCTCGCCCAGGCGTCCGTCGGGCAGGCCGACCACGGCGACCTGCTGCACGGCGGGATGTTCGAGGAGCAACGCCTCGGTCTCCATCGGATCGACGTTCTCGCCACCGACCTTCAGCATGTCCTTGTAGCGGCCGAGGAAGCGGAGATGGCCGTCGGGCAACCACATCGCCGCATCGCCGGTGCGGAACCAGCCATCCTCGGTGAAGGCGGCCGCGGTCTCGGCCGGCTTCTTGTAGTATTCGTTCATCACCGTCCGGCCACGGACCTGCAGCTCGCCAGGCACGCCCGTTCCCAGCACTTGGCCGCTGGCGTCATCGACGATCCGCAGCTCGTAGCCGAGCCCCGGCCAGCCGGACGCCTCGCTGCGATGCACGTCGTCATCGTCGAGCGAAGACAAGGAGACGCCCAGCCACGTCTCGGTCATGCCGAAGCCGGACAGGTTCTTGAGCGGCGCCAGCGCCCGCATGCCGCGGCGCACGACAGGTGTGGCGCTCAGCATGCCGGCGGCAAAGATCCCCGTGCGCAGGCTCGAGAGATCGCGCGGACACGCCTCCTGCGCCTCGCTGAGGCCCTTCATGTGCGCCTCGAAGCCGTGGATGATCGTCACGCGCTCCTTCTCGATCAGATCGAGACTCTCCTCGGGATCGAAGCCGCGGGTCACGATCTGCCGCGCCCCGGTGACCAGCGACATCCACGCCCCCTCCGACAGGCCGAAGGCGTGGAAGAGCGGCAGGTAGTTCAGGATCGTGTCGTTGGGCGTTATGGCCATCCGGAAGGCGCGTTCCTCGACATTGCGGATCAGCGCATGCGTCCGCACCACGCCCTTGGGAAACCCGGTTGTGCCCGACGTGTACATGATGAAGGCCGTGGCGGCGGGGTCGACGGCGCGGGCGCAGGCGGCCGGATGATCGGCGGAGATGTGCCGGGCCGGTTCGGCGAGCGAGGCCCAGTCGACGGTTCCCGCCCGGGGTGACTGGCCAAGCAGGATCACGCAGCGCAGCAGGGGATAACGAGGATCCCTCACGGTATTGCCGGAGGCTGGCAATGAGACTGCCTCGCGGACCATGGCGGCATAGTCGACGGGCCCGGAACGATCGTGCGTGATCAGGAAACAGCTGTCGGACTGCGCCAGGACGTACGAGAGGTCTCGCGAACGGAACCGCGTGTTGATCGGCACGAGCACCGCGCCGATCTTCTGGACGGCAAAGGAGATGAAGATCCACTCGTCGCTGTTGTTGAGCCACAGGGCGACGTGCTCGCCGGGCTGGATCCCGGCGGCGATCAGGCGCCGAGCCGCCTCGTCGATGCGCACCGCAACCTCGCGGAACGTATAGCGCGACGCACCGAACACCAGCGCCTCGCGGTCCGGCAGGCGGGCCGCGACCTCGTCCGCCAGATCGCCGAAGCGACGATGCCGATCAGCCTTCATGGCGACCAATGCACCGCCCCCAAGCCTGCGATGGGGACACCGGAAGAACCCCGGCGCCGCGTGCGGAGCAGGCGCCGTGCGTCGTCGAGGCGGCCCGCGTCGAGATAGGCCTTCAGCAGCGTGAACGTCACGAGGTCGTGCTGCGCACGACTGCCGCCAATTCGTTCGCTTTCGCCCGCGAAAGGTTCGAGCGCGTCGATCGCGGCGGGAAAATTTCCTTGTTCGAACGCGACGAAACCGCGCGATAGTGCGGGCAGGTAAGGACCGGATGGGTATCGTCCTTCGCCCGCCAGCTCCTCCATCTGCCGGACGCGCGCGTTCAGCCCGCCGTCATCCGCCGAGACGGCTTGCGCCAGGATGACGTGCAGATCCGCCAGCCCATTGCCGGGTCTGGGCAGCGCGCTGCCCGCATAGTCATGCATCGCGCGCCAGGCCGCCGCGTCGCGCGGATGGCCGGCGAGTTCCGCCCGCCACAGGAACGCCGTGCCATCCGACATTTTCTGTTGCGGCCCGCCGCTATGCCGGTCGAGCGAGAAGTTCTCGCGAAAAAGCCGAAACGCCTCGGCCGCGTTGTCGGCTTCGAGTTCGCCCAGTGCGAGATGCCAATTCAGATGGCCGTAAAAAAATCCCTCGCGCGGATAGGTGGCGAGCCAGGACGCCAGGAAACTGCGTGCCGCGGCAGGCTCGCCTTCCTCGTAGCACACGTGCGTGAACGCGTGCGCGCCATGCGCGTTCTTCGGATTGAGGGCGATGGATCGCTCGATCTTCAGGCGGGCAGGCGCGTGCTGCCCGTCCTCCGACAGCGCCATGGCATGATGGGCCAGAAACCAGAAATCGTCGCCGTAGTGTGTGGCGAGGCCGTCCAGAAGGACGGCGATCTGGTGCTTCTGCCCGATCTGGCCGGAGGCGCCGATGAGGCCGTTCGGGTTCGCGGCGGTGCTGAGCACCAGGCCGTCCCGCGGCCAGCTTGCAAGGTGCGTGCGCAACGCGGCGATGGCGGGTTCGGTGCAGCCCGCGAACACCAGATCGAGGAAGGCGATGTGGCTGGCCTCGCGCGCTGGCAGACCAGCGGCCACGGTCTTGGCCGCCTCGAGGCACGCTCGCGCGGCCACGACGTTGCCTTCCCTCATCAGCACCTGCGCCTTGCCTGCGTGGGCCAGGGCAAAGCCGGGATCGGCGGCGGTGGCGCGGTCAAAGGCCTCGATCGCGCCGGGATAGAGCGTCAGCAGCAGATCACAGCCCTGAACGTAGGCGTCGCACGCGATAGCGGACGCGCTCGACAACGGAAGGCCGTATCGGTCTGCCAGCATGGTGGATCCTCCCCGATTTGTTGAGAATCCTACCATTCTTGCTCTCATCCTGCGTAAGGCTCGGCATTGACGTTTACGTAAACGTTAACTATGACACGTCCACGATGTCCGTCGCCGCCCCTCCGGCCGCTTCAACGGCCAAGAGTCCAGCACCGCGCGACCCGCAGCGCATCTATAGCATCGCCGAACTCTCCCGCGAGTTCGCGATCACGCCGCGCACCATCCGCTTCTACGAGGACGAAGGCCTGATCAAGCCGCGTCGCCAGGGCCTGACCCGCCTCTACAGCGCCGGCGATCGCACGCGGCTCTCCTGGATCCTGCGCGGCAAGCGGCTGGGCTTCTCGCTGGCCGAGATCCGCGAGCTTCTCGACCTCTACCAGGTCGATCGCACCGGCCTTCAGCAACTGCGCGAGCTCCTGCGGCGCAGCCGGTTGCACATCGCGGACCTCGAGCGCAAGCGCAGCGATCTCGACGCGCACATCAACGAGTTCAAGGAAGTGGAGGCCCAGGTGAGCGCCGAGCTGCGCCATCGCGGTGTCGATCCGGAGAGCGACTGAGAAGGGGGAAAGAATGGCCGTCTACAAGGCGCCGCTGAAGGACATCAACTTCGTGCTGAACGAGGTGCTCGACGTCTCGACGCTGGCCAAGCTGCCGGGCTACCAGGACGCCACGCCCGACACCATCCAGGCCATCCTCGAGGAAGCGGCCAAGCTTTGCGAGAACGTGCTGTTTCCGCTCAATCGCAGCGGCGACGAAGAGGGCTGCACCTACGAGAACGGTGTCGTGCGCACGCCCAAGGGTTTCAAGCACGCCTACGACATGTTCCGCGAAGGCGGCTGGACCGCCGTGACCTGCGATCCCGAGTATGGCGGCCAGGGCCTGCCGGCGACGGTGGGCTTCGCGCTGCAGGAGATGTTCACCGCGTCGAACCAGGCCTTCGCGATGTATCCCGGCCTCAGTCACGGCGCCTACGAGGCGCTGTCGCGCCATGGCTCGGACGCGCTCAAGAAAGCGTACCTGCCCAAGCTCGTCGACGGCAGCTGGACGGGCACGATGTGCCTGACCGAGCCCCATTGCGGCACCGACCTCGGCATGCTGCGCACCAAGGCCGAGCCGCAGGCCGACGGCAGTTATTCGATCACCGGCACCAAGATCTTCATCTCCGCCGGCGAGCACGACCTTGCCGAGAACATCCTGCACCTCGTGCTGGCCCGCCTGCCGGACGCGCCGGGCGGCACCAAGGGCATCTCGCTGTTCCTGGTGCCGAAGTTTCTTCCCAAGGCCGACGGCAGCGTCGGCGAGCGCAACGGCATCCGCTGCGGCGCCATCGAGCACAAGATGGGCATCAAGGCCAACGCCACCTGCGTGATGAATCTCGACGGCGCCAAGGGCTGGCTGGTCGGCGAGCTGAACCGCGGCATGCCGGCGATGTTCGTGATGATGAACGCGGCCCGCCTGGGCGTCGGCATGCAGGGCCTCGGCATCGCCGAGACTTCCTACCAGAGCGCTCTCGCCTACGCGCGCGACCGCCTGCAGGGCCGCTCGCTGACCGGACCGAAGAACGCGGCGGGTCCGGCCGATCCCATCATCGTGCATCCCGACGTACGGCGCATGCTGATGATCCAGAAGTCGTTCACCGAGGCCGCCCGCGCGCTGTCGCTGTGGGTCGGCATGCTGATCGACGAGGCGCACAGCCATCCCGACGCCGACAAGCGTGCTGCCGCCGAGGATCTCGTGCAGATGCTGACGCCCATCATCAAGGCGTACTTCACCGACATGGGCAGCGAGTGCGCCAACCTTGCGGTGCAGACCTATGGCGGCCACGGCTACATCCGCGAGAACGGCGTCGAGCAGCTCGTGCGCGACGCCCGCATCACCCAGCTCTACGAGGGCACCAACGGCATCCAGGCGCTCGACCTGGTGGGCCGCAAGCTGCCGATGAAAGGCGGGCAGGCGGCGCAACGGCTTTTAGGCGAGATGAGCGCCTTCATCGCCGCCAACAAGACCAACGACAGGATGAAGGAATTCGTCGAGCCCCTGGAGAAGGCGCTGGGCCGCGTGCAGGACGCCGCGCTGTTCCTGATGCAGAACGCCATGAAGAACCCCGACGAGGCGGGCGCCGCGGCGACCGACCTTCTCCGCCTGATGGCGCTCACCGCCATGGCCTTCATGTGGAACCGCATCGTCGCCGCCGCCTACAAGGGCCTGGCTGCCGGCAATGACAATGCCTTCTACGAGGCCAAGCTCGCCACGGCGCGCTTCTATCTCGCCCGCGTGCTGCCGCAGACCACGTCGCTCAATCACCAGATCAAGGCGGGTGCGGCGACGGTGATGGCCCTGCCGGCCGAGGCGTTCTGACGGAAGACGCTGGCTGCTGGCCGAGCTTGGCGGGGCGACTTAAGCTCGGGCGATGAAATCGATCGCCGCCTATGTCGGCGCGGCCTTCCTCGAGATCGGCGGATGCTTCGCCGTCTGGGCCTGGCTGCGGCTGGGTGCCTCGCCATGGTGGCTCGTGCCGGGCATGCTGGCGCTGGCGGCGTTCGCCTGGCTGCTGACGCTGGTCGAGGTCGATGCCGCGGGTCGCGCCTACGCGGCCTATGGCGGCATCTACATTGCGGCGACCCTGGTCTGGCTATGGTCGGTCGAGGGCACGCGGCCCGACCGTTGGGACATCACCGGCGCGGCCGTCTGTCTCGTCGGCGCCGCGATCATCCTGTTCGCCCCGCATCGCGCCGCGCCGTGATCATGTCACGAGCACTCGCATCGCGAAGCCGAGGGGCTTGCGGCGTGCGCCGCTACAGAGGACCATCTCGAAGGCCTCAACGCTTTCCTTGAAAAGCGTCCGGCAGTCTTCAAGGGGAGGTAGCATGCAAGACCGTCACATCGGCGACGTGCGAGTCACGCGCATCGAAGAGCAGATGGGCCCGGGTTTCCCGGCCAAGGATTTCTTCCCGGAGTTCGACGCCGACACCTTCGCGGCCGAAGGCCACTGGCTGGCACCGAGCTACTATCAGCCCGAGAGCGGGCGGCTGATGACCTCGATCCATTCCTGGCTGCTGCGCACCGGCAAGCACACGATCCTGGTCGACGCCTGCAGCGGCAACCACAAGCCGCGCCCCGGCATGCCGCGCTTCGACATGCTGAACAGCCAGTACCTCGAGCGCCTGCGCGAGGCGGGCGTCGAGCCGGAGGAGATCGACTTCGTGATGTGCACGCATCTCCATGTCGACCATGTCGGCTGGAACACGAAGCTGGAGAACGGCAAGTGGGTGCCGACATTTCCCAACGCCAAGTACGTGATGTCGCGCACCGATCACGACCATTGGGAAGCGCTGGCCAGGAAGCCCGATACCGAGGTCTATCAGGTCAACACCTACAACGATTCGGTGCTGCCGATCGTGGAGGCCAAGAAGGCCGAGTTCGTGTCGGGCGATCATGCCATGTGCGGCTGCGTCACGCTCAAGCCGGCGCCCGGCCATACGCCGGGGCAGATCCGCGTCGATCTCGACTCGCGCGGCAAGCGCGCCATCTTCGCCGGCGACGCGCTGCACAATCCGGTGCAGGTGCCGCTGTGGAAGTGGAACAGCTGCTTCTGCGAAGACCGGGATCTCGCGCGCCAGAGCCGCCACACCCTGCTGGCCGATTGCGTCGAGCAGGGCGCGCTCTTGATGCCGGCGCACTTCGCGCCGCCACACGCGGCCTACGTCAAGGACAAGGGCGACCGCTTCGAGCTCAACTGGGACTGGGACAACGCCCGCGGCCGCTAGGCGGCACGGCGCGCGACCGGCCGGTCGCGCGCTCTTGCCATTTAGATGATTAGCATCCTATCTTTCTGCCATGCCCTCGGCCAAGCAGATCGATTTCGGCTTTCGCGTTGCGCGCATCGCGCGCCGTCTGCGCCAGGCGGTGGACGCCGAGCTGCGCGTTCTCGGCCTCACCGAGGCGACGTGGCGGCCGCTGGTCTATGTCCGGCGCCTGGGTGACGGTGTTCGGCAAAAGGAGCTGGCGACGGCGCTGTCGATCGAGGGGCCGTCGTTGGTCCGTCTGCTCGACAACCTCGAGCGCCGCGGGCTGATCGAGCGGCGTGCCGACGAGACCGACCGCCGTGCCCGCGGCATCCATCTCACGCGCCCCGGCCGTGACCTCGCCAAGCGCGCAGCCAAGGTCGGCGGCGAGATCCAGGCGCGCCTGCTGGCCAACGTGCCGCCGGCCGAGCTGGAAGCCTGCGAGCGCGTGCTGGCCGGCATCGAACGCGGATTGGAAGAACGGCTGGAAATCGCAGCGCCGGCCGCGGATTGACGGAACGACGTCGAAGAGGAGGAAACGATGAGCCAGATCGTGGTCAACGAGCCCAACCGCTGGCGTCTCGACACGCCGGGCGCCTCCAGCTGGCCGCGCAGTGCGCGCCCCGATGCGGCGAAGAAATATTTCATGGCGTCGGCCGACGGCCACGCCAACGAACCGGCAAACCTGTGGTTCGAGCGCATCGACGCAAAATACCGCGAGCGCCTGCCGCGCGTGATCACCGACAAGGATGGCGTGCAATGGCGCGTGAGCGAAGGCCATCGGCCCGATCGCCTGCGGCTGTCGACCCTCGAAGGCGAGGACCAGGCGCGCAACAAGGCCGGCGCCGATCCGCTCGGCCGACTCGCCGACCATGACCTCGACGGCATCGACGTCGAGCTGATCTTTCCCAACAAGGGCCTCGCCATGTGGGCGACGCCCGATCCGCAATTCGCCATGGCGCAGTGCCGCGTGTGGAACGACTGGGCGTGGGAGCAGTTCAGCGCCCATCAGGACCGCATGATCCCGGCCGGCTCGCTAGCCACCGCCGACCTCGAAGGTTCGATCGCCGAGGTGCAGCGCCTGGCCAAGCTCGGCTTCAAGTGTCTCACCCTGCCGTGCAAGCCGATCTGGGGTGCGCATGACAGCGGCCACGTCAACTACAACCTGCCGCACTTCGATCCGCTGTGGGCGGCGATCCAGGACGCCAACCTGCCGATCACCTTCCACGTCTCGACCGGCCGCGATCCGCGCGCCGCGCGTGGCAATGGCGGCGCGGTGGTGAACTACGTCTCGCATTCGCTCTCGCCCACCATCGAGCCGGTGGCCAACCTCTGCGCTTCCGGCGTGCTCGAGCGTTTCCCCAAGCTGCGCTTCGCCACCATCGAGGCCGGCATCGGCTGGGTGCCCTGGCTGCTCGGCGCCATGGACGAGGCCTACAAGAAGCATCACTTCTGGGTGCGGCCCAAGCTGCAGGGCCTGCCCAGCGACTATTACCGCGCGCACGGCTTCTCCTCCTTCCAGGAGGACAAGGCCGGACTCGATCTCGCCGAAAGCCACGGCCTCGACGGCAACTTCATGTGGGCCAACGACTATCCGCACCATGAAGGCACCTGGCCGCATTCGGCGGAGGCGATCGAGCGCACCATGGGCCAGTTGTCGGACGGCGCGCGCGCCAAGGTGCTGGGGCTGAACTGCGCCCGCTTCCTGGGCATCGACGTTCCGGCGCGCTATCGCGCCAATTAATGGACGCAGCATGAGCACGCGTACACTTCGCGGCAAGGTGGCGATCGCCGGCGTCGGCGAGACTCCGTACTACCGGCACGGCAAGGCGCCGGTCTCCGAGTTCAAGCTCGCTTTGCAGGCGATCCTCGCCGCCTGCGAGGACGCCGGCATCGATCCGCGCCGCATCGACGGCTTCGCCTCCTACTCCAACGACCGCAACGATCCGTCACGCCTGGCGGCCGCGCTCGGCCTGCCGGCGCTGCGCTTCTCCAACATGAACTGGGGTGGGGGAGGCGGCGGCGGATCGGCCGCCACGGGCAATGCCGCGGCGGCGGTCGCCTGCGGCATGGCCAATTGCGTCGTGGTGTTCCGCGCCCTGGCGCAGGGCCAGTTCCAGCGCTTCGGCGCGGCGCCGCCCGGTGGCACGGCGACGGGCGAGGCGGCGCTCAACGCGCCCTATGGCGTGATGTCGCCGGCACAGCGCTACGCCATGCGCGCGATGCGCTTCCTGCACGAGAACAGGATCGAACCCTCGGCCCAGCGCGCCATCGCGCTTGCTTCCTACCATCACGCCCAGGCCAATCCGCGTGCGGTGATGCATGGCCGGCCGCTGACCGCGGAGGCTTATGACTCGTCGCGCTGGATCGTCGAACCGTGGCGGCTGTTCGATTGCTGCCAGGAGAATGACGGCGCGGCGGCGTTGATCGTGGTGCCGGCGGAAGAGGCCCGCGACTTCCGCCAGCCGCCGGCCTACCTGCTGGGTTCGGCGCAGGGCTCGGAATATCGCAACGGCGCGCGCGGCCACAACGCGCCGCTCTACGCCACCTCGAGCTTCACCACCGTGGCGCCGCAGCTCTACGCCATGGCGGGCGTGAAGCCTTCCGATATCGACGTGGTGCAGAGCTACGAGAATTTCACCGGCGGCGTGCTGATGAGCCTGGTCGAGCATGGCTTCTTCACCGCCGAGGAGGCCAACGACTTCCTCACGCCGGAGAACCTTCTAGCGCCTTCGGGCAAGCTGCCGCTCAACACCTCGGGCGGCAACCTGGCAGAATGCTACATGCATGGCCTCGAGCTGCAGGTCGAGGCGGTGCGCCAGTTGCGCGGCCAGTCGACGGCGCAGGTGGCCGATGCGGAAGTGTCGATGGTGATCTCCGGTCCCATGGTGACGCCGGTCTCCAGCATGATCCTGGGCAAGGAGGCCGCGCTGTGAGCTACCTGACGACCTATCTTCCGGCCGGGCTGCCGATTCCGGTGCCGGAGAATGACGGGCTGGACAAGCCCTACTGGGACGCCGCCCGCAAGGACGAGCTCCTGGTCCAGCGCTGCAAGGCCTGTGGCACCTTCCAGTGGGGACCGGAATGGATCTGCCACAAGTGCCTGTCTTTCGACATGGACTGGCACAAGGTCTCGGGCAGGGGCCGCATCTATAGCTGGGAGCGGCCCTGGCATCCGGTGCATCCGGCGTTGAAGGGCCACGGTCCCTACATCGCCGTGCTGGTCGAGCTGCCCGATGCCGGCAACGTTCGCATGGTGGGCAACCTTTTGGGCGATCCCCAGCAGGACGTGCGGATCGGCGCCGACGTGGAAGCCGTTTTCGAGCCGCACGACGACGCGAAGCCGCCGTTCACGCTTGTGCAGTGGAAGCTGGCGTAATCAGCGCCCCTTCCAGTTGGGCTTGCGCTTCTCGGCGAAGGCCTTCGGTCCCTCGACCGTGTCCTCACTGCGCGCCATGGCGACGAAGGCCGGGTAATGCTGGTTGTGCATCGCCACTTCGAGCGCCGGCACGTCGAGCGAGCGCATCACCACCTGCTTGGTGGCGCGCACCGACATCGGCGAGCAGGCCAGGATGTCGTCGGCCCAGCGCCGCGCCTCCTTCATCAGGTCGGCGTGCGGCACGACGGCGGTGACGAAGCCCAGCTCGTAGCCTTCCTGCGCTTTGACGTGGCGGGCGGTCAGCATCATGCCCATCGCCTTCTTGAGCGGGATCATGCGCGACAGGCGTTGCATGCCGCCGGCGCCGGCGGCCAGCCCGACCTTGGGCTCGGGCAGGGCGAAGGTCGCCTTGTCGGACGCAACGATGATGTCGCAGGCGAGCGCAATCTCGAAGCCGCCGCCCATGGCCACGCCGTTGACCGCGGCGATCACCGGCTTGTCGAGGTCGAAGCGGTTGGCCAGACCGCCGAAGCCCTTGAGCGGATGGACCGGCCGCTTGCCGGTCGTGGCCTGGATTTCGGCGTGGTACTTCAGGTCGTTGCCGGCACAGAAAGCCTTGTCGCCGGCGCCGGTGATGATGGCGACCCACAACTCAGGGTTGGTCTGGAACTCGTCGAAGGCGGCGACCAGCTCCTCGTTCGCCATGGGATGGCAGGCGTTGTAGACCTCCGGCCGGTTGATGGTGACGGTCATCAGGCGCCCGTCGATCTCGACCTTGCTGTACTGGCCCATGGCGTTTCCCTCGTTATTGGTGAATGAGGGTTTACCGCAACTGGGCGCGTTACAAAATGCCGCTCTTTTGAGCTGGCCGCAGAATGGCCACGTCGCCGTGCTGTGTAGAAGACAGGCAAAAAAGGAATTTTAGTCGGCGTGAGTTTCTTTAAGAGACTGATAGTTGGAGTGCTGATCGGCGGCGGGCTGTTGGTCCTGCCGGGCGTCGCTGGCGCCTGGACGTTCGATCAAACCCTCGGGGTTTGGCGGGATCAGCCACCGCCGGCAGTCACACCCCCCAACGAGGCCAAGCCGCGGCCGGTATTGGTTCAGGCAAAGACCAAGGCGCCTCTGCCGACGCCGATGGTCGAGCGCACGCCGAGCAACGTCGAAATCGTGAACAAGGCGCTAAATCCCGGGGCCTCGGATCCCAATGTCCCGCTGCCGCGCGCCGATCTGGCGGATGGCTCCGGCAATGAGTCATCGACGACGGCGGGCAGCAGTCCGCGGATATATGGCCGCGGCGAGGATGGCGGTGCGGTTTTGGGCCTGCGCGTGCCCATTCCGGCCGACCGCAGCGCCTTGGGCGCCACCGCAAGATATGGTGCCGGGCAGGCGAGCCCGGAGTCGGGCAACGAGGCGCGCTAACGCTGAAAATACAGTGTTGCCCTTGAGCAACAGGACGCCCTTGAGTCGCCGCTTATTGGCCGCTTTCCTTGCACCTTACAAGTTGTGGTGTGTATATTGCCTTCGGAGTTGGTGTGACCCAGCGCCGACGCTCGTCAGTATTTGAAAAACGAGGGGAAGAACTCATGAAGAAGGCTTTGATGGCCGCTGCGGCGTTGGTTGCGTTGCCGGTCATGGCTCAGGCGCAGGCTCCGTCGCCGGGTGTGTATATCGGCGCGGAAGGCGGTCTGAACTGGCTTTTGAACTTCACGGCCAACACCAACAATCCGGTGTTTCCGACGGTGAGCGTTACGCCGCAGACGGGTTGGGCGGTCGGTGGCGTGATCGGCTACGACTTTGTCGGCCCGCGCGTTGAGTTGGAAGGCGTCTATCGCAACAACCAGCTGAACGTCGGCGTGCCCGGCACGGCGATCAACAACCAGGTCGGCCAGCTCGGCATCATGGCCAACCTGCTGTACGACTTCATGCCCGGTTCTGTGATCACGCCGTACATCGGCGCCGGCGCGGGCGTGGGCTTCGTCGACAGCAATGCCTCGCTGGGCAGCACGGTGTTTGCCTATCAGGGCATCATCGGCCTGGGCTGGAACGTCGACACGAACTTCCGGGTGAACATCGACGGGCGCTACTACGGCACGTCGAACCCGTCGGTGAACGGCCAGACTTGGACGAACAACAACTTCAGCGTCATGCTGGGGCTGCAGTTGAAGTTCGGCGCCGCGGCTCCGCCGCCGCCCCCGCCGCCGCCGCCGATGGTGTCGCCGCCGTCGTTCATGGTGTTCTTCGACTGGGACCGCTCGAACCTGTCGCAGCAGGCGCTGACGACGATCCAGCAGGCGGCCAACGCCTTCAAGACCAAGGGTAACGCCCGCATCACGGCGACCGGCCACACCGACACGTCGGGTCCGGAGAGCTACAACATGGCGCTGTCGCTGCGCCGTGCCAACGCGGTCAAGGACGCCCTGGTGCGCAACGGCGTGCCGGCGCAGGCGATCACGGTGGTCGGCATGGGCGAGAAGGGCCTGCTGGTGCAGACCGGCGACAACGTGCGCCGAGCCGCAGAACCGCCGCGTCGAGATCGTCATCCAGTAAGACGATCCCAGGCAACAAGACTTCAAGGGACGGCCGGGCTCAGCCCGGCCGTTTCCTTTTGGGCGGCTCCTCAATGCGCAGCGGCTCAGCAGGCGCTGGCCACAGGCGCCGCGCACAGCATGTTGCGCATCATTTGGTTAGCCACATCCGGCCGCATGCGAATGCCGACGGCCTGACCGCCTTCGCCCACCATCGACCCCACGATGTAGCCGTCGTCCGTCATCCTGAAGTCGGCGGAGGCGATGTTCATGGCGCCACTGATCGTATCGAGGGCCGGCTGTTCGTCGCCTCCATCGTTCCCAACCAGCAGGGCTCGCCGCCGCACCATTTCCGCTGCCATGCGCTGAAGCGAGGCGATAAAGCCCAGGACGTCGGAGAAGCCGGCGATACAGGCGATCGAACGCTGGTGCTCGTCCACGAAGACCATGGCGCAACTCGTGCCATCGGCCGCCAAGCCGAGGTGGAACTTCGCCAATGTGCCGGGGGCGTCGCTGGAGCGCGCGTGGGCGCCCGGTTGGTTATCCATGGCAGCCTCCTTGTTGAACGTATAACGAGGAGGGCCTCACACCGTTGCGTCGTCCGCGATCAGGAACCGATCGACTTGCCGTGCCGCGCCGGGTAGGGCAGCGGTGGCGAGCGCAGGGCGAGCGTCTGTTCGCCGGTGAAGGCGAGCAGGATCTCGATCCGGCGGATCACCCCCTCGCCAGCGGCTCTCGCGCTATGCAGGGGCCGGTCGAGCGGCAGCCGGATGCGCGGATCTTCAGGCAGCTTGGCAAGGTCCAGGGTGACGCTTTGCAGATACTCGAGCTCCTCGGGTTCCACCCCGCTGAAAGTGCGCACGTAGATCTGGATATGCAGGGTGCCGCGCGCCGGCGCGGCGAGCTCGAGCTCGATGCCGTCGACTTCCGCGCGGTCGGTCTCGATCGAGCCAAAACTGTGCGGGATGGCGGTGACCGGGTAATAAGGAGGCGCCTCGAGAACGTAGAATTTCGTGTCGGGGAACGAAGGCTGCGGCGCGGCAAGAGGCGCGGCGGGATCGGTTCGGCGAACCACATCGGTGAGATCCCGCCACTCGGGATGGTGCTCGAGAAACTGCTTGGTGGCGAATCGCGGTCCCGGCTGGTCGACGTTGTCGAGCACGATGAGGCCATTCGGCCGAATGATCCGTGCCGCGCACAGGAGATCGAACAGGGCGAATTCAAACTCATGGTTGCCGTCGATCAGCACCAGGTCGTAGAGCACGCCGTTGCCGATCGCCCTGTCGAAATGAAAGCCCGAGTTGACGGGAAGAAACGAGATCCGCTCGCGCAGCTGCGGTGGCAAAGCGGCAATGATCGGAGGGCAACGCTCGCCGCCAAAGGGGTCGATCGTATCGAGATGCCCGTGGCCCGCTTCCCACAATGCACGCGCCATCACCTCGGCCGTGCCGGCATGGTAGGTGCCCAGCTCCAAGGCACGCTCGGGCCGGCGCATGACGATCAGGTGATGCAGCAGCGCGCGCGCCTCGTTGCTCTGCAGCGACCGCAAGGGATAGTCCTTGTAGAACGAGACGACTCGTGCGAACGCCTCCGAATGGCGCCAAGCATCCAGGCCACCGGCGGAAATCTCGAATTGTTCGCGGGATCCGTAGAGAGGGGTAAGCGGCTTTATCGGTTCAATTGCGTTCATGCCCGCGACCATAAAAGAGAATGACGAAGCCATCCAGTGCCGCGTATTGGGTGGCATTCGCTTCGACTGGGCAGCCAATCTCGGATGTCTTCGTGCGCTGCGTGTTGCCGCAGACTGCCGTCAATGTACGCGCCTGACGTGTGGAGCCCCTTCGCAGGGCAAGTAGCGCACGCCGCGCCCTTCATGATGAAGGCGAAGCACCGATTGTCCTGCAGCATGCGGATATCCTTCAGGGGGTCGCCATCGACCAACAGCAGGTCCGCGAGATAACCTTCCTTCACCAAGCCAAGCTCGTGGCCGCGTAGCATGATCTCGCCACCGGTGCGGGTCGCCGCCTGCAGCGCCGCGCTGGGCGAGAAACCAAAATGGGTCACGAAGTATTCGAGGTCGCGGGCGTTGGTGCCCTGCGGAGTGGCGGCAAAGCCATAGTCGCCGCCGACGACAATGCGAATGCCGCGCTTGCGCATCTCGTTGTGCGTGCGGCAGGTCGCCTCGTAGAGCGGCTTCAGCCGCTCCAAATAGAGGCGACCGTGCGGGGTGTTGTCGCCGCGCAGGGTCTCCAGGCGCGCCAGCACGAGGCCGACGGCCGGTCCGGTGAAGATGCGATCCTTGGCTGCCTCCAACAGGTCGAGCGCCTCCTCGTCGGCGTAGTCGCAGTGGTAGATCACGTCGACGCCGTGCCTGAGGGCGCGCTTCACCGCCGCCGAGGCGCGAGCGTGGGCAGCGACCCGGCGACCGATCGTGTGCGCGGCTTCGACACCGGCCGAGACTTCGGCGTCGGTCATCACGGCAGCCTCGGACGGCGCCGACTCGGTGCCGGCATCGCCTGAGATATTGAGCTTGATGGTGTCGACGCCCTCCCTCAGGCAGAGCCGCGCCATGCGGCGCACTTCGTCGGGTCCGTCGACGGCGATGCCGAAACTGTCCTGATGCAGGTGAAGCTTGCGGCCATCGCCCAGGCCGCCGGTGACGGTCAGCTCCGGGCTGGCCGCCAGCAGGCGCGGTCCGTCGATCATGCCCTGGTCGATGGCATCGCGCACCGCGACGTCGAGCCGGATCTTGGCGGCGGCTGCCGAACAGGCGCTGGTGAAGCCCGCGGCCAGCAGCTTGCGTGCAGCGTCCATGGTGAGCAGTGCATGATCTTCGGGCGGCAACTCGCCCAGCGCCGTGCCGCGCGGGGTGTCGACGAAGGACAAATGGGCGTGGCCTTCAACCATTCCCGGCATCAGGAACTTGCCCGCGGCGTCGATGCGATCGGCTCCATCGGCGGCTAAAGTCTCGGATTGCGGCGCGACCGAGATAATCCGTTCGCCCTCGACCAGCACCTTGCCTGGGAAGGGCGGGGCGCCAGTGCCATTCCACACCATGGCGCCGTCAATCAACAACCGCATCGCTTCCTCCGCCTTGTTTTTCTTGGCCCCATCATAGCCGGGTTCGCCGCTTTTCTGTGCGCCGGATCACGGAATTCCGTTGCCCACAGCCGCCGGGGTGCATAGCGTCTGAACCAAGGTCCCATCGAGGATCAGGCTTCAGGGAGAAAAACATGGCTTCATCGAAGATTGCGCGTCGTCGATTCGTCGCCGGTACCGCCGCGGCGTCGGCAGCTTTTGTTGCGGCTCCGTTCGTGCGCGGCGCCCATGCCGCGGGCAAGCTCACGCTGGCGTTGTGGGATCACTGGGTACCCAACGCCAACAATGCGACCAAGGTTTTGATCGACGAGTGGGCGGCAAAGGAAAAGGTCGAGGTCAACATCGACTTCATCACCTCGCAGGGCAATAAGCTGCTGCTGACCGGGGCCGCCGAGGCGCAGGCCAAATCCGGCCACGACGTCTTCGCCTTGTCGACATGGCTGCCGTCGCGCTACGCCGACCAGCTCGTGGCGATGAACGACGTCATGGAGCCGCTGATCAAGCAGAACGGTGCGGTGAACGCCACCGTCGAGTATCTCGGCAAAGTCGACGGCAAGTGGTTGGGCGTGCCGGCGACCGTCGGCAGCCAGATCAAGGGGCCGTGCTCGCGCATCGATCTGATGAAGGATCTGGCCGGCATCGATGTGCAGGCCATGTACCCGGCGGGCGCTCCGGCCAAGGCGGACGCCTGGACGTTCGACACCTTCCTCAAGGCGGCCGAGGCCTGCCACAAGGGCGGTCATGCCTTCGGCATCGGCCTCGGCACGACGTCCGACAATGTCGACACCGCGGGCATGATCTTCCACGGCTTCGGGGCCATGCTGGTCGATGCCAAGGGCAATATGACGGTCAAGAGCGATGCGGTGCGCCAGGCGCTCGACTACTACAAGCGGCTGATGGCCTTCCTGCCGTCCGATGTGCCGTCCTGGGACGACGCCTCGAACAACAAGTGGCTGGTGTCGGGCAAGGGCGCGCTGATCATGAACCCGCCCAGCGCCTGGGCGGTGGCCAAGCGCGACGCGCCCAAGGTCGCCGAGCAGCTGTGGACCCACGGCTCGCCCGCTGGACCGAAAGGCCGCTATGCGCCGTTCGTGCCCTACTTCTGGAGCATCTGGAATTTCAGCAAGAACCAGGCCGCGGCCAAGAGCCTGATCGTCCATCTTTCCCAGCCGTCGTCGGCCGAGAAGATGGTCGAGGCGAGCAACGGCTACGACCTGCCGTCGTTCGAGAAGCTCACGACCTTCAAGACCTGGGCCGAGGAGGGCCCGCCCAAGGGCACGCTCTACCACTACCCGAATATCAACAATCACCAGATCCTGTCGCTCGCCGGCGCCCCGGCGCCGCACAAGATCGGCGAGCAGATATACGTTCAGGCGCTGATGCCCCAGATGGCGGTGCGCTACTTCCGCGGCGAGGCCATGGAAAAGACACTCGACTGGGCGGCCAACGAGCTCGAGGGCTTCACGCGCAACTGACGCGACGCGCCGGCGGCTCGACGCCTGCAACCGGATCTGCTGCGGAGCGCAGTGTCGGTGCGGGCCTTTTGTTGTCGGCGCTGGAAAGGCTGGTGCTGCCGCACAGGATTGAACTGTGGACCTCCCCCTTACCAAGGGGGTGCTCTACCACTGAGCTACGGCAGCGCCATTTGGCTTTAGAGGGGCGGGATATGCCATAGGGTCGGGGGCGGTTCAACCGCTGCCGCCCGCCGAAACGGGCGTTCCGCGGTGGCTTGCCGCGGCACCTGCGCTCTGCCTACCATTTTGACGCGCAAACAGCCCCCAAGAACACAGGCAGGAGGGAACGCATGGACTGGCGCCCGATTTCCGCCGACTCCCATATCACCGAGCCGCCCAACTGCTATGTCGACAACATCGATCCGGCGTGGCGCGAGAAGGCGCCGCGTATCGTCCACAAGGAAGGCATGGGCGACATCTATCTCGTCGACGGCATGAAGACGCCGGTGCCTATGGGCTTGGTCGCTGCCGCCGGCGTACCGCCCAAGGACATCCGCATAGGGGGCGCGAAATTCGAGGATCTGCACCGCAGTGGCTGGGATCCCACGACGCGGCTCGCCGACCAGGACAAGGACGGCGTGGCGGCCGAGGTCATCTATCCCACGGTCGGCATGCTGATCTGCAACCATCCCGACTTCGACTATAAGAAGGCCTGCTTCGATGCCTACAACCGATGGCTCCAGGCCTATTGCGCCCATGCGCCGGACCGCCTGATCGGGTGCGGGCAAACCGCCATGCGCACCATCAAGGAAGGCATCGACGACCTCGCGCGCATCAAGGCGATGGGCTTTCGCGGCGTGATGATGCCCGGCAATCCCGGGGAGAAGGACTACGACGACCCGGCCTACGATCCATTCTGGGAGGCCGCCGTCGCACTCGAGCTGCCGCTGTCCTTCCACATCCTGACGTCAAGCGGCGACAACACCAT
>Ga0193726_1001232_pt1 | contig 21050 bp, 19 predicted proteins | sample H2c1metaG_FD_144928 | JGI IMG/M metagenome (GOLD analysis project Ga0193726, IMG submission 144928) | Soil microbial communities from a riparian zone of the East river system, Colorado, United States - H2c1 | ecosystem: Environmental > Terrestrial > Soil > Riparian zone | place: USA: East River... | reverse complement strand
AATACTTATGCAACGCTACTCAGATCCGGCGCCAATGTGTTATACAATAGTGAAAATGTGTACCTGGACAATAAATTATATTTTCAGCCGCTGGCGCTTACTTTTTATTTTAAAACGGAATATTCTGTTGGAAAATTTTTTATACAACCGCAACTGATCCTGGATTATTATTTTCCTGCTACTGAGAAACAATTTACGGGGCTCGTTTCAGTGAATGGTGGCTTTATATTTTGATTTTGCAAAACCTTCACAATGCGCAATACAATAAAGCCTTATTGTTTGAAGTTTATTCAATTAGGGATAACAAAATCAGTTAATGGATTTTAACTACCATCATTTTCCTTTGGCATTATAGTTGGTAAATTTTATAAACAAAAAGAATAACATGAAAACAAAACTTTTTGGCCTTGCAGGGGCTCTTCTCATTTCTCAATTGATGATGGCGCAATTTCACCTGGGTATCAAAGCAGGCGCAAACCTTACCAAAGTAGATGGTAAATCATTTAAGCAGGCATTTAAATATGGATATTCCGTGGGCGGATTTGCAGAACTTGGATTGGGTAATAAATTTTCTTTTGAACCTGAAGTATTATTCAACCAGTATTCGTCAACACTCGACAGCAACTACAAATCGATTTATGAAAATGTAATTGCTTCAGATCAGAGCAAGGTGAAGCTTAATTATCTTACCATCCCTCTATTGCTGGATTATAAATTCTTAGGCCCTATTCATCTCCAGGCTGGTCCCCAATTCGGCGTGCTGATGAGCCAGGATAAGAACTTCTTACAAAATGGAAAAAATGCCTTTAAGAATGGAGATTTCTCAATGGTGGCAGGTGCACAGATCAAGTTGGCCCAATTAAGAATTACTGGTCGCTATATTGTTGGTTTAAGTAATATTAATGATATAGATAACCAGGATAAATGGAAAAATCAAGTGGTACAATTATCCGTTGGAATTGCCTTATAAAGTTCAGATACCTCATGAACAGTCCCGCCCTGTGGCGGGATTTTTTTTGTTTTTATCTCTGGAAAGGAATGATTTTCATTAGTTTCCGGTACCTGCAAAAATGGCTCTTAAAAAGCCTCGAATCAATAGGCACAATACTTGGCTTCTATGTCTTCCTGTACTATTTTTAGCGCTCCGTTATACTACGGTGCCATATTGTCTAAAGAAGAAATAATGAGTTTTGAAAATTTTTTCCAGAAAAGTGAAGATGAAATGGATTTTATTCCCATTATTCCCCTGAATGAGAATGATGGCGAAAATATGGATGGTATTGAGGTTCCCGCTGAAATCTCGCTTTTGCCACTGAGAAATACGGTTCTTTTCCCTGGTGTAGTGTTGCCCATCACTGTTGGACGTGATAAAAGCATCCGGGCGGTGAACGATGCATATAAGACTGACAAATTGATCGGGGTGATTGCACAAAAAGACAGTAATATAGAAGACCCCGAAAAAAAAGATTTGGAGGATGTCGGTACGATTGCAAAAATTATAAAGCTTATAAAAATGCCTGATGGGGGCACTACTGTCATTATCCAGGGAAAAAGCAGGTTTTGTGTAGAAAGTATTGTCAGTGAAGATCCTTATTTCCGTGCGAGCATAAAATCACTTGTAGATGAAGAATTGCCAAAGGATCCGGATTTTGAAGCCTATGTTTCCAATATAAAGGACCTTGCGGCGGAGATCATCCAGCTGTCTCCAAATATTCCTTCCGAAGCGGCAATTATTCTCCGCAATATTGAAAGCCCTTCATTTCTTATACATTTTGTATCAGGAAATTTAAATACAGATATCAAAGACAAACAAAAATTACTCGAACTGAATAATATTCGCGAGCGGGCCGACCTGTTAATGCAGTTGCTTCAAAAAGAATTGCAGTTTGCGGAATTAAAAAATAAAGTAACCAATAAAACAAAAACTGAAATTGATAAGCAACAGCGGGAATATTTTCTTCAGCAACAATTAAAAAGCATTAAAGAGGAATTGGGAGGTGATGTAAACGACAGGGAAATAAAAGACATGCAGAGAAAAGGCGATCTTAAAAAATGGCCCGATGCTGCAAGGGAAATGTTCAAAAAAGGAATTGAGAAATTGGAAAGAATGCATCCCAGCACTCCTGATTATTCCGTTGTGTACAACCACCTCGACCTGATGCTTGAGTTGCCGTGGGAAGCCTATACTGAAGATCACTATGACCTGAGAAAATCAAAGAAGATATTAGATGATGACCACTACGGTATGGCTAAGATCAAGGAAAGGATCCTTGAATACCTCGCTGTGTTGAAACTAAAAGGTGATATGAAGAGCCCGATACTTTGTTTTGTCGGCCCCCCCGGAATTGGTAAAACATCCCTTGGACGAAGTATTGCCAATGCCATAGGCCGCAAATACGTACGGTTGAGCTTTGGAGGATTGCATGATGAGAGTGAGATCAGGGGACATCGCAAGACTTATATTGGCGCTATGCCTGGAAGGATCCTTCAGTCAATCAGGAAAATAAAATCTTCCAATCCTGTGATGATCCTCGACGAGATTGATAAAGTGGGAAATGATTTTCGCGGCGATCCTTCTTCAGCATTGCTTGAGGTGCTTGATCCCGAGCAAAACAATAGTTTCTACGACAATTATCTTGAACTGGAATATGATTTAAGCAAAGTGTTATTCATTGCTACTGCAAATAACATTCAGAACATTCAACCCGCGCTTCGGGATCGGCTGGAAATCATTGAGCTTGGTGGGTACGCGGTGGAAGAGAAAACAGAGATTGCAAAGCGCCATCTTATTCCCAAACAAAAAGAATTGCATGGTTTAAAAACAATGCCATTTAAAATCGGGGATGAGATCATCAGGAAGATCATTCATGATTATACGCGGGAAAGCGGAGTCCGGGAACTGGACCGTCACCTTGCTGCAATCATGCGCTACCAGGCCAAAGAATTTGCAATGAATGAAAAATTGATCGGATCAATTTCTACAAAGGATATTGAAAAGGTTCTCGGGAAACCCCGTTTTGCATATGATCTTTACAAAAATGCGAATATGCCGGGTGTTGCAGTGGGACTCGCCTATACTTATGTGGGAGGGGATATTTTATTTATTGAAACCAGCCTGAGTGATGGTAAGGGGGAATTGAGATTGACTGGTAACCTGGGAAATGTAATGAAGGAAAGCGCAAGCACAGCGCTTACATATCTCCATTCCAACGCAAAAAAATATGGCATTGATCCAAAGATCTTCGAAAAGAAGAATATTCATATTCATGTTCCCGAAGGTGCCGTGCCAAAAGACGGTCCCAGTGCGGGTGTCACTATGTTATCTGCGATTGCATCTGCTGTAACCGGGAAAAAAATAAAACCTTACCTGGGGATGACGGGAGAGATCACATTAAGGGGCCAGGTATTGCCGGTCGGCGGTATCAAGGAAAAAGTGCTCGCGGCAAAGCGTGCCGGCCTTAAGGAAATAATCCTTTGCTGGCAGAACGAGAAAGATGTTGAAGAGATCAATCCTGATTTTATAAAGGGCATTGAATTTCACTATGTAAAAAATATGAAAGAAGTGCTGGAACTTGCACTGGGTGACTAAAAAAGATTTTACTCCGAGGCAACCTAAAATGATTTTTTTATGATGTGATATTAGTAAGAATTTTCATGTTGGTTGTTTTAAGGGTTAAAAGGAACTCCTCTATTTTTATGGAGGAGTTTCAGCTTTAAGGAGGGGTAGGAGATGGAAGGTAGTAGGGGGTAGAGGGTTTGAGGCTTTAGGTTGTAAGTAATAGGTAATAAGTTATACGTAATACGTTTTTTGTACGATATACCCTAAACCCTAAACCCTAAACCCTAAACCCTAAACCCTAAACCTTAGACCTATTACTTATAAATCTTCTTTTCTTTCCGAAAACTTTCCTCATATTCGTAAACGGTGCGCCTTCAAATTTTCATACTTGGATTATTAAGCACATCTTTTGCAAACGGGCAGACAATTGGTGGCAGTACCATATTTAATTTCGTGAATCTACCCAACACCCCTCAACTTACCGGACTGGGAGGCGTGAATGTATCTCAAACATCAAATGATGTGGGTATGGCCTTTTATAATCCTGCACTGCTTACTTCCTCAATGCATACACAAGTGAATACTGTCTTCAATAGTTTTTTTTCAGGGATCAGCACTTATGATCTATCCCTCGGCTATCACAGTACGCAACTGAATACAAATTTTCTGTGGGGCGTTCAGTATTTTGATTATGGGGATATACAGCAGACTGATGGATTAGGAAATACCCTCGGTTCATTGCATCCTACAGACTGGTCAATGCAGTTTTCAGCATCCCGGAGCTATTTGCAAAAATGGAATTACGGGGCTACGCTGAAATTTCTCAATTCAGATTATGGGCAATACCGCTCCAATGGAATTGCTGCCGACGTAGGCGTTTTATTTCATGATACGGTAAGTTTGTTTTCTGCTTCCATTGTCGCAAAAAATATGGGCACGCAATTGAAAAAATATGATGGTGCAGGTGCCGAAGACCTGCCGTTTGATCTAATCGCTGGTATTTCAAAAAGGCTTGCCCATGCACCTTTCGGCTTTTCAATAACAGCGGATCATCTCCATCAATTAGATATCAGGTATAATGATACACTGTTTTCAAACAGTAACGATTTTGGGGTCAGCAACAACAATAAGAAATTTACTTTTGATAAAATTTTCCGCCATTTCATCATCGCGTCGCAAATTTATATCGGCGATCACCTCGAAGTTTCGCTTGGATATAATCATCTCCGCCGCCAGGAATTGAATATAGACAAGGGCGGCAATGGATTAAACGGATTTTCACTGGAGGTCGGAGCCTTGTTCAGTAAGATCCAGGTCCGGTATGCAAGGGCTTATTATCAAAGCAATATTGCCTACAACCAGTTTGGACTAAATTTTCAGCTAAACAAATATTTTGGCCTCGGAAAATTCGGCGAGCATATAGGATGGTGAAAGGATTTTTTTCGTTGGACCCCATCCCAATACTATTCAAATTTTCTATCCCGGGCTTTTACATGTAACTCAAATTAGTCTTCTGAGATAAAGTCAGCAAAGTTTCATACATGAGCATGATGGTGCTTTCAACATCATCCCTGTGTATCATTTCTACAGGCGTGTGCATATACCGCAATGGGATAGAAATCAGGACTGAGGGGCAACCGTCATTGGAATAAGCAAATGAATCCGTATCAGTTCCTGTACTCCGGCTCAATGCCCTCCATTGTACAGGTATTTTTTTATCGGCAGCTACCTTTTCCACCAGTGCCAGCAATTTATTATGAACAGCCGGAGCATATGACAGGGAAGGGCCTTTGCCGCAACTCACATCACCTTCAATGTTTTTATTGATCATCGGAGTGGTGGTGTCATGTGTTACATCGGTAACGATCGCGATATTTGGTTTGATCCTCCTTGCTATCATTTCGGCACCACGCAAACCTATTTCTTCCTGTACGGCATTTACGATATACAAACCATAAGGCAGCTTTTTATTATTTTTTTTCAGTAGCCTTGCTACTTCAGCAATCATAAAACCGCCGATACGATTGTCAAAGGCCCGGCCAATAAAATTATCGTTTGCCAGTTCGTCAAACCCTTCCTTGTAGGTAACTACAGCACCAATATGTATACCCAATTGTTCCACTTCTTTTTTGGTGCGTGCTCCGCAATCGAGCCAAAGTGTTTCAACTTTTGGCTGAGGGTCTTTCCTGTCCTCTCCATGCCTGGTATGAATAGCCGGCCATCCAAAAACAGCTTTTACAGGCCCCTTCTTTCCATGGATTAATACGCGTTGTCCAGGAGAAATTGAAGGATCAACGCCTCCATTTCTTTTTAAATAGATCAATCCCAGGTCAGTTATATAATTCACAAACCAACTGATCTCATCGGCATGTGCTTCTATCACTACTTTGAAATTATGTTTTGCATTTATAATCCCTACTGCCGTCCCATAAGGATCGGTATAATATTCATCTACCCATGGTCCCAGGTATTCGAGCCATAATTTCTGCCCCCACGTTTCAAAGCCCACGGGAGATGCATTGTTGATGTATTGACGGAGAAAATGCATCGATTCATCTGTAAGAATTTTTTGTTTGGGTTTTACACTTTTTGATTTTGCCATTTTATGATATTTATGTTATCAGCTTTTATTTGACCTCTGCCTTTTATGACTTATTTGCCTTATCCCTTAAACCTCTTTCCCCTCTACCCGCTATCAAAATTACTAAATACGAAAAACAAGTATCAACAATGATGAAAACATCATTAACCCGTCAATTACGAAATAATACAGATAATCAGAGAAGTTCCTTTTAGCATGATCATATACCAGGGCTGTGATAATGCAAGGTATCAATAGCGCAATGATGCTGGCCAAAGAAAACTGGTATCTCCATAACATTATAGTAGTAATAGTGGAAATGGCCACGCAGCCAAAGAATAACCTGTCAACACCTTTTTCACTGAACCATGTGACCATACTTCGGATTCCGGTTATCTTATCATCCTCCTTGTCCCTGAAATCAAACATAATGCAGATGCTATAGATAAAAAAGAACCGCCCCACGACAAATAAGATTACAGGCGTTGTAACGATGGAACCTGCAATGAGTACCGGCAGCAGGGTGGTTACATAGGTCCATACGAGGGCAAGAAAAATGGTTTTACCAATTGCAACTTTCCTGAGTGCTGCGAACCATGGGTGCGGGACTTTCGGTGCGGAATACAAAAAAGTGATCACGGCGGATAGCAAAAGCCAATACCAGTGAGGCAACAGAAAAAAAAAGAAGAAGATGGAACCGGCTATGCCAATAAAAAAAAATATAAGATGAAAAAGCCTATGATTTTTCAGCCATTGAATTCTTGGCGACTTTATTGCCGATTGTGAAGTGAGGTACCAGTGAAAGCTATAGCTGCAAATGGTAGCAGAAAAAATAAAACCGAGCAAATATATATCAGGCGAAGCGTGTAAAAGAAGGTCGCAGGTCTGGTTTACCATTAAGATGGCACAGAACGCAATAAATAAATTACTGTAAATAAAAAACCGGAAAAGAGCGGCCATTTTAATGAATCACCTTCTTAATTATGGGTGAATGATTATAGGTGTTGAGCGCACAGTATCGCTGATGTTCCCTGCTTTGTCTTTGGTCCAGAAACTGAAAACCGTTGTATCGGTCTTAAATGTTGATCCAGGCCCGGGACAAAGATTACTATGCCTTTGAGACTTTGAAAGGTCAAGAACAATATCTCCGTCATCGTTCTTCGAGCTAAGAAATGCATCGGGGATCTCGAAAAGACTTGAATCTATAAAATCACTTGCAGGACAGCCTGGTGTTTTTGTCGAGATTCCGAAAAAAGAAGTAAAATCACCTTCTTTGTCAGTGAGCCTGATTGTGAACTCCAGGGTCTGATTGCCTGATATTTCTGTAGAGTTCACGTTTTTGATCTTTAACTGGGGTTTTGTTGTAAAATTATCTTTCGTGCAGGTTACTGTAAACAACAGTAAAAACAGGAGTGCAAAAATCAAACGCATTCAAATAGATTTGTTCAAATTTACGATTAAACATACTTCTAACCTAACTATGGAGGATCAATGGTTTCATAAAATTTTCAAGGTTACGGAACCCGGATTTCAGCAACTTGCCCTGGAAATTTTCCGGTTTCAGTATCAGCACAACCCAATTTACAAGGCATATGTTGACATGTTATATATCCGGCCAGGAGAAGTGGCTACCCTTTCACAAGTACCTTTTTTGCCGATCCAGTTTTTTAAAACGCACCCCGTTAAAACCACGGAATTTGAACCTGCTGTTGTCTTTGAAAGCAGTGGAACTACCCAGGGCGGAAATAGCCATCATTTTGTGAAAGATATTGAATGTTACAAAGAGAGTTTCTTAAAAGGATTTGAGTTGTTTTATGGACCTGTAAAAGAATTATGTATCATTGGCCTTTTACCATCTTACCTTGAAAGAAAAAATTCATCGCTTGTTTTTATGGTCGATGAATTGATCCGATTGAGTCAACATCCTAAAAGTGGATTTTATTTAAGCGATCATCATAAATTATCGGCAACCTTAAATGAACTTGAATCAGCAAAACAAAAAACATTGCTTGTAGGGGTAAGTTTTGCATTGCTGGATTTTACAGAAAAATACCCTATGAGTCTGGCAAATACAATTGTAATGGAGACGGGTGGCATGAAAGGAAGAAAAGAAGAAATGGTCAGGAGTGAATTGCACGATATATTAAAGAAAAACTTTGGTTTGCAGGTTATTCACTCAGAATATGGGATGACAGAATTATTATCGCAGGCTTATTCCCGGAGCAATGGCATTTTTCATTGCCCTCCCTGGATGAAGGTTTTAATGAGAGACGAAGAAGATCCCTTACACATTAGACAGCCAGTTGAAGGGATCGGATGCAGGGGAGGAATCAACATCATAGATCTTGCAAATATTTATTCTTGTTCTTTTATTGCCACTGACGATGCCGGCAAGCTCTATCATGACGGTAGTTTTGAGGTCCTGGGCCGACTTGATAATAGCGATATTCGCGGGTGCAGCTTAATGGCACTGTGACCAACCACCATTTCACATAGTATTTCTTCCGACATTAATTATTTTAAATAATATTTTCGATCCTATGCAAAAACCCGGATACCGGACCTTCCATTTTGTTAGTGCGATCATCAAAGGTTTCTTCATTTAGAAAATCGCCCATCTTCAACGTCGCAGGTAAATGGGAAAGGACGCTGTGTCTCTGCCCATTCAAAAATGATCTTAACTTTTCAGCATCCCCGTTTTTCACGGTCTCTTTAATTATCCTTACCGCTTCATCAGAAATATTCTCCATTTGAAGCTCCACCACTTCGGTGCTCATACCTGAATAATCCGCAACTTTCCTAATGGCATCATTTTCTTTTCCCGAATAAATAGTACCCAACCAGTCTTTATTTTCAGAAAAAAGATTTACACCCTCGGGACCATCGCTGTATTTTATCATGGCAGCAAGCACTGCAGGTATCGCAGCCTGTGACAATCTTTGTTCAGGTGTCATCTTGCTGGCTTCTATAATTTCCTGCGTATTCGGATCTGCCTTTTTCAGAGGTTCATAACCAAGATTCTTTTGAATGACCTCAATAATATTATAATCCATAGATATAGTTTTATAACTATAAGTGAAAAAACTGTGCCAGCGAATTGAATGACCATCTGCGCACTTTTCACATTAGCTTTGTCTTATGCATTACGTATCTGTTGAATCTTTAATAAAAGCATATGGCATTAAGCCGCTGTTCAGCAATATTTCGTTTGATATTGAAGAAGGTGATAAAATTGCACTGGTTGCCCGCAATGGGTCCGGTAAATCCACCCTGTTAAAAATACTGGCAGGGAAAGAAACACCTGATGATGGGAAAGTATGGGTACACAAGGATGTGGACATCGCCCTGTTGGAGCAGGAACCAGTCTTTAACGAAGAACTTTCTATCCTGGATAACATCTTCGACCACGACCATCCCATTTTAAATGCCATTAAGAATTATGAAGCGGTAAGTGAAGAAAATGACCTGGATAAATTAAATGCGGCCATAACAAAGATGGATGAACTCAGTGCGTGGGATTTTGATGCGAAAGTGAAGCTGGTGTTGGGCAAATTAAATATTGACCATCTTCTTCAACCTGTAAAAAATTTATCAGGTGGGCAGCGAAAAAGGGCCGCCCTGGCCAGGACATTGATCGATATTGGATTTGAGCATAAACACGTTTTGTTGATCATGGATGAGCCCACCAACCATCTTGATGTAGAGATGGTAGAATGGCTGGAACATTATCTCAACAAGGAAAATATTACTGTATTACTTGTTACGCATGACCGGTATTTCCTGGATGCGGTGTGTCGTGAAATATGGGAAATGGATGGAAGCAATTTATATGTCTACCGCGGGAATTATGAAAATTATCTTGAAAAAAAGGGCGCAAGATTAGAAAGCGAGGAAGCCAGTATTGATAAGGCAAAAAATAGTTACAGGAAAGAACTTGCCTGGATGCGCAAACAACCAAAGGCAAGAACTACAAAAAGCAAAAGCCGCCAGGATAATTTTTATGAAATTGAAAAAAAGGCAAAGCAAAAAATAGAAGATGCGCAATTGCAGTTACAATCAAAAATGAACCGGCTGGGGGGCAAAGTGGTTGAATTAAAAAAGGTAAGCAAAAAATATGACGACAAAATTATTCTGAAGGGGTTTGATTATATATTTAAAAAAGGGGAAAGAATAGGAGTGGTTGGTAAAAATGGAGTGGGGAAGTCCACATTTATAAATATCATCCAGGGGCTGGAGCAGCCAGATAGTGGAAAGGTTAACATTGGTGAAACAGTGATCTTCGGAAATTATTCCCAGCAGGGCCTGCAGGCGGAAGAAGAATACAGGGTAATTGAATTTGTAAAAAATATCGCAGAAAATTTTCCATTGGCTGATGGAGGATCCCTAAGCGCATCTCAATTTCTCAATTTATTTTTATTCCCACCGGAACAACAATATACTTATGTTAATAGCTTGAGCGGAGGCGAGAAAAGAAGATTGCATTTGCTGTCCATCTTGTTTCGCAACCCTAATTTCCTTGTGCTGGATGAACCAACCAATGATTTGGATTTACCGACACTGGGAGTTTTGGAGAATTTTTTAAGTGAGTTCACAGGTTGTATGCTTATTGTTTCCCACGACCGTTATTTTATGGATAGGTTGGTGGATCATCTATTTGTTTTTGAAGGGGATGGTGTGGTATCGGATTTTCCCGGCAATTATTCTCAATACAGGTTGTCACTTGAGAGCAAGATTGCTGATGAGAGTGTGGGAATAGCGGAAAGAAATACTGGAAAAGGAACAGGAATTCGCAATTCATCAACCGGTCAAAAAAAGAATATACTCTCTTACAAAGAAAAAAGAGAATTTGAATTGCTGGAAAAAGAAATGGCTGAACTCAATACTGAAAAAGAAACGATCAACGGAAAATTTAACAATGGAGACCTTCCTTTTGAAGAGTTGCAGCGACTTTCACAACGAATCGGAGAAGTGAGCACCCTTCTGGATATAAAAGAACTACGATGGCTGGAATTGAGCGAGAGGGTAGAGGAGAGAGAATAGTGAATAATGAATAAATAGATGATAGATGAAAGATGATAGTTGATAGCTGCGGGCTTATTATAATCTTGAATGAATAGCGTGTAATACACTTGCTACTTCGATTTTTTCCATGCATTTAAAATGTTTTCGCGGGCAGGTATCAAAGCCTATTTTGGAACAGGGGCGGCAACTTAATTTATTTACCTGTAAAATATCATATGGCTGCCGTCGCTGCAGGGATAGAAAAGTTTCTCCATAATAGGGATACATGCCAAAGGATGGAACGGTATTTCCCCATAAAGAGATAATAGGTTTTTTAAATGCCGCGGCAATGTGCATCAGGCCGGTATCATTACTTACGACTAATTTTGATTTTTTAACGATATCAGCGCTTTCATTCAGACTGAATTTCCCACAGGCATTGTAAATTTTTATGGGATCGATTGAAGCGATTTCATCTCCATCTTTGCGGTCCTCTTTGCCTCCTAATAATATCACGGGATGATCAAGCTGTGCACACAGGTCCTTTAATTTATGAACCGGATATTTTTTTGTATTGTGGGCGGCGCCAATTACAATACCAATGTACCCGGCATGATGAGAAAATGGAATATCATTTCTTTTTGTCTGATCCTTTTCAGAAATAAAATGATCCAAACCGGCTCCATCATTTTTTACACCAAATGGTGAAAGGGTGTCCATGTAGCGGTCCACAATATGAATGCCTGGCATCAGGTTCCATTTCAGGTTTACATAAATATATTTTCGGATATTCAGTTTGTTGAATGCATGAGAAGGTTTTCCAAGCGCTTTTTTTACACTCAATGTTCTTAAATTATGGTGCAGGTCAATGATGTGATCATACTCTTCCAACTTTAGCTCATGGATCATAAGTTCCGTGCTGTGCGCCAGTAGATGTATTTTATCGATATAAGGATTGTGTTCAACTAATGAATGAAAAATTTCTTTGGTTAAGTAATGAATTTCTGCGTCGGGTAATTGTTTCTTGAGACAACGAACCACAGGAGTCGTGAGGACAATATCTCCAATGGAAGAAAATCGAATGACGAGAAATTTCATATTGCAATATAAGGGGAAGGGAGGAATAGGGTAGGGGGTGGAAGGAAAAATGAAAAATGAATAATGGAAAATGAAAAAGGGGAGGTTTATCGTAGGGGGAGGAAGGTATAAGGCAGAGTAAAATGAATAATGAATAATGAAAAATGTAAAAGGAGGGTATGTTAGGGCATAAGGTATAGGGTAGGAGGTTGATGGAAGGTGTGTAGTATAAGGCAGAAGGAAAAATGAATAATGAATAATGAAAAATGTAAAAGAAGGAAGGTTTAAGGCGGAAGGAAAGGGCGGAAGGTAAAAGGTAGAAGGTGAATTTCAATACAAGCGTAGATTACCCAACCAAAAACATCAAACTTAAAACTTAAAACGTATTACCTAAAACCTTCCACCCTACAACCCCATACCCACTTCCTCCACATAATTCAAATCCTTGTGATAAGTTTCTTCGGTAAAATAAAAAGCAATAAATGTTATTACCATTACGATAATGCCCGTAACGATACCGCTTTTCACGAGGGACCACTGCCAGTTTTTTTGAAAAAGGCCGAGGAACATTAAATTGATAAGCGGTAAAGCGCCACGGACCATGTTGGGAATGGTGGTTGCGGCAGTAGCGCGAAGATTTGTCCCGAATTGTTCAGCTCCCATCGTTATAAAGATGGCCCAGAAACCGGTACTGAAGCCAAGTGCTGCACAAATAATATACATCCTTGCATCTGAGTTATTAAAATGACTGAAGAATAAAAACAAACAGATGAGTGTAAGTATATAGTAAAGGAACAATCCTTTTTTCCGGCTTTTGAAATACTGGCAAATGAAACCAACCGCAATATCACCAATGGCAATTGCTGCATATGCAAACATGATGGCTTTTCCTGAATCAAGAGTTTTCTGTCCATAGAGTTCGCCGGCAAAGCGATTGCTAAGATTGACAAGTATTCCTACTACATACCAGGTAGGCAGGCCAATAAGAATGGCAAGAATATATTTCCTGAATCTTTTTGCGTTCGTAAAGAACATAAAAAAATTTCCTCTTGATACGTTTTGCAGTTTCAATTGTTTGAACATACCTGATTCTGCCACGCTGATACGAAGAAGCAGTAGCAGCACACCCAGCCCGCCGCCAATTTTATAACACAGCCTCCAATCTCCCGTAATCTGATGTGTGAAATAAGCAGCAACAGCGCCGCCTAAACCAATGCCTGCCACCATTGATGTTCCGATGCCTCTCTTGTTTTTTGGCAATAGCTCACTGACTAATGTGATACCTGCACCTAATTCGCCGGCCAACCCCAATCCTGCTACAAAACGCCAGGTTGCATATTGATTAACCGATTGAATGTATGCAGTAGCAAAGTTTGCGATGGAATATAAAATGATAGAACCAAACAGCACGGACAACCTTCCTTTCTTATCTCCGATCACACCCCAGATAATACCACCGATAAGCAAGCCTACCATTTGCCAGTTTATAATTTGCGTGCTGGCGGCTAACATTGCTCTAGCATCATTTTTATTGATTCCGATGCCGACCAGGCTGGGTTCCCTCACAATCGTAAACAAAAGCAGGTCGTAGATGTCAACAAAATATCCTAGTGCTGCCACAATAACGGTAATGGATAAAACGCTGGGTTGTTTTTGATTCATAGTAAACTTAATTACAAAAATGAAGTATTATCAGTGTTCTAAAAAATCCATGTCCTTACCAAAAGATTCATGAGTAAACCAGGCTGCAACAAAAGCTATTCCCATAATAATGATGCCAGTGATCCACGCACCTGTAATAAAATCCCCGGCCCATGATCTTAATCCTTTAAATAATAATATAATCAATGGCAAGATGCCGCGCACCACATTCGGGATCGAGATGGCTGCCGTAGCTCTGAGGTTCGTTCCAAATTGCTCTGCAGACATCGTGATATATAAGACCGACACGCCGGAACCAAATCCGAGCGCTATACAAGTCAGGTAAAAACTTTGCGCATCCCTATGAAATATGAAATAAACTAAAATAAAAATGCTCATCAATCCATAAAAAAGGAATAATGCTTTTTTGCGGCTTTTTAAGAAATTACTGATGAGACCTGCTCCGAGGTCACCGAAGGCAAGGCCTATATATTGGCACAACACAGCCTTTGCCGGGTCGATATCACCAATACCAAATTCTTTTGCGAATTTATCTGAGAAAGTAATCAGGATCCCAATCACATACCAAACCGGCAACCCGATTAATACCCCGCGCAGGTATCTTAGGAACCGCTCCCGGTTGTTGAAAAACATAAAAAAATTTCCCCGGGACACATTTGTTTTTTTCACTGCGTCGTACATGGAACTTTCCAGGAAACCTAACCGAAGGAACAACAGGCCAAGGCCCATGCCACCACCGATATAATAACAAAGTCTCCAGTCATGGAACCATTGGTTAACAAAGAAAGCGGTAACCGTTCCCATCACCCCTGTTGTTGCTATGATCGCTGCCGCAATTCCACGTTTTTCTTTTGGGAGCATTTCGCTTACGAGGGTGATGCTGGCCCCCAATTCTCCAGCTAAACCAAGACCTGCCACGAACCGGAGGATGGTATATTGAGTCACATTTGTAGCCATCCCATTTGCTATCGTTGCAATGGAATACAGCAGGATAGAACCAAAGAGTACGCTTTTCCTTCCTTTTTTATCACCCATGATTCCCCAAAAGATTCCGCCAATCAGGATGCCGATCATCTGGATACTGAGAATATTTTCGCCTGATGTTAATAAGGAATCACCGGACAAGCCCAGGGATTGCAAACTCGGTTTACGAATAATGTTGAATAGAAGAAGATCATATACATCAACAAAAAACCCCAACGCACCTACTATTACAGGCAATGATAATACACCATAGTGACGTTTGTCCACCATTCTCATTGAGCGAGTTTACATTTCTTCGGGCTCCTTTTTTCCAAAAAATAATTTATACAGGACAGGTAGTGTTGTCACCAGGATAATTCCAATTGCGATGACTTCAATATGATCTTTCAAACTGAAATCAAATTTGTGCTGTACCCACGAGTCCAGGAAATACCCGGAGAGCATCATGATGGCGACCCAGCATGCACTTCCAATAATATTAAATGCCATAAAAATAGAACGGTTCATTTTCACCATTCCTGCTACTATGGGTGCAAACGTGCGTATAATTGGAAGAAATTTGGCGAGGAAAATAGTTCCCTTTCCATATTGGTCATAAAATGCTCTTGCCCTTACCAGATGCTTCTTCTTAAAAAGCCAGGTTTCTCTTCTTTCGTAAAGAAGCGGGCCGGCTTTACGGCCAAACCAATATCCAACCATATTGCCTAAAATGGATGCGATCAGGATCAATAAGATAATGGTGATATGAGGCCATCCAAAATGAGTGGGTGTATCCTGCGGCACGCCAATAAATTTATTGGCGATCTTATCCAGGAAAACGCCAGCTGCAAATAATAAGGAATCTCCGGGAAAAAAGAAACCGACAAATAATCCCGTTTCTGCAAATACAACAAGTAGCAGGATGTACAAGCCTCCATAGTCTATGATCCAGTCTATGAAATTTTGGAGAACTCCCAATAAATGAAACTGAAAAAAATTTTCCATACTTTACTTCTATCCTTTTAAGGCATTATGAATTTTCCAGGGCTCCTTCCCATTTGCTTACAACACTGGTAGCTAAAGCATTCCCGACTACATTAGTGGAGGTCCTCAGCATATCACAAAAATGATCTATCGGCAATATTAAGGCAATTCCTTCGGGTGGAATCTTAAACATAGAGCAGGTGGCTAAGATCACTACAAGGGCTGCCCTTGGAACGCCGGCAATACCTTTACTCGTCAACATCAGCACCAGCAACATGGTTATTTGCGTTGCCGTGTCCATGTGAATGTGATAAGCCTGCGCAATAGCAATGCTTGCAAATGTCATATACATCATGCTGCCATCGAGGTTAAATGAGTACCCCAATGGCAATATAAATGCTACGATCTTATCCTTACAGCCAAAACGTTCCAGTTCTTCAGTCAGTTTAGGAAATACTGCTTCGCTGCTTGTGGTGCTGAAAGCGATCAACAATGGTTGTGCAATTCTTTTTAATAACTCAGGTACCCGGTTACGAAGGATTAAAAAACCAACACTTAATAAGATCACCCATAACAATAAGATACCAATAAAAAAATACAGCAGGTATTGACCATAGAAATTAAAAACATGTAACCCTTTTGAAGCAATTACTGAGGCCATCGCACCAAAGACACCTACCGGTGCAAACCACATGACGTAACCAACCATTTTCAGGATGATATGAGAGGCTGCTTCCAGCGCTTTTATTATCGGCTTTGCAAAATCCCGAAGACTGGTGGCCGCTATTCCAAAGAAAACGCTGAATACAACGATCTGAAGGATTTCGTTGTTGGCCATTGCTTCAAAAATGCTTTTGGGAAATACATGTTCAACAAATTTTGAAAGGGAAAATTCCTGTATTTTTCCAATCAGGTCCTTTGCCCCGGTAGTATCTGCAATGCTGAGATCAATCGCATTGCCGGGCTGAAAAAGATTTACCAGGAACATTCCTAAAAATAAACTCACTAATGACGCTGAAACGAACCAAAGGAGCGCTTTGCCGCCAACCCGCCCGACAGTTTTTAAGTCACCAAGTTTTGCAATGCCTACTACCAATGTGCAGAATACCAGAGGCGCAATGATCATTTGCACCAGGCGGAGGAAAATAGTGGTAAGAAGTTTTATATTATCTGAAAATCTTGTTGTGAATTCGGGAGAGCCATTTTCATGCACAAAATATCCAACTCCCACTCCCAATATCATTGATACCAGGATAAACACAGTTAGCCGGTTTTTTGAAGCCATATCCAGGTTTAGTTAACAGAATCGAAAATCGGAAAAATATTCAAGAGCGGAAACAATTCATCTCAAAATAGCCTTTACAAAAGAAATGCAGCAATAATTAAATATTTCTTTACTTTACGACCTATTCTAAATAAATTTTCAACTTATGGGTTTGTTTATAAAGAAACCTCTCAAATTGCTTCTTGCCGAAGCAGCAGATACCGAGAAAGGATTAAAGAAAACATTAGGTGCAGGATCGTTGGTTGCATTGGGCATCGGGGCTGTTATTGGTGCAGGGCTTTTTTCAATAACCGGGGGCGCTGCTGCTAATAACGCCGGGCCTGCCATAACGATTTCCTTTATAGTTGCCGGAGTAGGATGTGCCTTTGCAGGTTTGTGCTATGCTGAATTTGCTTCGATGATCCCTATAGCTGGTAGTGCTTACACGTATAGTTATGCAACGATGGGAGAATTTATTGCATGGATCATCGGATGGGATCTGGTGCTGGAATATGCCGTTGGTGCGGCGACTGTGAGTATTAGCTGGAGCAGGTATTTCGGAAAATTCATGGATGGCCTTGGCGTTCACATGCCGGCAAATATGATGGGAGGCCCCTGGGATGGGGGTGTCGTAAATATTCCCGCAGTATTTATCGTGGTGCTGATGAGCCTGTTGCTTATTCGGGGCACGAGCGGGAGTGCAAAAGTGAATGCATTTATCGTTGGGTTAAAAGTTTGCGTGGTCCTGGTGTTTATCTTTCTCGGCTGGGGCTATATCAACAACAGTAATTATCATCCTTATATCCCTGATAATACAGGAACTTTTGGAGTTTACGGATTCAGTGGGATCATTCGGGCGGCGGCAATCGTGTTCTTTGCCTATATAGGATTTGATGCCGTGAGTACGGCGGCCCAGGAAACAAAAAACCCCAAGCGGAATATGCCGATCGGTATTTTGGGATCGCTTGCCATATGCACAGTATTGTATATTTTATTTGCCCATGTTATGACGGGTGTCGCAAATTACACTGAGTTCAGAGGTAAAGATGGAATTGCTCCCGTAGCCGTTGCTATCAATGATATGGGGAAAATGGGAACTGATGGAGTGATGCATGCTGATTATCCATGGCTGAATCGAGCCATCATAGTCGCGATCCTCGCGGGATATTCTTCAGTGATACTTGTAATGTTAATGGGTCAGTCACGAGTCTTCTTTAGTATGAGCCAGGATGGTTTGATACCAAAAGTTTTTTCACAGGTGCATCCTAAATTCAGAACTCCCGCTAAAAGCAATTTGTTATTTCTTGTTTTCGTCAGTTTATTTGCCGCATTTGTTCCTGCAAGGGTTGTTGGAGAAATGACGAGCATCGGAACCTTATTTGCATTTATCCTGGTTTGTCTCGGCGTGCTGATCATGCGGAAGAAAATGCCTGATGCGCCTCGTGCATTTAGAACGCCATGGGTCCCGGTTATTCCCATCCTGGGCATCGGAACCTGTTTATTTATGATGGTGTTTCTGCCTGGTGATACGTGGATCCGGTTGATCGTATGGTTGATCATCGGGTTGGTGATCTATTTTATGTATAGCAGGCACCATAGCAAACTTCAACACGGAGAGGTGGTATTGCCAACTGATCCTGAGAAACCCAAAGAACCTTTTGAGAAATAACAATTTTTGTTTGCTGTATAAAATAAATAGTATGAACCGTATTTTGATGTTGTGTTCTTTTTTAATGTTTGCTTTTATTGATACCTCTGCTCAAACGAAAACCACAAAGGATATCTTGCTTGACACGATTTGTAGTTGTGTTACGACAAAAAAGGCCGAGTTAAAAAATGCTTCAACGGAAGATTTACAGAAAGCAATAGAAACTTGTTTTATCAGCAATGGCATCGACCTGCTGCTTAAATATGCAAAGGAACAGAATGTGGATTTTAGTGATGAAGATGCAATGCAAAAACTTGGAATGGGACTGGGAATGGAATTGATAAAGATGTGCCCTGCTGTAATGGAATTGTCCCTGGATGCGGCGAATAAAAAAGACCCTTCTTCAAAAACAGATGCTGTAAAGATCACTCCCAAACCAGGTAAAGAAGACGTAGAAGGTCTTGAAACGGAAGGAACCATCGTAGCGGTACATACAACTACTTTCCCCGCAAGCATAGAAATAAAAAAGGCTGATGGAAGTATAAAGAAACTTTACATCGTATCAGAATTTTATACTGCTGACGGTAAACTTTATAATCCTGCCTATTTGACGGGGAAGAAAATAAAAGCGGGCTATGCGAAACAAAAAATATTTATGCCTGCCACAAAGAAATTCGAAGAGCTTGAAATTATTCTTAGTTTGAATCATCCCTGACCTCTTTTGAATACTTTCCACGAGGGTTTTTCTTTTACTGGCTTTGCTGTAAATTTGCAGCCCGGAATGATCTAAGGTTTATTATGATCAGGGAGAGGGTAACAATAATCAATATTCAATACATTTCATGGGAAGAATTTTTGAAGTAAGGAAAGCTACGATGTTTGCCCGTTGGGATAAAATGGCCAAACAATTCACCCGTATTGGTAAGGAGATCATCATCGCGGTAAAGGCTGGCGGACCGGATCCTGGGACAAACGCGGCTTTGCGTCGCTGCTTCCAAAATGCGAGAAGTGTGGGGATGCCCAAAGACCGTGTGGAAGCAGCTATCAAAAGAGCCCAGGGCAAGGAATTGATAAATTTTGATGAGATCATGTACGAAGGATATGGTCCGCATGGGGTTGCAATATTGGTTGAAACGGCCACAGATAATCATGTAAGGACCGTTGCGAATGTAAAAGCCATCTTTAATAAAGGAGGTGGAATTTTAGGCAACAGCGGTAGTGTGGCTTTTCAATTTAAAAAGATGGGCGTATTTAAATTAAAGCACGGTGGATTAAATATTGATGACCTTGAATTTGAATTGATCGATCATGGACTTGAAGAAATGGGAGAGAGCTCCGGAGAGAATGGTGAAGAGCTTTTGGTGATCCGTGCTGCTTTTAATGATTTTGGAAAAATGCAAAAAGCATTGGAAGAAAAAAATATTACGCCGGTAAGTGCCGAAGTGGAATGGATACCAACTACTACGGTTCCTTTAAATGACCTGCAGGCAGAAGATGTCAGTAAATTAATTGAAAAATTAGAGCAGGATGAAGACGTGCAGAAGGTGTTTCACAATATGGTATGATTTCTCCTTGTAAAATAATCTTTCAAGGCTTTTAGACGCCTCATTTATTTAGCCTTTATCGCCTCAGCTAATTTATCCGTATTTAATGCTCCATAGTTGAATACATGTTTTGAGCCATCGATTAATGTAAGAATGACTTTTTTAGCAAGGAAGCTTTTTTCAACCTCTACTGCTTTTATATCTCCTTTGCTGATCTCCAGGAATCCTTCGCTTCCCCATTTGATGAACAAGGCCTCAGAAAGCAATCCTTTAGCCGATACATCATATTTAGCGTCGTACAGCAGTCTCTTGTTGGTTACCGTAAGCTTCCCATTGTATTTTCCACCACCGGGTGGAATGTACATAATGGTCCAGGTATCAATTTTTTTCTCGTCGGGTTGTAAATCTATTTTCATATTTTTTAGATATTGTTTGGTATCCTCCTGTTGGATCGTCTTGCGTCTTTAGTGCCAAAATTACCCCATCCAATACATTTTTTAAAAAAATGACATTGTTGGTAGTGGTCCAGTTTGAAAATTGGTTTCACGCAAAGACGCCAGGTTAAAATGCAAAATGTAAAAAGAATACATGCCCGCCCCCTAAAGACTATTTATTTTTTCATTTTAAATTTTTCATTATTCATTATGGCTTTGCGACTTGTGTTTAACCTTAGCGTATTCTAAGATTAATAAACTACCAAAAAAAGGTTTCAGGCAGCTTTTAAATAGTTCTCTACAAATGGCGTTTGTCGTTTAATAACGGCAAAC